>Ga0315338_1000828_pt1 | contig 52238 bp, 52 predicted proteins | sample ASW8metaG_FD_204518 | JGI IMG/M metagenome (GOLD analysis project Ga0315338, IMG submission 204518) | Ammonia-oxidizing marine archaeal communities from Monterey Bay, California, United States - ASW #8 | ecosystem: Environmental > Aquatic > Marine > Coastal | place: USA: California | collected... | reverse complement strand
CCGAGTCGCTCATAGAGCCGCCGCGCCGCCGGATTGTCTTCTTCGACCTGTAGGTACATGCCGAAAATTCCATTCCGCCGGCCCCAATCCACCAGGGACGCCACCAGGGCCGAACCGATCCCCCGGCCCCGGCACTCATCCCGCGTCTGCATGCCGAAAACACCCAGCCACCCGGCTTTGGGAAACCCCATGCCGACGGCCACACACTCCCCGTCGAGGCGATAGAGCGGAAACAGGCCGCGGTCTTCAATGCCGGCCATGATCATCGAAATATCCCGACCGAATCCGGCCAGGTAAACATCCATCCACGCTTGGTCAGGCTGCTCGAGGATTTCAACCTCCCCTTCCAATTCGTCGCCGCCGGACGCCATCTCCGCTATGTTGGCGATCTGAATATGAACCGGCGCTTCAACCTCATAGCCGCGCGCGCCGAGAATTTCATCGAGATCGCCGGGCAATGCCGCCGGCGAAATTTGGTAACGCGGAGGCAGGCCATGGCCACGGTAATATGCCTCCACCGCCGCCAAGCGGTCTGCCAAACTGGCCGGGCCCTCATACCCGTTGGGCAACACGGAATTCATCCGCCGCGTCACGCCGTGGCTGAACCGATACAGCCAGCCGCCATGATCTTCTGCTTCAAGGGCGCGCCAAGCGTTGGCCGCCAAGGCCTCTATGCCGCGCGCGTCGTCGGGTGAAATGTGCTTCTTGGCGAAGATCCCGGCGTCGGGAATAACTAAGTCAGACACCATGACAGGATGCCTTTTTGAGCGTGCAACCGATTCTCCGCCTCGTCCCAGATTACCGACTGGGGACCATCCAGAACCGCGTCGTCGGCCTCTTCACCCCGATGCGCCGGCAGGCAGTGCATGAACAAGGCCTCAGTCTTGGCCATGGCCATCAGCTTTTCGTCGACCCGGAACGGCAGCAACACCTGGCGGCGCATCTCCGGGTTTTCGTCGCCCATGGACACCCAGGCATCGGCAACCACCAGATCGGCGCCGTCGACTGCCTCTTCGGCGCTATCGACGACCTGCACGTCGCCGCCTTCCTTTTCTGCCCACGTCATGACGTCTGCGGCTGGTGGCAGGATTTGCGGGCAACCAATCTTGAGATTGAAGCCGAATCGCACTGCGGCATGAATCCAACTGGACGTCACATTGTTGCCGTCGCCGCTCCAGGCCACAGTGCGGCCCTCAATGGAGCCCCGGTGTTCCTCGAAAGTCATAATGTCGGCCATGATCTGGCACGGATGCGAGGCGTCGGTCAGACCGTTGATGACGGGAACCGATCCGTACTCAGCCAAGTCATCTATTTTCTTCGGATCGTCGGTCCGGATCATGATGGCATCAGCGTAGCGCGACAGTACGCGCGCCGTATCGGCAATCGTTTCGCCCCGGCCCAACTGCGACTCGGCCTCGCTCATGATCACCACCATGCCGCCCATCTGCTGCATGCCGACCTGGAACGATACCCGGGTCCGAGTCGAGGGTTTCTCGAAAATCATCACCAGGGTCTTACCAACGAGCGGCTGGTCGTCACCGCCCGCGCCATTTTTCATGGCCACGCCGCGAGCCAGGATGTCGCGCAGCGTCGCCGTGTCCAGGGCGTCGACGTCGAGGAAATGTTTCACCTCGCTCATGCTATGCCGCCTCCGCCGCCTCGCGGCAGCTAGTCTCCAAAATTGCCATGGCCTCGTCGACGTGACTTTCATCAATAATCAAGGGCGGTACGAACCGCACCACATTATCACCGGCCGGCACGGCAAGCAGTCCTCCGGCCATCAGCCGCATGACCAAATCCATGTTGGTTCCCTCATCGCCGGCGCACTTGAGGCCAACCATGAGTCCCGAGCCGCGCACGTCTTCGAGAACACCCGGATAGGTCTCGACCAGGGTTTGCAGGCGCGACCAAAAGAGTTTCGCAATCCGGTCCACGCCATCGAGGAACCCGTCACCGAGAACCACGTCGAGAACCGCATTACCGACAGCCATAGCCAGCGGGTTGCCGCCGAAAGTGGAGCCGTGTGTGCCGGCTTCCATGGCCGCGGCGACCTTTTCCGTGGCCAGGCACGCGCCCATGGGGAAACCGCCGCCCAGCCCCTTGGCCGAGGCCAGCACATCGGGCGCGTCGCCGGTCAGCTCATAGGCGAATAATTTGCCGGTGCGGCCGATACCGCATTGAACCTCGTCAAAAACCAAGACCAAATCGAATTCGTCGGCCATCTGCCTGAGGCCCTTCAAATACCCCTCGGGCATGGGCCGGATGCCGCCCTCGCCCTGCACCGGCTCGACGATGAGCCCCGCTGTCTCCGGCGTGATGGCGGCGCGCATTTCGTTGAGGTTGCCATACGCCACCTGATCGAAGCCCTCGGTCACCGGCCCGAAACCAGCCAGATGCTTTTCCTGACCTCCGGCGGCCAGCGTCGCCAGGGAGCGGCCATGAAAGGCACCATCAACGGTGATCATGCGGTAGCGCTCAGGATGGCCGGCAAAACTCTGGTGTTTGCGCGCCATCTTGATGCCCAGTTCCACCGCCTCGGCACCGGAGTTGTTGAAGAACACGGCGTCGGCGAAAGTCGCATCGACCAACCGCTGAGCCAATCTCTGCTGGCCCGGGATGTCATACAGATTGGAGCAATGCCACAGCGTCTCCGCCTGGGCTTTCAAGGCATCGACCAGATGGGGATGACAATGGCCCAAGGCCGCCACTGCGATACCAGCGCCGAAGTCCAGGAACCGCCGACCGTCAGCCGCGTACAGATAGACGCTGTCGCCGCGCTCGAAGGCGATGTCGAACCGAGCATAGGTGGGCATAACAGCGGGAATCACGGTCGCTCTCCTACGAGGAACGGCGGCGCAAAAACCATGCGGGATTTAGCCCCGCCGTTCGGGAAAGCGGCGAAGTATGTTGATCCGGCCAGGGGATGTCAATGGTTCGGGGTTGCCGCGCCGGATGTCCGCTCTAATTTTCAGCAAGCCAGTTGAGTGCCAAGTCATTGTCCGAGAACAGCGTCAAATTAGTCCCTTGATTTTTGGACACGGTTTCGACGATCTGGAGGTTGCTCACTTCATCCGCAGAAACGACTAAGGCAATTTTCGTACCCGGCGGAAAATGAAAAGGGTGCTGTTTGGTGAAATTATAATCGTCGATGAAAGGCATGTTATTGACGCCCTGCGAAAAATCCACAAACAGCCGTTTCAATTCATTGGCTGAAAGCATCTGCGCTGCTTCTTCGCGGCAGATTTCGAAATCGCGGAGCGCAAAGCCGCCCGTCATAACAACGTGAACGTAACTGTGATCCTTCGATAGATTTACGGCATGTTTCATTTAACTGACTGACCTATTGAAGATTAAGGGCGGCAATTCGGAAAATCTGGTGGATTTCCCTGTTTCTTGTCATCGGTAGTCATTATCGTATTAGCAAGCGGTGATATCGGGGAGAACACAAAAAAATGTCAACTGATTTCAGCAAAACGCATGTGCTCGTCATTGACGATGAAAAATTCATCCGTGAAATGATTTGCCGGCTTCTGGGATTGATTGGCGTGACCAAGATTTCTGAAGCAACCGACGGCGCTGACGGCCTAGTCAAATTGTCGGCCGATCTGCCCGATTTGGTCGTCCTCGACATCATGATGGAGCCTATGAACGGATTGAAGTTCTTAAAGACCGTCCGTATGGGCCTGAGCGACGCTCCACGGGATGTGCCGATTATTGTCGTTACCGGTTCTGACGAGCAAGCGGTCTTCGGAACGGCCATGGCCTTGGATTGTAATGCATTTGTCCGCAAAAACGAAGGCAAGGACGTGATCCAGGATCGAATGGCACGAGTCCTTGCGGAGACTCCGGAGATCAAAGAGTCGGGTAGTTATCGATCTATCGAAATTCCCGACATAACAATCATCATTCCACCTTCGGACCAGTCGCAAGACGCGCCGCCTCCGCCAACCAAGGCCTATGAAATTCCGATCGAGGAAGTCGAAGCCGGCGCGGTCGTGGCACGCGATGTGACAACGGAAGACGGCTGCATGCTTCTGACTGCCGGCTCGGTACTCAACGCGTCTTACTTGAACCGGCTGAAAGACTTATCGGCGATCATTGAACTGCCATCCATTTGGATCGAGAAGTAACTGCCGCTTTTGATCTCTGGTCACTGCTTCCGGAAGTGGGGTGATCCTTCAACAAAAGTTCCGAATTCCGCCGTTGCGCCTCACGATTTCAACTTATAGCCGCTCCGGAACATCCAGGCGCAGAGTGACCACAGCGTCAGGTTGATGGCGGCCATGACCAGGACACCGGCCATGAGCGAGCCGTCGGCGTGGCCGATGAAGCCATAGCGGAAGCCGTCAATCATGTAGAAGAAGGGATTGAGATGCGCCGCTATCTGGGCCTCCTGGGGCAGGCGCTCGATGGAATAGAAGGTACCTGAGAGGAACGATGCCGGGGTGACGATGAAATTGGTGACGGCGGCGATGTGATCGAACTTTTCCGCCCAGATGCCGCCGGCAACGCCCAACAGCGACAGCATCAGGGCGCCCATGAAGGCGTGATAGAGGATATAGGCCGGATTATGGATGTGGACGCCGGCGAACAACGCCATGGCGAGACCTACCGCGATTCCAACCACGACGCCCCGCGTGGCGCCTCCCAAGGCGATACCGATGGTCAGTTCCTGGGCCGTGAACGGCGGCATCAGGGTATCGACGATGTTGCCTTGGACCTTGGCGACGACGATGGACGACGAGGTATTGGCAAAGGCATTTTGACTGATGGCCATCATGATCAGGCCCGGCACCAGGAATTCCATGAACGGTACGCCGCCGACCACCCGCGTGGCGCCGCCCAATGCCAGGGCGAATACGGCGAGGAACAACAGCGTCGTAATCACCGGCGCCATCAGGGTCTGGGTGTAGACCTTCATGAAGCGGCGCACTTCGCGCAGATAAAGGGTCCAAAGTCCGGTCCAGTTGGTGTCGTGGGCGAGTTGCATGGTTGGGTCCGGTTGGTTGCGGGTTGGTGTCTATATAATACCCCTCCCCTTGGCTGGCCAGCCTTGGCCGTGGCAAACTCGCGGGTATGGCGGATAAGACAGAGGCAGCCAAACAACGCAAGCGGCGCGGACCGAAAAAGGCTACGGCCAAGTATCTGGAAAACGCGGCGCTCTATTACCTGCAGCGGTTTTCCAGTTCGGCTGCCAACCTGCGCCGGGTCATGATGCGCAAAGTGGACCGCTCGGCCCACTACCACGGCACCGACAAAGACGAGGGCGCCGCCCTGGTCGATGTCATGATCGAGCGATATCTGGCGTCGGGCTTGTTGGATGACGCCACCTACGCAGCCGGACGCGCCCGCTCACTGCACCGGCGCGGAAACTCGGCCCGGTCCATCCGCTCCACTCTGCTCAGCAAGGGTGTGGGCCAGAATTTCATCGACGATGCCCTGGCCGGCCTGGCCGAGAACGGCGGCGACCCGGAACTGTCAGCAGCGGCGCGATTGGCGCGGCGGCGGCGGCTCGGTCCTTATCGCACTGATGAAGATCGCGAACAGCGCCGGGAAAAGGATTTGGCTGCCTTGGCCCGGGCCGGTTTTTCCTATGATACGGCGCGCCAGGTGATCGAGGCGGAATCGGTGGATGAACTGGAAGCCGGGGCCGCTGCCGCGGAGACATAAACATCGGTTCGGAATCTACCGACGTGACGACAGATGTTGGCCGGTTCATCCAGTTCCCCTGCGTTTGAGGACCGGTTTGGCGGTTGAGTTTAGCGCCGAAGCGGTCTATGTGAGGGCTCCCGGGGGGAGCGGAACCAGCCCATGAAGGATTTTGAGAAATTTTGGACGTTGGTTATCGATGTGTGGAACCATGGGTTCCTCGGCGTCAATATCGGCCGCATCGGCATCGCTCTTCTCATTCTCGCCGGTTTCCTGCTTCTGCGCGGATTGATCACTCGGTTTATCGTCGGCTGGCTGAGAGCCATTGGACGGCGCACCAAAACCAATATTGACGACGAATTTATCGAGGCCGCCCAGGAACCTATCCGGTTTATCCCGGTGGCGCTCGGCGCCTTTTTTGCATTCGAATACCTGCAACTGGAAGACACCTACAAAGATATCGGCGACAATGTCGTCCGTTCGCTGGTCGCCTTTGTTATCTTTTGGGCGTTTTGGCGGCTGATTCAACCGGCCAGCCGCTTTATGCACCGCCTTGAGCGGGTCTTTACCCACGAATTGATCGATTGGATGGTCAAGGCCATCAAGATAACGGTGGTCCTGGTCGGCGCCGCCACCATCCTGCAAATCTGGGGAATTCAGGTTGGCCCCATTATCGCCGGCGCCGGACTGTTCGGCGTCGCCGTGGCGCTCGGCGCTCAGGATCTGTTCAAGAACCTGATCGCCGGCATCCTGATCCTGGGCGAGAAACGTTTCCGCAAGGGCGACTGGATTCGGGTCGAGGGTACCGTCGAGGGCACGGTGGAAGCCATCGGGTTTCGCTCGACCATGGTGCGGCGCTTCGACATGGCGCCGGTCATGGTCCCCAACGCCAAGCTTTCCGATACGGCGGTGACCAATTTTTCGGGCATGACATACCGGCGCATCTATTGGACTATCGGCGTCGAATACCGCACCACCATCGACCAACTAAAAAAAATCCGCGACCAAATCGAAAGCTATGTCCTTGAAGGCGACGAGTTTGTCGACCCGTCGAAGGCATCGACCTTCGTGCGGATCGACAATTTCAACGATTCATCCATCGACATCATGCTCTATTGCTTTACCAAGACGACCAAATGGGGCGAATGGCTGGAGATCAAGGAGCGGCTGGCCTACCGGATTATGGAAATCGTCGAGGGCGCCGGCTCAAGCTTCGCTTTCCCGAGCCGGTCGGTTTATGTGGAAGCGGTACCGTCCGAACGTCCGGAAGTGTTCGTGCCGCCGACCGCTGAGGCGGCGGCCGTCAAACCACAGGGAGAGAACGAAGAATGAGCGTCACCATCTACCACAATCCAAAATGCAGTAAATCCCGCCAGACCCTGGAAATGCTGCGAGGCGAGGGTGTTGAGCCGACTATCGTCGAATATCTGAACGACATGCCCGACGCCGGGACACTGGACGGGATCGTGGAAATGCTGGGCGTGCCGACCCGCGATATTGTGCGAAGCAAGGAAGCGGCGGAGGAAGGCATTGACGCGAACCTAGACGGTGATGCCCTGATTGCGGCGATTGCCGCCCATCCGCGCGTCCTGCAGCGACCGATCGTGGTCAACGGTGACAAGGCGGCTATCGGCCGGCCGCCGGAAAACGTGCTCGCCATTCTTTAAAGCGTTTTAACACTAGGGGCTTTTTCCCATGGGGTTGCCTGGGGTAAGGTCAGAAACCTGTCATGGAGATATGGTTTAACGCTCCGAGACAGGGGCGCACCTGAGGGGATGCAATGGTAGCCGAAGCAACAGGGACCGCGACGAACGAAGCCGACGGCAAAGCCAAGCCCAAGCGCAAGGCCTCGACCAAGCTCACGCCGGTCAAGACGTCGGCGAAGGACGACGCGGCCGAGAAGCCGGCGCCGGGCAAGCCGACGCGCGAGCAGGTCGATGCCTGGAATGCGTTGCCCAAAGACCAAAAGGAAGCGCTACGCGAACGCGAAGCGGCGCGCGTGTTCGGCCTCGCCGCGCAAGCCCATCAGAACGGTGAACTTGATGAAGCGGTCAAGGGCTACGGCAAGGCCCTGCTGCTCAATCCGAGATTGCCTGACGCCTACAACAACATGGGCGTGGCGCTGCGTGCGCAGGGCAAACTGGAGGCCTCGGTGGCTTGCTACCGCCGCTCCCTGGTGCTCAAGCCGGAGAACGCCGGGGCCTATTCCAACCTAGGCAATACACTTCGCGAGCTGGGCCGCCTGCAAAGCTCAATCGCCGCCCACCAGCAGGCTATTCGGATCACTCCGGATAGTGCCGACGCGCATTACAATCTGGCGCTCGCACTACGCGACATGAACCGCACCGACCAGGCGCTCGCCGTGTTCGAGCAAACCTTGAAGCTCAAGGGTGATCATGTTGATTGCCGCTGGGACCGCGCGCTCTGTTTCCTGCAAAAGGGCGACTTCAAGCGCGGTTTTGATGAGTATGAATGGCGGTGGAAACTGGAACGCAGCCCGCCGCGCGGCTTCGAGCAGCCGCTGTGGGATGGTTCCGAATTGAAGGGCAAGACCATCCTGATCCATCAGGAGCAGGGCTTCGGCGACATGATCCAGTTCGCCCGCTACGTTCCCATGGTCAAGGCCAAAGGCGGCACGGTCGTTGTCGAGGTGCAGCCGGAATTGGCGCGCCTGTTCTCCGTTCTTGACGGTGTCGACAAGGTGGTCAACAAAGACTCGCCCCTGCCGAAGTTTGATGTCTACGTACCGATGATTTCCCTGGCCCGCATTTTCGGAACGACACCGGAAACGGTGCCGGCCGATATCCCGTACCTGAGCGCGCCCGACGCCCACGCCGTGCAATTGCCCGCTTCATTGGGCAAGCAGCGCAAAATCGGCATCTCCTGGGCCGGACGGCCGACGCACCAGAACGACAAGTTCCGCTCGATCGCGTTTCGTCAATTCGTCGAATTGCTCGGCGTTCCCGGCGCCACTATCTACGGTCTGCAAAAGGGCCCGATGGCGGCCGAGGTCGCTGAAAACGGCTGCGAAGCCCTAGTCCTCAACCTCGGCGGCCGGTTGCACGATTTCGCCGATACAGCCGCCGTGGTCGCACAATTGGACCTGGTCATCAGCGTCGATACGGCGCTGGTCCATCTTGCCGGCGCGCTGGGTAAACCAGTGTGGAACCTGCTTCCGTTCTCCGCCGACTGGCGCTGGCAGACGTCGGGCGATACGTCGCCCTGGTATCCAAGCATGCGCCTGTTCCGCCAGGACCAGCCGGGTAATTGGGAACCGGTATTCGAGGCGGTCCGCGACGCCCTGCTTGAGGAAATGAAGTAGCTTCCTGAACAAGGATCGCTCGGCAATTGGCCAAGTCAACCGACGCATACAAGGATGGCGACATCATCTTCCGCGAGGGAGAGACCAGCGACCGCGCGTTTGAGATCATTACCGGCCAGGTCGAGATCGCCAAAACCGGCCGCGGCGGCGAAGTCCACCTCGCCCGCTTGGACCCGGGCGAGGTGTTCGGCGAAATGGGCATTCTCGATCACGGATCGCGCAGCGCCACGGCCAAAGCCGTCGGCAGCGTCCGGCTCCGGGTTATCAACCGCGAGGAGTTCCTGGCTTCCATGAAGGACAAGCCGGAAGCCGCCCTCGACATGATGGGCAAACTGGCCCGGCGGCTGCGCGAGGCCGACGAAATGCTGGCCGGCGGCGCCAAGAAAAATGGCGGCGAGGATGGCGCCGCCGAAGTCAGCCCGGCGCAGGAGGCCAAACCCGGACCGGGACTGGCCATGCCGGGGTTCATCAACCGGTTGGTTGATAAGGTTTCCGACAGGTCCGAGAGCATCCAAGTCCGCGTCGCCCGGCTTACCGGAGAGGAGCCGGAAATCAACACCCGCCACGTCATCAATGCCCTTGCCAAACGGCCGGGCGTTAGGGCCAGGGCACTCGGCGAAACCCTGGCGCTCGACGGCAACGGCGAGATGATGGAACAATTGACAGTGGCCGCCAACACGGCCCGCCATTGGCTGGTCGACAAGCAGGCCGATATCCTGATCTGGGGCCACGTGCCGCCGCCGGGCATCAGCCTGCACCTGCGCTTTGTGTCCCTGGCGACCTGGGATGAGGACAAGCCGGGCAGTTTCGACCTGACAACCGATCTGTCGCTGCCGGCGGAATTCGGGCCTGAGTTCGCGGACTTCCTCTATGCCGTCACGGTCGCGGCGACGGTGCCGCAAACCGAAGACATGCAAAGCCAGATTGCCGCCGTTCTCCCGCCCGCCCTTGAGAGCGCACAAGCGGCCCTCGCCATGGTTCCCTCCGAGCTAACGACGCGTGAACAGGCCAGCCTGCATATGTGCAATGCCAACGCCCTCGCCCTGGCCGCCGCCGCGCCGGATTGCTGGCCGCTGTTCGAACAGGCCGCCGGGGCCTACCACCAAGCGCTTGCCGGTTTTACGGAAACGGAATCGCCGCTCGACTGGGCGATCACCCAAAAGCACCTGGGCGGTGTTCTTCAATCAACCGCCGAGCACTCTGATAACCACGCCATACTGGGCGACGCCGCCAAGGCATTCCGCTCGGCGCTCAGCGTGCTGAACCGCGAGGATTATCCGCGCGAATGGGCGGCGCTGCAAAACCGCCTCGGCCTCGCCCTCTACCGCCTCGATTTCGACGGCAGCGATACGGAAATTCTCAAACAAGCCCTGGCCGCCTTCCAAAACGCGCTTCAGGTCTATACCCGGTCCGACGCGCCGAAGCGCTGGGCCGATGTCACCGCTAACTTCGCCCAGGTCGCCCAGGTCCTGGGCCGGCAGTTGAAAAACCCCGAGGCCGTGGAGGCGGCGGTCAATGCCTGCCGTTCGGTCCTCGAGGTGCGCAAAAAGGGCGAGTCGCCCATGCTGTGGGCGGCGACCCAGAATAACCTGGGCAGTGCGCTGTTCATGCTCAGTACCCTGACCCGCAATACCGAGCCCATTGAACAGGCGGCGGAGGCGTTCGGATTGGCGCTCGGCGTTTACGAGGCCCGCGACGCCCAGCGCATGGCCGCGGTGACACGGAAAAACCTGGAGCATGTCAACCAACTGCTGGCCAGCCACGGCCCCCAGGACCGAGGCCGAAAGGACTGGAAACCGGACGGCGGCGGGCCGGACCTGGAACCGGCCCCGGATCTGACCGATGCGGAAGAGAGCGAGGATTAATTCCCGCCGCACCTCGACGCGGCCTGTAGGTCGGCTATATTAGTTGCCCGGAGTTGAAGGGACCAAAGACACCATGGCCCGACGCGACCACCTGAAAAGCGATATTGTCTGGCGCCAGCCCGACGGCGAGGTTGTGTCCTGCGAGGACAAGATCATCGTCCTCAACGAGAACCTGGAAGACATCCGCCAGGAATGCCAGGACGCCTTCGAGGACGCCATCCTCATGGGCTGCGACGAAACCCAAATCCGCGAAGTCCTCGAAACCATCATCAAATCCATCGACAACCCGTTTAAGAAGTAGCGGCGGGTCCGCGTGACGCCTCCTCCCCCCACCGAAGTCGTTCTGTTCGATGTCGGCGGCATTTTGATCGAGATGTCGGGGGTTGAGACGTGGAAACAGATGACCGGCCTGACGGACGATGCGGAAGTTTGGCGGCGCTGGCTGCATTGCCCGGTGGTCCAGGCCTTCGAGCGCGGGCATTGCTCCGTTGACGAATTCGCGCCGCGCCTGATCGAGGCCCATGATTTGAGCATCGGCGAGGCGGAACTGATGGAGTCTTTCCGCTCCTGGCCCGGCGGCCTGTTTGACGGCGCGCGGGAATTGGTCGCGGATGTGGCGGATCACTTGCGCGTCGGGTGTTTTTCCAACACCAATGCAATTCATTGGGACAAGCCGTGCAACCAGGAGGTCCATAGCCTGTTCGACCTGCATTTCCTATCGTTTGAAATGGGCCATGTGAAGCCCGACGCGGCGGCCTTTGAGCACGTGGCCGAAGAATTGGACTGCGCCCCTGGGGCGATCTTTTTCATCGACGATAACCTGATCAACGTTGAGGCGGCTCGCGCCTGCGGCCTCAACGCCCATGTAACGAAGGGTCCCGAAGAGGCCCGGCGCATTCTGGCCGAGCATGGGCTGATGAAGGGATAGCGCGACGGCCCAGGAACACTTCATTCCGTCTTGCGTCAGCCGAAAATTTGGCGATGATTGGCGCTTCCGCCGGAACCAGCCGGCAGCAATTTTATGGTCTGAGACTCATGACTGACAACGCCCAGCGCCTGATCGACAATTGCCTGACCGACGCCCATTTTCCGGAACTGCCGGAGCATTACCTGGGCAAGGTCCGCGATTCCTATGACCTGCCCGACGGCCGGCGGATCATGGTCGCCAGCGACCGCCAGTCGGCTTTTGATCTGATGCTGGGCGCGGTTCCCCACAAGGGCCAGGTGTTGAACCAGACGGCGCGGTTCTGGTTCGATGAGACCACCGATATCTGCCCCAACCATGTCATCGACTTTCCCGACCCCAACGTGGTGGTGGCCAAGAACCTCGATATGCTGCCGGTCGAGATGGTGGTCCGCGATTACATGACCGGATCGACGGAAACCAGCATCTGGCCCATGTATGAGCGCGGCGAGCGACGCCTCTACGGCCATCAGTTTCCCGACGGCCTGGTCAAGAACCAGAAGCTCCCCGGCACCATCATCACGCCGACCACCAAGGCCGCCCAGGGCGAGCACGATGCCCCCATCACCGCCGATGAAATCGTCGAGACCGGCCTGCTGCCGGCCGAGCAGTGGAAGGAACTGGCCCGCATCAGCCTGGACCTATTTGCCCGCGGCCGTGAGATCGCGGCGCGGAACGGCCTGATTTTGGTCGATACCAAGTACGAATTCGGCATTGACGGCGACGGCCGCATCACCCTGGCCGATGAAATCCACACCCCGGATTCGAGCCGGTTTTGGATCGCGGCCAGCTACCAAGAGCGCATGGCCGCGGGCCAGGAACCGGAAAGCCTGGACAAGGAGTTCCTGCGGCTCTGGGTCACCGCGCGCTGCGATCCCTACAAGGACCCGATCCCCGACATTCCGCCGGAAACGATTCTCGAGTTCTCGGGCAAATACGTGAAGCTCTATGAGCGGGTCACGGGCAAGTCTTTCGAGGCGCCGGATGGAAGCGAGCCGGTGCGCGACCGCATCCGGGCCAACCTGGCGAAGGCATTCCCCGAGTACTTCTGAATACCGCAACTGTGACAGGAGGGCGCAATGATCGCCGTCATCTTCGAAGTCACCCCCAACGAGGATAAGAGCGAGCGCTATTTCGAACTGGCGGCATCGCTTAAGGCTGAGTTGGAAACTGTCGATGGATTCATTTCCATCGAGCGGTTCCAGAGCCTGACCAACGAAGGCAAGGTCCTGTCGCTGTCAATCTGGCGCGACCGTGATGCCGTCGAGGATTGGTTCTCGCGAACTGAGCACCAAGCCGCCCAGGCCGAAGGCCGCGCCGGCATCTTCAAGGACTACCGCATCCGCGTCGCCGAGGTGTTCCGCGACTACGACATGGCGGCGGGGCGGCCGGGGACCGGCGAGCTCGCGGATTAACCGGTCAGAAAATTCGCTTCATCGCCATATAGACGATGGCGGCTCCAATGATCACCACCATGCACATAAACACCAACAGCAGATAGCGGTGAAAATTGGCTTCGCCGGGCGATTTGATGCCGCGAATTTCCCGGAACAAACTGGAAAACTTCCTGCCGATTGCCCTGAGCCGCTTTAGCTCGTTGTATTGCCAGAACTGATAGATGGTAAGAACGGCAATGGACGCGGTGGTCAACGTGATGACCGCGCCGGTAAGAACCTTCGTGAATGAAGGCGCGTGTGAAACGAACTTCACCAGCGCCATGACAACGGCAAACACGATCAGTGTCCCGCCCACCGTTTTCCACTGCTGGCCTTTGGCGAATAGAATATTCCGCGACGCCTCTTCATAGAGCAGGCGAAGCTCGGCGTGAGTCAATTCATCGAGGGATGTTGGTGAGCCTTCGCGCTCGTCGTTCTCCGTGCTGTCTGACATGACGTCCCCCAATTTCCAAAACGGAATTCAATCGCCGCGGTCATTCTACCGCTACGGGCCGTTATGCGGAAGCCCGCGTCATGCGAACTCTGTTTCAATAGGTCTTTTTTAGCGCTTCTTCTTGCCCGACATCTCCAGGCGCACGTTCATTTGGCGGATGCGGCGGATCATGGTGTTCATGACGAACAGCGCGAACTGCGGGTTGCGGCGAATCAGATGCATGAAGCGCACGCGCCCCATGGGAATGAGCACCGAGTCCTTGTGTGCGACCACGGTAGCGCTACGCGGGGCGTCATCGACCATGGCCATTTCGCCGACGATGCCGCCCTTGGTCACGCGCTCCAGGCGTGTGCCGTTATGTTCGATATCGACGGAGCCGGACTTGACGGCGTACATGACCCTACCCTTTTCGCGTTCCTTAATAAGGACCTCGCCCGCTTTTTTGGCTACCGTCATCGGTTCCTTGGAAAGGGTAAAGAGGTATTCCATTTCCTCGGAAATCTCTTTTAATACCGCCGTGCCTTTCATAGTGCCGCCCCCTATCAGGTGTTCGCCGCAAACATTGTAGCGGCTAATTCGCAGCCCGGATAGCCGGCACTGCCGCAATCACATTCGGCGCTCAGTCCTTCTTGGACTTCAGCAATGGAATCATCCACACCACGCAAGACAAGGTCCAGACGGTACTGCCAAAGATGGTCAGCAAATCACCGGCCTTTACGCCGACGGCGATGAAGGCAAGTCCGGCGGCAATGAACCCAAACAACCCGATCATCTGGCAGCGCTTCTCGTCCATCGTTACCTCCAATTACTTATTGAGCATGCTGGCCACCCTATTGGGGTGCCCATTAAGTACTTAATCGACCCACTTATGTATCGTGACTGTCCAAGGCTTTCACCATGATTCTACTGATGCGCAAACGGCAAATCATCGTCTTTGCTTGGAAATTACCGAAAAGCCTTGAAATAATGGCGCGCCCGGGAAGACTCGAACTCCCAACCTCCTGATCCGTAGTCAGACGCTCTATCCAATTGAGCTACGGGCGCGGATGCCTGTTTTTCGGGACTTGGGCCGGTAAAACGGTGCGGCGGGCCCCAAGGCTGGCGGACACTACTAAACAGCCTCGGCGATGGCAAGGACTCTGAAATCAATGACTTAGATGGCTCTAATTGGCTATATACTCACCTCGGAAATCTGTTTTAAAATAGGAACTTGTCGTGTCTATTGCCATTGAGTAGTATCACGATCAATAAAAGGGGGAAGGGCAACAGTATTATGCCCCGGAAAATTAAACGGGTCTCTAGAGGGGGTCCTTCTACAAGTAAAGGCAAGCGCGTAGCATGAATTCCATTCGATTTCGGACTCTGCTCCTTGGCGCGGCATTGCTACTGCCCGCCTGTTCTTTTTCCGACGACTCGCTGTGGCCTTCGCTGACCGGCGAGGATCCGGCCGCCGCGCCGGCCCCGGCGCAACCCGCCCAGGCACCCGCCCAACCAGTCGTTGGAACGCAGCAGCCGGCCCTTGGCACCGGAACGTTTGAGCCTTCGGGTGTAACGCCGGGCGCGTCGACGGGGACCTTCGTCGGTAGCAAGATCGTCGAGCTTCGCGAAGAGTTGAACCGCCTGCAACAATCCATTGGCATTCATAACGGCCAGCTGCAGCAACTGCGCGGCCAGCTGGTCGCCAACTCGCAGCGTTACCACGGCACCATCGCCGCCGTGAACGCGCGCCTCCAGGTCGGCACCACGCCGGGTAACCCGATCCTGGTCCAGCAATTTAACAGCGCCCAAGGCGATCTGGACCGGCTGTCCCAGGATGTCGCTCAACTTGGCGCCCTGACCAATTCAGTGACAAATAATTCCACCATGTCGTCGTTCCTCTCCGAATCGGCCCGCGCCGCGTTTGCGGTCTCCGGCGCCGTTGACGAGGACCACCGGCAATTGGCCATCCTTGAGGACGAGGTCAACCGCACGGACGTGCTGATCGACCGCCTGCTCAAGGAAGCGACCAGCGACGTGCGCCGCCAGACCAACTACGTGGCAACCGAGCGCGCCAATCTGAACCTGTTGTCGGCCGGAATCAAAACCGGCGAAATCTTCGGCGGCAGCCTGTTGAACGTAGCCATGGGCGGCGCCGGTGCGGCGGGTCAGGCTATTCGCGCGGGCGCGCCCATGAGCACGGCAGGCCGGCGGCCTTTGGTGGTGATCCGGTTCGACCGCAACAAGGTGCCCTACCAGCAGGCTCTCTATAATGCCATTAGCCGCGTCCTGGAGCGCCGGCCCAATGCGGTCTTCGATCTGGTGTCCGTGGCGCCGACCACCGGTGGGCAGGCACGGGTCGCGTTGAATTCCAACAAGGCTCGCCGCCATGCGGAATCCGTCCTGCGCTCGTTGATCGAGATGGGCTTGCCGCCGGCGCGCGTCGCCGTCTCGGCCACCACTCTGGCCAGCGCCCACACCAACGAGGTTCACATCTACCTGCGTTAGGTTGAGGTAAATTCCTTTTCACAAAGGCCGACGCCGGAAGCGCCGGCCTTTTTTAATGAACGCGCGGCGTCGATTGCAGGCGCTCCACTGATAGGCTTTAATCGCGGCGATTGATTCTTCGGATTGGGTGTTGAGCATGGTCCAGTTTCGCGACGACGTTAGAAATCATCTGGTGACCTGGGCCGAGGTGCATCGCGATTCCAAGGAACTGGTACGCCAACTCCTGACCCTGGGCCCGTGGCAAGGTATCGTCGCCCTGACCCGGGGCGGCCTGGTGCCGGCGGCGATCATTGCCCGTGAAATGGAAATCAAGGTCGTCGATACACTATGCATCGCCAGTTACGACGAACAGGTCCAAGGCGGCGTCCAGGTCCTCAAAGTGCCGGAAGAAGCCAAGGCAGCCGGCGGCGAAGGCTGGCTGTTGATTGATGATCTGGTCGATACCGGCGCCACCGCCAAGGAAGCCCGCAATATCCTGCCCAAGGCCCATTTCGCCACCGTCTACGCCAAGCCCAAGGGCCTCGAGTATGTCGACACCTACGCCCACGACGTCGAGCAGGACGTTTGGGTGTTCTTCCCCTGGGATACGGAACCGCAATACGTGCGCCCCCTGGCCGATGACGGGAGTTAACCCTGCCCGATCGATCCTCGCCGCCCTGGCGGTCGTCCTGGCGCTAACACCGCTCCCAGCCGCCGCCCAAAACCCCCTCGGCCTGATCAAGTTGCCGCCCGGCTTCAAGATCGAGCTTTACGCCCGCGTTCCCGGCGCCCGGTCCATGGCGGTCATGGACGATTGGGGCGTGGTGCTGGTGGGTACCCGCGGCGAGAACGTCTTCGCCATCATCGACGCCGACAAGGACGGACGCTCGGACAAGGTCGTCCAAGTCTTCCGCAATCTCAACGTCGCCAACGGCATCGCCTACAAAGACGGCTGGTTCTATGTCGCCGAGCAGCATCGCATCATTCGCTTTTCGGCTCCTGATTTGAGAACGCTGGCCGGCGCCGACCCGCAGGTCCTGTTCCGCGAACTTCCCAACAACTCCTGGCACGGCTGGCGCTACGCTCGCTTCGGCCCCGACGGAAAGCTCTACGTGGCGGTCGGATCACCGTGCAACATCTGTGAAACCGACGGGCTGGAAGGCACTATTATCCGCATAAGTCCGGAGGGAGGGCGGCCGGAGATTTTTGCCTCCGGCGTGCGAAATTCCGTCGGCTTCGATTTCCATCCCGCCACAGGCGACCTCTATTTCACCGACAACGGCGCCGACGACATGGGTGACGACAGCCCGCCTGACGAATTCAACCACGCGCCCACCAAGGATCTGTGGTTCGGCTTTCCCTATTTCGGCGGCGGCCGTGACCGCACGCCGGATTTCAAGGGCGCCCCCCTGCCCCGTCCGGCCACCTTCCCGGTCATTGAGTTCGGCGCCCATGTCGCCTCGCTCGGCATCAGTTTCTACCGGGGAACACAGTTTCCCGCCGAGTACCGCCAGGACGCCTTCGTCGCCCAGCACGGCTCGTGGAACCGCTCAGTCCCTGACGGTTACCGGATCGCGCGAATCCGCTTCAATAAGCAAACCCACACTGCCGTGGCACAGGAAACGTTCGCCGACGGCTGGCTGCAGGGCGGCAGCGCCTGGGGCCGCCCGGTCGACGTCAAGGAAATGGCCGACGGCTCGCTGCTGGTTTCCGACGACCGCGCCGACACCGTTTACCGCATTACGTACACCGCACCTTAGACTATACTGGCGGAGATAGCGGTTTCGGGAGACTTGGCCATGGGATACCTGCTCTACGCCGTGTTGGCGGCTTTGCTGTTCATGCACTGGCGCGCCGCCGCTGGACGCAATCTCGACCAGTTGTTCGAGGCCGACAGCGATCTCCATCACCAAGTCCACCGTGTCATCGCCAAACATCCCGACGGCGGCAACGGGGCCAAACACAAGGCGTGGATGGCCGAGGACGCGGGCTAGGTCATTGATGACGAGCCGGCCACTCATCGTCGTCCTGGTCGTCCTTTTCTCAGTCATCTCCGCACGCGCCGAAAGCAACGAACTGACTTTCGTTTTTCCGCAGGAGAAAAACGCTTTCCATGATGCCGCCGCCGAGATCATCCGGCGCGCCTATGCCGCGCTCGATATCACCGTTATCTATAAAACTTATCCGGCGGAACGCGCGCTTCAAATGTCCAACAAGGGTCATTCCGATGGTGAGTTGGTTCGTATTGAAGGCATTGAAGCCCGCTATCCCAACTTGATCCGCATTCCCGTCAGCCATGTCACTGCCGAGCAACTGGCCTTCGGGCGGGATTCGTCACAAAAAATTGACGGCTGGACCAGCCTCATGCCGTACAGCCTCGCCTTTCATCGCGGCTACAAGGTCGCCGAACGAAATACCGAGGGAATGGACCGCTACCTGACGGGCACCGACGTTAACGCATTTAAGATGGTCGAAAACGGACGCAAGGACATCGCCATTGCCAACCGGTTTTCCGGCGCGAAAATCATCAAGGATCACAACCTCAATAATGTCAAAATGCTGACGCCGCCTGTGCAACGCGACCCCCTGTACCACTACCTCCATTCCAAACACAGTGGTCTGGTCGGTGATATCACGTGCGTCCAGACTAAGATGAAAGCCGAGGGTAAATTTTCCGAGATTCTAGAAGAATTTGGCGTGCGCTCTCTCGGCCAGTAGTCGTAGGTTCTTAGTCCAACCGCCCGAAAAACATCATCCGCGCATTTTCCGACAGGCTGACGCCGGGCTCCGAATTATAGGCCAGGGTGATCAGGATGCGTTGGCGCGGACCGACCGCCGGCGTCACGCGATGAAGCGAATCGCGGCCGCGAAACATGACCAGGGTGCCGGCCGGCATATTCAGGCAGTCCGGCTTGAGATCGCCATCCAGCAGGCGGGTAACCTGTTTGGTGTCTTCCGTCCCGGCGTCGCTGTCGCGACAGTTTGAAATGTATTCGAATTCACCGCCGGCCGTCGGCTGTTGCACCATCAAAGTGATGGCGAAGGAGCTGTTGTCGTAGTGCCAGCCCAATTCCTGGCCGTCGTTGAAAAAGTGAATGTTGAGTGACGCTAGGGTATCGGCGTAGTCGTAAACCGGATGGCCGAGCACGCCTGCGAGGAAGTCGCGAAACTGCGGGCAGCCGTAAATTTTCCTGAGCGGTGAGGCAGCCGGGACCTGGTCATGGGGAACGCAGCCCTTGGAACTGACATGCTGGCGACTATGCAAACCATCGCCGTCCGCATTCGCCTCGGTTAGGTAAATGTTGTGGCTCTGGGTGCAGAAGTAGGCCTCGTCGCTAACCGTCTCCGCATCCGCCTGCAGGATTGCCAGGGCCTCGGGCGTGAGAAAATTCTCCAAGATTAGGGCGCCGTCCGCGTCGAGACGCGCCTTGCACTGAGCCGCATAGGCGGCGTCCAGCGGGTGGTCGTCAACGGAGACATGAGCGGCGGAGGTGAAGGTCATGGGCTGGGTTCAGGCAAAGTGATCGAGTGGTTTTTCGAACACCCGGCGCACCATGGGCTCGAAGGCTTCCAGCGGCAAGGTGTCGTAATCGGGATCGAAGGAGTTCTGGTCCCATTTCTCGCAGAAATCGGCGCAGGCCTGGAAATGCTCATGGTCGCGGAAAGCCTCGCGGGCGTCACGGTCTTGGCCCTTGTGATGGAAGTAATAATAGCCCTGGAAAATGCCGTGATGGGCAACGACCCAATGTTTCTTCTCGCTGACGTAGGGGCGCAGGATGGCCGCCGCCAGCTGGCTGTGGTTCTGCGGCGTCAGGATGTCGCCGATGTCGTGCAGCAGCGCGCAGACGATGGTTTCCTCGTCGGCGCCGTCGCGCTGGGCCCGGGTCGCCGTCTGCAAAGAGTGCTGGTAGCGGTTGATTTTCATGCCCAACGGATGTCCGTCCAGCTTTTTCAGCATGTCAAAAATGTCCTGAACCAGGTCGCGGCGGTGCTCGCGCTCCACTTCGTCGAGGAACGCATATTCTTCCGCCGTGCCGTCAGCCATGTTGATAAAGTCTACAGTGTCCATAACAATCCCTCTCCAAATTCCCGTTGCGCCTGGAGCGCGAAACACGTGTACTGCCGGTCTAGACTTGGCAGCGTAATCTGTCAATTCCAGTGACAAGATTTTGATTATGACCACAACGGATACCTACGACCTTTACGCCGTCCGCTACGCCGTCCACGACCGCGTGGCGGCGGCCAATTTCCTGCATCCGCCGGACCCCCACGACGGCCCGATGCCGATCGATTACTTCGTCTGGGCGGCTGTCTCCGAGGCCCGAACTTTCGTTATCGATACCGGCTTCAATGCCGAGGTGGCGGCTGAACGCGGCCGCACCCTGATCCGCTGCCCGACAGACGGCCTCAAAGCCATCGGCATCGACGCCGCCCAGGTCGAAGACGTCATCATCAGCCATTTTCACTATGATCATGTGGGAAACTACGACCTGTTCCCCCGGGCCACCTACCACCTGCAGGACGACGAAATGGCCTTCGCCACCGGGCGCCACATGTGCGATCCCGAGACGCGGTCTTCGTTCGAGATCGAGGACGTCACCGGCATGGTGCGCCAAGTCTACGGCGGCCGCGTCCAGTTCCACGACGGCGATGCTGAGCTGGCGCCCGGTTTTTCGCTGCACAAGATCGGTGGCCACACGGCGGGCCTGCAAGCGGCCCGCGTCAGGACCAAGCGCGGCTGGGTCGTCGTCGCGTCGGACGCCTGCCACCTCTACGCCAACATGGAAACCGGCAACCCGTTTCCCATCATCTATGACCTGGACGACGTGCTGGCCGGCTACGACACACTCAAGCAACTGGCCGACTCCGACGATCACATCATCCCCGGCCACGACCCCCAGGTCATGGACCGTTACCCGCCGGTGTCGGAAGACCTGGCTGGAATTGCGGTGCGGCTGGATATTGCGCCGGTGTACTGAGCGTTCTTACATCCGCACGAACAGGAAATCACCGCCGTCGTGGTCGGCGTCGCGGACGTCTGAGTATTCCGGCGTTTGCCGGGCGTTGAGAATGACCGGGCGGCGGATTTCGCTGAACAGGCGGGTGCCGTCGATAACGCCGTCATTTTTTCGCAACGCCGCCATGAAGGCAGTGGCGAAAGGCGAGTGGCCGCCGCCGGAATCGTCGGCTACCGGCTCCAGTCCACCGGACACCATGGCCACCCGGGCGCGCTTCGTGGCCATGCGCCTGAGGTAATCCTGGTCGCGGAATCCGACCGCCGCCGAGCGGGTCAGGGTACCTGAATAGCAACTGTCGGCCACCACCATGACATGCTTGGCCGAAACGGCCTTCAAGGTCTTGGTGATGGTGGCGTTGGAAACCCAGTGACTGCGCCGGTTCGATTTGGCGTCCCGGGTCAGCCAGTAACCTTCGTCGGCTTCCTCGTCGAGCCAGCCGTGACCGGCGTAATAGATCAGCAGGTTATCGTCCGGGGTCAGAGTTTCGCGAAGCTCATCGAAAGCATCAACGATATCGACGCGACCCGGATCGATGAGCAGGTTGACCTTGAACCCGTAGCTCTGTTCAAGCATGGCGCCTACGGCGCGGGCATCTTTGACCGCCGTTTTCAACTTCGGCAGATGCTTGTAATTGTCGATGCCGATGACCAGGGCGTGGTAGGTGCCGAACTCAATGCCGGCAAGCTCGTCGCTGGCGGCCTGGTCCGGATTGACGGACCGCGACACCAAATCGCGGATCTGCTTGTCGGCCAGGGCCGCGAACAGTCCATTGGGGAATTCCGCCAGATAGCGCTGGTAGTCGGAGATATTATTGGAATATTTGATTTCCTCCCAGGCCGCCGAGTCGGCCGCCGCCTGGCCAACGGTCCGAACCGTCGTCGTCGCCGGAGCCGCTGCGGGTGCCGGCGCGGCAGCGGCAAGTGCCGGGGCCTCCTTAAGCACGCCTTTGAGCGTGAACTTTAAATGGCACTCCCCCTCCGAGTGACGGATTAAAAAATCGACGCTCAGATTCCGGCCGAATTGTTTAGTCTTGAGTTTGCTGCTCCTGATATGGGCGCCGCGGAATTTTCCTTCCAGGCCGTCTTCCGTCGAGCGGATTTCATAACCACCGCCGCTGGTTTCCGGATGGGTCCAGCTTCCGGTGATACTGTCCGTCTCCGCGTCAATGCCGCTCAGGCCCATTGCCCAGCATTCGCTGTCTCCGTCCTTGGACTGGGGTTTGTAACTTCCCACAACAAATTCGGTCTTCCCGCTGTCGGCCGCGGCCATCTCCATCGCCGCTTTCACAAACACGCCTTTGGCTTCCATACTCAGCGCGCACTCGCCGCCCTGATGAGTAACCCGGAACGCAACCCGGAGATCATGATCGACATGTTGCACGGTGGCCTGGCCGCCCTCCACCCATGAACCGGACAGATCAGCGCTGACGGCGCCTCCGGAGGCAACGACTTGCACAACGCCGCTGCCGGTCGCGTTAAACCAAGTGCCGAAGATTTCGTTTTCCTCAACTTCTAGGGTGCCGATCTGGATATCGTCGCACTGGCCCGTTCCGCCGGAGACTGACGGCGTTACCTCGCTGGCGACGAAAACGCCACCCGCCGCCCTCGCATGGGTCGCAGTGACCGCAACCAGCAAAACAATGAGAAAACGCGCGACACGGAATCCGGACATCGGCCTACTCCTCCCCCGAGACGATATGCCTGGCGACAGTATAAGGGGAGTCTCGGCTAAAATTCCAATGTCAATGCGGATCAGGTGTTAAGCCGTGTTAGCGAGAGGACAGCGGGGCGCGCGCCTAAATGGCTAGGTTGTCGATCAACCGGGCGCGGCCAAGATGAACGGCGGCGAGAACCCTCGCCGGGCGCGGCGAGCCATCGATGGGGGTCAAAGTCTCAGCATCGCGGACGGTAACATAATCAACACCAGCGAAGCCGGCGGCGACAATTTTATCCTCGGCCGTCCGGCAGGCTTGATCCGCATCGCCGCCATCGCCGACGGTCCCGGCAACCTTGCTGATGGCCGCGTAGAGTGCCGGCGCCGCCTCTCGCTCATCCGCCGTCAGGTACCGGTTGCGGGACGACATGGCCAGCCCGTCGGCCTCGCGGACCGTCGCCACACCTTGAATGTCCACCGGGATGTCCAGATCCAGAACCATGCGGCGGATGACCAGAAGTTGCTGATAGTCCTTCTCGCCAAAAAAGGCGGCGTCCGGCAGGGATTGCACTAGGAGCTTGGCGACAACGGTGGCGACGCCGGTAAAGAAGTGCGGCCGGATTTCCCCTTCCAGGACCGTTGCCAAATCGCCGACGTCGATCTGCGTTGCAAATCCATCCGGATACATCTCGGCGACATCGGGCGCGAACAGCACGTCCGTGCCCTCGACTTCGAACAAACCCTGGTCCCTCGCCTCGTCGCGGGGATAGCTCGCCAGATCCTCTCCGGGCGCGAATTGGGTTGGGTTAACGAACAGGGTTGCGATGGTGCGATCAACGGCTGCTTTCGAGGCGCGGATCAGGGAAAGATGCCCGTCGTGCAACCCGCCCATGGTCGGCACCAGGCCGACGCTGTCGCCCGATTGCCGCCAGTTGCGGACATGAGCGCGAAGATCAGTGACAGTGCGGACGATGTCCATGGCGGATGTCAGGGCTTGTCCTGGGTCACGCCATAGCAATGTTCCAGGCCCGGGAACCGCCGCGCGCGAACGTCTTCGGCGTAGGACCGCGCCGCGTCCTGAAGTTCCTGGCCCAGGTCGGCATAGCGCTTGACGAACTTCGGCGTGAATTCTGCGTACAGGCCGACCATATCCTGGGTCACGAGAATTTGGCCATCACAGGCAGGTGACGCGCCGATGCCGATTGTCGGTACCGGCACCAATTCCGTAATATCCCGGGCCACCGGCTCCACCGTTCCTTCAATCACCATGGCAAACGCTCCGGCATCGGCAATGGCCTTGGCGTCGGCGATGACCTGTTTGGCGCCTTCGTCATCGCGGCCTTGAATTTTGAAAGCGCCCCGGTGTTCCGCCTTTTGCGGCAGCAGGCCGACATGCCCGAGCACCGGAATGCCGGCGCCGACAATGGCGCTGACGGTCTCGGCAATTTCCTCGCCGCCCTCCAGCTTGATAGCCTGGCAGCCGGTTTCAGCCAGCACCCGTGCCGCCGAGGCGATGGCCTGATGCGATGAGGTCTCATACGAACCTTGCGGCAGATCAACCACCACGCAAGACCGCGTACTGCCCCGCATGACGGCCTGTCCGTGGGCGATCATGATATCGAGGGTGACGCCGCGGGTCGTCTCGAGGCCATAAACGACCATGGCCAGGGAATCGCCGACCAGTAGAAGATCGCAGTGAGGATCAAGAAACTTGGCCAAGGGCGCCGTATAGGCGGTCAGGCAAACCAGCGGCTCACCGCCCTTGCGCGCCCGGATACCATCAACCCCGGTGCGGTCTTGACCGCCGGCATCGGCGTTGGCTCCCAGTTCCTGCGTCACTGACATTGCCCCTCGCCTCCCTTGGCCGACAAACTATCGCCTCTTTTCGCAGTGCACAATACAGCCGGCCGAAGTGCTAGGAATCCGGCGGCTGATCCTTGCTCAATCGGCGGCGGATCGCCGGCCGGAAACCCCAATAGAGGACGCCCGCGAACATGACAAACATCCAGATCAGTGCATTTTCCCGCAATGCATCAGTGATGGCAGTCAAGTCCAAGGCCGGCCCTCCCGAGGTGGCGATCCCGATTGTAACTATAGCAGAATTGATGCCGTAAGCGGGGTGCAGAAAAGCTGTCCACATCCCGGCTGGGGCGAGGTAGCATGGCCACCATGAAAATATTTAACACTGTCCCGACCAAAATCACCCGCACCTTGTCATCGGTTTCCCGCGGAATGGCCGTGGCCTTGCTGATTGCCGCCGCCGCTTGCCAGCAGGTTCCAAAAGATGCGGTCCAGGCGGCATCGCCGGCGCCTGCGGCAGCCCCTGAGAAAGCGCAGCGCCACATGATCTCGGCGGCCAACCCGCTGGCCGCGGAAGCCGGCCTGGAAATCCTGCGCCGGGGCGGAACGGCCATTGATGCCGCGATCACAGCGCAATTGGTCCTGAATGTGGTCGAGCCCCAGTCGTCGGGCATCGGCGGCGGCGCTTTCCTGCTTCACTACGCATCGGAGAGCGGCGTCATCGATTCCTATGACGGCCGGGAAACCGCGCCGGCGGCGGCTTATCCCGGCATGTTCCTGAGCGCAAACGGCAAGCCAATGGGGTTCTTCGACGCCGTTGTCGGCGGCCTTTCCGTGGGCGTCCCGGGAACATTGCGTATGCTTGAAAAAGCCCACGGCGAGCACGGAAAGTTGCCCTGGGCGGAACTTTTCCAGCCAGCCATCGAATTGGCCGACAAAGGCTTCGCCATTTCGCCTCGGCTGGCGGGTCTGATCGAAAGAGATAAACACCTTAATTTTGATGCCGCCGGGTTGTATTTCTATGAGCCGAATGGCAAGCCGAAAGCCGCCGGGGCGATCCTCAAAAACCCCGAGTTTGCTGAAACCCTTCGCCAAATCGCTAGCAGCGGGGCGGACGCTTTTCATCAGGGCGCGCTTTCCCAATCGATCGTCGAGACGGTCAATAATGCGCCCCGCCACCGCGGCTACATGACACTGGCCGACATTGCCGCCTACAAGGCAAAAAAGCGCCCGCCGGTCTGCCTGCCGTACCGTGACTGGCTGATCTGCGGCATGGGGCCGCCGTCGTCTGGCGGCGTCACCGTTTTGCAAATTCTCGGCATGCTGCAACGGTTTGACCTTGCCGCGCTTGGCGCCAATTCGAGCAGGGCTGTCAATGTCATTGCCGAGGCCAGCCGTCTGGCTTTTGCTGATCGCAACATCTACATGGCCGATCCGGATTTCATCCCGGTTCCCGTAGCGGGACTGCTCGACCCGGCATATCTCGGGCTCCGGAGCGCGGAAATCTCACCTTTCAAGACAAAGGGCAAACGGCTGCCCGGCATGCCGGGTATCGGTGCGGGCCTCCGGTTCGCCCCCGATGATGCGGAAAAGGGTCTCTCGACCACACATTTGAGCGTCATCGATAAGCACGGCAACGCCGTATCCATGACATCAAGCATCGAAAATGCCTTCGGCTCGCGCCTCATGGTGGGTGGGTTTCTGCTCAATAATCAACTAACGGATTTCGCCTTTACGCCGGAACGTAACGGCGCCCCCGTGGCCAACCGGGCGGAGGCCGGCAAGCGGCCGCGCAGTTCCATGTCACCGACGCTGGTTTTTGACGGCAGCGGCCGGGTTGTCATGGCGATAGGCTCGCCGGGCGGCTCGCGCATCATCGGCTACGTGGCCAAGACCCTGATTGCCGCCCTGGATTGGGGCATGAGCATGGATGCGGCAATTGACTCGCCGCACTTCGTCAACCGCAACGGCGATACCAACCTGGAACAGGGCACAGCGCTCGAATCCCTAAAGCCGGAATTAGAGGCCATGGGCCACACGGTTTCCATTCGCCCCCTGGTTAGCGGCCTGCATGGAATCCGCCGCGTGGGCGACGGCTTGGATGGCGGTGCCGACCGCCGCCGCGAGGGCGTCGCCATCGGCGACTAACGCCGAGAAACGTCCGGCCGCCGTTTGGCCGAAAATTTGCGTCGTGCTACAATCGGTTCAAATAAAAACCGAAAATCGGTGATCTGACTGCGGTGGACTAGACGGGAGGGCAAAAGGCCTATGTTCTATTCCTTCATCCCCTGCAGATTCCGTGGCTGTAGTATCCTTTTGCCGGCTCTCCTTGCCGGACTTTGCTGGAGCACCCAAACCGTTTCCGCGCAGGAGAATTGCCGGCTGGTTGCCGGATTTGAACCGGAACTGCCGTATCATTTTCTCAGCGAACAAGGAAACATCATTGGTATCGATGCGGATATTCTGCGTCTTACTCTTGTGGACTTGGGGTGCGAATTGGCATTCCAAGTTACTCCCTGGAAACGCACCCTCGTCCAGGTCAAGAATGGTGATCTTGATATTGCCATTGGCGCAAGTTTTAAGGACGAACGCGCCAAGTTCGCCCACTACTCCGTTCCGTACCGCGGTCAACCGCACGTCGTTTTCGAAAACAAGTCACAGGGGTCGGGGGCGTCGACTCTGGCGGAATACCTAAAAAGCGGCCGCTCTCTTGGTGTCGTTCTGGGTTGGCACTACACCAATAAGATCCGGGCCCTGCTTGATGATCCGGTGTACAAGCCGCAAATCGAAATCGCGCCAAAGTTCGAGCTGGCCGTGAAGATGCATGATGCGAATCGTTTTGACGGCTTTCTCGGCAATCCATCAAACCTGGCGGCTACCATTGGAAAGCAGGCACTCTACGGGAAATATCGCATGATCAAAGCCGATGTCGATATTCTGCACTATTTGTTTTCAAGAAAATCCGTGGACGCCGATTTAGCGAAACGCTTCAATCAGCGCCTGACGGAGAAGATTGCGCAAGGTTTCTTCTTTGATGTCTGTAAGAAATACGAGAACATGCTGATATCGTCGTGTGAGTTTCTATCGACGATCGACGCTAACGCCGGGAACTAGCACAGTTCAGCCCGCCGCTGTCTTCGCCTGCATGCTGATACGGGTGCGCAGGAACCTGAGCGCGCGTTGCGCCACCTGCGGCGAAAACCTTTTGTATACGCCGAGCAGGGTTTCCGTGTCTTCCGCCGACCGATCGTTCTCAAAATTCGAGAGATAGAGGACTTCGCCGAACACGTCGTAATCCATCTCCAGCGCCTTGCAGACAATGGCCAGTTTCTCGGCCGAGGGATCGAAAACGGCTTTCTGTGCGGTCTCTGTATCGATCTTCGCCAAACACCCAAGCCCGGCAACAAATTCCGGGACCTTTTCCTCGCGTATCAACGAAAGCAGCAAGCCGGTGTCCAGCTGCCCCAGCTTATCTTTGCGGATGATAAATTTCTCAGCCGGATTAAGAGCCTTCTTGCCTTTCTGGTCCTTGAACCAGGCCTCCGCCTCTTCCATGAGCGCATTGACTTGGGTCTCCTCAAGGCTCGGGTCGTCCTCAAGTATTTGTTCGCGCACGGCCCAGGAAACCCGCCAGAACATATCTTGGGCGAGATCGTCGGGTACGTCCTGGCGGGCAGCTAGGCTCTTGTTCAGATCATCGTTTTCCTTGGCCCGGTCGAACATGGTCTCCATGCCGCCGCGGGAAAACTGAGCGCCGTTGTTGTCGGCCAGGGTCCCAAGCACGGTATCGTCGCCCTTTTTTACCAGAACGTCCGTGACCGTTTCACTCACGGTCTCGCGGCTGGAAATGGCTTGCATATGTTCCTGACCTTTTTCGTTGACGATTTTTACCAGATCATCGTCATTCAACACCTCACTGTGGGTCAGTACCGGAAGGGCGACTTCGATCTCGTCGTTGGCCAAAGAGACGATCAGGTCCTGGGGTGCGTTGCTGACGGTGGAGACGGTTTCAGCCAGATGCTGGCGGACCATGGTTTCCACCCCACCGACAATGCCGCCCATAATTTCGCCGAAATAAGCGACCTCTCGCTCGCTCAACTGGTCCGGCTGCTCCATAAACATATCGGTGATTTCATGAAGCAGTTGCTGGCGACCTTCGCTGGAGTTCTCCACCGTCATACGGGCGAGACTCTCAAGGTGCGCGACCTTCTCCTTCATGATTTGCAGTCCTTGGTTTTCTTACGTCAGTGATTTTTTGAATGATACGCCATATCCCATTTCAATTAAATGCGCACCGTCACACCTGCGCTACCATGAACAGCCGGCGGAACGGAAACAACGTCTTTCCGTCAGCGCGCTTCGGGTAGGCCTTTTGTGTCAGTTTAGAGTAGGCGCCGAAGAAGGCTTCCCGCTCCGACTCATCATCAATGGCGTCGAGCAGCGGCTTGAGGGCGGTTCCCCGAGTCCACTCAGCAACCGGATTGTCGCCTTCGAGCACCTGCATATAAACCGTTTCCCAGATATCCAATTCCCGGCAGTGAGGTCTGAGGATATCGTAATAGGTCTCCGGCGGCGCCACCGGCTCGGCTCGCAACACCGGCACCAGTGTTTCGGCCAATGGGCTGGCGGTCGCCGCCTCCCGCATGCAGACATGCGACGGCGAGCTGTAATTACGCGGCATCTGGATGGCCAGCGCGCCGCCGGGGCGAACGAAACCGGCGAGCTTCGGAAACAGGGTTTCGTGACCATCGAGCCATTGCAGACAGGCATTGGAATAGATCACATCGGCGGGCGAATCCGGGTGCCAGTCTGCGGCGTTAGCTGAAATCCAGTCGAAATCAGGATGGCCGGCTCGGGCGGTTTCAAGCATTTCCGCCGAACTATCGACGCCAATGATCCGGGCTTCCGGCCAGCGCCCGGCGAGGGCCGGCGTCAGGCCGCCGGTGCCGCAACCCAGATCATACACAGTTGCGGGATTGTCGACCGCGATCCGGGCCAGAAGGTCAAGCCCGGGGCGGAAGCGCAGGTCGGCGAACTTCAAGTACTGGTCGGGATTCCACTGGCTCATGCTGCTTGGCGCGGATCTGAATCGAGCGGGAGTTCCAACTGAAACACCGTTCCGTCCTCACCCGTCTCCACCAATCTCAAGTCACCGCCGTGCGCCTTCATGATGTCACGCGCAATGACCAGGCCCAAACCGGTTCCACCTGCCTTGGCGGATCCGGAAAAAGGTTCAAACAATTTTTCACCGATCTTCGCCGGGATTCCCGGACCATTGTCGGAAACATCCACCATTAGCCGACCATTTTTGACCCCGGCCAGAACAATGATCCTCGGCGCGCCGGCCTCCCTGGCGTTGCGGGCCAGATTGGACAAAACGCGGAACAACTGTTCCCGGTCCGCCTCGATTTCAATGCTTTCGTCAATTTCGATCTGCCAAGTCAACTCCTGGCCCAAGTCGTGATCGGCAAGAACATCTAACTCCACCTCTCCTATGAGCCCGCGTAGCGCGAATTTTGAACGGTCCAGTGGCGGTGCTGCATCGCTGACAAAATTCAGGGTCTGGCTGCACAAATTGACGGCCCGGTCAACGGAGTCATAGAGACGCGGCAGCACACTCTTCACTTCAGGATCATCGATATCGGCCAGTCTGTCGAAAGCCAGCACCGCCGTCGCCAGGCTATTGCGGAGATCATGGTTGATCTTTGCCACCGCCGCGCCGAGCGTCGCCAGCCGCGTCTTCTGTTGCAAGGCGTGACGGATTTCACCCTGCATGACCGCTAACTCCCGCTCGGTAACGCCAATTTCATCGCCGCGGCCGCTGGCTGGCATATCACGCGTGGCGTCTTCGGGCGCGGCGCGAAAGGCGGCCATATTGGCGGTGATCCGCCGCATGGGCCGCACCATCAGCCACTGCAGGGAAAGATAAACCAACCCCGCGGTAAACAGCGAAATAACGATGGAAAGCTGCAGAATACGTGCCGAAAAATCGTACATCGCCTCGCGCATTGGGGTCTCGTCTATGAGCACTTCGACCATGACCTCAGGATTTTTCGGTGACGTCCCCATAACCCGAAGAATGCGATTTTCATCCTGGACCAAGGTCGAGAACGCGTCGGCAATCCAACCGAAGAACGAGCCCTTGGCGATATCGACCACAAGATCGACTTTCGGCGGCATTTCCTTGGAAACCATCAACACGCGCTGTTCCGGACGGTGCAGGACGATGCCGTAAGAATCGGCATGAAACAGCAGGCTCCGCTCCAAATCCTTATCGACGTCCTGGTCCGGCATCGACTCCAGCGTCAGTGTCGACAAATGAGCGCGGACAATATGCTCCTCAAGATAGACTTTGCGGAATCGCGATATGGACGGCGTCCAGATGAGAAACTCTGCGACCATGATAAAAAACATGGTCAGCAACAGCAGCCGGGCCGACAGGCTGGTCAGGGCTCTGGGCAGGTTTGGATTGGTTTCTGACATCCCCCCCTCCGGCCGCATTAGCCGAAACGGCTCAGGAACTTGACGATCTTGCGCGTGCGTTCGCTGAACAGCGACGGCGTATAGAAGCTCCCCGCCGCCCGTTTCGAAACCTCGCCCAGCGTCGGATACGGCGCAATCATCTGGGCGATGGCGCCGATCTTTATTTTTTGACTCATAGCCAGCACCCAGGTATGGATCAATTCGCCCGCCGCCGGGCCGACGATGCCGCAACCAAGGACATGTCCCTTGGGCGTGGTAATCACTTTAATCAATCCGTCGGTGAGCGCCTCCGCCTGGGCCCGGTCGTTCTCATGGAAGGGCCAGCGAAGAACACGGATATCGCCGTGTGTTTTCTTGGCCTCAGCTTCAACCATTCCGACCTGGGCCAGTTCCGGGGTGGTATAGGTCACCCAGGGTACAACGCGGTTATCGACCTTGGACGGCAGGCGGAACAGCGCGTTCTTGATGACGATGCCGGCATGATATCCGGCGACATGGGTGAACTGAAAGCCGCCGGCGACATCGCCGATGGCAAATATTTTCTTGTTGCTGGTGCGCAGGCGGCCATCCACCTCGATGCCCTTGGCGGAATAGCGGACGCCGGCCTCATCCAGGCCGAGACCGTCGACGCTGGGCCGCCGTCCGGCGGCAATCAACAGATGCGATCCCTCGACGCTGACCTCGACGCCATCCCCGCCGAGCACGACGGAAACTCCCGAATTCGATTTCTCGATGCGGGAAATGGTCACGCCTTCGCGGATATCAATGCCGTCGTCCTCCAACTGGCGGCGCAAGACATCGACCAGTTCCGGATCGTCCTTGGGCATGATGGAGAACAGTTCCAGCACCGTGACCTTTGTACCGAGACGTCGGTGTGCCTGGGCCATCTCCATGCCAATGGGACCGCCGCCGACGATAATCAAATGCCCAGGCAGACTGGTGCAGTCGAAGATCGTCTCATTGGTGTGATAGGCAACGCTGTCCAGGCCGGGAATGGGTGGCACGAAAGCGGACGACCCAGTGGCGACGACAAATCGCCGCGCCGTGATCTGTTGGCCGCCGGCTTCCAGGGTGCGGGGTCCGGTAAAGCTGGCCGCCGCCTGAATGACCCGCACACCCAATCCCTCGAACCGCTCGACGGAGTCATTGGGCTCGATGGCGGCGATCACGTCGCGCACATGTTCGAATACCCGCCCGCCATCCACCGACAGCTCGCCACTGTTGACGCCGAACTGCCCGCCGCCGCGCACCGCCGCGGCGGCGTGGGCAGCGGCCAGCAGCGCCTTTGACGGCACACAGCCCGTATTCAGGCAATCGCCGCCCATCTTGGCCTTTTCAACCAAAACCACGGAAGCGCCCATTTGCGAGGCGCCGGCCGCGACGTTGAGGCCGCCCGACCCGGCGCCGATTACGCAGATATCAACATTGAGATCGGCCATGGCCCTAGATGCCTACCCCTTCCCCGCCTTGTACCTTTTATAGACGATGGGGATCAGGGAAAGAACCGCCAGACCGATAATGGGGCCAAGTATTTCCGGCTCGAAGATGATGCCCAGGTCCGGCACACCCCCGGCATCGAACACTACCCCCAAGCCGCTGCCGACGCTGCTATAGACTGCCGTCCCCGGGATGATGCCGAAAAAGGTGCCTAGCAAGTATGTCCGGGCCGGCACGCCAAGCAGGGCCGGAACCAGATTTACCAGCCAGAACGGAAACAGCGGCACCAAGCGCAGGACCAAGAGATAGCTAAGTGCGTTTTCGCGAAACCCCTCCTCCATCTTGTGGCCGGCATCGCCGGTCTTGGCGTGGAAGAAATCAGCCAGCGCATAACGCGCAATCAGGAAAATTAACAGCGCTCCGACGGTCGCCGAAATGACGGCGCAAACCGTTGCCAGCACTGTCCCGAACATGAAACCACCGGCCAGGGTTAGTAATGAAGCGCCCGGCACCGAGAGGGCGACCACAAACACATAGGCGGCCATAAAAACCAGGATCGACACCAAATGATTGTTCTGTGTCCAATCCAATAGTTCTTGGCGGTGCTGGCTGAGGGTCTCAAAGGTCAGGTACTCATCAAATCCGAGGGCGAAAAATGCACCAATTCCGGCAACCACAACCGCCAACGGCAATAAACGCGCGGCCGAGGGCTTTCTCTCTTCGGCTGTTGCGGTGTTCGGCTCGGGCTCGGCCATAATTAGGCGTTCTTTCATTCAACTGGACCGATGGTTGCGATTAAACAGCCATTGGGCACTCTTGTGTATCCTACACCGGCATGCACACCATCCAATAACGATTGTGTGATCGACCCCGCCATTTACAGGTCCCGGAAACCAGCCGAAAGATACCGCCAACTTGGCAGCGCCGGTGCCGTTGACTTCCCCCGGGCAACCCCGTATACAGCGGGCACAATTTCCTAGGGAGTCAACCCGTGAAACGTACATTTCAGCCAAGCAAGCTGGTCCGCAAGCGCCGCCACGGCTTCCGCAGCCGCATGGCGACCGTCGGTGGCCGCCGGGTTCTGGCCAACCGCCGCGCCAAGGGTCGCAAGCGCCTGTCCGCGTAAGACCGGGTTCTGGCCCGCCTTTGTCCCGCCCGCTTTCCCCCGATGTTCCTGCCTCAAAAGGCCTTACCCGCCTAAAACGGCGTCCGGAATTTTTGCGGGTCGCCGGCCAGGGACGAAAATGGGCAACCCCGGGATTGGTGCTTCAGGCTCGGCGGCACAAGTCTGATGGGTCCGACGGTAACGAATCCTCGGGCCTGCGGGTCGGTTTCACGGTCAGCCGCAAGGTCGGCAACGCGGTCCAACGCAATCGGGCACGGCGCCGGTTGCGTGAAGTGGCCAACCAAGTTCTTGAGCCGTGTGTGGGTGAGGAATTCGATTTGGTGATTATCGGCCGGGCAGCAACGCTAAAACGCCCCTTCGATGCGCTGGTCGGGGATTTGCAGACGGCATTAAGGAAGCTTGATGTCGATACAGATGACGAAAGACAGACGGACGCATGATTGACGCATTGAACAGAGCCCTGGCGACCGGACTGGGCGCGTTGGTCCGGTCCTATCAATTGTTGATCTCGCCAATGCTGCCGGGGTCGTGCCGGTTTTATCCCAGTTGCTCCGAGTATGCCCGCGAGGCCTTGTGTGAGCATGGCGCCGTTCGCGGATGCTGGCTGGCTCTTAGGCGGATTTTGCGCTGCCACCCGTGGGGAGCCTCCGGCGTCGATCCGGTCCCTGGCCACGACTGCGCCGGCCACACCCATTCACACTCGCGGGTCCGGACATAACCGATGGTCGATAACCGTAATATGATCCTAGCCGTAGTCTTGTCGGTCGCCATTCTGCTCGGATATGAGCTTTTCTTCGTTAAGCCCGAGCCGGCGCCGGATCGGACCGCGCAGACGACGACCGAGACCGGTGAACAAGTCGATAGTGGCCAAATTCCGAACCTGCCCAAGACCAGCGAAAGCCCCGCCGCAAGCGGGGGCGCGCAAGTGCCGTCGCTGGGCGGAGAAGCGCAGGTTCCCTCGGACGAAAGCCGCAGTACGGTGTTGGCGCGAACCCAGCGGATCAGGATCGACACGCCCCGGCTGCATGGCTCCATCTCGCTGACCGGTGGCCGTATCGACGATCTGACCCTGGCCGACTACCGCGAAACCTTGGATCCGGACAGCGCCGAGATCGTGCTGCTGTCGCCGCAAGGAGCCAGTAATGCCTACTATGCCCAGTTCGGCTGGGTCGCCGGCAACGGCGCCAAGGTGCCGGCACCGAACACCGAATGGACGGCCAATAGCGATATTCTGACACCGAATTCTCCGGTGACATTGAGTTGGGACAACGGCGCCGGACTGGTTTTCCAACGCACCTACGATATCGACGAGAATTATCTGATCTCGGTCACACAGCGGGTTGTAAACAGCAGTTCAGAGACAGTGTCGCTGCATGCTTACGGACTGATCTCGCGGCGCGGGACCCCCGAGACAACGGGTTTTTATATCCTTCACGAAGGCCTGATCGGCGTGTTCGACTCGACCCTCAAAGAAGTTGATTACGACGAGCTCAAGGATACCGGCAGCATCGAACAGAGTTCGCCTGGGGGTTGGCTGGGGATTACCGACAAGTACTGGCTGATGGCGCTTGTTCCCAACCAAAAGACCACATCCGCAAGCCGCTTCCTACACCGCATGGAAGGCCTGACCGACATGTACCAGGTCGATTACTTGGGACCGCGCATCGAAGCGCCGGCCGGTGGCTCGGTAGAAGCGGAAAACAAGCTGTTCGCCGGCGCCAAGGAAACGCTGCTGCTCGATGGTTACGAAGAGACGTATGGTATCGACCGGTTTGAATTGGCCATTGATTGGGGCTGGTTCTATTTCCTGACCAAGCCGATTTTCTACGCCATGCTGTGGATCAATGACCGCGTCTTCAACTTGGGCGTCGCCATCTTGTTGCTCACCGTCGGCATCAAAATCATCTTCTTCCCGCTTGCCAACAAGTCCTATGTCTCCATGAGCAAGATGAAGAAGCTGCAGCCGAAGATGACCGAAATGCGCGAACGGTTCGGCGACGACAAGATGAAGCTGAATCAGGAAATGATGGCGCTTTACAAGAAGGAAAAGGTCAATCCGGCTTCCGGCTGCCTGCCCATCGTGGTGCAGATTCCCGTGTTCTTTGCCCTCTACAAGGTGCTGTTTGTCACCATCGAGATGCGCCACGCGCCGTTCTTTGGTTGGATTCAGGACCTTTCGGCGCCGGACCCAACCTCCGTATTCAACCTGTTTGGCCTGATCCCCTTTACGCCGCCTGATTTCCTGATGATCGGCGTATGGCCCTTGATTATGGGAATCTCCATGTTCCTGCAGCAAAAGCTCAACCCGCAGCCGACCGACCCCATCCAGGCCAAGATTTTCATGTTCCTGCCGATCATGTTCACCTTCCTGCTGGCCCGTTTCCCGGCCGGTCTGGTGGTCTATTGGGCGTGGAACAACATTCTGTCCATGGCCCAGCAATGGGTGATCATGCGGCGCATGGGAATTACCGGCAAAGAGGCCCTGAAATAGGGTTTGCCGGATTGCCGGGGATAAGCCGTGACCGCTCCCGAATCCGAAAACACCGATCTTGACGCCGAGGCTATTGAGCTTGGCCGTCTGTTGTTCCACCAGGACTGCGGATTTGTCATCGGTTGTGCGCGCCTCGACCAGGTGCCTGACGCAGGCCTGCCCGATATCGCCTTCGCCGGGCGTTCCAATGTCGGCAAATCAAGCCTGATCAACGCCCTGGTCGGCCATAAGGCCCTGGCCCGCACGTCCAATACGCCGGGCCGGACCCGGGAGATAAATTTCTTTAATCTCGGCAGTTGGCTGATGCTGGCGGATCTTCCGGGCTACGGCTATGCCAGGGTATCGAAAGACCAGGTCAAACAGTGGACCGGATTGGTGAATGCCTATCTCAAGGGCCGCGCCGACTTGCGCCGAACCTGCGTTCTGATTGATTCCCGCCACGGCCTCAAGGACTCGGACCGGTCTGTCATGGCCATGCTCGATAAGGCAGCCCAACCCTATCAGGTGGTGCTGACAAAATGCGACAAGATCAAGGCCGCCGCCCTGGTTGCGCTAACCGAGTCCGTCGGCAAGGAACTGGCCACACACCCGGCCGCGCATCCGGAAATCATCGCTACATCGAGCCGCAAGGGTACCGGCATCGCTGAACTACGGGCAACGCTCGCAAAGCTGGCCCTGGCTCAACCTTTAGGCTAGGTTGTCGCCGTTATGACTGATGAATCAAACGATTACGCCGAATCCGGCCTTGATCAGGCGAAGGTCCTGTCCGAGGCGCTGCCCTATATGCGGCGCCACGGCGGCAGCACCATCGTCGTCAAATACGGCGGCAACGCCATGGGTGACGAAGAACTGGCGCGGCTGTTTGCCCGCGACATGGTGTTGCTGCGCCAGGTCGGCATCAAGCCGGTGGTGGTTCACGGCGGCGGACCGCAGATCGGCGCCATGCTCGAGCGGCTCGGCGTCGAGAGCGAATTCGTCGATGGACTCAGGGTCACGGACGAGGCGACGGTCAACGTTGTCGAGATGGTCCTGTCCGGCTCCATCAACAAGCAGATTGTCGCCAATATCAACGAAGCCGGTGGGCGGGCGGCGGGCCTGTCGGGGAAAGACAGCAACCTGATTCGCGCCGAGAAGCTGGCGCGTACCACGCGCGATCCGGATTCCAATATTGAGCGTGTTGTCGATCTGGGCATGGTTGGCGAGCCTAAGGAAGTCGATCCGCATATTCTCGCCTGTTTCGACGATTCAGACATTACGCCGGTCATTGCGCCGATCGGCGTCGGCCCCAATGGCGAAACCTTCAACATCAACGCCGACACGGCGGCCGGCGCCATTGCCGCGGCGGTCAAGGCGACGCGGCTGTACATGCTGACCGACGTCGTCGGCGTGCTCGGCAAGGATGGAGAGTTAATCCCCGAAATGACTGCCGATCAGGCCCGGGCAGCCATCAAGGACGGTACCGTGGCCGGCGGCATGATCCCGAAGGTTGAGACCTGCCTGGACGCACTTGAGGCCGGTGTCGAGGCGGCGACCATCATTGACGGCCGCGTTCCGCATGCGTTGTTGATTGAATTGTTCACCAAGGGCGGCGCCGGCACTCAGATTATCAACAGTTAAAGACGATCAGCTTATAGATCGCCAATGAACTCCAGCTGCCATTCCATATCTTCATCTTCGAGCGCATAGGACCCATCCGGTGTCGCGGCGATAAATTTGCCGGCTTCAATCCCGACGAGTTCAGTTTGTATGTTCTCCGCCAACCGGGCGCTCAGGCCGGCTTTCCAACACATCGAGACTGTGCCTTTGGCGTCCTTTTTGGTTACCACCTTCTGAATCGCCAGCATCGGCAACTCGCAACGCACGGCGATTGACGCCATGACCAAATCCCGTTTGCCGGACTTGAGCGCCTCGGCAATTTCCGCCTCGCTCAGTTCTCCCGCCTCGTGCAACCCCGTGGCTTGTTCATGCGCCAGCTCCGACGGTGTCCGTTCGTTGGATTTTTCCGCCGGCTTCTTACCATCGCCTTGAAGCCGCTCGGAGACGACGGAGCGGATTTCTTCGAGAACATCCGATTCCAGATCTTCGCGTTCACTAAGGATCTCAAGAAGATTGTCGGCAACAAAACCCGCCAGCAAGGTCGCCGCATGCAAGGACAGGACCGGGCGCTTGACCAACGGCATGTGCCAGGCTCCCACGTCCGGCGCCTGCTCAAGGATCAGGTCCAAGGTCTCTTCGCGAATTTGCGCCTTATGGTTATCCAACAGGAACGCCACCGCCTCCTCATCGGAGGTGGCGACGATGGCATCGACAATTGTCTCCGGCACTTCGGCGCGCTTGGAAATGGCGCTCAACCTTCCGGCGGCGGCACCCTGATCGATGATCTCCAAGAGGTCTTCGTCGGTGAGGACCGGTGAAAATTCGAGAATCGGTCCCGCAACCACCAACTCCGTATCCCAGGCCAGTTGGCGGATCACTTCCGGCGGAGCACCGGCAACATCCTTGAGCGCCTCGGATAGAATCTGGCGCACGCGGGTAACCTGGTCGCGGGCCAGGATATCCAGAGCCTCGGCGGTCATTTGCTGGACCTTGCTTTGCTCGTCGCTGCTCAACCCAGGTGCCAGTCTGGCTATTTTCTCGGCCAGGCCGCCGCGCACGTCAAGATCGGAATCACTGGCCAGCAACAGGTCCGCATGCGACGGCGTCGAGGAATTTTCGGCCAGCACGCGGCGAACCTCAGGAGACGGATCATCTGCCAGGAAATACAGGATTTCCGGCTTAAGGTCTGAGCGCGCCGCCAACATTTCGCGGACCTTGGGGTTTTCATGGCCGGCCAATTCCTTGGCCTGCTCATAAGCCAATTCCCCAATATCGCTGTCTCCGCTCAATAACTTATCGACAATATCCTTCATGAACGCTCCCAGTGGACGGGTTGTCAGCTATGGGGCCTTACGGGTGCAATTGGCCGGACCCGGCCTACTTGTCCTAAAGCTCACCCTTGCCGGCTAAATCATCATAGAATTCAAGCTGAAAGTCCATCTCGTCATCGGTCATGGCATAGCTGCCGTCATCTTCCGCCATGATCACGTCCGACGGCGCAATTCGCGCCACGCGCTGTTGAATCTGGACCGCCAGTTTTGCCGATATGCCGGCTTTCCGTGCCACGGCGACCACGCCCTTTGCGCTCTTCTCGACAAAAATGCGTCTGGCGGCATCCGGGTCTATGTGGGCCCTGGTGACAATTGCCGCCAGGACGAAGGAATGGTCGCTTGCCTTGATCGCCTTGAGCAATACATCCTCGCCCAGCTTTCGAGCCTTCAGCAGGCGCTCCGCAACGTCAACGGGAATGGGCATGGTCCGAAAGTCTTGTGCCGGCGCGGCATATGAGCCGGACGAGCCTTCGCCGCGAAGGCGCTCGTGGGCAACCGATTTAACGGCATCAAGGGTATCCGCATCCAAATCCGTACGCTGTTGCAGTACGTCGAGCAGGTTATCGGCGAGAAATTGCGCCATCCGGGCCGCCGCGCCGCCGGGAAGTTTGGGGCGCGCAACCAGCGGCGCATGCCAAAGATCGATATCGGAAGCTCGGTCAATCAGGTCATCCAGGGTTTTTTCCCTGATCTGAGCGCTGTCATTGGACAGCAGGTCGGCGATGGCCTCAATGTCATCTGTCGCAACAACGGCATCACTGACTTTCTCCTGGACGTTTTTGCGGTTCGAGATGGCCTTGATGGCGCCCTGAGCCGGGCTTTGCTGGATAATTTCAATCAAATCCTCCTCAGTGAGCTGAGGAGAGAATTCGAGCACCGGACCGGCGACTTCAATGTCCGTATCGTGCGCCAGGGTACTGATGATATCCTGCGGCGCATCGACCACATCTTTCAATGTCTCGGAAAGAACCTGACGAACCACGGTGAGTTGATCCCGGGCTAGAATCTCGAGGGCTTCGTAAGTCGACTTTCGCACTGCGTCCTGTTCGTCGGCACTCAGTCCCGGGGCCAAATGGGAAATCTTGCCGGCCAGGCCTGTCCGCACCTCGACCGCTGTGTCGGAAGCCAGGAGGATATCTGTCTGATGCGGCGCAGCTGAATTTTCCGCCACTACGCGGCGGACTTCCGGATCCTCGTCCTCGGCCAGGTAATACAGGACCTCAGGCATGATGTCGGCACGGTTCGCCAATGCGGCGCGCGCCTTGGGATCGGGGTCGCGGGCAAGCTCTCTGGCTTCTTCGTAACTTAGTGATTCCGCATCAGCAGCCGTCATTGCGGCGATCTTCCCTCATTCGCGTTTGGCACCCGGACCGCCGGCCGCCATCTTCGCTTCAACTATCGTTCGGTTCGGGCGGCGGCGCCACGGAAAATCCACCCTTGCCTGCATTTTTTACCGAATACATGGCGGCATCGGCCCGGGCGATCATATCTTCCAGGCTCTCTTTCGAATCCGGGTCATAGAGAGCGATGCCGACAGATAGGCCCAAGGGACGATCGTCGTTGCCGGAAAATTGATGCATGTCGGAACTTGCTTCAATCAGCGCCTCGGCTCTCTTTTCAGTTACCGCCGGCGTAATTCCATCGAGCCACATGGCGAATTCGTCGCCGCCCAAGCGCGCGATGACGTCACCGGGCCGCGAGAAGTGAACCAGCATGTCACGCAGGAACATGATCGCGTCGTCGCCGCGCTGGTGGCCGTGAATATCGTTGACCAGTTTGAAGTTATCCATATCGACATAGAACAAAGCGGCCGTCATGCGGTTGCGGCTCAAACGTGAAAGCCGGCGGGGCAGTTCTTCTTCGAAAAAAGCCCGGCGGTTCAACAGGCCGGTCATGGAGTCGGTCCGCGACAGCGCGACAATTCTCTCGTGGTTGGATATTTGCTCGTTGGCAATGCCGAGTTGATTGGCGACATCGTTGATCAAGAGCTTGTAATCATCATCCCAAGGCTCGCCTTCGTCGTGCTGCCACATGGCCAGGGCGCCGTTGACGGTTTGGCGGTAGGACGTCGGCGCGGCCATGGTTTGCCATGACCCGACCTTGCCGGTGGCAACCTCGCCACCCGCCTCCATTTCCGCGAAACTGGTATCAAGACCATCAAGGCCGGCCGTATTTCCGTATTCAGCGGCAACCATGAACTCCCCCGGTTCTTTCTGCCGGTAAATACTGCAACCGGCTACGCCAAGCGCACGGGCGGTGGCGCCGGCCGCCGCCGTCAGCATGTTGAGGGGTTCCAACTCATCGCGAATGGTGCTGATGATATAGTTTAAGACCTGTTCGCGGTGGCGCGCCCGGCCCAAGGCCGCTTCGCTTTCGCGCTCGTCGGTAACGTCTCTGCAAACCCCCCGTGTTCCACGCCATTCCTGGGCGCCTTCCGCATCATCGAACAACGGTACGCAAGACACCACCAGACAGGCGGTCGAGCCATCCTTGCACTTCATCCACAGTTCAACGTTCTCCACGGGCCGCTGGCTGACGAACGGAACCGTCGCATACTCATCCGGATCGACAACCAAATCGGCGGCGGCGGTATCGACCAGTTCCTCGGCCGTATAACCAAACGCACCCTTGGGTGAAACAAACACAAAGGCGCCGTCCTTTGAGACCTCCCAGGAAAAATCGCTGGAAACCTCGACTAGGTCCTTATATCGCTGCCGCGAATCAACCAGGGCGGTGCGGAGATTCCGCTCCATGGTCAGGTCCCTGGCCAACATCAAAAACTGGCCGGCACCGATGGGCGACACCGTGACTTGGAGTGCAATTTCGCCCTTGGAACTCTGCAATGCCACGGTTTCACTAGCCACGGCCTCCGTTGACGCGGCGGTCTTAACCAATTCAATAATTTCCGGAATGGCTTGATGGGCCAGCAGTGCCTCCAGGCCGGCACCCTTGGCATTGGAGCGGATAACAGAACCATCCGCGGTAACCATAAGCGCGGCGCCGGGATAGCCTTCCAAATATCCCTCGCTTACGTCATGCACCTGCCCGTCGCCGGATGCGCCGGGCTGGTTCTCCATGGCGTCAGTGCTGGAAGCTTCGGCGGACTTTTTCTTTGCCATTTTCAGCAACTGTTCCCAGTCAAAAAGCACAAAATATTATTCGCGTCTTTGGTTTGCGCCCAATCTTATGAAATCAAGGCACACACTGCCAGTAAGGAATGCTCGGGCATGTGACAGCCTGTGAAATACCCGGCCGGAACGTTGCCCGGATGGAAAAGAAGCTTGCGGAATTCTACGGCGTCTCCACTATTGCGCCATGCCCGCAAATGACACTACCTTTGCAAATGCCGACACTTCCGCGCTGCTCGCCGCGGAAACCTGGGTGTTTGATCTCGACAACACCCTCTATCCCGCTTCGTCACGGCTTTTTGACCAGGTCGACAAGAATATTACGCGTTTTATCTCCCAGCATCTTTCCCTGGAATGGACAGACGCGCACAAAATCCAAAAAACCTATTTTCGCGAGCACGGCACCACCATGCGCGGCCTGATGGACAACCACGGCACCGATCCGGCCGATTTCCTGGAATTCGTCCACGACATCGACTTGAGCCCCGTCGATCCGGCGCCGGCCCTGGACGAGGCCCTGGCGCGGCTTCCCGGGCGCAAGATCATCTTCACCAACGGCTCCACCGATCACGCCGACCGGATCATGAAAAAGCTCGGTGTCGACCATCATTTCGAGGCCGTATTCGATATCGTCGATAGCGACTACGTACCGAAACCGGAGCTGGTGGTTTACGAAAAACTCATTCAAACCCACGATTTCGAACCGTCAACGGCGATCATGGTCGAGGATATGGCCAAGAATCTAATCCCGGCGGCGGCGCTCGGCATGACCACGGTCTGGATACGCACGGACAGTGACTGGGGACGCGACCAATCGGACGGCGATCATATCCATCACGTGGTTGATGACCTGGCCGGCTGGTTGGGGGAACTGACCGGGGCGTAAGCGGCACCGGCGTATTGACACCCCGCCGCCGCGAGCGCATTTTCTGCCTCCGTTTTCACCAACCGAGGGCATTATGACCACGTCCGACCTGCAGACTACGATCGATGAAGCCTGGGAAGCCCGCGACAGTATCGGCCTGGACACCACCGGCCCGATCCGCGACGCCATCAATGCGGCGCTGGCGCTGCTGGACAGCGGCGAGGCACGGGTCGCCGAAAAGACCGCCGATGGCTGGCAGGTCAACCAATGGCTCAAAAAGGCCGTGTTGCTGTCATTCCGCATTGAAGATATGTCGCCTATTTCCGGCGGCGCCGGCGGCGCCACCTGGTTCGATAAGGTGCCGTCCAAATTCGACGGCTGGGATGCCGCCCGGTTCCGAGAAGCCGGATTCCGCGCCGTTCCCAACTGCACCGTACGGCGCTCCGCCTACATCGCCCCCGGGGTCATTCTGATGCCGAGCTTCGTCAACTTGGGCGCCTACGTCGATAGCGGCACCATGGTCGATACCTGGGTGACGGTTGGCTCCTGCGCCCAGATTGGCAAGAACTGCCATTTATCCGGCGGCGTCGGCATCGGCGGCGTGTTGGAGCCCCTACAGGCCGAGCCGGTCATCATCGAAGATAACTGCTTCATCGGCGCGCGGTCCGAGGTCGTTGAAGGCGTCGTCGTTGAGGAAGGCTCGGTGCTGTCCATGGGTGTCTATATCAGCGCCTCGACCAAGATCGTCGATCGGGCGACGGGCGAAATTGTCTACGGCCGGGTGCCGGCCTACTCCGTCGTCGTGCCGGGCAGCCTGCCGAGCAAGCCGCTTGCCGACGGCCGCAACGAGCAAGCGCCGTCGCTCTATTGCGCCGTCATCGTCAAGCGGGTCGACGAGCAAACCCGGGCCAAGACATCCATCAACGACCTGCTCCGGGAATGACCGCCGAACCTGATCCCATTGAGCTGTCCCGGCGCCTGATCCGCTGCCCCAGCGTCACGCCCGAGGACGCCGGTGTCCTGGGCGTCCTGGCCGGATACTTGGAAGGCATCGGCTTTATCTGCCACCGGCTTCCGTTTTCCGAGCCCGGCACGCCGGACGTTGACAACCTCTATGCCCGGATTGGCGACGGCCAACCAAATTTCTGCTTCGCCGGCCACACCGATGTGGTCCCTACCGGCGACCTGGCTGAGTGGACAACGGATCCGTTCGCGGCGGAAATCAGCGACGGCCGCCTCTACGGCCGCGGCGCCTCAGACATGAAATCCGCCGTTGCCTGCTTCGCCACGGCGGCGGCCCGTTACCTGGATGGCCTGGGTGGCGATTTGCCCGGCTCCATCAGCCTGCTGATCACCGGCGATGAAGAAGGGCCGGCCATCAACGGAACCCCTAAGATGCTGGACTGGCTGGTTGAGAACGGCGAGACCATTGACGCCTGCATGGTCGGCGAGCCGACCTGTCCGGACAACCTCGGCGAGATGATCAAGATCGGCCGGCGCGGATCGCTCAATGCGTCCATCTCCGTTCACGGCACCCAGGGCCACGTCGCCTACCCGGCATTGGCCGACAACCCGGTACCGCGCCTGCTGGCCTTTCTCAGCCGTATCAGCGAGCAGCCCTTGGACGGCGGCACCGAACATTTCCCGCCCTCCAACCTGGAGATCACCACCATTGACGTGGGGAATCCGACCACCAACCTGATCCCGTCCCAGGCCGGCGCGCGCCTCAATATCCGCTTCAACGACCGGCATACCGGCGACAGCCTGCGAAAGGCCCTGGAAGATCACCGCGCCGCCACGGCGGGAGACAGCGAGCTTGAGGTCGAAGTCTCCGGCGAAGCCTTCCTTACGCCGCCGGGCCGCCTGAGCGAAATCATCGCCGCCGCCGTCAAGACCGAGACCGGGATCGAGCCGCAACTCAGCACCACTGGCGGCACCTCGGACGCGCGCTTCATCAAGGATCATTGCCCGGTGGCGGAATTCGGCATGATTAACCAGACCGCCCACAAGGTTGACGAAAACATCCCGCTTGCCGACATCGAGGCCCTGGCGCGCATTTATGAGGCGGTGCTGTCGGCCTATTTCGAAGGGGCCTGAGGATGCCCCTGGCGGACGCCATTAAAGCGCTCTACGGCGCCCTCCGGATGGCCCGTTTCGATGCCGACGGCATGCAATTCTTCGATCAGACGCCAACTGGTTTTTGGCGCTCGTTCTTCGCCGCGGTCGTTGTCTCACCGCTTTATTTGGGCTTGGTTCTGGTGCGCTACGATCTTGCCGGCTACACCGCGACGCCCATGGCCCGTTACCTGACCGTCGAGATCGTGGCCTACATCATCGCCTGGGTCGCCTTTCCCGTGGTCATGGACAGGGTCGTCCAGATCATCGACCGCGACCGCCATTACATCCGCTTCATTGTCGCCTACAACTGGTCGTCGGTATTGCAGAACGCCGTTTACCTGCCGGTCATCCTATTCGGGACCATCGGCGTGATGACGGCGGACAATGCAAACGGCATCGCCTTCGTGGCGCTGATCTGGGTGCTCGTCTATTCCTGGTTTGTAACCCGCACGGCGCTTGACGTGAAGGCGCCCATGGCGGCGGTGATCGTGCTGGTTGATTTGATGTTGAGCGTCGTCGTCAACAGCCTTGCCGACTCTATGATTTAGACATCGGTCCCCTCGCCCATTCCGAAGAAGTCGAGAATGGGCTGAAACAAATCGTTGAAGTCAAACAGGGCGTAGGCGGCGCTCATTCCGATAATCAGCCATAGCTTGGGCGAGGTCAGCAAACCGGCCACCGCCAGCATCAGGCCGACGATGCCCCACACCGCCTGGCGCGTAAACAGTGCGATCAGCGAGCAGATCAGGCCAAGCGGCACAAAGATGAAGCCGATGGTGAAAATGCCGAGCAGACCGAAGCCGACGGCGAACCAGCCCATGACCGGGGCCGGTTCCGGCCCGCGCGCGGCGCCGGGATCGTCGCCGGAATTGTTCTCGGGATTGAGGCTTAGTGGAACTTTGCTCATGCCTGATCCGACCACAGGCCGTCTGGCCGGTCAAGACGGGGCGTATGGGTCACCGCAAAAACCGCACCTATACGCATGCGCAGGCCGAAAAGAGCATCGCCATTTTTCTTGGCCAGGTCATGATTTTTGTCCGCTCTACACCCGAAAACGGACATATTTGGAGGGAGCAGAAAATGTCTGCTTTTGACCCAAAGCGGACATTGGGTGGAGTAGCTAGTCTATCGATTTGCCTATGAAGGAGGCTGTCTTTCCCCGCCGTCACCAATCAGCGAAAACGGCGCCCAGAACAGGGGGTGGGCATAGGAGAAAACCACCTTGCCCGATTTGTCATCGGTTCGCCCGGGTCCGTCTATGAGACCGTTCATGGCTTGGCGCAGCGCCTCGGCGCGGCTCAGGCCGGGATCAGCGGCCTGGCGGCGGAACAAATCCGTGGTCAGTTCCCTGGCCGAACTTGTTTCCACCGGCCAATTGCTTACCAGCAAAGCCCTTGTCCCGGCATAGAAAAACGCCCGGCCGAGCCCCGAAATCGCCTCAGCCCCGGCGCCGTCGCCCGATCCCGTATTACAGGCCGACAGAACCACCCAGTCGGCATTCAGCTTGAGGCCCAGGACTTCACCCATGGTCAGCAAGCCGTCGTCATCACCACCAGCCACCTTGGGCGACGATAGCGCCAGGGCAGGTTGTGTCAGACCGTTGAGGTCACCGGGCACCAGTCCGTGGGTGGCGAATGCCAAGACACTGATCCCCGAAAGATCCATGCTCTTAATCCGCCCCTCGTTGGCGTCGCGCCCAATAAACACGCTCTCGGTTAGATCGGCGTTCATGGCCATGGCCATGGACCGCACCTCTTCGGCCGTATCAGGCAGCCTCGGCAACAGGGCAAGCTCCGCGCTGTCCACATTCTGCGTTTTCGGCGCGGCGCGGAGACTGACCGGCAAGCCTCGAGTTGTCATGCCCTTGGCAGCCAGAGCCGCGACAGCCTGCGTCTGCGCCGCCAACGCCTGCTCCCGGCTAAACCAGGGATCGCCGAACCCGGCGAAGGCATGGCGGTCTGCGCGCCCTGGCGATAACCCCCGCAGAGCCTTGAGAGAACCCACGGAGGGCAACATGGTCACTGCATGACTGCGGGCTAGCCACGGCACGTCCTGATAATTTCCGAATAGCGGTTTCGACTGTGCCGCCGGGGTAACCGGTTCCGTCGGCAGTACCGACATCGGCAGATACCCCAACGGGCCATGCGCCACGACCAAAAGGCTTGTAGCATCCCGCCATCCGTCTTCCACCGGCGCCAGCAATTCTTTGTAGAGACCATAGGCGGCGACAACATCGAACTCGGGTATATCGCCCAAAGTTCGCGCATTCGGTTCCAAGGCGCCACGCAGGAGCGCGACTGCATCGGATAAATTCTCGCGGCCAATTTCGACGGCAGCAAATGCCACATCGCCGTTGTGCGGAACGGCCCAGACAAACGTTCGTTCTTCGCCGACATAGGTGGAGATCAGCGCTTCGCCGGGCCGCAGGGCGGACCGCGCCAGATCCAGGGTCGGCGGCTTGGGATTGACCAATTCGGCGTAATCGGGAAAACGCGATTCAATTTCCGCCATTAACGCCGCGCGGGCACCGCGAAGCCGGTCTATGGATTCTTTCATATCCTCTACCCAAGCCGAACTTTGACTCCGTACCGGCCTCGAGAGTTCATGCGCCAAAGTTCCGTAAAGAACCGAAATCTGCTTCTGGGTGTCCTGCTCGCGGCGCGCAAGTTCGGCGAGTTCCGGATTTGCAAGCGCCGCCCGCGCTCCACTCGCTGATAGCGCTCGCCCAACCGCACGGGACCGCGCGACCTCGGCGAGCCGAAAGCCTTCGGATATGGCATCAAGACCGGCTTGATTTTCCAACGCCGTGCCACGGATTTTGGCCAAGAGGTCGATATACGCGCCGAGGATGATCGCGAGGCGACGGTCACGGGCCTTGAAAGAACTGTCCTCATCGTCGGCTTCGCGGGACCGGGTCAGGAGAATTTGACTCGCTTCGGCGAAAGCCGAAAGCGCCTCCTTCAGCTTGCCTTCGGCGGCATACGCGATAGCAAGAAACCCCAGAACTTCGGCTGTCTTGTAATGTTTTTCACCTAGGCGGCCGCCGCTTCGGCTATGTGCCGCCTTGAGACCGACAATCGCTTCATCCGTCCGTCCAACCCGCAACAGCGTCAGAGCCCGGTTGAGATTACCGGCAAACAGGCGCTCAAACGATTGTTGATCCTTGGCCATGGCGGTGCGCGCCTGTTCGTAGACCTCCAAGGCTTCACGCCATCGCTCTTGGGCAACCAGCGCCTTGCCGAGAACGTCACGGGTCAGGGCGAGACTCAGGCTCTCTGGCACCGCACACAAGGCTTGGTAGAGACGAACGGTAGCGGCGGCCATCGCCTCGGCATCCGAGTAACGTCCTTGCTCGTATAGAATAGCGCTAATCCGGGCCAGGGACTTGGCTACGATCTGGGTACGCGGTTGATTGGCTAAACGTATCTTGATTACCTCGCGGAGCGCATTCTCCGCTTCCAGCAATCGGCCCTGGCGGGCCAGATTATCCGCCAGGGCGACCTGGGTAAATTCGCGCCGGCGGAAGTAAAAGGCGCGGGCCGTGCTGACTTTTTCGTTGAAGCTGATCGATTTGCGGTAGAAGGCCTCGGCCTCCTCAAGGTCTCCCTCCGACTGGGCAAGAGCGGCCTTGGCCTCATTGACGTAGAACCCCATTCTGTTGACATGGCTTTTAAAATGCTTGCCATACCTCAGGAAGATTTCTTCGGCGTCCGATATGGCATCGTCGGCGGCTTCATAATCTCCGGCGTAGGCGTTGAGTGTCGCCAACCGCGACAGCATGACCATGCGCATGCCGTTCAGGCGATCGGGGACCGCGTCCACGGCCAGTTTCATGAATTCAACGCCCCGTAGGTAGCTACCGATCTCGAACTCCCGTGTCGCCAGCTTCTCCGCAAAGGCGACGCGGCCCGCGCTGCCCGGCACCGGTTCAGGAAGGCCCGACATCATCGAGCGGGCCTTTTCTATGGTCAAAGAATTGGAATAGCTGCAATTGTCATTAGACAAATCGGCTTCGTCGAGTTCTCCCAGCAAGTCGTTCACCGTCCTAGGAGGCGGTACGAATGAACCGCTGAACTCAGTTGTCACCTCCTTCGCCTCTTCCAGAGACAATGCTGGTGGCCCAGCAGTCTTTGTCTGGCAGCCAGCCACCACCGTAATGAAAAGCGTCGCCATTAGGGCCTTAGCGGCACGGCGGAAATGAGGTCCGAGGCGAATTTCCCACATGATCATGACAGGTTTCTCCCCCAATCCTGCCTTGTGCTCTCGTCGACGACGAAGTTTAACACTTTTTGATGCCCGCCGTCATTGTCAGGCCTGTCAGATCCAACGCAGCAAAACTCCCACCGCCAGCGTAGCAATGTCCTCAATTGGCTATTGGCGGCCATACAGCCGTCTAGTGGTCCTTGTCTGCTTTACCCCCAAAAGCGGACATCGCAGCACGTAGACTGCCTAGAAATTGACGTATCCTTCAGGACATCACATAGTCGCGTATAAGACTTTTCTTTCCTGCAGACCAAAGGACAATCCAATGTCATTTGACCAAACTAGTTTGGATGGCCTTGCTGCCAGATATACCGATGCTTGGAACTCCAAGGTGCCTGAGAACGTTGCAGCATGCCATGTTTCTAGCAGCCGCATTATGATTAACCGTGGGGAACCTTCCGTAGGCCATGACGAGCTAACGGCAATGGCCGCAGGTTTCCACGCAGACGTACCCGATCTGGTTTTACAAAATGACGGAATTCGTTCCGCAGGAAATCATGCCGTGTTCTTGTGGACATTTACGGGTCACCACGCAGAGACGGGAAATCCTCTCAATGTAAGCGGTTGGGAAGAGTGGGAACTTGATGACGATATGAAAGTTACGTCTTCATTGGGGTGGTTTGATGCAGATGACTATCAGCGACAAGTTGATGGTTCTGATAGCTGAAGACGTCGCGCTCAAGTTACTGCCAATGTCCGCTTTTGGCTATTAGCGGACATTCGGCCTAGCTTTGAAATACGTCCGCTTTACACCCAAAGCGGACATTAGGCTCGGGTTTGATCAAGTCTGCAATTCTCGCTTGATGCCGTGTAGGATGCTCTGAGAGACCTACTGCCAACAGTATCTCTCTAGAGTTGCGGAACCCGTCTCTAACGAGGGCATATGAGAGAGCCAATCACCTTATCGATTAGGGCGATCCTGATAGCTGGCTTCGGCGGACTGACTGTCGTGGGGATCGTTGTTGCCCTCTACCTTGGCCTTTCAGCCGCGTTCCATAACACGCGGGAACTCCTAACGGATAAGACGGAAACCCTGGTCGCACGAATGGTCGACGAAATCGTTGGACGTCTTCGTCCAGCCGAGGCGCAAGCACGCTGGATTGCTGAGCGGGTCGGTGACGGCCGGCTGCCGCTCCGCGCCACTGACGAAGCACGCGATGCATTCTTCTTCGAAACCTTGCTGGCGGCGACACCGCAGGTTGGTGCCGCCGCTCTGATCACGCGTGATGGCGTCATGCGCCAGTGGCTTCGCGGTGGCGGTGACATTCCACCGGCCGACTGGTCGGACCGCGGTCCTGTGATGCGGTGGTTGGCCAAGGGCACCGAGGGCTCTAGGCCTGTCTGGGGTCCCCCGTTCTGGCTCGATACCCTGGACACCGCCGTGATCGTCCACGAAACGGCACTGTTCGATGTTCAAGGGTATTTAGGATATCTCCTGCTCGCGGTGCCCATATCCGACTTGTCGCGCAGTCTCGCGCGAATTTCCGACACCGCCTTCGTGCTGGCCGGACGCTCCGACGTTCTGGCCCACCCGCTGATGATCGATTGGCGGCCGCTCGACGGATCGGCCATGCCGACCACCGAGGCGATCTACGAAGGCCGCTCCGCCCTGGTGCCGCTTGCCGAAATCGGTGATCCGGTGCTTGAACGGATTTGGACCGCTGAATACCAGGACTTAGTCATGCTTCGTGACATGGCCGACACGCGGGCCGCCGCCGCCGACATCGGCGAGCGACAGTACGTGTTCCTCTATCGGACGATCAAAGGGTACGGCCCGGTTCCTTGGAACGTTGGCACCTATCTCAACGTTACCACTACCATTGATGTCGTGCGGCGCCTTGACTGGGCAATCGAAGCTGGTTTCGCGTTGTTTATTGTCGCGGTAATCCTGATCGCCCTGGTCGCGCGTGCACTAGTTCGGCCGATCCGGTCTTTGGCACAAGCTTCCGAAGCGGTTCGCGACGGCCACTTGAACGACCTGCCGCCATTGCCGCTAAGCCGCATCGCCGAATTGAACAGCGCCATGTCCTCGTTCAAAGGCATGGTCGCCGACCTCAAAGAGCGTGAACAAATCCGCCGCACGTTGGGACGTTATGTACCCGAGAAAATTGCGGAAAAGTTGCTCGAAGACGATGGTGGGCTATCCCCTACGGAAGCTGAGGCAACGGTCTTGTTCACTGATATTGTCGGGTTCACGGCCTTAACCGAAGCACTCGGACCGTCGCGCATCGTTCAGGTGTTGAATGCGTATTTCTCGCGCATGACCGAGATCATCGAAGAGCACGGCGGCGTCATCACCCAGTTCCAGGGTGACGCTATCCTCGCTATCTTCAATGTCCCCATCGTGGCGCCAGACCACGCGGAGCGGGCATGCCGCGCAGCGATGGAGATGCGCGCCGCCGTCGGTGGCGAAACCTTCGCCGGCGAAAAGCTGGAACATCGCATCGGGATCAACACGGGTTCCATCGTCGCCGGCGCCGTCGGCGCTGAGGGCCGTCTGACCTACACCGTGCACGGCGACGCCGTAAACCGGGCCGCGCGGGTCGAAGCGCTAAACAAAGAGATGGGGACGACTCTCTTGATTACCGAGGTCACGGCCAACCTAATTGTCGGCATCAATGTTCGTCGTGTCGGTGCGATGAAGTTGCGCGGCCAGACAGAGACCGTGACCGTATTTACGATCGATGATTAGACGGCCGTTGAGGCTGAATCACGTACACCCCCACAAAGTATGCTTAGGTCCGCTTTTGACCCAAAGCGAACATTTGCCGAATTA
>Ga0315338_1000825_pt1 | contig 52411 bp, 53 predicted proteins | sample ASW8metaG_FD_204518 | JGI IMG/M metagenome (GOLD analysis project Ga0315338, IMG submission 204518) | Ammonia-oxidizing marine archaeal communities from Monterey Bay, California, United States - ASW #8 | ecosystem: Environmental > Aquatic > Marine > Coastal | place: USA: California | collected... | reverse complement strand
CCGCGGATCGCACGATCGTGCGAATGGCGTTGGCAACGCGGCCACGCTTGCCGATGACCCGGCCCATGTCGCCGTCGGCGACGGTGACCGAGAACTTGCAGCGGTCGTCACCCGAGGTCTCGATGAACACCGCGTCCGGCTCCTCGACGATCGAGCGGATCAGGAAGTCGAGCACTCCCTCTGCAGTGGGGGCCTCTGCGCTCATGCCTTCTCCTCCTCTTCGACAGGAGCCTCTTCGACGACGGGCTCCTCGGCGACCTCTTCGACAGGAGCCTCTTCGACGACGGGCTCCTCGGCGACCTCTTCGACAGGAGCCTCTTCGACGACGGGCTCCTCGGCGACCTCTTCGACAGGAGCCTCTTCGACGACGGGCTCCTCGGCGACCTCTTCGACAGGAGCCTCTTCGACGACGGGCTCCTCGGCGACCTCTTCGACAGGAGCCTCTTCGACGACAGGGACGACGACGGGTGATGGCGCGGGCGGGGTGGCATCGACCTGTTCGCCACTGAAGTCGGTCCACGCACCCGAGATCTTCAGGAGCTTCTCGACCCGTTCGGTGGGCTGGGCACCGTTGCGCAGCCAGGCCACCGCCTTGTCGTTGTCGATCTCGATCACCGAGGGGTCACGGCGTGGATCGTAGAACCCCAGCGCCTCGATGAAGCGGCCGTTACGGGCCTTGCGCGAGTCGGCGGCGACCACGCGGTAGGTCGGCTGCTTCTTCTTCCCCATCCGCATCAGGCGGAGCTTCACGGCCACGTCGGGCTCACTCTCTGGTCAATGGAAACTGCGTTGGAATCGGACCGGGTGGACACCTGGTGGTCGTACCCGTCGGTCGGGCGACTCGATGGTGCACGTCGGACCGGTGGAACAGTCTGCCGGGTTCGGCGGGCCTTTCCATGCCCTCGTCGAGATCCCTCCGCTCGTCGCTCAGACCAGTGGCGGTAGACCGCTCGGGCCGAGGCCTCCGGGTTCCCCCGATCCCAGGCCCTCCCAGGGGTCGTCGCCGCCCAGTCCGGGCAGGGCCAGGCCCTTCTTCGGCACCTTCGCGGAACCACGTGGCGTCGTCCGCCCTCCGAGTCCCCGACGGCCCGCCTTCTGGCCGCGCTTCGACCCACGGCCCCGGCCCTTCGACCCTGCCCCACCCATCTGCTTCATGAGCTTGCGCATCTCCCGGAACTGGCGGACCAACTGACTGACCTCGTTGACCTGCGTACCGCTGCCGGCGGCGATCCGGGCCCGGCGTGAACCGTCGATCACGTCCGGATCAGCTCGTTCCGCAGAAGTCATCGAGTGGATGATCCCCTCGATGCGGTCGATGCGGCGCTCGTCGAGATCGGTCTCGACATCCTTGAGCTGTTGCCCCATGCCGGGGACCATCTTCATGACATCGCCGACCTGGCCCATCTTGCGGATCTGGCGAAGTTGCTCGAGGAAGTCGTCGAGTGTGAAGGTGCCCTCCAGCATCCGGGCGGCCGCCGCCTCCGCCTGCTCCTTTTCGAAGGTCTCCTCCGCCTTCTCGATGAGGGTCTCGACGTCGCCCATGCCGAGGATCCGGCTGGCCAGCCGGTCGGGATGGAACGGCTCGAGGTCCTCCAGGGCCTCGCCCGTCGAGGCGAAGGCGATCGGTCGACCCACAACCTCCTTGACCGAGATGGCCGCACCGCCGCGAGCGTCGCCATCGAGCTTCGTGAGCACCACTGCGTCGAGTTCGAGCCGCTCGTGGAAGGCCTCGGCGACGTTGACCGCGTCCTGGCCGGTCATGGCGTCGAGGACGAGGAACGTGTAGTGCGGTTCCAGGGCCCCGGCGATCTCGGCGATCTCCGCCATGAGGTCGTCGTCGATCGCCAGACGACCGGCGGTGTCGCAGATCAGGACGTCGCGTCCGAGGCGCCGGGCCTCGGCGAGCCCGGCCGCAGCCACCGCCACCGGATCACCGGGCTGGCTGAAGACCGGCACGTCGATGCGCCCTGCCAGGGTGCGGAGCTGCTCGACGGCGGCAGGCCGGGCCAGGTCGGCACCCACCAGCAACGGGTTCCGTCCCTTCGCCTTGAACCAGCGTGCCAGCTTGGCGGCTGCCGTGGTCTTGCCCGACCCCTGGAGTCCGGCGAGCAGCACCACCGTCGGCGGCTTCGAGGCGAACGTGATGGGCATCGTCTCGCCGCCGAGGACACCGGTGAGCTCCTCGAGCACGATCTTGACGACCTGCTGGCCGGGGTTGAGGACGCCTACCAACTCCTCGCCGACGGCACGCTGCCTGATCCGATCCTGCAGGGTCCGCACCACACCGAGGTGGACGTCGGCCTCCAACAGGGCGACTCGGATCTCCTCGAGGACCTCCTCGACCTCCTCGGGGCCCAGGCGGCCCTTCCCCCGGATATTGCGGAGGATCCCCTCGAAGCGGCTGGTCAGGTTCTCGAACATTTCCGGCCCCTCACTCGAACAGGGCGTCGACGAATTCGCCGGGCTCGAACGGCACGAGGTCGTCCAGCCCCTCCCCCACGCCGACGAACTTGACGGGGATGCCGAGCTCGTGCTCGACGGCGAGGACGATGCCGCCGCGTGCCGAGCCGTCCATCTTGGTGAGGATGAGGCCGGTGACGTCGGCGGCCTCGCCAAACTGACGAGCCTGGACGAGACCGTTCTGGCCGGTCGTGGCGTCGAGGACGAGGAGCGTCTCGGTAACCGTGCCAGCCCCCTTCCCAGCGACCCGTCGGACCTTGGCCAACTCGTCCATCAGGTTCCGACGCGTGTGGACCCGACCGGCCGTGTCGGCCAGTACGAGATCGGCCCCCATGGCGGCGGCGTGCTCGACGGCGTCGAAGACCACGGAGCTCGGGTCGGCACCCTCGGCGCCCCGGATGACCGTGGCACCGGCTCGCTCGGCCCACAACGCCAGTTGATCGACCGCCGCTGCCCGGTAGGTGTCACCGGCGGCGAAGACGACTCGCCGTCCTTGAGCCACCTGGCGTCGCCCCACCTTGCCGATCGTCGTCGTCTTGCCCACGCCATTCACGCCGACGAAGAGCCAGACGCTCGGCGCTCCAGCGACCGACAGGGTCCGGTCGGCGCCGTCGAGCCTGCCGACGATCTCTTCCTTCAGGATCCCGACGACCCCATCGCCGCCGGACGCTCCTTCGACTGCGGCCCGTTCCCTCACCAGTGCGAGGAGCGCCTCCGATGGCACCACACCGACGTCGGCGAGGATCAGCGCCTCCTCGAGCCGTTCCCAGGTGGCCACATCGACCTCGTCGCGACCACGGACGGCAGCCAGCCGAGTGGCGAAGGCCCCGCGGGTGCTGCCGAGACGGTTACGGAGGCTCATGGAGCGGGAATCTTAACGGCGGCCGCCATGGGTGCCCGAGGGGATCTGCCGGCTCGGCCTCCGGGCAACAGGAGCTAGCCGACGAAGTCGTCCCAGGAACCCAGTTCGACCTCGGTCGTCCTGAGGACCCCGTCGCGCTCGAACTGCAGCTCCACCGTCATGCCGGGGAGCCGAAGCTGGATGTCCGCACGGAGGGCGTCCATGGCCACGAGCGGACGCCCGTCAGAGGTCACAATCAGGTCGCCAGTCTCGAGTCCGGCGACGTCGGCGGGAGAACCGGGCTCGACCGCCTCGATCCGAGCACCGGGGCGTCCGTCCGTGGTGGACACGCCGACGATGCCCAGCCAGGCGGTCCCGACGGGCTCGCCGGCGAGGAGGCGTTCGGCCACGATGATCACCGTGTCGCTCGGGAGGGCGAAGCCCACCCCGGCATTGGAGACGTCGAAGGAGTTGTTGGTCCGGATCGACGTGTTCATGCCGATGATCCGGCCGGACCGGTCGACCAGCGGGCCGCCGGAATTCCCCGGATTGATCGGTGCATCGGTCTGGATCGTCGCCACCCCGGCGCAGTCGACGCTCTGCCCCCGGCCCAGGTTGCAGCCGAAGGAGGGAACTACCCGGCCGATGGCGCTCACGATCCCGGAGGTCACCGTCTGGGTCAACCCGAACGGGCTGCCCACCGCCACGGCGAGCTGGCCGACACGGACCTCGTCGCTCGGAGCGAACGTTGCGGGCGCGAGTTCGGGAGCGGCCTCCTGAAGGGCGAGCACGGCCACGTCCCGGCGGATGTCGGCGCCGATGACGGTCGCTGCGATCTGGCGCCCGCTGGGCAGGACGACGCGCACCTCAATAGCCGCCAGCTCTTCGGCCGTCGCTGCTTCGTCGATCAGCACGTGGGCATTGGTCACCACGTGGCCCTCACCGTCGAGGGCGATTCCCGAGCCCTGCCCCAACTCCGGGACGATGACAAGGACGACTGAGGGAGTCACCGCCTCGGCGATGGCGACGACCGGCTCGTCGCCGGGATCGGTGACCGGTGCCTCACCGACGACCACGGTGAGGCCCGTCGCCGAGTGATCCAGATCGGAGCCGGTACCGCTTCGCAACAACCAGCCGACACCGACGCCGACACTGACCAGGACCAGGACCACCATCCCGGCAGCAACCAGGCGCGCCCCTCTGCGGACGACGGGGTCGACCGGTGCGACAGGCTCCGGCAAGGGGGCTCCGGCGTCGTGCGACGGTGCGTCGGGCAACGAGAACTCGAACTCCTCCGGATGTGTCGGGGCCGCACCGGTGCCGTCCTCCGCCTCCGGGAGGGGCGGGGGCATCGACGGGTGCCGAACGGCGCCCTCGTCCTCGGTCATCGACTCCTCCACGCAGTCAGTATCCCCATTCGGGGTCAGCGATCCACGTACCGAGGCAGCCAGATCGTAAAGGTCGATCCAACGCCCACAGTCGAACGCGCGGTGGCCTGTCCCCCGTGGCCCTCCGCGATCTGACGGACGATCGCCAGCCCCAATCCCGACCGGCCGTGCTCCCTGGCCGATGGGAGGTCACCGCGCCAGAAACGTTGGAAAACGTGGTCGACGTCGTCCGGGTCGATCCCCGGCCCCTCGTCGCGCACTGAGATCCAGACCTTCTCGTCGTCATGGCCGGCGGTGACCAGGACGGACGACTCCGGATCGGAGACACGGATCGAGTTGCTGAGCAGGTTCGCCAAACCCCGCCGGATTGCCACCGGGTCACCGACGACCGGCAGTCGTTCGGCCACCTCGGCCCGGAGTTCCACACCCGCCGACTCGGCGGCCGCGGCGAAGTCGGCGACCGTCTCTGAGACAACGGACGCCAGGTCGATCGGAGCCCGGTGGACGTCCGGCCGCTCATGGTGTGCGTACAGGAGCAGGTCATCCACCAGGGATGACATCCGGGAGGTGGCCCGAAGCGCCACTTCACCGGCCGCGCGGAAGTCTTCCGGCTCCGACCGGGGATCGTGCATCACCACGTCCAGGTTGGTCCGCAGGACTGCGAGGGGGTTCCGTAACTCGTGGGAAGCCTCCTGGATGAAGTGCCGTTGCATCTCGAAGGCGGCATCCAGCCGGTCGAGCATGTCGTCGAACGTGTCGGCCAACTCCCGGAACTCGTCGGGCGGCCCACCGAGGCTGATCCTGCGCGACAGGTCGGTGCCCTGGATCCTCCGGGCGACGGCGGTGATGCGTCCGATCGGATGCACGACGAGACCGGCGACATACCACCCGATCGCCAGGCTGGCGAAGAAGAGGACCGCCAGAGCGACGACGGAGTAGACCCGCAACTGTCGCAGCGCTCGACGGTTTACGGCCTCCTCGAAGACCTGCAGGCCACCGCCCGCATTGTCCAGAGTCGTCGAAGACGACCCCAGAATCGGGGTGTCGACGAGTTCGGTGAACGCCGAGTGCCGGGACATCGGCTCGTCGTCGAGGACACGTGACACGTTCTGGTAGATGGCGCCGACGGCGAGGGCGGCGACGCCGAACAACAAGATCGAGTGGAGCACTGCCAGGCGAAAGCGGATGCCCGCTGCGGGGAGTCGGATGTGCCTCAGGCGCGACGGCCGAGCCCCGGCCGGTCCGGTACTCATCCAGCCTCGCCTCTCGCGCCGAGCCGGTAGCCGCGACCGATGACGGTCTCGATGGCGCCGTCTCCACCCACGGTGCCCAGTTTCCTGCGGAGCGTTCCCACGGTCACCCGGACCGTCTGGGTGAAGGGGTCGGCGTGCTCGTCCCACACGTGGTCGAGCAACTCCTCCTGGGAGACGACCTCTCCGGGCCGCGACATGAAGTAGCGCAGAAGGGCGAACTCCTTGGGTGTCAGGTCGAGGGTTGCGCCATCACAGGCGGCATGGTGGCGGGCCGTGTCGAGGTGTAGCCCGCCGACTTCCAGCACCGCCCCAGAACGGCCGGCGTCCCGACGCAGGAGGGAGCGGATCCGTGCGCCCAACTCGTCGAAGGAGAACGGCTTGACCAGGTAGTCGTCGGCACCGGCGTCCAACCCGCTGATCCGGTCGCCCACGGTGTCGCGGGCGGTGAGCATCAGGATCCGGGGTGCGACCCCCTCCACGGGGTCCGCCCGGAGGCGCTCGCACACCTCCAATCCGTCGATGCCCGGCATCGTCAGGTCGAGGCAGACCAGGTCATAGGGCGTGAACGAGGCCTTTTCGAGTGCTTCATCACCGTCGGTGGCCGTGTCGACGGCATAGCCCTCGCGGCGCAGGCCACGCGCCAGTGCCTCTACGAGGTCGATTTCGTCGTCGACGACGAGAATCCGCATTTCCCGACGGTACTCCGAGCCGGAACGGCCAAACGGGCAGGCTCGCTGATCAGGTTGCGGCGAGCGCCACGACGTCCTCTGCGACACGGTCCACGTCGACCCGCTCGCTGACGACCCGGGATGAACCGCCGGGCGCCATAGACACGCCGAACAGACAGTCGGCCGCTTCCATCGTCCGCTTCTGATGGCTGACGACGAGCAGTTGGGCGTCGTTGCGGAACTGCCTGAGGAGCCCGAGGAAGCGGTGCAGGTTGACATCGTCGAGGGCGGCTTCGACCTCGTCCATGACATAGAAGGGCGATGGCCGGCTGCGGAAGACGGCGAACAGGAAGGCCAGGGCGGTGAGCGAGCGTTCGCCACCCGACAGCAGGGAGAGCTTCCTGACGTTCTTGCCCGAGGGCTTCGCCTCAACCTCGATGCCCGTCTCGAGCAGGTTGTCCGGTTCGGTGAGGTGCAGTCGACCCGTCCCCCCGGGGAACAGGGTGTCGAACAGGTCGGTGAAGTGAGTCGACACCTCGGCGAACGCCTCCGCGAACACCGAGGCGATCTCATCGTCGATCGAACGGATCACCTTGCGGAGGTCACGACGGGAGTTGCGGATGTCCTCGAGTTGGTCGCCGAGGAACTCGTGGCGCTCACGCAGGGCATCATGCTCCTCGAGCGCCAGCGGGTTGACCGGACCCATCAATTCGAGTTCCCGCTCGAGTTCGGTGATCCGGGCGATCGCCGTGGTGCCCTCTGGGAGATCGGGACAGGAAGCGCCGAGGACGGCGTCGGGCTCACAGCCGAACTCGTTGCGGATGGACTCGGTGAGGTTCTCGAGGCGGAGCCTCGTCTCGGCCCGGTCGATCTCGAGCCGGTTCAGGCGCTCCCTTGCCTCGGTCAGCGCCCGTTCGGCATCAGCCCGCTCGCGACGAAGCCCATCGAGTCGCGCCGCCACGGCCCGCACCCGTTCGGACTGTCGACGACGCTGCTCGCGCAGTCCGTCGAGTCGCAGGTCGGCGATCGACATGCGAGAGTCGAGCGCCTCGACGAGGCGCCGGGTGGCCGACGCCCGCTGGTCGAGTTCGGAGCGTCGTCGGTCGGCCTGCTGCCGCTGGTCGTTGAGGTCGTCGAGGCGGCCCGAGTACTCGGTGACCCGGTTGAGGAGAAGGTTGCGTCGGGCCGCCAGGTCGGCCACCCGGACCTCGTGGGCGGTCCGGAGGCCACTCATTTCGGCGGAGCGCTCCTCGAGGTCGCGGCGCTGCTCGGCCATGCGCCGACCGGATTCCACGGCCTCGGTCTCGGCGTCCTCAAGGCCAGGAAGCCTCATCTCGAGGTCGGTGATCCGGGTCCGTTCGTCGCTGATCCGGGTCTCAAGCACCCCGATTCGGGTTCGGAGGCCCTCGGCCTCGTTGACAACGTCACGGCGTTCGGCCTGAAGCCGCTGGAGTGCCTCGGCGGCCGCCGTGAAGCGGCCATCGTGGACGTCGAGTTGGCGGATATGTCGCGCGACCTCGTCCTCGAGGTTTGAGGTTCCACGTTCGGTCTCGTCGAGCAGGCTGCGGGCGGCGGCCCGCTCATCCTCCGCGGTGGTGAGGCTGGTCTCTGCGTCGGCCAGAGCGGCGCCCGTGGCACCTCCGCGGTCGCCGCCGATCCGCCACCCGGAGGGCCCGAAGCGATCCCCCTCGAGGGTCACGAAGACGGCGTCGGGATGCGCCATCGCCGCCTCGACGGCGGTGTGGGCGTCGACGACGGCGGCCGGCGCGAGGAGGCGGTCGAGCAGGCGATCGACCTCGGGGGTGCGTGCCCGTACGTGTGCCCGCACCGATTGCCCAACCGGTGGAGACGTGGCACGAGCGGTGCCGGCGGTCAGCGACAGCACCGCTGCGCGGAGCCGGCCCTCGCGCAGGGCGTCGAGGGCCTGGACTGCCCGCTCGACGTCTTCCACGACGACTGCGTCGAGCGCCTCGCCGGCCGCCGCAGCGAAGGCGGCCTCATAGCCCTCGTCGACCTCGACCAAGTCGAGCAACGTGCCCAGGACTCCTTCGATTGCCGACAGGTGGGCCACACCGGCACGCGAGCGGGCCTCGTCGAGTGCCAGGGCGAGGGCCTCGGCCCTTGCACGCGTGGTGCGGACGTCGGCCTCCGCCGTAGCCAGCCGCTCCCATGCGGCGTTGCGCTGCATGGCGGAGGCGTGCATGCGCTGTTCGATCTGAGAGAGCGCCTCGACCAACGGTTGTTCGGCCGTCTCGCCCTCGGACAACTGGCGACGCAGGTCGGCGGCAGAGGCGTCGAGGCGTTCGATCTCGGACTCAAGAAGGGAAAGGCGGCCGGCGAGACCGTCACTCTCTGTCGAGGCCTGTGCGAGCGTCGCCCGAAGCACGCCCAACTCGCCGCGCGCCTCGGCGGCGCGGACACCGAGAGCCACGAGCCCGTCCGCCCAGGTGACCTCGAAGGCGGCGCGGTCGGCCGCCAGTCCGGTCTCGGCCAGCGCCAGTCGCTCCGACTCGGGGGCCAGGGACTCGGATTCGGATTCGAGGCCTGCCAACTCCGCCTCGGCCCGGGTCTTGTCGGCTTCGAGACCGAGGACCATCTGCTCCGAGACGAAGGCCTCGCGGTCGCGCTCGATGCCACGGAGGCGCTCGACCAGCACGCCGCGGAGCCCGCGGCCGCGCTCGCGGAGGGACTCGTAGCGGAGCAGGCGGTCGCCGAGGTCGTCTCCGCCGGCGGCCAACTCCACCTCTGCGACGCCGATCTGGTCGGCGAACCCCTCGAGGATGGTGCGCGACCCGGACTCGACCCCGGCCAACTCGGCTCGGAGGGCAGCCTCCTCCCGCGCCCGTCCACGGAGCGCTGTGAGTTCGGTGGCCGTGCGATGGCGCCGCAGCGAACTCAACTCGCCGACCAGGTCACCGTGCCGACGGGCCGCCTCGGCCTGACGCTCGAGCGGTCGCAACTGTCGCCGTACCTCGCGTTGCAGATCGCCCAGACGGTCGAGGTCCATCTCGGTCGAACGGAGGCGCCGTTCGGACTTCTCGCGGCGCTTGCGGTACTTCAGGATCCCCGCAGCGTCCTCGATGATCATGCGTCGGTCCTCGGCCTGTGCGTTCAACACGGCGTCGATCTGGCCCTGCGAGATGATCACGTGCTGCTGACGGCCCACTGATGCGTCGGAAAGCAGTTCCTGGATGTCGAGCAACCGACAGGCCGTGCCGTTCAACGAATATTCGCTCTCACCGGTACGGAGCAGCGTGCGGGAGATGGTGACCTCGGTGAGGTCGATCGGCAACAGACGCGCGTCGTTGTCGATCGTGAGCGAGACCTCGGCCCGGTCGAGGGCGGGCCGCTCGGCGGTGCCGGCGAAGATGACGTCGTCCATCTTCTGTGATCGGACTGCGCTGGGGGCCTGGGCGCCGAGCACCCAGGTGATGGCATCGACGACGTTGGACTTGCCGCTGCCGTTCGGTCCGACGACGACGGTGACGCCCGACTCGACGTCGAGGACGGCCAGATCGGCGAACGACTTGAAGCCCTTGATGGTGAGCCGCTTGAGGAACACCCCGGCTACCCCTCGCCGCCGTCTGCAGCGCGCCCCGGGACGCGGGCCGAGACGCTAATCACAGGCCTGTCATTTGCCACGCCCCCACCATAGGCGCTCGAGCCGCGTCAGGCGCAGCGCATCAGACCTGCGTGTCGCAGTAGTACGTCCAGCGGTTCTTGTACTTGGTCCGAAGGATCGGCGCCCGGCTGCGAGGGCTGAGGTCACCGACCCGCCCGTAGACGGACAGGTGATGCTGGTAGATGCCCGGTTCGCCGAAGATGTCGAGGAACGGCCGATCCTCGAGGTTCGTTCCCCGGTACTTGACGGCGTTGTGGAGGATCTCGACGATCGCCCGATAGAGCCGCCGGACCTCCTGACTGGAGAGCGAGTCGCTCCGTCGATCATGCCGGAGCCCTGCGGCGAAGAGGATCTCGTCGCTGTAGACGTCGCCAATGCCGACGATGAAGGAGTCGTCGCACAGGAGGTCCTTGAGCAACGCGTTGCGACTGAGCACCCGGCCGGCGAAGTCCGTCCAGGAGATCGGCTCGCCGATCGGGTCGAGCCCCAGGCGGTCGAGCTCGGGCAACTCCTCGAAGATCGTCTCGGCCGACACCACGCGCACCTGCGAATCACCGGCCGGATCGATCAGGCGCAGTTGTCCGCCCTGGGTGAACGTAATCAGCAACTCGGTGCCCGGTTGCGTGGCCTCCTTCGTGCGTTGTCGACGGAGCAGAGCTCCGGGACCGAGGCGGATCACGAGGTACTGGTCCTCGATCTCGATGCAGAGGTGGAGCCCGGCGCGTCGAACCGAGCCCACCTTGCGACCTTCAAGTTGGCTGGTGAACTGCTTGCGGTTCCGGTAGCCCTCCAGCACGGCCATCGACTCCGCCTTGGCCAACTTGATCTTTCGTCCGGAGAGATCGCGGTCGAGGTCGCGTCGGAAGATCTCGATCTCGGGTAGTTCCAGCGCAATGGTCATTGATCGCTCCCTGATTCGGCCACAACAGCCGGTTCCTGTTCGTTCGGTTCGAGGGCTGCAGGGTCGTCGAGTCCCTTGAGTTCGGTCCATGCGAGGTGGGCGGCAGCCTGTTCGGCCCGCTTCTTGGAGGTGCCGGTGCCTGGCCCATAGGACCTGCCGTCGATCTCGACCACGGCATGGAAGCGCCGGTCGTGGTCGGGGCCCTCGGAGGTCAGCGCGTAGTTCGGCGAGGAGCCGAAGTGGCGCGCGACGAGTTCCTGGAGCCGGGTCTTGTGGTCGTGGACGCCAGGATCCTCGGCGGCCCGGTCGATGGCGGTGTCGAGGAGATCGTCGACCACGGCAAAAGCCGGTCCTTGACCACCGTCGAGGAAGACGGCACCGATCACCGCCTCCATGGCATCGGACAAGATGGACTCCTTGTCGTCCCCGCCCGACGCTGCCTCGCCCCGGCCGAGCCGGAGCGCACCACCGAGGTCAATGCGCCGGGCGACCTCGGCCAACGCGTCAGCGCTGACGACGCCCGCACGGATCTTGGCCAACTGGCCCTCGGGGAGACCGGGGTGCACGCGGTAGAGCCGGGTGGCGACGGCGAGCCCCAGGACGGCGTCGCCCAGAAACTCGAGACGCTCGTTGGATTCGCCCCCCTGCTCGGCACACCAGGAACGATGCGTCAGCGCCTCGACCAGCAGGTCGGGGTCGGCGAACCGGTGTCCGAGGCAATCGGCGATGACCTGCGCTCCCGTGGTTGCGGGATCAGCCGAGGAGGGACGAGACATAGTCGACCGCGTCACGCACGGTCTTGAGGTCTTCGAGGACCTCGTCCTCTATGCGGAAGCCGACCGAACGCTCGGCCAGTTCTTCCTCGATGGCCTCGACCAACTCGATCAGTGCCAGCGAGTCGGCGTTGAGGTCGTCGGCGAAGGAGTCGCCCTCGCCGATCTCGGATGGCTCGATCTCGAGGATGTCGGCCAGCCGGTCACGGACCAGGGCGAGCACCTCGTCACGTCCGATCGGGTTACCTTCGACATGGGTTTCGGCAGGCACGGGACTCCTCGGGGACTTCGGGGCGGACGGTGGCGATTCCTGGGGACAGAACACCGTACGCAAGCGGTGTGACGACGGATTCTACCGGATGGGATTTTGGATCAGGAGGTCGCAAAAGTGGCCGAAAGAAACTGAAAAGTACCCGAACGACCCTGCGATGGACTCATTCGACGGTCGCTTCGGCAACGGCCTCTGTGAGGTGCCCCACCACATCGGCCTCCACCATCTCCGCGGCGGCCCGCACGGCGTTCTCGACGGCGAGAGACCGGGACGATCCGTGGCTGATCATGCAGACGCCCCTCACGCCGAGGAGCATGGCCCCGCCGTAGGTGTCGGGGTGGAACTGTCGATAGAGCGTGTCGAGTTCGGGACCCAGCGTCTGCGCCGCAGCGGCGGCCTCGGGACGCTCACCGAGGCTGGTGAACAGGGCGGTCATGAGCGACTTCATCGCACCCTCGAGGGTCTTGAGGGCCACATTCCCCGTGAACCCGTCGGTCACGACCACGTCGACGGCGTCGGTGAGCAGGTCGCGGCCCTCGACGTTGCCGATGAACGAGGCGCCAGTCCAGGAGGCATCCGCAAGGGCCGCGTGGGCCTCCTTGACGAATGGGCTGCCCTTGCCCGGCTCCTCGCCGATCGACAGGAGTGCAACCCTCGGCACGTCGACCCCCAGCCGATCACGGGAGAAGACCGCTCCCATCTGTCCGAACTGGACGAGCCAGGACGGACTGCACTCCGAATTGGCGCCAGCGTCGAGGAGGACGGTCGGGGTAGTGCCCGGCGACGGCAGCAGCGTGGCAATGGCAGGACGGCTGACCCCCTTGATGCGGCCCATGCGCAGGAGGGCACTTGCCATGGTGGCCCCGGTGTTGCCGGCGCTCACCATCGCGGAGGCGGCACCGTCGCGGACCGCCTCGGCCGCACGGACCAGTGACGAGTCCTTCATCTTCCGGACGCTGGAGCCCGGGTCGGCATCCATGGCGATGACCTGGGAGGCGGGCAACACCTCGAGGCCACCGGTGTCGATCAGGTCCTCGGGGCGACCAACGAGGACGACGGGGATGCCGTATTCCTCGTGGGCACGCAGCGCGCCGGCGACGATCTCGTCCGGAGCGAAGTCGCCACCCATCGCGTCGACGGCGACGGGAAGGGAAAGGCTCATTGGTGCATTGTGTCGCATCGCCGGTCATCGCCCGGCCATGTGGACGAGCCGTGTGCGTCAGTCGACTTCGATGGCCTGACGGCCGCCGTACCAGCCACAGTTCCCGCACACGCGGTGGGGACGGCGGACCTCGCCGCAGCGGGGGCAGGTGCTACGCGACGAGGGGTGCAGGACCCAGTTGGCGGCCCGGCGGCTACGGCCCTTGGCCTTGGATGTCTTCTTCTTGGGAACGGCCATCGTGAACTCGCGGTGGTTGGGGCGTTCGGAGAAATCATCGCCGCTGGATGGAGCATGGTGCCCGGCCCGGCGACCCGCAAAGGCTAGCGGGCACTCGGCCGAACCCGCACCGGGCGATCAGCCATCGTCGCCCGGTTCGCGCAGGACGTCGAGCGCCGCCCAGCGCGGATCCCGCTCCGGTTCGACAGCACCGTCCCCGGGCTCTGCGACCTCTTCCGATACGGCCGGGAAGCGCTCGGGATCCGGTCCGGAGCAGTCCTCGCCGCACAACGGTGAAATCGGCAGGGCCAGGAGTACGGCATCGCGGGCGACCACTTCGAGGTCGACGAGAAGCTCTCCGGCGTCAGACTCGAGCGGGTAGGTGTCTCCGGCATCGCCTTCACCTGGCCGCAGAGGGTCCTCGGCCCGGAAGACCTCGCGCACCTCGGCCCGGAGGTGGCCATTCACCGGTTCGAGGCAGCGTCGACACTCCCCCGTCCAGTCGACGTCGACCGTGCCGGAGGCCACGATGTCCGTTCCGCTCGCCCCCACCTCGAAGTCGAGGACGACCTCGTCGCCATCGACGCCGACATTGCCGATGCGCAGGCCGTCCAGGACCGCAGTCGCCCGCACCACCCGTGGGGCCGCATCCCGGCGTCGCAACAGGGCGACGGGTACCCGAAGACCCCCGGTCATGGTCCGGGAGGCGGGAAGGTCACTCGCTCGGCTCGTCGTCGTCCTGGTCGAAGAACGACGAACTGGACCTCGGGCGCTGGGCCTCCTCGGTGGCCACCTGTGCAGCCTGCTCGACCACCTCGGCCTGCTGGCGACGCTCGCGGTCGAGCACCGTCTCCTGGAGCTTCTGCCGGCCCGTCGCGATGGTGTCGCGGGCATCGGTCAGCGATGCCTCGAAGGTCGCCAACTTCTGGTCGCAGTAGTCCTCGGTCTCGCGCCGCATCCGCCGTGTCTCCTCCCGGGCCATCTCTACGAGTTGGCGGGCCCGTTGCTCGGCCGTGCGGACGACCTCGGTGCGCTGAACCAGGCGCTCGGCCTGGGACCGTGCCATCTCAAGGATCTCGTCGCCCTCGCGCCGCACCTTGGCGAGGAACTCCTCGCGTTCCTTGAGCAGCCACCGTGCCGCCCGGAGGTCGTCGGGGAGGCGGGCGATGGCCTCGTCGAGCATCTCGAGGAGGTCTTCCTTGTTGATCATCGAGGATGCCGAGAGCGGCATCGGTCGAGCCGTGGCGACGACCTCGCGTGCCTGGCGCAGGATGCCCTCGACCTGCGGCGGGTGGTACGGGTCGGGCGTCGGCACCGAAGGGGCGGAGGGGCCTGCGGGGATCGGAGGAGGCAGTCCGGGGTCGGGCATGTCGGTCACCGGTCGGTGCCCCCGATCTTCTCGTCGAGCCGCAGCAAGACCGGCTCCGGGACCATCTCGGACACGTCGCCGCCGAAACGGGCGACTTCGCGGATCAGCCCGGAGGCCAGGAACGAGCGCCGGGAGGCAGTCGGCAGGAACATGGTGTGTACCCCGGAGATGACGAGGTTCGTCTGGGCCATCTGCAACTCGGACTCGAAGTCGGAGACCGCTCGCAGGCCCTTGACGATGAAGTCGGCCTCGACCTGTTGCGCCAGATTGACGACGAGGCCGTCGAACATCGTGGTGCGGACGTTGTCGAGATGGGCGAAGCACTCGTCGAGCAACTCCATGCGCTCCTCGAGGGTGAACAATCCGCCACCCTTCGAGGGGTTCATGAGGGTGCCGACCACGACCTCGTCGAACAACCGGGCTGCGGTCTCGATGAGTTCAACATGCCCGTTGTGAACGGGGTCGAATGAACCGGGATACAGGACTCGGGTCACGGGGGGGAACTCCCAGGGTCTCCGTCTTCGGGCGAGAGCAGCGTCACCACGGTACCCGCATACCGCCGCACCCTCTCGACATGCCAGCCGAGCGCCTGCTCGAGCCCACGGTCGGACTCCACGACGACCAGGCCGGCGTCGAGTCCAGCCAGGAGTGCCGGCCAGTCGTCAAAGGAGTACGGCGGGTCGAGGAGGGCCAGATCCCACGGGCCGGAGTTGGCGACCAACCATGTCCGGGCATCGGCGACGACGACCTCTGCCCGGTCCGAGAAGCCACAGGTGGCGAGGTTCACCTCGATGAGATCGGCGTGGGAGCGCGAGTGTTCGACGAACACCGCACGTGCTGCGCCACGCGACAACGCCTCGATCCCGAGGGCACCCGTTCCTGCGAACAGGTCGAGCACGGAGGCCCCGACGACGGCGCCCCGGCTGTGGAGGGCATTGAACACCGCTTCCCGTACCCGGTCACCGGTGGGACGGATTCCGTCGCCATGGGGAGCGGCCAACCGAAGGCCACGTGCGGATCCGGCCACGACGCGCATGACTCAAGTATGGGCCGTGCGCCGGGATTCGGCGCCCAGGTGGTACAGGTGGCTACCCTCGCCTCCATGCGGGCACCAACCACGATCATCTGTGTCGACTGCGGGGGAACCTGTCACCTGCTGGCCCACCCCGAGGTGGAGTTCGAGCCCGGCGACCCCGTGGCCTACCGGTGCGCCGACTGCATGGACCGGTGGGACATCGTCATGCCCGACCACGATGACGAGGGCGGCGCACCCGACTGAGGCGTGTCGGGGGGTCAGGACTGCGGGTCCCTCCACATGAGGGGGATCGTCGGTCCGTCGACGATCGTCACCTCGCCCGCGACCGAGAAGCCGTGCCGCTCGTACAACGGCACGTTGGCCGGGTCGCTCGACTCGAGGTAGGCGGGAACGCCCTCAGCGTCGCAGCGATCGGTCACGGCGGCGATGAGCGTCGACGCCAGCCCCCTGCCCCGGCCCTCGGGGCGGGTGCCCACGAACGCCAGGTACCAGTGCGGGGTACGGGGGTGGGCCTCGAGCAGCGGCTGCATTGCCACGAACTTCGCCAGCGCCTGCTCCTCACCGAGCAGCGACATGGTCGCCGCGACGACGCCCCCGAAGTCGGGTCCGGGATCGTCGGGCCCCTGGGGCGGCACCCACACGGCCGCCGAGGCGCAACCGTCGACCATCAGGACCTCGTCGATCCCGATACCGCCCGCCAGGCGGGCGGCAAAGAACATGGTGAGCATCGCCGGCCGGGCACTCGGATCCTCGTAGAGGAAGGACAGGATCGGGTCCTGCGTGAACGCCACGGCCAGAGTGGCGGCCACGTCGGGATGGTCGATGGGCTCGACGGCGTTCGTGGTCACGACTTCAAGAGATAGTCCACTTCGTCACCTCCCAGCAACAGGGCCATCTCATCGGCCAGCGCCGGGTGCCCGTCGAGGCCGTCGCCATCGCCCACCAGTTCAATGGCCACATCGCGTGCGACCTCCACCCACTCGCGGTCACGGCGCAACGAGGCCAACCGCAGGTCGTTCCGACCCTTCTGCCGCTCGCCCATGATCGTGCCCTCGCCTCGCAGGTCCAGGTCGACCTCGGCGAGTTCGAAGCCGTCGGTGGTCCGTACCAGCGCCTTCAAGCGCTCCTCGGAGTCGGGCGTGACTGCCTCGCCCACCAGCAGGCAGCGGCTCTCGTCCGCTCCCCGGCCGACGCGACCTCGCAGCTGGTGGAGTTGGGCGATGCCGAAGCGGGAGGCGTCGAGGACCACCATGACCGTGGCGTTAGGAACGTCGACGCCCACCTCGATCACCGTCGTCGCCACCAGCACGTCGAGGGCTCCCGACCGGAAGAGGCGCATGGTCTCCTCCTTCTCGGCGGGGCCGACCCTTCCGTGGAGCAGGCCGACCCGCAGGTCGGACAGGACGCCACCGGTCAGCGCCCCGTGCGTCTCCTCGGCCGACCTCACCTCCAGCGCCTCGGACTCCTCGATGAGCGGGCAGACCACATACGCCTGGTGGCCGGCGGCCACCTCGTCGCGCACGATCGACCACACGCTCGCCCCATCATCCTCGTCGTCGACGAGCCAGTCGGTCCGGATCGGGATGCGGCCGGGTGGCATCTCGTCGATGACCGAGACATCAAGGTCCCCGTAGACCGTCATGGCCGCCGTGCGCGGGATCGGCGTGGCGGTCATCACGAGGACGTCGGGGATGGCGGCCCCGTCGCCCTCGTCAGTCCCGTCCCCCTCATCGGCCTTGTCCCGCAGGGCAGCCCGTTGTTCGACACCGAAGCGGTGCTGCTCGTCGATGACGACGACGCCAAGAGAATGGAAACCGACCCCCTCCTGGATCAGGGCGTGGGTACCGATCAGGATGTCGACGCCGCCATCCCCGAGCCCCTCGACGATCCGCCGCCGCTCGGCAGCGGTGGTGCGGCTGGTCAACAGTTCGACCCGGAGGGGCCTCTCGCCCATCAGCGTGGCGGTGTCGGCAACGACGAGGTCCTCCAGCAGGTCGGAGATGCCCAGGTAGTGCTGCTCCGCAAGCACCGCCGTGGGCACCATGAGCGCCCCCTGGTGCCCGCCCTGGATCGCCACCAGCAGGGCACTCACGGCCACGACCGTCTTGCCGGAGCCGACGTCTCCCTGGAGAAGCCGGTGCATCGGCGAGGGCCGAGCCAGGTCGACGAGAATCTCGTCGATCGTCCGCGTCTGGGCTGCGGTCAGCGGGAAGCCGAGCCGATCGTGGAAGGCCCCGACCAGGTCGATGCCGTCGCTGCCCGTCGTACACACGTGGGTGATCCCCCGGGCACTGCGCTCGAGGTGGACCTTGCGGCGCACCAGTTCGAGCTGGATCCGCAGCAACTCGTCGAACACCAGGCGGCGGCGGGCCTCGGCGACCTCCTGCATGGACTCGGGGCGGTGGATCCCCCCGTAGGCCGTGGACCGGTCCACCAGCCGGAAACGCTCGCGCATCCCTTCGGGCAACGGGTCGTCGAAGCCGCGCTTCATCATCACCCGGCGGAGTGCCTCGCCGACGAGCCCGTCGAGGTCCCAGCTCTGGAGGCCGGAAGACTCGGACTGCGGGTAGACGGCGACGATCCGCCCCGTGCGGTCGCCGACAAGGTCGACGACCGGATTTGTCATCTGGAGCCTGTCGCGGTAGCGGTCCATCCTGCCGAAGACCACCGCCTCTGTGCCCTCGCTCAACTGGCGCTCCCTCCAGGGCTGGTTGAAGAAGGAAAGGGTGAGCGATCCCGTGCCGTCGGTGACCCGGACCTCGACCAGCGACCGGCCGTTGCGGGTCCGGCGCTCGGACACCTTGGCGACGCGGGCGAGCACCATGCCCTCCTCGCCGACGCCCAACGCCTCGATCGTGGCCTCACGGGTGCGGTCGAGGTACCGGCGCGGGTAGTACGAGACCAGGTCGAGGACCGTCCGGACGTCGACCTTCGCCAGAGCCGCCGCCTTCTTGTTGCCCACTCCCTTAAGGTCGGTGACCGGCCGGTCGGCCAGTTCCCGGAGCGTGACGCCCCCCGGGTCCGGGTCGCTCGGCACTCCCTACTCGATGCCCACGAAATAGGGGTACAGGGGCTGGCCTCCCTCGTGGACCTCGACCTCGACGTGTGGGTGCGACTCCTTGACGTGTGCGACGACCCGGGCCGTGGTGAACTCGTCGGCGTCGTCGCCGGCGATGAGGGTGATGATCTCGTGGTCGCCGTCGAGCAGTTCGTCGAGCAGTCGGGTCGTCGCCTCGAGCAGCGAGCCGGCAATGACGCGCACCTTCCCGCCGGAGAGTCCGAGGTGGTCGCCGGTGGCGATGTCGCCGGCTTCGCTCCCGCTGTCACGCACCGCCACCGTGACTTCGGCCGCCACGACGGTGGCCGCCGCCTCGCCCATAAGGCCGAGGTTGGCATCGGCGGTGCCCTCGGGGTCGTACTCGAGCAGCGAAGAGAACCCCTCGGTGATGCTCTTCGTGCGGACGACCCGGACGGTCTTGTCGGTCTGCGCGTCGACCTGCTCGGCCACGGCGACGATGTTGCCGTTGTTGGGGAGGATGACGACGTGCCCGGCGGGAACGGCCTCGACCGCGGCCAGCAGGTCGGCGGTCGACGGGTTCATCGACTGGCCTCCGGCCACCACCCGGTGGACACCGAGCGACCGGAAGATCTCGACGATCCCCGGTCCGTTGGCCACCGCCACGACGGCACAGGACACCGGTTCACCCTCGGGCTCGTCGCCGCCGATCTGCTCGCGCACCCAAGCCTGTTCCTCGGCCTCCTCGAGCAGGTCGGAGATGCGGATCCGGTGGGGTCGCCCGACGGCGATGCCGGCCTCGACGGCTGCGCCGATGTCGTCCGTGTGGACGTGGCAGTTCCAGACGCCGTCACCGCCGACGACGACGACCGAATCGCCGAGTTCTCCCCAGGCGTCCTTGAAGCCCGGCACGGTGTCGTCCGCTGCGTCGAGGAAGAACATGACCTCATAGCGGCCGCCGTCGAGTCCGAGGCCGGCGGCCTCACGGTCGACGGCCAACGGGGCGGCAGCCATCGAAACCTCGGGCGGCTCGGGCAGCGGCCGGCCATCGGCGACGGTCAGGAAGGCATCGAGGAAGAGCACGTAGCCGCTGGCGCCGGCGTCGACGACGCCCGCTTCGGCCAGGATGGGCAACAGGTCGGGTGTCCGGGCCAGCGAGTCACCGGCCCGTTCCCGGGCCGCCTCAGCGACCGACAGCAGATCGGCACCCATGTCGGCGGCGACCACCGCCGCCTCGGACGACTCGCGGACCACCGTGAGGATCGTGCCCTCGACCGGCTGTCCGACGGCGCCGTAGGCCGCCTCGGAGGCGGCGGCCAGTCCGTCAGCGAGGACACGACCGTCGATGTGGCCGGCTTCGCCCACCACGCCGCACAGTGCGCGCAGCACCTGGGACAGGATCACGCCCGAGTTGCCCCGCGCCCCCATGAGCGAGCCGTGGGCCACGGCGCCGGTCACCGCTCCCAGGTCGTCGTCCAGGGCCTCGAGTTCCTCGAGGGCCGAGACCGCCGCCTGGGCGGTCATGGACATGTTCGTGCCGGTGTCGCCGTCAGGCACCGGGTACACGTTGAGGAGGTTGAGCACCTCCCGGTGGTCGACCAGTGCGTCGCGGAAGCCGATCACGACGGCCCGCAGGCCGACGGCATCCAGGTGGGTTGCTACGGTCACGCAGCGAGCGTAGCCATCCCCCGCAGGGCGCTCGCGGCCCCACCGGATCGCACGATCGACGATCGGGGCCAGGTCCCCGGATCCGAGGGTTGGAGCCCCCCGGGGGGTGGCCGTAGCCTTGCGGAGTTCCCACGGGCGGGCACCATCGCTGCCCGATCCGACCATCGAAGGATTCAGGACCGAAATGGCCTCCGTCTGTGAGATCTGTGGCAAGAAGCCCTGGTTCGGCAAGAAGTTGAGTCACTCCCACCGTCGGACGAACCGGCGCTGGAACCCCAATATCCAGAGGGTCCGCGCCGTCGTCGGCTCGACCACGAAGCGAGTCAACGTCTGCACCGGCTGCCTCAAGGCCGGCAAGGTTCAAAAGGCCGCCCACTAGGGCCTCGACCAGGTTCGACGGGGGGGGGACCAGACATGCAGGGAGTCATCAAGGCGTACGACCCCGGAACCCGCGACGGCGTCGTGGTCCGCGAGACCGACTTCGCCGAGTTCGACCTGGCGGAAGACGCGCTCGAGGGCTCCATCTTCCGAATGCTGCGCCCCGGTCAGCGGGTGCTGTTCGAACTCGACGGCGACGAGCGGGCGACCGGCCTCTCGATCGGCTCCGAGGTCGACATGGGAACCCCCGACATCCACTGACCCCCGACCGGCTCGCGATGCCGGCCCTTCGGCTGTCGCACCTATCACACCGCTCCATCTCCTCCCTACCGTGCCCGGTGGTGTAGCAAATTGGGGCATGAGGGCCACGACCTCCAACCAGATCCTGGTCGAATGGGTCGACCACTGGACCGAAGTCCTCGGTCCCGACACGGTGCACTGGTGTGACGGCACCGAGGCGGAGTACGACGCCCTTGCCGCCGGCATGGTCGCCTCCGGCACGTTCCGCCGCCTGAACGACAACCTACGGCCCAACAGCTACCTCGCCCTCTCCGATCCCGAAGACGTGGCACGCGTCGAGGACCGGACCTTCATCGCCACCAAGGATCCGCTCGACGCGGGGCCCACCAACAACTGGCGCGACCCCTACGAGCTCAAGGCGGAGATGACCGGGCACTTCCAGGGCGCCATGGCCGGCCGCACGATGTACGTGGTGCCGTTCAGCATGGGGCCGCTGGGCTCCCCCATCGCCCACATCGGCATCCAGTTGACCGACTCGCCCTATGTCGTGGCCGGAATGCGCAAGATGACCCGCATGGGCCGGCCGGTCCTCGAAGTGCTCGGTCAGGGAGACTTCGTGCCCTGCGTCCACTCGGTCGGCGCCCCTCTCGTCGACGGCGCCGAGGACGTGTCATGGCCGTGCAATCCGGACCACCGGTACATCGCCCACTTCCCCAAGACCCGTGAGATCTGGTCATACGGATCCGGCTACGGAGGAAATGCGCTTCTGGGCAAGAAGTGCTTCGCCCTGCGCATCGCCTCGACGATGGCCCACGAGGACGGCTGGCTGGCCGAGCACATGCTCGTCCTGGCCGTGACCCCGCCCGGGGGCGAGCGCCGGTACGTGGCCGCCGCCTTCCCGTCGGCCTGCGGCAAGACCAACATGGCGATGATGGTCCCGACCCTGCCGGGCTGGACCGTCGAGACGATCGGCGACGACATCGCCTGGATGAAGTTCAGCGACGACGGCCGCCTCTATGCGATCAACCCCGAGGCAGGATTCTTCGGCGTGGCCCCGGGCACGTCCGAGGCCTCCAACCACAACGCCATGGCCACGCTCCACGCCAACGCCATCTTCACCAACGTGGCCCGGACCGACGACGGCGACGTGTGGTGGGAGGGCATGACCGACGAGCCACCGGAGCACCTCACCGACTGGCGGGGCGACCCATGGACGCCCGACAACGGGTCAAAGGCCGCCCACCCGAACGCCCGCTTCACGGTGTCCGCTGCGCAGTGCCCGTCCATCGCCCCCGAGTGGGAGGATCCGGCCGGCGTACCAATATCGGCGATCCTGTTCGGCGGACGCCGGGCCACCAACGTGCCACTCGTAACCGAGGCACGCGACTGGCCCCACGGCGTCTTCCTGGGCTCGATCATGAGCTCCGAGAAGACCGCTGCCGCCTCCGGCCAGACGGGCACGGTGCGCTTCGACCCGTTCGCCATGCTCCCCTTTACGGGCTACAACGTCGGCGACTACTTCGCCCACTGGCTCGAGATCGGTGCACGTGCCGACGCCGACAGGCTTCCGAAGATGTTCTGGGTCAACTGGTTCCGCCGGGCCGGGGACCGCTCATTCCTGTGGCCCGGGTTCGGCGAGAACTGCCGGGTGCTCGACTGGGTGCTCCGGCGAGTCGAAGGAACCGGCGACGCCATCGAGACTCCGATCGGACTGGTGCCGACCATCGACGCCATCGACCGCACGGGCATCGACGTGGACGATGCCGCCATGGAACAACTCCTCGACGTCAACCAGGCGGCCTGGGAGGCCGAGTTGGCCATGATCGAGGAGCACTACGCCGCGGTCGGCGAGCGCCTGCCCGTGGAACTGCGTCGCCAACTCGACGACCTGCGGGACCGCCTCCAAGCCTGAGCCGTGGATGCCCGACGCCGGCCGGGCGGTCAGCCCAGGACCATCGCCCGGATGCCGAGCCCCATGATCCAGAGGCCCACGCCTCCATAGAGCAGGTGGACCCGGTCGCCCAACTGACGCCGGTAGCCCCAGGCGACTCCGGCGGACAGCAGTGCGGTGGCGCCGTAGAAGAGGTGGAAGGCGTCGGCGTCGATGCCCTCGCCCATCGCCACGGAGGCACCGACCCAGGCCTGGGCCAGCACGGCGACCTGGGCGATGCCGGTCAGCACCCAGAGCAGGCGGCCTCGCAGTGCCGTCACCCGATGGGCGGCCAGGGCCCACGCACCGACGAGGCCGTTGCCGAACACGATCACCCACGCCAGCGTCGTGTGGAGGTCCCTCATGGCGCCATTGTGCCCGCTCGCTGACGGATGCTCAGTCCAGCAGCACGCCGGTCCGGAAGGGCTCGCCCTTACGGGGTGCATCGGGATCGACGAACCACTCCGCACCGAATGCCGACGTGAAGCGCTCTATCGGCATCGAGAGGAAGAACGAGTCGGGCGAGATCTGGCTGGCGTGTGCGGCGATGGCTGCGAGCTTGCGCTCCACGACGCCCCGGACATCGACGGCGTGGGTGATCTCGTCGGCCGGCGTGCCGAAGGCTTCCTGCTCGGCGCGTTCGCGTCGCTCCTCAAGGCTGGCGGCGGCCATGCCTTCGAGGTCACCGGTAGCGATCGCCTCCTCGATGGACCGGCGGATGGAATCCCGGTTCAGGGTCACCCATCGGAGGCGTCCGATGCCGGCCTGTTCGGCCCAACGGGTGCCGACACGGTGGACCTGGATGTGGTCCGGGTGGCCATAGCCGCCGTCCGGGTCGTAGACGACCGCCAGGTCGACGTGTTCGTCGGCGAGCAACTCCCCGAGCCGTGCCGCCGCCTCGTCGACGTCTGCCTGCCAGAAGCAGGCTGGGTGCTCGTTGGTGGCCTCGCCCGCCATGCCGCTGTCGCGGTAGCCGAGGTACTCGACCCGGGCGGCGCCGAGGATCGCTGCAGCTTCGGCCACCTCGGTGGCACGTCGGTCCCCGAGTACCTCGCCCTCGGCGAGGACACCGTCGACGGGCTCGCCCTCCTCGCCGTTGGTGGCCACCACGAGCACCACTCGGTGCCCCTGGTCTGCGAGGAGGGCCATCGTGCCGCCGGTGGCGAGCGCCTCGTCGTCGGGGTGGGCGTGAAAGAAGACGGCGGTGGCCATGGGTGCTCCTCCTCAAACCTGGCCGGGACTCAGGCGACTGCGCCCGAGGCACGCAGCGCAGCCACCTCGTCGTCGTCGAAACCGGCCTCGGACAGCACCTCGTCGGTGTGCTGGCCCGCGTGCGCCGGCGGTCGCCGGACCTCACCCGGGGTGCGGCTGAGGCGCGGTGCCGGGCCCGGCTGGGTGATTCCGCCCACGTCGATGAAGGTCCCCCGGGCCACGTTGTGCGGGTGTCGGATGGCCTCGTCGACGGTGAGCACCGGGGCGTAGCAGACGTCGCTGCCCTCGAGGATGGCGTCCCATTCGTCCCGGGTCTTCATCCGGACGACGGCGGCGATCTCCGCGCTGAGTTCGGGCCAGAGGTCCCGGTCGTTCTGCTTGCCAAACCGTTCGGCATCCAGCCCGAGTTTGTCGAGCAGTTCGGCATAGAACTGCGGCTCGATCGACCCGAGCGAGATCCATCCGCCGTCGGCGCACTCGTACACGTCGTAGAAGTGGGCGCCGGTGTCGAGCAGGTTGGTGCCGCGCTCAGGAGAATGGAAGCCGGAGGCGAGCATCCCGTGGATGAAGCTCATGAGGCTGGCGGCCCCGTCGACCATGGCGGCATCGACGACCTGGCCCTTCCCCGAGCTCCGAGCCTCGAGGAGGGCGCAGACCATGCCGTAGGCGAGGTACATGCCACCGCCCCCGAAGTCGCCGACGAGGTTCATGGGCGGCACGGGGCCGGAGTCACTGCGTCCGATGTGGGCGAGCACGCCGGCGAGGGCGATGTAGTTGATGTCGTGGCCGGCCATCGACGAATAGGGGCCGTCCTGGCCCCAACCGGTCATGCGTCCATAGACGATTGCCGGGTTCCGGGCGAGGCAGTCATCGGGGCCGACCCCGAGCCGCTCGGCCACACCGGGCCGGAAGCCCTCGAAGACCATGCCCGCTCCCTCGACGAGGCGCAACACGGTCTCGACGCCCTCAGGAGACTTGAGGTCGACGCCGATGCTGCGTCGACCGCGGCCGTTGACGTTTCCGGGCGGGCGGGCGGGGTCGCCTCCGCGCACCGCCGCTGCACGGTCGACCTGAATCACCTCAGCGCCCTGGTCGGCCAGCATCATCCCGCAGAACGGACCCGGTCCGATCCCGGCCAGTTCGATGACACGTACCCCGTCGAGTGCTCCCATGGTGCTTCCCTTCGTCAGTTCACGCGCGCCACGTCGGCGCGGAGTGCGTGTTCGGTGATCGCCGCCGCCAGGTGCGGCCAGGACCCCGGTGGCAGGTCGTGGCCCCAGCCTTCGACCACGACGAAGTCGGCGCCTGGGATCATCTCCGCGGTGTGCTCGCCGCCGCCCACGGGAATGAGCGTGTCCGCGCTGCCATGGACGACCCGGCTGGACACCGTGATCGTGGCGACCTGGGCGTCGCGGTTGCCGGAGGCGACGACGGCCCCCCACAGGCGCTCGAAGGCCCCGCGCGGTTGGAGCGCCCGTTCCGTGTAGGCGGCGTAAAGGGCCCGAATGTAATCCTCGTCGTACCACGCCGTGCTGCACCAGAGGCGGTTGTCGACGACCTCCTTCTCGGTGCGGGCGGAGGGGTCGTCGGGAGCCTCGGCCATCATCGCCTCGATGACCTCGCCGCTGGGGCGACCGAAGTCGCGGTTGCCGGTGTTGGATGCCATCGACACCATGCTGCGGCACCGGTCGGGGTGCCCGGCGGCGACGGTCTGTACGATCATGCCGCCGAGCGACATGCCAACGAAGTGGGCGTCGACGGTGCCGAGGTGGTCGAGGAGGGCGACGGCGTCGGCGGCCATGTCAGAGAGCGTGTAGGCGGTTCCGTCTGGCAGGCAGGTCGAAAGGCCGCTGTCACGGTTGTCGAAGCGCACCACGTGGAAGCCCTCGTCGACGAGCAGGCCGCAGAACCCGGGCGGCCAGGCCAGGAGTTGGCTGCCGAGGCCGTGTACCAGGACGATCGTGGGGTCGGCCGGGTCTCCGTGCTGTTCGTAGCAGCAGTCGATCCCGGTGGTGAGCGTCGCGGTCGGCACCCCGCCATCATCCGACGCGGGACGGCCCGGAGGCAATGCCGGGGACTACCGTCGCGTCCGTGTCCGACATTCGTGACCAGAGCTTCGACGAGTTCGACGCCCTCGCGCTCTACGCCCTGCTGCGACTGCGGGTCGACGTGTTCGTCGTGGAGCAGGAGTGCCCCTACCCGGAACTCGACGGCCGCGACCTCGAACCGACCACGCGCCACGTCTGGATCGACGAGGGAGGCATGCCCGTCGCCTGCCTGCGGTTGCTCGCCGAGCCGGACGGCTCGCACCGGATCAGCCGGGTGGCGACGGCCGCCGACCAGCGGCATCAGGGCCTGGCGGGCCTGCTCGTCGACCACGTGATGGCAACGACGCCGGGCCGGCTGGTGCTCGACGCCCAGACGTACCTCGAGCCCTGGTACGTCGAGCACGGCTTCGCCCGGACCGGCGATGAGTTCACCGATGACGGCATCCCCCACGTCCCGATGGAGAGGGGCTAGTCCCAGCCGAGTTCGGTGAGGCGATCGTCGTCGATACCGAAGTGGTGGGCCACCTCGTGGACGACGGTGACGAGCACCTCCTCGCGCAGGTCGTCCTCGTCCTCGCAGAACTCGCAGAGGGCCAGTCGGTAGAGGTGGATCGAGTCGGGCATGGTGAACCCGCCGGTGCCGTACTCGTCGCGCTCGGTGAGCGGCACGCCCTCGTAGAGCCCGAGGAGGTCGGGCGGGTCTCCCCGGTCGGCGACCAGCACCACCACGTTGTCCATGAGGCCGCCCAGGTCCGGTGGCAGGGTGTCAAGGGCCTCTGCCACGAGGATCTCGAAGCGCCTCGGCGAGAGCGATTCCATGCAGCCGATCGTAGATGCGGCTCTGCCGTACGGGGCGCGCCGGGCCGGGGAACGCTGTCGCGCCCCGTGGGTAGGGTGCGTCCCGTGTCCGCGACCGACCCACTATTCGACGCAGAGCCCGACGACCACGCCGATGCCGACGGACTCCTGGCCGGGCTCAACGACGAGCAACTCCACGCCGTCACCACCGATGCCCTGCCGCTGGCGATCAAGGCAGGCGCCGGATCCGGCAAGACCCGGGTACTCACCCGGCGCATCGCCTGGCGCTCGCTGACCGGTCGCAACGATCCCCAACGCGTGCTGGCCCTCACCTTCACCCGAAAGGCCGCCAGCCAGTTGCGGTCCCGGCTGCGCGTCCTGGGCCTGCGCGACCAGGTGGCCGCCGGCACCTTCCACTCGGTCGCCTACGCCCAACTGCGCACCTACTGGCGTGAGCGCGACCAGCGCGAGCCCGACCTGCTCAACCGCAAATACGGCTTCATCACCCCACTGCTCCCCCGCGACCGGCGCAGCACCGACGTCCTCGACGTCGTCAGCGAGATCGAGTGGGCCAAGGCCCGGCGCATCCCACCCGAGGCGTACGCCGGTCGGGCCGAGGCACTCGGACGCACCCCGCCGATGGCTCCCTCGACCATCGGCCGGATCTACCGCGGGTACGAGGACCTCAAGGCCCAGAAGCGGATGATCGACTTCGATGACCTGCTCGACCATTGCGCCAGGGCCCTCCGTGGCGACCGAGCCTTCGGCGACGCCCAGCGATGGCGGTTCCGGCACCTCTACGTCGACGAGTTCCAGGACGTCAACCCGCTGCAGTTCGCCCTGCTGAGCGCCTGGCTCACCACCAGCGACGACCTGTGCATCATCGGCGACCCCGACCAGGCCATCTACGGCTGGAACGGCGCCGACGCCGACCACCTGAACCGCTTCGACACGCACTTCCCAGGCGCCACAATCGTCGACCTGCGCCAGAACTACCGCAGCACGCCGCAGGTGCTGCGCACCGCCGCCGCTGCCCTTCGTGGCCGCGAGCCGATGCGGGCCAACCGGCCGAGCGGCCCGCCACCCACGGTCACCGTGCACGCCGACGACCGTGCCGAAGCGGCCGGGGTGGCCCGGAGGGTGCGCGACTCCCGAAGTCCCAACGGTTCCTGGTCCCGGCAGGCGGTACTGGTCCGCACCAACGCCCAGGCCGAGGTGATCGTCAGGGCACTGCGCGAGGCGAACATTCCGGTCCGCACCCGTGCCGGCAGCGGCCTCCTCGACCAACCCGACGTGAAGGGGGCACTCGGGTCGCTGTCCCGCAGCAACCGACCCCTGGCCGACCACCTGGGCGACCTTCGACCCGAGGCCGACGACAACGCCCACGACGACGAGGCCGCTCCCCAGAACACCGAGCGGGTCGTGGCGTTCGCACTCCTGCGCACGCTCGCCGACGAGTTCCTGTCGATCGACTCCTCGGGCACGGCCTCCGGCTTCGAAGCCTGGGTGCGCTCCCAGGCCCGAGCCGCCGACGACGACTCGACCGACGCCGTCGAGGTCGCCACCTTCCATGCCGCCAAGGGCCTGGAGTGGGAAACCGTCCACGTGGCCGGGCTCGAGCAGGGCCTCGTCCCGATCGCCCACGCCCGCGAGCCGGCCGCCCTTGCCGAGGAGCGCCGCCTGCTCTACGTGGCGCTGAGCCGCGCCGAGGTGGGACTGCACCTGACCTGGGCCCAGCAGCGCACCTTCGACACCCGCACCTCGAGCCGCCGGCCCTCGTTCTGGCTCGAGGACATCGAGTTGGCGATCCGCAACCTCGACAAGCCATTCGAGCAAGCCGAGCAGGCCCGCCGGGCAGCGATGGCGCGCGAGCAGGTCCGGCGACCCGAACTTCCCGACCACCTCGTCGTCGAGGAACTCCGCGCCTGGCGCCTCGGGAAGGCCCGGGCAGCCGACGTGCCCGCCTATGCGATCTTCAACGACGCCACGCTCGCCGACCTCCTCCACCGCTGGCCCGGCTCGCCCCGGGAGCTGCGGGACGTGTCCGGCATCGGTCCCGTCAAGGCCGACCGCTTCGGCCCCGACCTGCTGGCAATCCTGGCCGGACACGAACGCCCCGCTTCGGCCGCTCCCCCGCCGGCGCCGCCCCGGGCCAAGGCCCCTCCGATCGACCACGGTGACCTCGACCCGGAACTGCTCGAAGCGCTGCGGGCATGGCGCCTCGAACTCGCTGCCGACAAGCCCGCCTACACGGTGTTCAGCAACGCCACGATGGACGAACTGGCCGCAACCCGTCCGAGGACGACCGACGAACTGTTGGCGATCTCGGGCATCGGTCCGGCCAAGGTTGAACGCTTCGGCGCCGAACTCCTCGCCCTCCTCGCCGACAAGGACTGAGCGCTACTCCCCGTCGAACTCCCGGACGAGGCGCTTCGGGGCGGTGAGGCGCCAGGACTGCTCGGCCACGTCGGCCACCTCGTCCCAGTCCAGGTCCACGTCGAGGCGCAGGCCCACCCAACCTCGTGACCCCACGTAGGGCGGCACGAAGAAGCGCTCGGGCTCCTGGTCGACCAGTTCGCCCTGCACACCGGGCGCCGCCTTGAACCACAGCGTGGGCCGTCCGTCGTCGGGGTGCGTGTGGAGGTTGGCGAAGGCCGGGCGCCCCACGATCCCGAAAGTCGGCATCCCGTGGTTGAGCCGCTCCTCGACCCCCGGCAGCGCCAGGCACACCCGCTCCAGGCCCGCCAGCAGGTCCCGGTCCCGCTGTGGCCTCGAGGCATGGGTCACGGCCTCAGCCCAGGGCGAAGTCGGCGACGACCGGGGCGTGGTCACTGGGTTTTTCGCCCTTGCGCTCGTTGCGGTCCACGACCACGAAGTCGAGCATTGCGGCGACAGGCAGCGAGGCCAGAACCAGGTCGATGCGCATGCCGCGCCCCTTGGGAAAGGCCAGATCCCGGTAGTCCCACCACGAGAACAGGCCAGCGGCGTTGTGGCGCTCACGGAAGACGTCGACGAGCCCCAGGTCGACGAGCCGCTGGACGGCCGCCCGCTCCTCGGGGGTCACGTGGGTCGCTCCCTCCCAGGCCGCCGGGTCCCAGACATCGCGGTCGTCGATGGCCACGTTGAAGTCACCGACCACCACCACCGGGTCGGCCGCAACGTCGGCGTTGGCTGCGAGGTCGTCGTGGAGGCGGCCCAGCCAGTCCAGTTTGTAGTGCCAGTGGTCGTGGCCGACCTCGCGGCCGTTGGGGATGTAGCACGACGCCACCCGGACGCCGTCGCAGGTAGCCCAAAGGATCCTGGCGTCGGGGTCGGGGTCGTCCCGCCCGTCGGCGAATCCGGGTCGCACGTCGTCGAGCCCCACCCTCGAGATCACCGCCACGCCGTTCCAGCGCCCCTCACCGTGGTGCGCCGATTCGTAGCCGAGGGCGGCGAACGCCCCGTGGGGGAAGGCCTCGTCAGCCATCTTGGTCTCCTGGAGGCACAGCACGTCAGGTTCTGTGGCGACGATCCACGCCTCGACGCGACCCAGTCGGGCCTTCAGGGAGTTGACGTTCCAGGTGACGATGCGCATCGTGGCCGACGGTAGCGGCTCAACCGAGGGGAAACCCGACGACGACGGCCAACTCGGCGATGGCGTCGTCGGGATCGGCCACCTTGATCGTGGTCATGCCCATGGCCCGGGCCGGCTTGAGGTTGACGCCGAGGTCGTCGAGGAACACGCAAGCCTCCGGCGCCACCCCGAGTCCCTCGCAGGCCAACTCGTAGAAGCGTCGCTCGGGCTTGCGGCAGCCCACCACGCTCGACTCCACGACCACGTCGAAGAGGTCAACGACCGCCGACGCCTGTCCCATCTCGGCGGACTCGGCCATCGGCGTGACGTTGTTGGTGAGCAGCGCCGTGCGCAGGCGCTCGGAACAACGGCGCAGGACCTCGACCATCGCCGGGCGGACCTCGCCCCGAAGCCCGGCCAGCACCATCCGGGCATCGACCGCCAACCCGAGGGCGGCAGCCTCCGCCTCGAACAGGTCGCAGAAGCTGGCCTCGTCGACCTCCCGGCGCTCCATCCGGGCCCATGCGTTGCCATCCGGGTTGGTGGCGTTGAGCCTCCGGATGGTGTCCGGTGGCAGTCCGGCCTCCGCCTCATAGGCGGCGAACGCCTCGAACGGACTCGAGGTCAGCACCCCGCCGAAGTCGAACAGAACCGCCTCGATCACGGCGGCGAACCTAGGTGGCCTCCACCCCTGAGGCCCACGCGGCGCCACCGGTAGCCTCGGCCACCATGGCTGCACAGTTCATCTTCACCATGCGGCGGGCCAGCCGCTTCTACCCGCCCGACCGCGAGGTGCTCAAGGAGATCACCCTGGCCTTCTACCCGGGCGCCAAGATCGGCATGATCGGTGCCAACGGGGCAGGCAAGTCGTCGCTGCTGCGGATCATGGCCGGCGTCGACGACGGCTTCACCGGCGAGGCCCGCCTCACCGATGGCTTCACCGTCGGCATGCTCGAACAGGAGCCCGCACTCGACGCCGCCAAGGACGTGCAGGGCAATGTCATGGACGGCGTCGGCCAGGTGGCGGCGCTGCTGTCCCGCTACGACGAGGTGCTGGCCGCCTGGGCCGATCCCGACGTCGACTACGAGAAGTTGGGTGAGGAGCAGGCCGAGCTGGAACGCAGGATCGAGTCGGCCGGCGCCTGGGACCTCCAGCGCACCATCCAGATCGCCATGGACGCCCTGCGCCTGCCGCCGGGCGACGCCGACGTCACCACCCTCTCCGGCGGTGAACGACGCCGGGTGGCGCTGTGCCGGCTGCTGCTCTCACGCCCCGACCTGCTGCTGCTCGACGAGCCCACCAACCACCTCGACGCCGAGTCCGTGGCCTGGCTCGAGCGCACCCTCAAGGACTACCACGGGACCGTCGTGGCGATCACGCACGACCGCTACTTCCTCGACAACGTGGCCGGCTGGATCCTCGAGATGGACCACGGCCGGGGAATCCCCTTCGAGGGCAACTACTCGGGCTGGCTGGAGCAGAAGGCGGCCCGCCTCGAGGCCGAGCAGAAGACCGACTCGGCCCGCCGCCGCACCCTGGAGCGGGAGCTCGAATGGGTGCGCATGGCTCCCAGGGCACGCCAGTCCAAGGGCAGGGCGCGTCTCACCGCCTACGACCGGCTCGTGGCCGAGGCTGCCGACGTGAAGCGCCGCGACCGCGAGCTCCAGATCGACATCCCGGCCAACCAACGACTCGGCGACCAGGTGGTCGAGGTCGAGCACCTGGCCAAGGGCTTCGGCGACAAGTTGCTCATCGAGGACCTCTCGTTCTCACTGCCGCCCGCTGGGATCGTCGGCGTGATCGGCGGCAACGGAGCCGGCAAGACCACACTGTTCCGGTTGCTCGTCGAATCCGCCGAAGGCACCGGAGAATCCACCTGGACGCCCGATGCCGGCGCCATCCGCATCGGCCCGACCGTCGAGATCGGCTACGTCGACCAGTCACGCGACACCCTCGACCCCGAACGCACCGTCTACGAGGAGATCACCGAAGGCCGCGAGTTCCTCCAGGTCGGCAGGCGCGAGGTCAACGGCCGCGCCTACGTGGCATCCTTCAACTTCAAGGGCACCGACCAGCAGAAGAAGGTGGGCGACCTCTCGGGTGGCGAGCGCAACCGGGTGCACCTGGCCAAGGTGCTCAAGAGCGGCGCCAACCTGCTGCTGCTGGACGAACCGACCAACGACCTCGACGTCGACACCCTGCGGGCGCTCGAGTCAGGCCTCGACGCCTACGCCGGCTGTGCGGTGATCATCAGCCACGACCGCTGGTTCCTCGACCGGGTCGCCACACACGTACTGGCCTTCGAGGGCGACTCGCAGGTGCGCTGGTTCGAGGGCAACTTCACCGAGTACGAGGCCTACCGGAAGAAGGAACTGGGCCTCGACGCCCAGCCCACGAGGGTCCGCTACAAGCCCCTCACCCGGACCTGACAGCTCAGTCGAGCAGGGCGAGGACCCTCGTAGCTGCGGCCACGGCACCGCCGTCGTCGGGGGTGAGGACCAGGTCGGGCGACTCCGGCGCCTCGTACGGGTCGTCGATCCCGGTCATGCCGGTCAACCCGCCCGCCCGGGCCTTCGCGTAGAGGCCCTTGGGGTCACGCTCCTCGCAGACCTCGAGCGGCGTGTCCACGAACACCTCGAGGAACGGCACGCCAGTCGCCTCGTGCAGCGCACGCGCACGCCGGCGGGCCTCCCGGTAGGGGCTGATGAGCGGCACCAGGGCGACGACGCCGGCGTCGGCGAACAGGCGGGCCACCTCGGCCACCCGCCGAACATTCTCGTCGCGGTCCGCTGACGAAAATCCCAGATCACCGTTGAGGCCGTGGCGCAGGTTGTCGCCGTCGAGCAGGTAGGCGGGCTGCCCGTCGGCGACGAGCAGGCGCTCGCAGGCAGCGGCGACCGTCGACTTGCCCGATCCGGACAGGCCGGTGAACCAGATCGTGGACCCCCGGTGGCCGAGCGCCCCCACCCGCTCGTCGCGGCCCAGGGCGGTCGGGTGCCACACGACGTTGGGGCTCGTGCCCTCCTGATCACCCATGGGCCCGCTCAGGCCCCGGCGCCGATGATCATGCCGGCGGCAACCGTGGCGTTGGTCGTCTCATCGATGAGCACGAAACTGCCGGTCGCCCGGTTGCGCCGGTACTCGTCGAAGAACAGCGGCTGGGTGCAGCGCAGCGAGACCCGGCCAATCTCGTTGAGTGTGAGTGCCTCGGCCGACTCGTCGCGGTGCAGCGTGTTGACGTCGAGCCGGTACTGGAGGTCGGTCACCATGACGCGGGCAGCCCTGGTGGTGTGCTTGATCGCCAACTTGGTCCGGGGCGTCAACTTCGACGCCTCGGACAACCAACAGACCATGGCCTGGAGGTCCTGACCCACCGTGGGCTGGTTGCCGGGCCGGCAGATCATGTCGCCGCGCGACACGTCGATGTCGTCGGTGAGGCGGATCGTGACGGCCATCGGCGGGAACGCCTCGTCGACGGGCCCGGCGAAGGTGTCGACCGACGCCACCGTCGACGTGAAACCGCTCGGCAGCACCATCACCTCGTCGCCGGGCTTGAACACGCCGCCCACGACCGTGCCGGCGTAGCCCCGGTAGTCGTGGTACTCGTCGGACTGCGGGCGGACCACGTACTGCACCGGGAAGCGGGCATCGACGAGGTTGCGGTCGCTGGCGATGTGCACCTCCTCGAGGTGGTGCAGCAGGGACGCACCCTCGTACCACTGGGTGTTGGGCGAGCGGTCGACGATGTTGTCGCCGTGCAGGGCCGACACCGGGATGAAGGTGAGGTCGGAGATGTCGAGCTTCATGGCAAAGTCCCGGAACTCGGCCTTGACCTTCTCGAAGGCCTCCTGCCCGTAGCCGACGAGGTCCATCTTGTTGACGCAGACGACGAGGTGCGGGATGCGCAGCAGCGAGGCCAGGAAGGCATGGCGCCGCGACTGCTCGACGATGCCGTTGCGGACGTCGACCAGCACCAGGGCCATGTCGGCCGTCGACGCCCCGGTGACCATGTTGCGCGTGTACTGGATGTGCCCGGGGGTGTCGGCGATGATGAACTTGCGCTTCGGCGTGGCGAAATAGCGGTAGGCGACGTCGATGGTGATGCCCTGCTCGCGCTCGGCCCTCAAGCCGTCGGTGAGCAGCGCCAGGTTGGTGTACTCGTTGCCCATCTGCAGGGACGTGCGCTCGATGGCCTCGAGTTGGTCCTGGAAGATCTGCTTGGTGTCGTAGAGCAGGCGTCCGATGAGGGTCGACTTGCCGTCGTCGACGCTGCCGGCGGTGGCGAACCGGAGGAGCTCCATCAGAAGTAGCCCTCCTTCTTGCGGTCCTCCATGGCCGCCTCCGACACGCGGTCGTCGGCCCGGGTCGCTCCCCGCTCCGTGATCCGGGTCGCCCCGACCTCGGCGATGACCTCGTCGAGTGAGGCGGCCGTGGATTCGACGGCGCCGGTGCACGACATGTCACCCACGGTGCGGTACCGCACCCGCCTGGTCACGACCTCCTCGCTGTCCATCCGGGTCACGTGGTCGGAGTCGGCCAGCCACATGCCGTCGCGATCGAATACCGGCCGCTCGTGGGCGAGGTAGATCGACGGGATCTCGATGCCCTCCCGGCGGATGTACTCCCAGATGTCGAGCTCGGTCCAGTTCGAGATCGGGAACACCCGGATGTGCTCGCCCCGGCGGATACGGCCGTTGTAGAGGTCCCAGAGCTCGGGCCGCTGGTTCTTGGGGTCCCACTGGCCGAACTCGTCGCGGAACGAATACACCCGCTCCTTGGCACGGGCCTTCTCCTCGTCGCGGCGGGCGCCGCCGAACAGGGCGTCGAAACGGTGCTCCCCGACGGCATCGAGCAGCGTGGTGGTCTGGAGGCGGTTGCGGCTGGCCCGGGGGCCGGTCTCCTCAATGACGCGCCCGTCGTCGATCGACTGCTGCACCGACGCCACCACCAGGCGGGCGCCGACCTCGGCGAGGCGGCGGTCGCGGAACTCGAGCACCTCGGGGAAGTTGTGGCCGGTGTCGACGTGCATCACCGGGAACGGCAGGCGGGCCGGCGAGAAGGCCTTCTCGGCAAGGCGCAGCATCACGATCGAGTCCTTGCCGCCGGAGAACAGCATGCAGGGGCGTTCGAACTCGGCCGCGACCTCGCGGAAGATGTGGATCGACTCGGCCTCGATCTGGTCGAGGTCGGAGAGTTCGTAGGTGGTGGTCACAGGGCCCCCGTCGTGGCCGTCCCTCTGGTTCGGCTGCCAATGCTACGAGCCGCTGTCTGCGATGATCGTGACCCATGGCCACTTCCGACGACCACCGCCTCGCCGCCGAACTGGCCATGCGCGCCGGCGTCCTGCTGCTCGAGTTGCGGCTGCGCCTGTCCGCGGAGGGGGCGCCGGCAGCGACCCTCAGAGACGAGGGCGACCGTGCCGCACACGACCTCCTCATGGACGCCCTGGCCGAGGCCCGCCCGGACGATGCCGTGCTGTCCGAGGAGGGCTCCGCCCACGAGGTGCACCCGGACCGGGCGGAAGCCTCGAGAGTCTGGATCGTCGATCCGCTGGACGGCACCAGCGAGTTCAGCGAGCCGCCGCGGCCCGACTGGGCCGTGCACGTGGCGCTGGCCGAGGACGGCCACCCCACCGCCGGCGCCGTCGCCCTGCCGGGGCTCGGGCTCACGTTGTCGACCCTCGAGGCGAACACCACCGATGACCTGGCGCCCGTGCCCGGGGTGCCGCGTATCGTGGTCAGCCGCACCCGTCCTCCCGCCAAGGCCCTGGAAGTCGCCGAGGCGCTCGGCGGCGAACTCGTCGAGATGGGTTCGGCGGGGGCCAAGGCCATGGCCGTGGTGCGCGGCAAGGTCGACGTCTACGTCCACTCAGGCGGCCAGTACGAGTGGGACAACTGCGCCCCGGCGGCAGTCGCCGCGTCGGTCGGGCTCCACGTGTCGCGCCTCGACGGCTCACCGCTCACCTACAACCACCCCGACCCCTACCTCCCGGACCTGCTCATCTGCCGTCGGGAACTGGCTGCGGCCACCCTCGCCGCCGTCGCCGGCTGAGCCGCGACCGCTGCTCCTAGGCTCGGACACCGTGCGCCTCGTCATCGCCCGCTGCACGGTCGACTACGACGGCCGCCTCACCGCCCACCTGCCAGAGGCGGTCCGCCTCCTGATGGTCAAGGCCGACGGCTGCGTCGCCATCCACGCCGATGGTGGCGCCTACAAGCCCCTCAACTGGATGAATGCACCGAACACGCTGGTCGAGGCCAGCGAGGAGACCTGGCGGGTGTCGAACCCGAAGGGTGAGACCCTCACGATCACGCTCCTCGAGGTGCTGTCCGACACCACGCACGAGATGGGCGTCGACCCGGGCCTCCAGAAGGACGGCGTCGAGGCCCACCTCCAGGAGTTGCTGGCCGAGGACCCCTCCTTCCTCGGCGAGGAGCTCTCCCTGGTACGCCGGGAGTACCCCACCGGGATCGGGCCGGTCGACCTGCTGTGTCGGGACGCCGACGGCCACGCGGTCGCCATCGAGGTGAAGCGCCGGGGCGAGATCGACGGCGTCGAGCAGCTCACGCGCTACCTCGACTTCCTGAACCGGGACGAGTTGCTGGCCCCCGTGCGCGGTCTGTTCGTCGCCCAGGAGATCAAGCCCCAGGCCAAGGTCCTGGCCGACGACCGGGACATCGGCTGCGTCGAGATCGACTACGACGAGCTCCAGGGCATCGAGTCGACGACGCTCCGGCTCTTCTAGGTCACTCGGTCACGGCGCATGGATTCATTCGACGTGGCGGTGGTCGGCGGCGGTCCCGCCGGCGCTGCAGCGGCCACCACCCTCGCCCGTGCGGGATGCTCCGTCGTGGTGCTCGACAAGGCGACCTTCCCACGCGACAAGTGCTGCGGTGACGGCCTGACCGCACTGGCGCTGCGCCTCGGCGAGCAGTTGGGGTTCGACCCCGCTCCGATCACCGGCTGGCAGGTCGTGGACCACGCCGTGATCCACACCGGTGGCGGCAGTCGCACCCGCCACTTTCCCCTCCCCACGGGTGACGGCCAGTACGCCGCTGTCGTGCCGCGAGCCGAGTACGACGCCGCCCTGCTCAACCTGGCGAGGACCGCCGGAGCCGAGGTACGTGAGGGCCACGCCGTGACCGGCATCAGCATCGCCGATCGGGGCGTCGACCTGGACGTTGCCGGGACAGATCCCGTGAGGGCCACAACGGTGGTTGCAGCCGACGGCATGTGGTCACCGACCCGGCGCCTCCTCGGCCTGTCGGACGACGGCTACCGCGGCGAGTGGCAGGCCTTCCGCCAGTACGTGGCCAACGTGGGCCCGGCGGCTCGCGACATCCACGTCTGGTTCGAGCCCGACCTGCTGCCCGGCTACTCGTGGAGCTTCCCCCTCCCCGGGGGCCGGGCCAACGTCGGCTTCGGCGTGCTGCGCGGCGGTCGGGTGGCCGTCGGCGACACCGGCCACGTCTGGGATGGCCTCCTCTCCCGCCCGGGCATGCGCGAGGTACTCGGGCCCGATGCGGCGCCCGAGGGCCGGCGCACCGCCTGGCCAATCCCGGCTCGCGTCGACCGGGCGGTGCTCGATCACGGCCCGGTGCTGTTCGTCGGGGATGCCGCCGCCGCGACCGATGCGCTGACGGGAGAGGGCATCGGCCAGGCGCTGCTCACCGGCGTCCTCGCCGCCGAATCGGTGATCGCCGGTGGTTCGTCCGCCGAGGTCGGCGCCCGCTACCGGCGCGAGGTGCGCCGGGACCTCGTCGCCGACCACCGCATGTCGGTCGTCCTCCAGCGCGTCCTGGCCCGTCCGATCGGTGCCCGTGCCTCGGTCGCCTTGGGGGGGCTCACCCCCTGGACCCGCCGCAACTTCGCCCGCTGGCTATTCGAGGACTACCCGAGGGCGTTGCTGGCCACGCCCAGACGGTGGCGCAGGGGCGTGCTCAGCCGCCCCGGGGCCCACGCCTGACTGGTCCGCGGCGGCGTCCCCGGAGGGCGCCATTACGCTGCCGCAATGGCCACAGCCTCCGGATCCGCTGCCGAGCGGGGGCACCTCTCCATCGTCATGGACACCGGCGACGACGCTCCCGATGACGACGGCAGCGCCGACCTCCATCCGCTGGGCCCCGTCGGAGCGGCGTTCGACAAGGTGGTCGACAAGGCCTGGGAGCCGCTACGTGGCAACCCGAACCTGGACCGGCTCTTCTACACGGCCAGCGAGCTCGCCGACTTCAGCCTGCTCTGGCACCTGGCCGGCACGGCGCGGGGAGTCGTCCGCCGTAACGGGCACCGCGAGGCGATCCGGCTGTCAGCCGCACTCGGCGCCGAGTCAGCGTTCGTGAACGGTGCGGTCAAGTCACTGTTCCGACGCGACCGCCCCGACCACGAGGACGAGCGGCCACACAAGCTGCGCCAGCCGCTCACCAGCAGCTTCCCGTCGGGCCACGCCTCTGCGGCCTTCCTGGCGGCGACGCTGTTGAGCGAGCGATCCCGGGTCAGGCCGTTCTGGTTTGCCGCTGCCGGCGTGGTCGCGTTTTCACGGGTGCATGTGCGCATCCACCACGCCAGCGACGTGGTGGTGGGCGCCGGGATCGGACTGGCGCTGGGCCGCCTGGTCCGGAAGGTGCTGCCCCTGCGCTAGGCGGGGAAGGTACTCCTCAGTTGAGGGACGACGCCTCAAGGTCGGCCTCGGAGGTGACCAGCAGGAGGCGGAGGTCGAGGAGGAGGTCGGCGACCTCGGACGAGGCGATCAACTCACGGCTCTTGGTGGTGCCGAGCCCGCGGTCGATGATGGCCTTGATCTCGTCGATCGTGGTCGTGTCGAGTGTCTCGGTCATGTCGGCTCCCTCGGTGTCCTGCTCGTTGCCGGTGGTGTCGCTCTTCTCGTCGATGGACCCACCCTAGACGCGGGATTTCCGAACGCGTGTCACCAGTTTCCGCGACCCACCTACCCTCGTCGAATGCCGCTTCCCCAACATGTCCTCGGTACCAGTCGCCCGGACACGGACCTGCCGCTGCTACTGGCCGACCTGCACGCCGGACTCGACCCCGGGAACCGGTCCACGCTGCGCCTCAAGCCGGCGATCGGCGACGGGTGGGGGCCGGATCGGACATCCGACCTGGTCGTCGGCGCCGGCTTCGTCGCACTCGGCGGAACGCGGATGGACGGCAACGCCGTGGAACTCGACGTCGAGCGTCGCCACAGCCTTCCCGACACCGTTTCCCCGGGGATGCGCCTGCTGGTCGTGGGCCTCAACCCCAGCCCCGCCTCGGCTGACTCGGGAGTCGGCTACCACCGGCCCGGCAACCGCTTCTGGCCGGCGGTGCTCGCCGCCGGCGTGGCGACGGTCGATCGGGACCCCCGGCACGCACTCGCCCACCACGGCCTGGGCATGACCGACCTCGTGCGCCGCACCACAGCCAGGGCCGACGAGGTCACTCCCGACGAGTTCCGGGAAGGTTTCGCCCGGGTCGACCGACTCTGTGCCTGGCTCCGACCGCTGGCGGCATGCTTCGTCGGCCTACGCGGCTGGCGGACCGTCGCCGACCGGAAGGCGGTGGCAGGCGTGCAGGACCGCACGCTCGGTGGCGTGCCCGTCTACGTGATGCCCCACACGTCGGGCCTCAACGCCCACAGCCGTCTTGAGGACCTGATCGCCCACTTTCGGGCCGCCGGCGAGCTGGCTGGCGGAGCCTGAGGAACTCGCTCAGGCGTTCGGGGCGAGGGCGCGGACCGCCTCCATCGTGTCGAGGCCACCGAACGGCAGGATCGCCAGCGCCGGCGTGGTCACACCGTTGGCGACGTACTCGACGATGCGGGTCCGGCACTGGTCGGGCGTTCCGTGCACCAAAAGGTCGTCGACCACCTGCTCGGGGATCTCGTCGAGCGCCCCCTTTCGGTCGCCGGCGGCCCAGCGCTCCCAGTGGCCACCCAACAGGTCGCCCCGCCCCATCCACTCGTGGAAGGCCCGGTAGACGGGGACGTTGAGATAGGCGGCGAGCACGTAGCGACCGCTGGACAGCACCACCTCCCGGTCGTCGCTCGGACAGACGAAGATTCGGGCCACGATCTCCCGGTCGGGCCCCTGGTCGTTGACGATGCCGGCCACGGTGGTGACGTCGTCGGGTGACAACCAGTTGATGATCGCCCCGTCGGCCTCACGTCCCGCCAGGCGCAGCATGCCCTCGCGCAGGGCGGCTACAAGGATGGTGGGCGGCCGTTCGGGGACGATGCCGAGCCGGAAGCCCCCGATCGTGAAGGAGTCGTATTCCTCGGTCACCTTCTCGCCCGTGAGCGCCGCCCGGAGGAAGCGGACGGTGTCGCGCACCCGCTGGTAGGGCGCCTCGAACGGGACACCGTTCCAACGCTCGACGATCACGTCGGACGACGAACCGATGCCGAGGGCGAAGCGGCCGGGCGCCGCCGAGGCCATGGTGGCGGCGCACTGCGCCATCAGGGCGGGGCTGCGGGTGTAGGCGGGCAGGATCGCCGTTCCCAGGCGCAGCTCGGGGGCCCAGGCGGCGGCGAGGGCCAGTGGCGTCAGGCCGTCGTTGTCGGCGGCCTCGGCGCTCCAGGCATCCGTGTACCCGAGGTCGACGAGTTCACGGTAGAGGGCCTGTTGGTCGTGGAGCGGGCCCGGCAGGGGGACCGTGATGCCGTATGGGGACACGTGGGCGCTTTCCTCTCTTGGCGGCCGAAAGTCAATATTCGCACGAGCCTCGGGGTTCTCCAGCAGTCGCCGAATGGAGTGTCACACCCCTTCCGCATACTGGGAACCATGAACAAGCAACTGGTCCTCGCCCCCGAGAAGAACTGCCGGCCCACCCGTCCACGGTTCCTGCTCGACGCCCGCACCCGGGCGATCGGCCTGGCCGGCGTGGCTCGCGCCCGGGCCGAGCTCCGGCGCCACGATCCGGTCGACGACGGAACGCCGGCAGGTGCTGCGACGATCGCCGGCGCGGGCCACGACGAGGATCCCGACACGCAGCGTCGGGCCAACTGATGACAGCCATGCGCGTCGGACTGCTCACGATGGCGCTGCTGGTCGTCGGCGCCTGCAGTTCCCCGGACCTACCCGCCGACGGGCTCGGCACGATCGTCGAGGTGGTCGACGGCGACACGGTGGTCGTCGACCTGGCTGGGTACCGTGAGACCGTACGACTGCTCGGCATCGACACCCCCGAGACCGTCCACCCCGACCGATCGGTTGAGTGCTTCGGTCCTCAGGCATCGGCGAGACTCCGCCTACTGCTGGTTCCCGGCAGCGGAGTGCTGGTGACACGCGACGTCGAACCTCGTGACCGCTATGGCCGCCTCCTCGCCTACCTCGAACGCCTCTCCGACGGCCTCCAGGTCAACATGGCCCTCGTTGAGCGCGGCTACGCGGCCACGCTCCACATCGACCCCAACGACGCCCTACGCCAGGAACTGGCGGCGGCGGAGAGCCGGGCCCGCGCTGCCGGCCTCGGGCTCTGGGCGGCGTGCGGCGGCCCCCACGAGCCACTCGCCTGACCGACGCACGTCCCCCGCGGGTTCCCCCACTCTCCCTCGCCCGCCGCTGTAGTCGTCGGGTACCGTTCTCCCATGACCGCACTCGCCGAGGCGCTCGGCCACGACGCCGACGACCGGCTCCTCATCCTCACCGCCGACCAGTTGGGGATGTGCCACGCCACCAACATCGGCGTCTACGAGAGCCTGCGCACCGGCCTGGCCACCGGTGCCTCGCTGATGGTTCCCGCCCCCTGGGCCCGGGAGGCCGCCGCCCACTACCGCGGTGAGCCAGTCGGCGTGCATCTCACCCTCAACGCCGAACTCGACTGCTACCGCTGGCGACCCATCACGGCCGCACCCTCGCTCCTGGATGGTGACGGCGGCTTCCCGCGGACGGTGGACGACCTCTGGGACCATGCCGACCTCGACGAGACCCGGTCCGAGTGTCGAGCCCAACTCGAGCGGGCCATCCTGTGGGGCTTCGACGTCTGCCACCTCAGCACACACCTCGGCGCCCTCCAGAACCGCCCCGAGTTCTTCGACGTGCTGCTCGACCTCGCGGTCGAGCACCGCCTGCCGATCCGCCTCGAGAGCGGTGACGCCGAGACCCTCGCCGGCTTCCCGTTTCGGGCGCTGGCCGCCGAAGAGGGTGTTCTCACTGTCGACCACCACCGCCTGCGCCCCCTCGCCGACCCCGAGGCCCTCGAGCGCCAGGCCATGGAGCTCGAGCCCGGCGTAACGGAGATCGTCGTCGAACCGGCGGTCGACACACCCGAGTTGCGGGCCATCTGCGACAACTGGGGGCGACGCGTCGACCACCGCGACCTGGCCTGTGGCAATTCGGAGATGCGGGCCGACCTCGACCGGGGCCAAGTGCGGCTGATCAGCTGGTACGAGGTACGCGAGGCCCAGCGAGCCACCTGAACCGGCGGTGCCCCGGCTCAGGCCCCGTCGAATGTGCTGCGGTCGGCCAGGCCGGCCAGCAACTCCGACCACTCGGGGCTTCCGAACACCGGCCGCAGCCCGAACACGTAGCGGGCGTAGTCGCCCTCGACCTTGCAACGACCCGCCATGAATGCCTCGTCCGGATCCAACTCGCCGCGGAACTGCGCCACGGCATCCGGGTAGGCCCACGTGACCGTGGCGTCCTGATCGCCGTCACGGCCAGGTAGCACATCGACAACCCTGCCATCGGCCACGATGAGCCGAAACTGCACCTTGCCGTGCGGCGTCTTCGAGACTGCGAACCGCACCACCCCGTCGAGGCCCGGCCGCTCGGGCAGCAGCGCCGCCCCTTCGGCGAAATCGGCGATCCAGTCCTCGGAGAGGAACGACGCCATCAGGCCAGCTCCTCCACCGCGTTCCGTCGGGTCAGGGCATCGATCTCGGCGCCGCCCATCCCGCGGATCCGGTCGAAGAGGTCGGACTCGAGTCCACCCTCGGCCGGGTCGCCGACCAGTGTCTTGCCCAGCACGTAGTCGTCCCACGGGTAGGCGTCTCCGGCGACGTCGTCGGGGAGGCCGAACCAGAACGGAGAAGCCGGGTCGATCTGCGTGGCGTGGGCACGGAGGGCGTCGCACCGGGCCTGCCAGTGGTCGCGGATGGGTACCTTCGTCGTGATGAGGTGGTCGTGGGAGGGCCGCTCGAACCACCACTCGCCGTAGGGCGACTCGAGGCCAAGTTCGCCGAACTTGGCATGGAGCGCCTCCATCCGGGCCCGGGACCACGTCGTGAAGTAGAGCTTCAGCGGCTGCCAGGGCTCCCCCTCATCCGGGTACCGCTGTGGGTCGCCGGCGGCGGCGAAGGCCGGCACCGAGATGTCGTGCACCTGGAGGTGGTCCGGGTGTTTGTAGCCACGCCGCTCGTCGGGGTAGGTGACGATCACGTGCGGACGGACGCTGCGGATGACGCCGACCAGCCGCCCGATGGCCTCGTCAGGGTCGGCTCCGGCAAAGGCCTCAGGGTGGGCTTCGGCGGCTCCGTCAGCGGCGTCGGATCCGGATTCGGACATACCGGAGTCGTGGTAGCCGAGCATGACCACTTCGTCGTACCCGATGATCTCTGCAGAGCGGCGAAGCTCCCCGGCACGTACCTCGGGGAGGTCGGCGTGGACCTCGGGGCGGTCCATGGCCGGGTTGAGGACGTCCCCTGCCTCACCACCCGTGCAACAGACAAGGACGCAGTGGACACCTGCGGCGCTGCACGCCGACACCGTCGACGCCCCCTTCGAGGCCTCGTCGTCGGGGTGCGCATGGATGGTGAGCAGGCAGAATTCCGGCTCCTCGAAGGGCTTCATGGGCGGTCACGGTAGCGGTTGTCCGATCCGGGGCCGCTGCCAAGGGAAACCCGTTGCGTGCTACCGTCACAACACTTGGCTGGAGATGAGAGAAAGGGAAGGTGAGTCCCTCATGGACCCTGAGGTCTGGCGCTGGGTGTGGCTGGCGGCTGCCGCCGCGTTCATCGTCGGCGAGATCACCGTCGCCGGCACCTTCTTCCTGCTGCCCTTCGGCCTGGGCGCCGCCGTGGCGGCCGTGTTCACCTTCTCGGGGGCCGGATCGGCGACGGGATTGTTCATCTTCGTGGCCGTCTCGCTCGTGGCCTCCATCGCTGTGCGTCCGATCGTCCGGCGCCTCAACGCGACCGGTGACCCGGTCAGCGTCGGCGCCGAACGGCTCATCGGCCAGGCGGGTGTCGTGATCAGGGACCTGTCCGACGGTGCAGACCGCATGGGCGCCGTCCGGGTCGGTCGCGAGGAGTGGCACGCCGAGAGTGTCGACGGTGTCGACCTCCCCACCGGGACCGCCATCGAAGTGACCGACATCCTGGGAACCCGGGCGATCGTGCGCCCCGTCGACTCCGAGTCCTGACCATCCACCGAGCAAGAAATCCCGAGAGGACCACACAATGGCTGGACTAATCGTCCTAGGCGTCGTCGCCTTCGTCCTGTTCATCTTCGTGATGCAGGCCATCAAGATCGTGCACCCCTACCAGCGGGGGCTCATCGAACAGTTGGGTCGCTACAAGACCACCGTCGATTCGGGCCTCAAGATGATCGTCCCGTTCATCCAGAAGCTGATCCGGGTCGACATGCGCGAGCAGGTGATCGACGTCCCGCCCCAGGAGGTCATCACCAAGGACAACGTGACCGTCACGGTTGATGCCGTCATCTACTACGAGCCCACCGATCCCCAGCGGCTCGTCTACAACGTCGCCAACTTCATCCTGGCGATCACGAAGTTGGCCCAGACCAACCTGAGGAACGTGATCGGCGACATGAGCCTCGACGCGGCGCTCACCTCCCGCGACACCGTCAACGTCCAGTTGCGACAGGTGCTCGATGACGCGACCGACAAATGGGGAGTGCGCGTCGTCCGTGTCGAGATCCAGCGCATCGACCCGCCCACCGATGTCATGGACGCCATGCACGAGCAGATGAAGGCCGAGCGAACCCGTCGAGCCGTGGTGCTCGAGGCCGACGGCCACCGCGAGGCGGCCATCGCCCGGGCCGAGGGAGAGAAGCAGTCCCGGATCCTCCACGCAGAGGGTGTCAAGCAGGAGGCGGTCCTCCATGCCGAGGGCGAGGCCCAGGCCATCCGGGAAGTCGCCGATGCCGACCGGTTCCGCGAGGAGACGGTCGCCCTGGGCGAGGCCGAGGCTGTGCGCAGCGTGTACCAGGCGATCCACGACGGCAACCCGACGCCCGACCTGCTGGCCATCAAGTACCTCGAGGCACTGGGTGTGGTCGCCGACGGCAGCGCCACCAAGATCTTCCTGCCGACCGACCTCTCGGCGACGCTTGGCTCGCTCGGCGCCATCGCCGAGTTGTTCCGCGGCGACGACGGTACGACCCCCGCGACAGTCCCGCCGGTGCCGGCCCCCCAGGACGACGTCGACTAGTCGAAGTCAGGCACTCACAGAACCGGTCCCTTCGGGGACCAGTTCGTCGTCGCCCTCCTCGTCCTCGACGAGGTCCCAGCCGCACATGCGGGCGAGCAGCGACCGGCCCTCTTCGGGTCCGCTGGCGATGAGTTCGTCGCCGGCAGCCAGACGCACGCCGCCCCGCGGCCGGTACACGTAGCGGCCACCCCGCCGGATGGCGAGCACCGTGAAGCCGGGCTCGATGTTCATGCCCAACTCGGAGAGCGACGACCCGTCGATCGCCGAGCCCTCGGCCACCGGATAGCGCACCACGACCTCGTCGGCCTCGCCGAGTGCAATGCCGAGGATCGGGTGCAGTTCCTCATCCTTCTCGATGATCCAGACCATCATCTGGGCCTGGTCGCCGATGTCCTCGGCGGCCTCGGCGAGGTGCAGGAGCCCACGCAGCGCCGACGGCTCCAGGTCAGCGCCGGCCGACCGCAGCACCCACAGTTCGAGGTGGTCCTTCATCTCGTCCAGCCTGTCCTCGAGGTGGCGCACCTCGGCGGCGAGGCCGCGGTCGCCGAACACCAGGGCGCTGTAGGCGAGTCCCACGGCGGTCTCGGAGAGGTTCTTCATCTCGACCAGGACGTCGACCGACCGGTCGAGGTCGGTGACTGCGGCGTCGTTCTCGGCTCGTGGCGGCTCCCAGACCGGCGCAGCGGCGAGCTCACGCAGTCGGGTGATGCCCTCGGGCGACCCGCGCAGGAATAGCACGTCGTCGGGGACGAGGACGGTTTCCCCACCGATGTCTGTGTCCCATTCACGACCACGACGGATCGACATGACCCGCATGCCGGCCTGCACCGGGAGTTCGAGGACCGAGAGCGGACGGTGCGCCATGTGCGAGCCCTCGCTCACGAGCACCCGGTGCGATACCTCTTCGGCGTCGGACAGGTCGGCCACGAGCTGCGCCGGGATGCCCAGCCGGTGCGTGACGATCCGGGCGATGTCAACGGCGTCGTTGGCCATGCGCTCGATGGCGGACACCACCTGGAGAACCGACGACATCCCTTCAGCCTCACGGGGGCTCCGAGCGGCCAGCACACACACGGCTCGCATGTCGTGGACCAACTCGCTCATCTGCTCCTCGAGTTCGTCCACCTCTTCGGCCATTTCGGGATCACCGAAGTAGACCGACGCATAGGCCAGGTCCACCATCAGTTCCGAGGTGTCCTTGGCCTTGGCCAGCATGGCCCGCAGATTGCGGGGTTTGTCGTCCATCAGTTCCTCGCTCGGGGTCGGGGGTCAATGGTAGATCCAGCGGGATGCCGGAAGAGGGGAGATCTATGAGTGGGCGGGAAGGCGGAAGCCATCACGCCACCCCCACGGCGACCATGGCGAGGACCAGAGCGAAGGCCCCCACCAGGTCTAGCGACGATGTCACCAGGGGAATGCCGTAGGTGTCCGGATCGAGGCCGAACCGGAAGGCCGCCATGGTCGAGTAGTAGGCGATCAGAACCACGCACGCTGTCGCCATCCCACCGGCCAAGAGAGCCACCGCCAGGATCTGACCGAACGCCGGCCCGGTCTGCCCGGTGAGCTCGGCCGCCACGTGGGCCGCCGCGGCACCTGTGGCAAAGACGGGCACGGCCAGCAGGACGACCGACCGAATGTCGCGGCCACTGGCCCGGCTGGGCAGCGGCGTGGCGTCATCGAGGCCGAGGTGAAACTGGGTCGAGAGGCGACTGCAGAGGATGCCGCCCAGCGCTCCCGCTCCGCCCAGGAAGGCAGGCAGCAGGATAAGGAGTGCCTCGGCGCCGAGCAGGTCATCGAGGCGCCTCTCGATCGTGATCCCCGCCAGGAGATCGATCACGATGGCCACCCCGAGGACCGGAACCGACTGGCGGACGATCCGTCCGACCTCCTCGATCGGGGCGCGCCAGGCGGCCACGAGGACGACCAGCGATCCGCCCACGAGGGCGACTGCCAGCGCCGTCGAGGCACTGCCCCGGCCGGCTGCCGCGGCCGCCACCACCAGCGCCGGCACCGTGAGCAGGTCGCCGATCGTGGTCACCAGCGGTGCGGTCACGTTGTCGAGGTCCCAGCCGAACCGGGCCGAGCCGACCACCATGCCGACGGTCACCAGCCCGACTGCGGCTGAGGCGACTAGCCCACCCAGGGTCGATACCACGAGAAAGTCGGCCAGCGTCATCGATCGGCTGAGTCCGAACACGGTGGCGGTCCCCTTCGCCAGGACCGCCAGGACCATGCTGAAGGCCAAGGAGAGCGCCCCGGCCGCCAGCAGGTTGCCGCCGACCACCCCGTCCGGTCGGAAGTTGAGGCGGAACGTCCCGGCATGGGCGGCTGTGCCGAGGCGGCTACCCATGGCGCCGAAGACGTTGCCGCGCAACGCCACCGCTCCCGGAACCAGCAGCAGCAGACCCGACAACTCGACCAGGGTCCCCTCCGCTGCGGCGAGGACCAGTCCCCCGAGCGTGGCGAACAGGACCCCGATCAGGAGTGCGACGAGGCGCTGTCCGGCATCGGCCCGGCTGGGGCCGTACCGGAGGCGCGGGAGGCCCGCTGGGGCACGTCGATCCGGGGACATGGCCCCAGTGTGGTGTCCCGCCGGCCTTCGAGCGACGCTTTTGGGCACGCTTGGCGTTTCACCGAAAATCGCGTGAGCGGACCGGCGAGGCGAGGATGAGGGGCTCCAGGCGTTCGGCGACCACGTTGACCGCCCCCTCGGCCGACTCCACCCGTCCCCGGACCAGCAGGGCCGGCGCCCCGGCCGCCACCTCCCGGTGGTGGATCCAGCAACCGGGCGACACCACCACGTTGACGAGGCCCGTCTCGTCCTCGAGGTTGAGGAACGTGACCCCGCCGGCGGTTGCCGGTCGCTGACGGTGGGTGACCACCCCAGCCACCCACACCTTCGCCCCATCGGCCACCGTGCGGAGACCTTCGGCCACCACCACGCCGGCGGCCTCGAGTTCACTGCGGATGAAGCGGGTGGGGTGCCCGTCGGGCGACACGCCGGTGGCCCACAGGTCGGCCCGTGCCGTCTCGGGGGCCGTCAGTTCCGGCAGCGGCGGGGCGTCGACGCCGGTGACGACTCCCTCCAGTTGGTCGATGCCGGTGGCGGCGAGGGCCCCGGCCGCCCACAGGGCCCGGCACCGGTCCGCTCCGAGGCATCCGAACGCCCCGGCGGTGGCGAGCGCCTCGAGCACCGCCCGGTCGGGGCCGATCCGCCGCCGGAGGTCCTCGATCGACCGGTAGGGGCGGCCGGCGACGATGGCCCCGGCCAGGGCGCCGCCGACCCCGCGCACCGACCCCACGCCCAGGCGCACGGCCGGGACGTCGGCCGGACCCTCGAGGGTGGCCCCGGCCAACGAGCGGTTCAGGTCGGGGGTGCGCACCTCGACCCCGTGGCGACGGGCGTCCTGGGCGAGGGTGTGCGGGGCGTAAAAGCCCATGGGCTGGGCGTTCAGCAGCCCCGCACAGAACGCCGCTGGGTAGTGGTGCTTGAGCCAGGAACTGGCGTACACCAGGTAGGCGAACGACACCGAGTGGCTCTCGGGGAAGCCGTAGTCGGCGAAGGCGGCCAACTTGTCCCAGAGCCGCTCGACCACGTCGCATGGCACCCCCCGCTCGGCCGCCCCGGCGGTGAAGCGGTCGTGCAGGGCCGCCATGCGCCCGTGGCTGCGCTTGGCCGCCATGGCCTGCCGCAGCCGGTCGGCCTCGACGGGGCTGAACCCGGCCACGTCCATGGCAAGTTGCATGAGCTGCTCCTGGAACAGCGGGATGCCGAGAGTCTTGGCGAGGGCGTTCTCGCACAGCGGATGCGGGTAGGTGACCGGCTCCCGGCCGTTGCGCCGCCGGATGTAGGGGTGGACCGAGCCGCCCTGGATGGGGCCCGGGCGGATGAGGGCCACCTCGACCACCAGGTCGTAGAAGCAGCGGGGCCGCAGCCGGGGCAGGGTGGCCATCTGGGCACGGCTCTCGATCTGGAACACGCCGATGGTGTCAGCGGCACAGATCATGTCGTAGACGGCGTCCTCCTGGGGCAGGAGCGCCAGGTCGACCTCGACACCGTGGTGGGTGGCGATCAGGTCGATGGTGCCGTGGAGGGCGCTGAGCATGCCGAGCCCCAGCAGGTCGAACTTGACGAGGCCCGCCGAGGCGCAGTCGTCCTTGTCCCACTGCAGGACGCTGCGGTCGGCCCGCGTGGCCCACTCAATCGGACAGACCTCGCCGAGGGGCCGATCGCAGATGACCATGCCGCCGGAGTGGACGCCGAGGTGGCGGGGGACGTCGGCCAACTCGGCGGCCAGGTCCTGCACCTCGGCGGGCACGATGGAGGCCTCCGGGCCTGCCTCGGCGGGGAGGCGGCGCCCGACCGCCTTGGCGAAGGTGTCCTGCTGGCCGGGGGCGTAGCCGAGGGCCCGGGCCACGTCGCGCACCGCCGAGCGCCGCCGGTAGCTGATGACGTTGGCCACCTGGGCGGCGTGGCGCCGCCCGTGGCGCCCGTAGACGTACTGGATGACCTCCTCGCGGCGGCCGCTCTCGATGTCGATGTCGATGTCGGGCGGGCCCTCCCGGGCCGGGGAGAGGAAGCGCTCGAACAACAGGCCGAGGCCCACGGCGTCGACGTTGGTGATGCCGAGGGCGTAGCAGACGGCAGAATTCGCGGCCGATCCCCGCCCCTGGCAGTAGATGTCGGAGCGACGGCAGAACTCGACCAGGTCCCAGACCACGAGGAAGTAGCCGGGATACCCCAACTGTTCGATGACCTCCAATTCCCGGTCGATCTGGGCCCAGGCCCCGGGAACCCGCTCGGATGCCCGGGGCCCGTAGCGGCCGACGGCTCCGACCTCGGTCAGGCGGCGCAGGTAGTCCATCTCGTCGAAGCCGTCAGGGCACGGGAAGGGCGGCAGGCCGGGGGCCACGAGGCGCAGGTCGAAGGCGCAGCGCCGGCCCAGTTCGGCGGCGGCCTCGACGGCCCCCGGCCAACGGGCGAAGCGACGGGCCTGTTCGGCACCCGACCGGAGGTGGGCCGACCCGACGGCCGGGAGCCAGCCATCGAGGTCCTCCAGTGGGCGGCGAGCCCGTACGGCGGCCAGCACCGTGGCGAGGCGGCGGCGGGAGGGCCGGTGGTAGTGGACGTTGTTGGTGGCGACCACGCCAAGGCCGGCGACCACCGCCAGGCGGGCGAGGGCGTCGTTGCGCTCGACATCGAGGGGATGGCCGTGGTCCCAGAGTTCGACGACCACCCGGTCTCGGCCGAACCGGTCGACCAGGTCGTGGAGCCGGTGGGCGGCGGCGACCGGCCCGTCGGCCTCGAGGGCGGCCGGAACCGCTCCCTTGCGACAGCCCGTGAGGACCACCCAGTCGGCGGCTCCCCCGGTACCCGTCCCAGCCAGTTCCGCCAGGCGGTCGAGGGAGAGTCGGGGTGCGCCCTTGCGGCCAGCCAGTTGGGCCTCGGTGAGGGCGGCCCCGAGGCGGGCGTAGCCGGCCGGGCCGTCGGCCAGCACGAGGAGGTGTTCGGCTGCCGGGTCGGGGGTGCCGGTGCGTGGTCCGGCCCCGAGCGAGAGTTCGGCGCCGAACACGGTGGGGAGGTCGTGCCGGCGGGCTGCCTCGGCGAACCGGACCACCCCGTAGAAGCCGTCGTGGTCGGTGAGGGCGAGGGCGGTCAGACCCAGACGGGCCGCCTCGGCCACCAGTTCGGCTGGGTCGGAGGCACCGTCGAGGAAGCTGAAACCCGAGTGGCAGTGCAGTTCGGCGTAGGGGATGGACCCCTCGACCCGGCGGAGTGGTGGCTCGTCGTGGGGCGGTGCGGGCAGGGGCGCCCCGGGGCGATCGGCCAGGCGACGCTCGACCTCGCGCCACGGGAGGCCGGACAGCGAACGGCGTTCCCACTCCACCTCACGACCGTATCGAACATATGTTCGATACTCAACCGGTGGGGTTTCCCTGCCGATCGATCAGCCGGTCAGCCCGGAGACCAGGTCGATGACGCTCGGCGGGCAGTCCGAGAGGTCACCGTCGGCAATGCAGGGTTGGCCCAGCAGTTGCGCCACGATCTCGGCCCCCATGCCCCCGAATGCCACCGGGGCGGTCGTGGTCGGAACCTCGGTCGTGGTCGGAACCTCGGTCGTGGTCGGAACCTCGGTCGTGGTCGGAACCTCGGTCGTGGTCGGAACCTCGGTCGTGGTCGGAACCTCGGTCGTGGTCGGAACCTCGGTCGTGGTCGGAACC
>Ga0315338_1000824_pt1 | contig 52413 bp, 45 predicted proteins | sample ASW8metaG_FD_204518 | JGI IMG/M metagenome (GOLD analysis project Ga0315338, IMG submission 204518) | Ammonia-oxidizing marine archaeal communities from Monterey Bay, California, United States - ASW #8 | ecosystem: Environmental > Aquatic > Marine > Coastal | place: USA: California | collected... | reverse complement strand
GAATATTGGGCGGCCGTTGGTAGTAAAGGTGGATACGCTAGCGGTGAACCCAAGCGTTTCCGCGCGCTCTGCTAGCTGACGGGCATTTTGCTCTTCACCAAAGCTTCCCAGTTGTACCATCCAAGCTCCGGCGGTCGGGACATCCATACTCCGGGCATCCTGAGCAGAGGCAAGAACAGGCACCAAAAATACCCAACCAAAAGCGAAACAAACAATCCTAACCATCCGTATTGCAGCAATCCTTAGCCACCTTTTTGAGAGACGGCGCGAATTGTGCCAGAACACCCCAGACAACAATATTAAGAAATCGTAAGAAATGCGGTTATGAATTTATAATCATAGAAATTACGTATAAATTCCAAGAAAACCAAGCTCTGATAGACGGCCATTAAATGTAAGTAATAATCTTCATCTCATAGCTCTTCGATTATCTAGTGCGAGCCAATCCTGGCCAATTAGCGCAAGCAGGACCCAATAATAAAACCCGTAGTGCATAACGAGATGAACACCACCCCAGTTTTGCCGAACAGTGTGCCCAAACATAAGAACGACATAGAAAGAAATTCCTGCCAATAAAGCCCAGCGGGTATAAAAACCTAGAAGGGTCATGGCTCCTAGCACCACTTCAATGTACGGAATCATGTTTAAAAAAATATGAACAAGTGTCATTGGTAAAAATGTGCCTTCAAACGTAGCAGCCATGGGCTGTTCCCATACAGCCACCCCACCAGTCTGGATAATTCGCATAAAGCCATGAAAAAACAGATTGATCCCTAACAGAATACGCATAAAAAAGTAGCCAATCTGCATATTCGTTGGAGAGGTTCCAGCGGTCAGTTCATCCAAAAAATTATTATTCATAACTACTCCCTTTACGCATCACCTTGGATGTATATGTTTTGCTAAGTTGATCTGGTTAAGTAATTGATATTTAAGATAATAGTAATTCTTGGTCGCCCCGAAAAGGTATTCGACCAAAGCCGTATTCCTTATTTCATACAACCTAACCTTTTGTAGTATAAGTTTTTTTTACAATTGACCCTGCTGAAAGCGGTTGATCAAACATGCGTACGGTCTGGTATACGGTTGGCAGCTACCCTACCCCCCTCTTATTCTTAATAAACACCTGATCAGACCTTTCAGCGGAATTGGGCGTGGAACCAATGATATGCTGGCCAAAGCATTAAAAAGAGAGCTTGAACAATCCTTCAAACCAACCCATCACATTCCTTACAAATACCCTGACGGAAAAGAATTGCAATTGTGATTAAAAAATTAACATTCTTAGCAAATACATTTGTGCTGCTGGCGTTCTCGTGCCTACCTATTGCAGCAGCCGCTCATCATTCGCGGGCGGAGTTTTCGGATCGCGAATTAGAGCTCGAGGGCGAGCTCATCGAGGTTGCTTGGCGTAATCCGCATCCACTCTTCAACATCAGGAGCATCGGCGACAACGGTGAAGAAGAGGTGTGGCGACTCGAGGTCTATGGCAACGCTCTCACGCTCCAGCGCACCGGCGTCTCGGGAGAGATGTTCGTGCCTGGCAGTCAGGTCAGGGTCTTCGGTCGGGTATCGGACCGACGAGATCGAGTCATGCTCACGAGCCACATCCAGTTGCACGATGGAACGGAAGCGGTGTTCGAGTACGAGGCTGGGCCACACTGGTCGGAAAACGCCGTTGGTGGGCGAGATTCCTGGGTCATCGACGAAGCCGTCTTGCGGCAAGCAGCCGACGAGAACAGAGGTATCTTCCGCGTCTGGAGCATTCCCCGACGAGGACTGGAGAGGGAGCACTTTCCGTACAACGCAGCGGCGTTGGCCGCACAGGCGGAGTGGGATCCTCTCGATAACTTCTTAAGACGGTGCGAATCTCACGGGATGCCGAGCATCATGAGGAGCTCGCAGCCTATGGAGTTCGTCAAGGACGGGGATGCCATTCTCATACAGATGCAGTTTTTCAACGTCGTTCGCACCGTTCACATGCGCGATGTGGATGATACCGAGAACCAAGCTGCATCGAAGTTTGGTTATTCTGCCGGACGCTGGGAGGACGACAATACGCTCGTCATCGAGACGACGCGTATTAACTGGCCATACGTCGACTTGGGAGGAGCGCCGCTGAGCGAAGATGCCCGCATACTCGAACGTCTGACCCTCAGTGACGATCAGAGCCGGCTGGACTATCACATGACCATAATAGATCCGGCCTACTTGACGGAACCCGCCACACTGGATCGCTATTGGCTCGCTTTAGGACTTGAGGTGCAACACTACGAGTGCGTGGTTGAGCAAAACATCTGATAAGAAGAATGCGTCCACTATAACGAGCAAAAACTCCATTCTTTGTAGCCGAACCTGACAGCATCTTAGAAAAAGGACTCTAGAATTATGCTGCTAAGTGAATTTGCCCAAACACTCGAAGCTGAATCTGCTTTTACTGTTCTTGGAATTGCCAAGGCGCTGAAAAGTCAAGGCAAGGATATTGTTGAACTTGAGATTGGTGATAGCCCCTTTGATAGTACCGAGATAGCGCGACAGATGGGTATTCGAGCTATAGAAGCCAATCAATCACATTATTGCCCATCCCCTGGGTTAGACGAATTTCGTTTAGCTGCCGCTAAGTTTGTGAGTGAAGAATTCAATATTGAAGCCGCAGCTGAAAATGTCGTAGCTGGACCAGGGGCAAAAGTATTCGAGCAGTACTTTTGTGAGGCGTTCGTAAATCCTGGGGATGGGGTCCTTGTTTTCAGTCCCTTTTTCCCAACGTATGTTCCCAATATTGAACGGCGAGGTGGTCGGGCCGTTCTTACACCACTTCGACAGTCAGAGGAGTTCAGACCTTCCCTTTCAGATATTGAAAAATTCCTGAACGATGACCCCTCTCCAAAAGCTATTTTTCTGAATTCACCTCAGAATCCAACGGGTGGCGTAGCTACTGCGGCAGATCTCAAAGCAATAGCCGACCTCGTCAGGGGAGAAGAAATAGCAATTTTCAGTGATGAACCTTATTGTCATATGATCTGGGAAGGGTCACATCATTCCATTCTTAGTGAGCCCGGCATGATGCAACAAAGTGTTGGAGCCTACACTTTCAGTAAATCTTACAGTATGAGCGGGTGGCGCCTTGGCTTCATTGTGTCCTCGTGTGAAATTGCTGAGGCGATCACAACGATGATTAATACCACCCTATCCTGCACGCCGCCTTTGGTTCAACTCGCTGGTACTGCGGCTCTGGGGAGTGATAACAAAGAACGGCAAGCTGTCATGGAACGATTTCGAGAGAAAGTGATATTGCTTACTAACGGGCTGAACAAGCTAAATGGGTTTAAATCGCTACCACCGAAAGCCACCTTCTATGTTTTCCCGAATGTCAAAGAAATATGCAATAAAATCGGAATTACAAGCCATGGGCTAGCCATGTATCTTTTGGAAGGTGCTGATGATGACTTTGGGATCGCCTGCCTTGGAGGGGAATGCTTTGGGGGGGCTGGCGCAGGCTTTTTGCGCTTTAGCTGCGCAGAGCCCAACGAGCGCCTTCAGCTTGCGCTGGATTTCATACCCGATGCGTTAGCCCGGCAAGATAAAATCGACCAGTGGCTAACAAAACATCCAGAGTATCGTTTAGCTAATCCGTACTCTGAAGACTAGGTATACTCGGGATTAAATCAGAAGTGAAGAACAGAAATTTTAGAGAGGAAGTATTGTGACAGAACATAAAATTCTCGAACATAGGCTCACTCCACCAACGACAAACGCATTGGCGGTTATCGCCTTAGTTATTTCTCTACTCGGAGTTATCACAACCTTTCTAATCCCGGTCCTTCCTCAGATTGCCGCAATTATATGTGGTCATATAGCAAGACACCAAGTGAAGCATAGCGGGGGATCTCAAACAGGCTCGGGTATGGCACTTGCAGCATTGATAATAAGTTATCTAAGCGTATTTTTTGGTTTGATTGCATTTATTTTCTTAAGTGTTGGGGTAATACTTGGATTCGCAAGCCTTTTATCACTCGATTTTTTACAAGAATTTGCGAAACTGATGAAAACAATATAAGACTTTTTTAAAGCTAGGGGTATGAAAGGAATTTGGTGGAGAGATAGAAGCAGTGTTTTGGTTTCCCACTGACGATTAGTCGATCTAAAAACGAGGCGAATCTAAATCATTAGGCGCCCAATCGCCGCCAACTCGTTTGCGGAGATCAAAAAGTGAACGTTTCGCGTCTTCTACGATCGCTGTTTCGTCCATGCTCACAATCTCCCCAGCGTGCTTGAGCACTTTACCGCTGGCAATAACTGTATCTACATTTGCTACCGTTGCCGAATGTACTAGAGCTGTCTCAACATTACCCATCGGCACCATATTTATGTCATCAGCACGTACTAATACAATATCAGCTCGTTTTCCAGGAGTTAATGAACCCGTGATATCGTCAATTCCAAGCGCTTTGGCACCATTGATTGTGGCCATTTCGAGAACCTGGTGAAAGTTAAGTTCTGATAATTCCCGTGTATCCGTGTCGTTCCAGGGTATTCCATAGGCCCAAGTCGTCGACATCGCGTCAAACATCGAAACACTGCTGAGCGCTGAACTATCAATGGAACAAGAAAGGTTCACACCTTCGTTGATCATGTTTAACATCTGGCTGCGAAAGCCACCATCTTCTTGCAGCCGCAACTCGGACTCAATCGCAAAACTAAGCGAACAACCTGCCTCGGCGATAGCAGCCCTATCCTCGGATGTCTGCACGATTCCGTGCACGACTATTGTAGAGGAGTCCAATAGACCGTCAGTTTTTAGTTGTGCGCACGAGGTATATCTACGTTTAGCAGAGCCAACATGTATCACAACAGGGGCTCCTAACTCACGCACCGCTTGGATCTCACGCAGATACACAGCCCTCTCTGTCTGGGCGGGCCCGCGTATAGCCATCCCCAAATCCACCTTACCGGCAAATGGTGAGTTTGTGTCGAACCACTCGCGCTTCACTCGTTCGACATCGAGAATCGGCATAACCTCTGTACTGGGTGTGGGGTCTTTCGATCCATAGGAGTAGCGCCCCCCCATGCCACTCTCAACCATTGCCCGAAGCTCTGCGTCGACGTGCTCGGGTGTTTGTGTTGCGTGGGCGTAGTTATTCAATGTTGTTATGCCAGCGTGAGCCGCTTCCAGCAGCGCCATTCGATTGGCCGCGTAATGATCTGCTGGTTCAAAGTGAGCAATGAAAACTTGCTTTAACGGGAAGTAACTGGTGTCCGAGCGCGGCATGCTCTTTAACGTGCTATTCCACAGGTGCCAGTGCGTATCTATAAAACCCGGCATGGCAATCATATTGCCAGCTTCGATTATCTCGAGCCCAGTTGCATCGATGGATTCCGAGATTTCTGCGATTTTCCCGTCCCGAACCAATATGTCCGCGGTTGGGCGATTTGGAAACTCGTCATCCATGGAAACCACATATGCCCCGCGTATAAGGTAGGTATTGTCGAATAGAACACTTGCTCCCTCGTTATTCTGCATTTGGCTCTGTGGCTGCGCACGATTTGACGTGGTGGCTAGCAAAGCCGTCGCACCAGCTAGTCCTGCCAACTTGCCACCATCCCGCAGAAAGTTACGCCTTGACGGGCTCCGTATAAAATCTTTCGCGTTAAGTTCAACGCTGGATTCGTTCTTTTTATGCAAGGTAATTCACCTCATTCCGAAAAATGCCTAACCTATCTGATTAAGCCTAAATGGTATTACAGAGCCTTGTTCTGGCCCTTAATGAAAAATAAGGCTAGCGCCCAACATGAAAGCGCCACAAGGAGAAGTCCATATGCAACATCACCTACAACCAATAGAGCAAGAAAAAAGATACCAAAAAAAATACCCATGAAGAACGAAACAATTCCTATTGTTCTCATTGGCCTAGTTAAGCCTAGACAGTAGCAGCAGGAGAAGCATTGTAATGATTCTCATTGTTCTCCCCCTCACCAACTAGTGTTTTCAACACAATATAGAACCTGTTGTGTCGCTCGTACACAGTTTTGATATGGCGAGATAGCTCCATAAAGAAATACGATCCCAACAATGATGACAGCTGTAAGAATCAGATAGTTTCTTAGTTGTTTGTTATCCATCTGTTCTCCCCCTTCCACTCAACGACTTTCATTGGCTTCTCCATGTTATTTTGATTATCTTAAAAAAAGATTGGAAGTCTTATTTTTAATACTCAATTAGACAAGGAAAAATCATGACAGAGAAAAAAATAGTTCATCAAATCAAACTAGACAGATCTGTAAAGGTCCTTCTATGGGGCTTTGTTGTTGCTATTGCTTTGAATGCTGTGCCAGATGGATTTCTGATTGAAGATGCGATGGCTCAAGCAGGGTGGCCTACTAGCAGATTTAGTGGCACTTCTGTAGGAATCTCAAGGAGCGGTCCTTTATATATCGAGTGTGTGAATGGGTGCTAGGTAATCACCCTAATCTACTGGTTCGAACCCGCCCCGCTATCTCCGACCGAGAATCCGAGTGGGTAAGCGTCCTGATATACGCCACCTGAGTCTTCACCGCCGGGGGCATCTCGATTCGGCTCTCGATACCGGTACATCTTGTCCCACATTGAGATAACGTTCGGTCGAAGCCAGATATCGATATTCCCATAGTCGGAGAAGTCGTCCATCGTGACACGCTCGAGTATCTGCTCGATTGTGGCACCGGCAATCATCTCTTCGAGAACGCGATCTCTGAGAGCGACGACATAGTCACGGTACTCCAATAAGCTCTCCTGATTGGTGGCTCCCCAGTGTCCCGGAATGACAATCTCGACGTCATCCAGCTTTCCAAGCACGCCGAGTGTCTCGATGAGATTGTCGATATCGGCATCCCGAAAATCAGGCAGCGCCAGCGATCTCTCCGCACGCGCAATATCCGGCGCTATCAGAACCCCTTCTTCTGGAAAATGAGCCTGGATCAGGTTATTGCTGTGCGTAGGACCGAAGTAGTACAAAACAATTTTCTTACCGCCGAGATGAATTTCCATCTCCTCGTTGAAAACAACGTCGGGCACGGACGTATTGCGGCCTTCTCGCACAATGTGCTGTCTCGTAAGGGCGTGCGATACAGTCACAGCAGTATCGTCGAACACATGCAGATCGCAAATGTGATCTTCGTGATCGTGGCTCAAGATGACGTATTTCACGGGTACGTCGTAGAGCCGACCCAATTCCTGCTTCAGCCAAGTCGGATCTCCTGCGCCTCGGCAAGTGCCGTCAAAAACGATAAGGCCTTCATCGGTAACGATCACGTTGCTGTTTGCTGCACCCGGCCGATGGACCGCGCGAAACACACTTTCGGAGATCTGCTCGAGTCGGGGCGTTTCGCCATCCGATTCCTGAGCATTCGAGACCTGTGACAACGCAACGAGCGAAACAAACAGGCTGAAACTGAAGAGATTCTTGTTCATAGTTTTATCCACATATATATTGAATTTAATTCTTATCAGATCAATGACTTATAGATTACAGTAATGTGTATACGGTTGTGCATACGTTTTGCTAAGTTAATATGCCTTAAGTGATTGATATTTAATTCAATACCAATTCTTGATGCACCCCAAAATGGCATTCGACCAAAGCCATATTAGCCTTGTTTCATACAACCTAACCTTTTGTAGTATAGGCCTTTTTTACGATTGGTCTTGCTGGAAACGCCTGATTCCGCATGTATACGGTCAATAGCCCCTGGACAGCTGGCCAGCCCCCTCCTCTCTTATAAAAACACCTGATCAGACCTTTAAGCAGAATTGGGCGTGGAACCAATAATATGCTGGCCAAAGCATTAAAAAGAGAGCTTGAACCAATCAAGCCAGTGATAGCAGCAAACTTGACTCTTCTCCCGTGCCTCTCTGATCTTAGAGTGGATTACCCTTCCCAGACACAGTTGAAAGGCCGGATCTCTTCGCCTGGGACCCAGATCCAGGCCCGGTTCAACTCGACAGGCTCCGCAAATACCACGGGATCGATCGCGGTCACCGTGTAATTCAACACGTACCCATCCGGACTCGGGGTAAAGCGTTCGGTCAGCACGAGCTCGTCACTCTGTGGAATGCCCTCCTGATCGAACCAGGGCCATTCAATATTGGTCGTGGAGACAACAAGCGTATCGCCCTCCCAACGACCGGTGGAATGTCCGAACGGACTGCTGACGTCGCGAGGATCGACATCATCCGACATATGAATCGTGCGGACGACGTCCTGCTCCTCGAGTCCAATGACGATCTCGCTGCCCTGATCAATGAACTCCATGGGATGAACTTGATCCATGATCGCCGGCATACCATTTTCGCAAAACAGGAAAGGATTATCGGCGACCAGGTCCCACCCCGCCTGGACTTCCTCGGCGTATTCGGTCAGGGAATAGTTCTCGTTCCAGAGCACGCGGTCAAGATTCGTACTCGCGCCCTGGAACTCTACGATCTCCGTGCTCCAGACGCGGAAGATGCCGTCCACGGTGATCGAGCGATTCTGAAGTCTCTCCTGTTGGCGCGCTCTCATCGTCGTGCCCGCGAGGTCCGTTTCCCATCGCTGCTCGGCGAACGATTCGTTGTAGACCTCGCGACCGTCGGGCAACATGATGTTCGTCACGAACAACGAGGTCTTGTTTTGGCGACCCCGAAATCCCGCGACTCGAACCATCTCCCCAACCCGGAAGAGGTCCGGCGTGGCTCCCTTGCGAGTCAGCAGCGTGACGCCCCGTTCCTGCCCCAGCCACAACGTTTCACTACCTGCCTCGTCGGTCGTGCGCACGACCAACTCCGAATGTGGATTTCGCCACTCAACCGACACCAGTTCCCCAGTGATCTCGACTACGTCGTCCTTGTCGAAATGCACGAACGCGGCATGGTGAGCGCCCGCCACGATCGAAAAGGTCAGACCTCCGAGAAAGGCAAATACTGCGCCGATAAGCCATGTGTAATGGATTCTCATTTGTTTCTCCTCACCAGTTAAATAGATAACAGGCGCCACGCTTACTGATCCACTATGGCGACCGCCTGAAGCAGTAACCTGATCTCAGGGCGAACGAAGCTGGCGTTGGTTATCAAAGTGCTCGCCGGATAACGAGCGCCGGGAAAGAACTCCCTCCTTACCTCAGTAAAAGCTTCGTAGTGTCGAGCATCACCGAGAAATACCGTGACGCTCACGATATCCGAAAGATCGCTTCCAACTTCACGCAGTGTGGCGTCAAGGTTTCTATACGCTTGTCGTGCCTGCTCTTTAAAATCTGTGATTAGTTGTCCATCAGCATCACGCGGCCCCGCCATGCCGGAAAGCCAGATCATGTCACCTCCCCTCGTGACGACCGCTCGCGAATACCCTAATTCAGTCTGCCGTACCCCCTCAAGGTATGTCCTTTCGGTTACCGCAGATTCGCTCTGAGCCATTAGCGTTTCGCTAAGAAACAACGTTCCACCAACTGTTAATCCGATCAAACTCAACGCTCCTAACTGTAGTGGCCTCCAAACAGATTTTTTTATCCATGCTTTCTTAAAATTCATAGTTTTTCCCCTTACCAGCTAGTTATTAACAGCTTATATCGCCCGTGTATAAGTAATCACCTTGGATGTATACGTTTCGGTATATGTTTTGCTAAGTTAATATGGCTTAAGTGATTGATATTTAAGATAATACCAATTCTTGATGCGCCCCGAAGAGGCGCTCGACCAAAGCCATATTAGCCTTGTTTCATACAACCTAACCTTTTGTAGTATAGGCCTTTTTTGCGATTGGTCTTGCTGAAAGCAGCTGATTCCGCATGTATACGGTCTGGTATACGGTCAATAGCCCCTGGACAGGTGACCAGCCCCCTCCTCTCTTATAAAAACACCTGATCAGACCTTTCAGCGGAATTGGGTGTGGAACCAATGATATGCTGGCCAAAGCATTAAAAAGAGAGTTTGAACAAAGCAATCAAGCCAGCAGCAGACTTGGAGAGTGAAGTTTGATAGGCCAAAGCCCAAATTGGTTTGACCGCCTGATTAATAGCGTATTAAAGGCAAAGGGGCCGTTGTGTCCAGAAATTTTTAGCTGCTATACGGCCGGTTGTGGCGGAGGTAGAGAACTTAGGTTATTACTGTTTAAAGCAGCTGAAGATGAGCTTGGTAAGCCTTTAGGCAATGAATACCCTCTAGAGCAGTTCAAAAAGTTAGAGCGATGCAGAAGTGCTGATTGGTTCAAAAGCCATTTTTATTACAAGAATTTTTGTCGATCATATCTAGATCGTGAAACCGTTCATTTTTCATTGTCTAACGACTTTAGTCAGCGGTGGAAAGAATCACAGACAGCAGCTAACGAAAAATGGGATCAAATGTATGCGGAGGGAACCATAATTACAGCACCGGCTCGCCTTGAACAGGTTCGAGCATCTTTAAGAGAACGAGTAGCTGCCTTGTTCTGCGAGGGCCTAGAGAATTCACGCTATCTAGAGAGATCCACTGATTTCGATAGCCACTGGCCCTTTAATGTAGGTTCTAGACTAACTGACCACATTTACGAAACTTTCAAAAAATCCCATAACAGAGAATATGCACACGAACTAATGCTTCCTTATCCACACCTATATCAAAAAATGTGCCGAATGGAACAAGGTTCACCGTGGCGACCAAAAACCTATCGAGCTGCATAGAGATGAACAGCCACCTAAACTCTTATCTAATCTCCGCCTATTTAGCAGTGATTCCTATTAGGCTTTTCTATTTTTCAGTCAATTCGCATTTTTTTGCATAAGATTGATTATCAAGGGCAGGACCAAGCTGTTTATAATTAGTTAAATGAACCCAGCCACTTGGAATCTGTATAGTATTTATATCTAGAATTTCTGTTGGTTGTGAAATAAATACGATATAACTTTGACCTTGTGAAAATGCATTTCCAGTAAAAGAATAAGTTATCGATCCTGTATAATTTTCTGACCCATATGTGATATTTACTTCATCACCAAATTTTGCAGGTAGTGAAAATTCAAAAACATTCCTATCAAGAGATGTGCCATTTTCACCTATATCAATCTGTTCTTGGTTTGCTTCTGTAGCCAGAAAGTTTCCTTCCCATCTTCCTGCTTCACAAACAACAATATAATCTTGTGAAATAGATTCTTGAGACTGAATAGATTGAGAAAAACAACCCAATATAATTAGATATAGGTAAGCGTAAATTTTCTTATAGATCTTTGCCATTGTTCTGTACTCCCCAAACAGATTAAACCTGCTATTCCCCTACCATAGCAGAGAGCCAATGCTCAGATGGATTGGATATTAACCAATTTAGGCGTAGTCTTAAAAGTCTAAGAAGAGCTTGAACAAATCAAGCCAGTGATGCAGCAGACTTGGGGAGGTTTGTGATGAGAACAACAATACCTTCTAGCCTTCACCTGTTTAGGCAATGCCTCCTATTAGGTTTTCTCCTGACGCCTGTTTTGGCTGTTGGGCAGGTTCCTAACTTTGAAGACACTCTGAGATTGGCTGAAGAAGGTGATGCGGTAGCCCAATACAATCTTGGGTGGATGTATGACCACGGTGAGGGTGTGCCTGAAAACAATACGGAGGCTATGAAGTGGTATCGCCTGGCCGCTGATCAGGGGTTGGCAGCTGCCCAACGCAATATTGGAGCCTTGTATAAAAATGGTGAGGATATACCCCAAAACTATGCGGAAGCGGTTAAGTGGTTTCGCCTGGCCGCTGATCAGGGGGATGCAAACGCTCAATACAATCTTGGTGTCATGTATGGTAATGGGGAGGGTGTACCTGAAGACAATGCAGAAGAGGTGAAGTGGTATCGACTTGCTGCTGAACAGGGGATTGCAGACGCTCAATACAATCTTGGTATCAGGTATGAAAATGGTGTGGAGGTACCTCAAGACTATGCGGAAGCGGTTAAGTGGTTTCGCCTGGCCGCTGATCAGGGGGATGCAAACGCTCAATACAATCTTGGTGTCATGTATGCTCTTGGGCGGGGTGTTCCCGAAAATTATGTAACAGCTTATGCATGGTTCAATATCTCTGCAGCTTCTGGGGATGAACTTGCGATTAGCAATCGGTCAGCCGCAGAAGCAAGAATGACCCCTGCCCAAATTGCCGAAGCACAACAACTCTCGACAGAGATCTTTGAGAGGATTCAGCAGGGGAGTCAATAAGATTAAGCAGATGAAAAAGCTAACTAACAAACTCTCTAACCTTCGCCTACTTGGGCTAGCCCTTTGTGGGTTGGTTTTGAGTGCTTGTTCTCAGGATACTCTAGTTACAGAACCTGTTCTGTTCAGGAACGGTATCGCTTACTACCAAAACACAAATGAATTGGTGACCGGTATTGTTGAGGGACGCAGTAGCGGTGATCAAAATTACAGAAGCAGAACGACATACAGAGACGGGATAGCAGTCAGCGAACTAAGATTTGAGTACTACAGAGTCCTCGCCTTTGGAGACGGTTTAACTCTAGATTGCAATGACCGAGATCGGGAAAATCCGAGTTGTGGTTCAGGCGTAATGTTTCTCTCGTCTAGCCCGTTAGTGCGCCAGGGAAACTACATAGAAGGGCTACGAGAGGGTCTCCATGAAGAGTTTCACGACAACGGTCAATTATGGACAAAAAGAACCTTCATAGGCGGGGAACTCAACGGTCTCTATGAACGGTTCTCCTACAACGGTCAATTAAGGATTACAGGAAACTACATAGACGGGGAAAGAAACGGTCTCTGGGAGTCCTTCCACGAAAACGGCCAATTAGAGATAAGGGAAAACTACAGAGACGGTGAAGCAGTGGGTCTCTGGGAGGAATTCCACGAAAACGGTCAATTATCTTTCAGAGTTAACTATCAAGACGGTGAACAAGACGGTCTCTGGGAGGAGTTCGACCAAGACGGTCAGTTAGAAAGGAAGAAAGAATACGAGAATGGGATAGAACTGAGTGAGACAACTTTCGAGTATTACGAAAACGGTCAATTAAGGATTAGACAAAACTACACAGACGGGGAACTCAACGGTCTCACTGAAGAGTTCTATAACACCGGTCAAATGGAGCGCAGGAGTTCTTGGCTAGACGGTGAAGGACACGGTCTATGGGAGCAATTCTACGACAACGGTCAATTAAGAGAGAGTCACAACTACATAAACGGTGTAGATCACGGTCTCTCGCAGGCTTTCTATGACAACGGTCAATTACAGTACAGAGTAAACTACATAGATGGTGAACAACACGGTCTCTGGGAGTTTTTCGACAGAAACGGAAACTTGATTGGTACAGAGACATACAGAAACGGAGAACTGGTCGAATGAGACTTCTCACCATCCTCTGTCTGGTTCTTCTGGTTTCTTGTTCTCAGGAAGTTCCTACAGAAGTGACTCCCCAATCTCCCGAAGTCATTACTGAGAATGAGACCGTTACAAGGAACGGTCTTATTTATCACCAATCATCTAGAGAACCTTTTACTGGAGTTGTTCAGACGTTCTGGGTACTCGGATTCTTCCGGTATACCGGTCCATTAATGTCAACAACAAACTACGTAGACGGGGAACTTAATGGTCTCTTTGAGTCGTTCCACGAAAACGGTCGATTAGAGAGGAGAGGAAACTACAGAGACGGGGAACTAGACGGTCTCTGGGAGTCGTTCTACGAGAACGGTCAATTAGATATGAGAAGAAACCACAGAGACGGGGAACTTGATGGTCTCCTTGAGAGGTTCTACGAAAACGGTCAATTACAGATTGGAGGAAACCACAGAGACGGGTTACTCAACGGTCTCTGGGAGGGGTTCCATGAAAACGGTCAATTAATGATTAGAGCAAACTTCAGAGACGGGGAACGGGATGGTCTACAAGAGCATTTCAACGAAGACGGAAACTTGACCAGGACAGAGATGCGCAGAAACGGAGAACTGGTCGAAGAAAACACAAGCCCTTAAAACACCTCAAACCAACTCACCACATTCCGTCAGATTTCATAACCTGACCGTCTAATTTCCACATCTTCCTGCCTTTCTGTATTGCTAGTCTGGCTAGCATGAACAGATTCAACCTCCTCCTGCTCTTTTTCGTAAGCCTTACAACGCATTCCCAAGGGTCATGGGTCATGCAAGAAAGGGAAAGACCCGACAGCTGGACAATAAGTAGTAATGAATATGGGTATATCTATGCCCGTGTTAATGGACAAGTCATATTCGGAGATAGGCTTCGACTAACCCTGAATGGCAAGACGGACGGATGTGAGAACGCTGTACTAGGCACTTCATGGTATATCGGCCCCGATGAAGCCAACCTAGCAAGCGACCTTGAAGATACTTCAATAACACTTGAGGCGTTTGGAGGAGAGATAGAGGCATGGGTAATGCTTGTTATGGAATACGGTAAAGGTGAGAAGGTTGCTTTTGTAAACATCATGAGAACAGATACTGCTGAAATGGCAGAGTTCTTGGATGTAATGAACCAGGAATACGATACGGTAGAGATGGCTATCAAACCTACAAGGTCGTTCAGAGCCGACAAGATATTCCCAAGCCTAAGCAATAGCTGGTCGCTCGAAGGAAGCATGGAAGCCTTTGAAAGAGCTAGGCAGCTATGTGAAATGATGGTGGAGGATACTTTGCTGTAAGACTGAGACTAAACCTAGCGAGAAAATCTCAACGGCTTAAGTAAATTAGATCCCAATCAAAGCACCTAGTCCTAGCATCCCCGCCACTTTTGCAATTTTTACTAGCTTTTCTTTGTTATGGGCAGAAACGCCTTGCTTAACAAGTTCCTTAAAGAATTTATCGGTATTGTCAGTGATATCTTCAAGTTTGGATTCGGCTGGTATTTTATCTTTAAAAAAGCACTCGGCTATAAACTCTTGGTTCCCGTGAGCCTCTATCTCCCACGGCTGAAGATTGTAGGGCAAGCCTGACATATCTTGGCCCTTCCAATGCCGACCCAATAAATCTCCCCGATCAACTTGCCATGCATGGATCATTTCATGTGCAAGACTTTCCAACATGCTTTCTAGCTTCTCGTCAGGATCAACATAGACGCATATGACAGAATTCTCCTTTTCATAAACTGGAGGTCTATGCCAAGCTCGAGAGGCTGAATCGAATTTATGAAGCACTGATCTTTTAGAGACATAGACGTCTACTTCATGATCAATCTTGAACGTTTCTAGATAGTGGGCGGCAGCGGAAGTAAACGCATCAACGTGATGGTTACTCAAGGAATGTTCAGCGCCATCCACAAAAAAGATTTCATTTTCTTGATTGCTTGAAAAATCCATTTGGTTCTCCTATTTGAGTCCTTCTTGGATCTCTTTCCATTTCTTAGTTTTCTCTATTTTTTTACCAGAAACTTTACTAGGTACGTTGCCAGAAATACCTTCCAATTCCAGTTTTTTCTCTATCGAGTTCATCCCTAGTGACATGCAACGCTCTAGGTCTGTCTTGAGTTGAGTGTCGTAGTAAGGTTCACTCGGTACAATGCCGACCGATGCGTAGATAGCCTCAATCTTCTCCCTATAGCGATCAACCAATTCGTCATTAGCATTTTGCAGAACTTCCCCTATCTCTTTTGGATTTTTTAAAATCTCCATAACAGGTCTGAGTTCTTCTAACGACATAGTCTCAACGAGACTTAATGCTAATTTAGCAGCCTCCAAAGCTGGCAGCTTCGGCTTCTGAGCGTTTTCCAGAGCTTTCTGCTGTTCTAGCCTTGCTTTTTCATCTGCAACCCTCGCTTCCTCTTCCTCTTTTCTGCGTTTTTCTTGCCTGCGTTTCCTAGCTTTATCCCTTGCGTCCTTTTTAGCTCTTTCTCTCGCACGATTCGCCTCTTTAACATTAGCTCTCCATAGAAAAGTAAACCACCAACCGAGGAACAGCATGAAGACATAGCCCCCCATGTCGTCCTCCGATAAATTAAATACCCCCAGCCAAACCCAATAGCCCACGGCAAACAAGACCGGCCCAATTCCGAAAAAATAGATTCCCGCCCAAGGCACATCCTTCCAAGAAGTTTTTCTATATTTTTTATCTTCGCTAGATGCCATCGCTACACTCTATTTGAGGTCTTTTTTAATTTCTTTCCAGCTTTTTGTTTTTTCAATCTTCCTTTTCGAAGAACTACTAGAAGTGTTAGCAGTAACATCTTCCAAGCCTAAATTATCCCGTATCGCATTCATCCCAAGTGACATGCAATTCTCAAGATCCACCTTGAACTGTGAATCATAATGCGTTCGGGTTTTAGCAATACGTTTGCCCTTATAACTAGCTTCTATTTCCTCAATATAAGTAGCCCTCAAATCCTTATTGACGCTCTGCAACGCCTCTTCTATTTTTGCTGGACTTTTTAGAATTGAGACAACGGACTTAAGCTCCTCCAGCGGCGGCCCATTCTTGGTAACGCTAAGTGCTACTTTTGCAGCTTCAAGGGCCGTTAAATTAGGGCTTTTAGAAATTGCCTTGATCTTATCTTGTCCTTCTTTTTCTCTTGCCTGTTTGGCTCTTCTTTCCTTTGTAATTTTGTCTGACTTTCTTTTCGCTTCACGCGCTCGGGACATTCTTTTGTTTTCTTGTATCTTCCGTCGGTTCTCAAGTATTGCCGCTTCTAATTGCCATTTATCCCCAGCTCGAAATAACATTGTCAAGAGTATCTGCATAATAACCGTCGCGACAACGAAGAAATTAAAGGACATGGAAAAATTAAATAAAAATTTAAGGGCCACTGCAACAATTGCGACGGTAAGGAGGCTATAAAACAATCCCAAAAAAATAGGCATTTTCCACTCTCCCGAACTAGTTTTTGTTTTTTTTGCAGGTGGCGTAGTTCTTTTTTTGGGTGGCGTAATTGTTGCAGTGGCCGAATCACCGTAAGTGATTTCCTTCAAGGTTTTAGATCGCCTTGTTTGGGATTGTTCAGGAATCTTCTCTGTTTTTACTAGAGGTTTCTTCTGAGAGGGTTTCGTAGAAGTCTTCTTTAGCTCCTCTACTACCTTATGCGTTGTAGAAGGAGGACTCTCCGTCAGCTGGCGATCTGGATGTAGATTCTCTGTTGGCTCTTTAAGTTCGGGTTCCTTTTCCAGACGCTCCTCGTATTTGTCCCGACACTTATAATCACAAAACTCAAGATCCCCTATGAAGTAACCCTTATGCCAAAGAGTTAATTCTCTCTGGCACTGTGGGCAGTTTTTATTAGATGTTTTGCTCATGCCCATTTAGGTACTTTGACCCAATAGAAACCACACCATATCACCTTAGGATATATACGTGTCGGTATACGTTTTGCTAAGTTAATATGGCTTAAGTGATTGATATTTAAGCTTATAGAAATTCTTGAGCGCCCCGAAGAGGATTCGAACCTCTGACCTTCCGCTTAGGAGGCGGACGCTCTATCCAACTGAGCTATCGGGGCATCTTAAAAATCAAGTAGTTAAGCGATTTTTAGACCTAACACCGTCTAAAAAATCGGCTCAGGTCAAAATTTTACTTCAATAGGCCCGCTGGCACCGTTACGCTTCATACAACAAACGATTTCTAACACCAGTGCACTTCTGCTGGGCATGGGCCTGAATTTAAAAGTGTTCATAAATTACAACGAAAGCTACGAGCAGATCCGTGAAGCGGTCAAGCGCCTATGTGCGGACTTTCCAGGCGAGTATTGGCGCCAAAAAGACAGCGAGTCAGGATACCCCACTGAATTCGTGCAAGCACTCGTGGATACAGGTTACCTATCAGTCCTGATTCCAGAGGAATATGGCGGCAGCGGTCTCGACTTGAAAGCCGCCTGCATCATTTTAGAAACCATACATAAAAGCGGGGGTAACGGGGCTGCTTGTCACGCGCAGATGTACACGATGGGAATGGTCCTCAGGCATGGGACTGAAGAACAGAAACAGCTTTGGCTGCCCCGTATTGCAAACGGCTCTCTGAGATTACAGGCATTTGGGGTCACCGAACCCGCAAGTGGCACAGACACAACTAGGATTACTACAAGCGCTGTGCACGATGGCGATGACTATATCGTCAATGGCCAAAAAATTTGGACATCGCGGGTCGGTCATAGTGATCTGATGATTTTGCTGGCACGCACATCACCACGGGAAGATTCTGCGAAACCCACTCAAGGATTATCTGTTTTTATGGTAGATCTTCGTGAAGAAGTTGGGAAATCGATCACCATCACACCAATCGAAACCATGATCAATCATTCAACTAGCAGTGTGTTCTTTGACGATCTTAGAATTCCTGCAAAAAATCTTATCGGAAAAATTGGTGAAGGTTTCAAGTACATTATGGATGGCATGAATGCCGAACGAATTCTAATCGCCGCAGAATGCATCGGTGATGCGAGATTCCTAATCCAGAAAGCCTCTGTGTACGCCCGCGAACGAGAAGTATTCGGGCGACCCATTGGGCAAAATCAAGGCATTCAATTCCCGATTGCAGAAGTGCATGTACAAACCGAGGCCGCTTCTCTAATGGTAGAAAAAGCTGCAACCTATTTCGATGAATTGCGCGCCTGTGGTACAGAGGCAAATATGGCCAAACTACTTGCAGCAGATGCTTCATGGAAAGCTGCAGATGTTTGTATGCAGACATTTGGCGGATTTGCTTTCGCGGCAGAGTACGATATTGAACGCAAATTCCGTGAGACCCGCTTGTACAGAATTGCCCCCGTGTCTACGAATCTCATTTTGTCTCATGTCGGGACTCATGTACTCGGCATGCCAAAATCTTTTTGAGCAACCAGTATGCGCGAACTCCTCGCGAATACGCTCGTTGTATCAATCGAGCAAGCAGCTGCAGCGCCTTTCTGCACATCACGACTTGCTGATTGTGGCGCTGAGGTAATCAAAATAGAGCGTGAAGATGGTGACTTCGCCCGCAATTATGATCACGTTGTACATGGAGAAAGCGCTTACTTTGTCTGGTTAAATCGAGGCAAAAAATCAGTTGTACTTGATCTCAAAAATGACGCAGACAAAAGCTGCGTACTGAGAATGTTAGCCGAGGCCGATGTCTTTGTTCAGAACCTCGCGCCCGGGGCCACTGAACGGTTGGGTCTCGGATCAAAAAAACTGAGAGAACGCTTCCCTCGGCTTATAACTTGCGACATTTCCGGGTTTGGGGAGACGGGGGAATACGCCGATATGAAGGCATATGATCTGATAGTGCAATGCGAATCAGGCCTGGCCTCTGTAACAGGCACAGCAGAGGGACCTGGCCGTGTTGGAGTCTCCCTCTGTGACATAGCTTGCGGGATGTATGCGCATACAGCTATTTTGCAGGCCCTGATGCAGCGACATAAGAGCGGAGTGGGTAGCTCTTTAAAGGTTTCATTATTCTCCGCGATGGCGGACTGGATGACAGTGCCACTCTTACACCAAGACTATGGCGGATCTGCCCCGTCTCGAGTCGGTTTAAATCATCCTTCCATAGCACCTTACGGGGTGTACTCATCTGCGGACGGCAAACAGTCGATTATCGCCGTACAAAATGAACGTGAGTGGCGTCGTCTGTGCAACGAAGTCCTAAAAAAACCGGAACTTAGACAAGACGAGCGATTCTCTAATAATACTCTTCGTTGCAAATACCGCTCTGAACTGAATAACGCCATAAACTCAGTATTTCAGAAACTACCGGCCACAGAAATCCGTAAACGACTAAGGGACTCTAAGTTAGCGTTCGGAGCAGTGAACTCTATCAGTGATTTTTCTCAGCACCCTCAATTGCAACGCACCGCTGTCGGGAGCCCCAGTGGTGATGTCGATATCGTGGCGCCCCCTGTGACTTTTGATGATGAGGTGGTCACACTCAACGCTGTACCTACTCTTGGTGAGCACACAGAAGAAATCCGTGACAGATTTGCAGCCTCAACAGTTGAACCCCAGGGAGATCCATCTTGAGGAGCTTAACAACCGAGCTTGTCGATCTAATACGTTCTAAACCTGTAGAACAGGAGGACCTTGTTGCAGCCTCACATTTTGTACTCGATACCGTAGCATGCGTGATTGGTGGACAAACCTCGGCCCCTGGACGGATGCTGCTCGAGTGGTTTCAGAGTGCGGGTAAAGATCCTGGCCGACACGCGTTTCTTGCCAGCGGGCTCGCTCACATCCTAGAAATTGATGATCTGCACAGAGACTCCATCACCCACCCTGGATGTGTCGTAATTCCACTTGCTTGGCATCTCGCTAAACAACAGGGCGCAAGTGGACGGGAGTTCCTTACAGCGGTTTTATACGGATATGAAGCAGTCACCCGGGTTGGTATGTCGGTCGGACCGTCTCACTATAAGGCTTGGCACAATACGTCAACCTGCGGACCCTTCGGTACAACCATGGCAGCTGCAACGTTGCTTAAATTAGATCAAGAACAAACGGTATGGGCGCTCGGGAATGCCGGAACACAATCCTGTGGTCTGTGGCAATTTCTCCCGGATAAGGCTATGAGTAAACACCTGCATACAGCCCATGCTGCAGAAGCAGGCTTTACGGCTGCAAGTTTAGCGGCCCATGGATTTACTGGAGCTGATCACATACTAGAGGGGGAACAAGGTTTTTTCCGTGCCCTATGCCCGGACCCAGAACCTGATGTTTTGGTTGGGGAAGCGGACGCGCCTTGGCAGCTCAGACGAACTTCGATAAAACCATGGCCGTGTTGTCGCCACACACATCCAGCACTCGATGCTGCGCTGGAACTCCATCATTTAATTAATGGAGAAAACCCAATCTCCGTTGACATACAAACCTATCAAGTCGCGATCGATGTATGCAATCAACCTTCCCCTGATACGCTCTACGCTGCAAAATTTTCCCTGCAACACTGTGTAAATACGGCCTTATCCGATGGGAAAATAAGTTTTGAGTCATTTGATACTTCACAACGAGATCGATTCGCAGTATTTTCAAAAAATACGGCTCTCAGCGCGACGCCTGAGTTCAATGATGCTTTTCCCCAACGATGGGGCGCAACTGTAACCGCCACCCTACCCTCCGGTAAGGTGATTAGTGCAACACGAAGAAACTGCAAAGGAGACCCTGAGTCACCTTTATCACCTAGTGAAATTACTGAGAAAGCACAAATGGTTATGGACCAAGGTGGCCAGAAAAAAGACTTTATGGGATTAATCAAGAAAATCTTAGATTTACCCCAAGCGCCTAAGATGCCGCGTTTCCCGCTTCATGCAACTGGTAAGCCGAAATGAGTGCGCTTGATCTAGATTTACTTCAAAGCTGGGAGGGCCGAGAAGAAACAAACGAAGACGTAATCACGTTACCTCAGGTTCAGATGCTTGCATCTACCCTGGATCATGACCCCAAAAATTATCTCGATGGAGCAATCTTGCCGCCGCTCTATCATTGGCTGTACTTTCTACAACCGACAAAAATCAGCGACCTTGCCTCGGACGGGCACGCAAAAAAAGGTGCCTTCATGCCACCTGTTCCATTTCCGAGTCGGATGTTTGCTGGTGCTCGAATTGAGTATCTTGATGATCTGCGAATCGGTGAGCAAGTACAACGTACCTCCACCATTCAAGCAGTCCGTTATACGGAGGGCCGATCAGGCCCCCTCATTTTCGTAACCGTAGCTCATAAAATTAGCAATAAGAGCAGCGTAGCGCTCGTGGAAGAACAAGATATTGCTTATCGCCCAAAAACCACCATCAGAGAAAACCCTTCAGACCCCAAAACCACGATGCCAGACACTGATTTTCGCCGAGAAATTTGTCCAAATGAAAGCCTACTATTCCAGTTTTCCGCACTGACCTTCAACTCACACCGCATTCACTATGACTTACCGTACGCCCGCTCGGAGGGATATCCGGCGCTAGTAGTCCATGGACCTCTGACCGCCATACTTTTGGCTGATCTCGTCTCCCGGGAATGCAACCAACCTGAGTTAAGTCATTTTTCTTTTCGAGCAAGGAGCCCACTGTATCTGGGAGATCCAATCAATCTCACGGGACAGCGTGTAGAAAACACCGTCAAACTAACCGCTTTCAGTACCAAGGGTGTGGCATCCCTTAATGCAAGAGCCGTTCTGCGATGAATCAATTAATAGCTTACTCACCGAAGCGTACTCAATCACCAAATTGGCATCAAATGCAAAAATAGACGCTCAAATGCGTTAAGATTCGCATGCCGCGCAAAAAGCGACTAAATAGAAAAAGAAAAAGAATGAGGAGAGAACCCCATGGCGGAGTTCGACGCCGACAAACTCGGCGAACGGTTAGATCAACTCAATCGAGAGGAACTTGCGACAATGCAGAAGCTTGTCGAAGAGTTGCTCAATGAGGTGTCAGCAGACAAGCCGGTTCCTAAACGGGCCGATCAAATAGCCACACCTCCTAAAAACAGAACTAAAACCGGATAGTACACAGCAGATTGCTGGAGTATTCGTAGTCAGTATATTGAACTAGAATGGGACCAGGCTAAATACACCAATCCATTATCCTTTGTTCGTCTGATCGGTTTAAAAACTTGCCGATAGCATGCCCCAAACCTTATCGGTATCCGTTGAGAATCCCTTCGCATCGTAGTGTGCAAACCCTACCCACAGTTCGTAGCGATCACTGAAGGTCCAAACTAAGGACATATCCAGTTCGTCCCCATAGCTGCTACCACCGATTGCGGCAGAAAAATCATGGTATATAAGGGTAAGTTTGCCCTGTAAAAAAACAGCATCTGCCGCGACGTAAAGATCCTTGACGCCGCCCTGTGGCGTCATGACAAACTTATCTGCCCAGCCCTGGAAGAAATGCTTCCGTCCGAACGGTACAGTGAACGCTTCATCCGCTACGTTGCTACCACCGAAATGCTCGTAAGCGGCTCGAACCGCAAATCTATCTTGCCGCAAGCCGATCTCAATATTGTAATTTTTGGCATCGTAGCTGTTTGGATTATCACCAATGCTCGTCTGGTGTGCATATGATCCTGCGTAGGTTAGGGACCAACGACTCGCGAGTTCATAAGTACCGCTGATGCGCATTCCGAGCGTGCGAGTAGAGAGTAATGGAGCTTCCGGCGCATCGCTGAGATCCAGCCAATAAGCATGCCCCGTAATACTGAACAGCGGACTCAACGTATAGGTAGCATCGAACAGGTTAATAGGACCTCCAAAAGCCTTCGAAGGGAACCCCGAATCTGGCCCATAGAATTGATTAATTCGATCTACGTAGCTGTAAAAAATGTTTAAGCTATTATTCAACGCATAAGCCACGGAAGCAGCATCATAGGTTGTCTGATTCTGCCGCCACGGCAGATCGGACACAAAACGACCGTTATCACGCAGAATCCGCTGGCGACCTACAACAATTGTTGTGTTCTCCAGTCCCGCATATGTAACCGAGGCAAGGTTTAGATCAGTACCTTCTGGATCCGGGACCCGGGGATACTGAATTTTCGCGTTACGGGTACTGTCGTAGTTTTCCGCGCCGATGGCACGCACATCATCTACATTCAAGATTACAGAGAATCCCTCTACAATATTGCTCGTGTAAGCTAGGCGAGTTCGCAAAGTTGACGCGTTTGCGTTTTGGTCAAAAGCAGCTTCATCTGCAAGCTCATAACGGTAACGTAAATCCAAGCCGAACTCGCCGTTTCTTAGCGCCTGAAAGATTTCCGTAGCAACGTCTTGAGCCCCAACCAGTGGAGCAAACGCCATCGCAGCAATGCTGATAACTCGCACAAACACGCGCATCCTGTCCCCCACAACATAATGTCCTGAGTAACCGCACCACCTTAACAGAAGTGAGCAGTAGACCTGAGGTGGCCTAGCTCGGTAGGATTCGCTCTTTCTTACGCAGGAAGGCGCTAATGAACGGGCTGCTCTCCAAAGATCGCATAATTGCTAAACCAGGATTTAACCGCTGGCTCGTGCCCCCTGCCTCCATAGCAATCCATCTATGTATCGGCTCCGTATACGCCTGGAGCATCTTTAACCCAGCCCTGATCAGGGTATTTGGCGTAGTAACCCCAGCTGCAGATGATTGGTCGCTCAGTAATGTCGTCTGGATATTTACCGTGGCGATTGTCTGTCTAGGACTCGCAGCAGCATTTGCCGGCAAGTGGCTCGAAGAAGTTGGCCCGCGTACTGTCGGTGTCGTTGCTGCATTTTGCTGGGGTGGAGGATTTCTCATTGGAGGACTTGGGATAGCTCTACATCAGTTGTGGCTTATTTATCTTGGGTACGGTGTTATTGGAGGATGCGGGCTAGGCCTTGGTTATGTATCCCCCGTTAGCACCCTCATTCGCTGGTTTCCTGATCGACGCGGAATGGCAACTGGAATGGCAATCATGGGATTTGGGGGTGGCGCAATGATCGGAGCACCGCTCAAGGATTGGCTTATCAAAACCTTCTACTCAGCCCCTGAGTACCTGGGAACCCTCGCTGAAGTAAACCTCATAACTGAGGCGGGAAGACGTTTTGCGCAATTAGCTGGCGAACTAAGAGAAGTCACCGTTATTGGATCCAATGATGTTGCCAACATGATCATCCCCGGACCTGAAGGAATCTATCTGGTAAATACGGGCACGGTAGGCGTTGCACAAGCCTTTGTTGCACTGGGTGTTATCTACTTCCTCGTCATGATGATCGCAGCATTCTCATACCGTTTACCAGCACCCGGATGGAAGCCTGAGGGTTGGTCTCCTCCCGACGATGCGCAACGCGCAAAGAAAATGATCTCCAGCCACGACGTTGACATTGATGAAGCATTAAAAACCCCACAGTTCTATCAACTCTGGATCGTGCTGTGTTTCAACGTTACTGCAGGAATCGGGGTGTTGAGTGTTGCGCGTACCATGATGACCGAGATTTTTGGCACAACGCTGCCTGGGCTTGTCGATGGCGCCTTTGCTGCAACGTACGTCGTGATGATCAGCGTGTTCAATATGATAGGACGATTCTTCTGGGCGAGCACCTCAGACTATATCGGCCGACGCACAACATACTGGATATTTTTTGCTCTGGGAATCGCTCTGTACGTTTCGATTCCCTACACGGCGTATCAAGTCAGCGTCTCCCCTGCCGTACTCTGGCTAATCTACTTCTATGCGATCACCATGATTATCTTCACCATGTATGGGGGTGGCTTTGCCACAATCCCAGCCTATCTCGCCGATATTTTTGGGACTCGTTACGTGGGTGGGATTCATGGCAGGCTACTGACAGCTTGGAGCACCGCTGGTGTGTTGGGTCCGCTTGCGATCACCTCACTTCGAGATAGCGCAAGTGCAAGCGCAATCAACGATCTTGCCGCAATAGTAGATCCGATTGCCTTCCAAGCTGCCTTTGGTGCAGGGGTTGATCAATTACAAACGCTCGTGGATCAAAACACGGTCACGATTGCTAACCTTATGGAGATTGCTCCCGTGGAAACGATCAATCCCACCAGTAGCCTTTACAACACAACCATGTATCTGATGGCTGCACTCCTCGCTATCGCATTGCTATCCAATGCATTTATGCGCCCTGTTGATGCGAAGCATCACATGTAGTGAATAAGACATTCTTCCTTTCGGAAGGAAAGGGAAGTCTTTTTCGAGGTCAGAAACCTTCAGTAGAAGTAAAGAGCCCAACGCGAAGATTCTTTGCATGGTAGATAGTTCGCCCATCAACATCCATGGTCCCATCTCCAAGACCCATCACAAGCTTTCGCTTAATAACCCGTTTCATTTCCACGCGATATCGAACAAGTTTGCTCTCACGCAGAACTTGCCCTTGAAATTTAACCTCACCAACACCCAATGCCCTACCCCGACCATCAGCACCTGCCCAAGCCAACCAAAATCCGACTAACTGCCACATCGCATCCAATCCCAGACAACCTGGCATTACCGGATCTTCAGTGAAATGGCAATCGAAAAACCACAGACCAGGCACGACATCAAGTTCAGCGATAATCTCACCTTTAGCGAAACGCCCTCCCGTATCATCGATATTTATGATCCGGTCAAACATGAGCATATTGGGAGTCGGCAGTTTGGCATTCCCCGGACCAAAAATTCCATCAGTACCCGACGTCAAAAGCTCCTCACGCGTATAACTTGGCTGTCGTGGCCAACGCTCTAATTTCTGTTGTTTATCTGTGCTATCCATCTTGGTTTTAGTATCGCTCGGATGCGGAGCATACGTGGTCTACGACGAGATTACACGAAGCTTCTGAACCATACTTCAACTCTCCGTAACATAGAATCATCTTACTGATAACGAGTCTAGTTGCCGATCTAACGATCTTTTTTTAGCGCTTGGGACACCGTGAACCGAAACCGTGAATATATCCGGCATTTCTCCAGCCAGCTTTCAACTGATACCATCGCGCCCATGAGTGAGGATATAACACCCGAAACCGTTCAACTCCCAGAAGCCGAGTTGGGTATAGCACCCGTATCGAAGCCGGTAATTGGCCGCATCGTCTCCAATGATTCCTGTCTAAAAGGCAAGTCCGCGAGCTTCGTTCGACATACTGAAATCGATATCAGTGGCACGCCCCTGGAAGGACGTTGTCTCGTCGGACAAGCTTTTGGGATTCTAGCTCCAGGTGTGGACGAACGAGGCAAACCTCATAAGGTGCGCCTCTATTCCATTGCCTGTCCCAGTGGCGGGGAGGATGGTGCTGGAAAAGTGATCTCCACTACGACAAAACGTACCATTGATGAACGCACGCCCCAAAAGAAAACGGACGATCCAGACGATCACAGTCTATTCTTAGGAGTCTGTAGCAACTACCTGTGTAATCTCCGTCCCGGAGACGAAGTTAAGGTTACTGGACCTAACGGTAAGCGCTTCCTGCTGCCCACAGCATCATCTGATCATGACTTTCTTTTCGTAGCTACAGGTACTGGAATTGCTCCCTTTCGTGGCATGGCTATGGAGCTACTCGAGCGAGGCTCAACGGCAAGCCAAATACACCTCTTAATGGGAACACCTTACACCACTGACTTAATCTACGATGAGCTATTCACAGAGCTTGCGGCCAAGCATGAGAATTTTCACTACCACACCGCCATTAGCCGCGAGACTCGTCATAACGGCCAACCTGGCCAGTACGTGCATCATCTCTTGGAAGAACAAATAGACACCTTCGGTCCACTACTGTCGAATCCCCGCACCCTACTTTACATCTGCGGGCTAGCAGGAATGCAAAGCGGATTATTTCAAATAATGGCTCAACACAATATTGGAGATAACTACTTCACGTTAAAAGATCAATTGGCTGATATCGCACCCTCTGATTGGGACCTCAGTCAGGTCCGTCGTGGCGTTAAGACTACCAAACGTTGCATGGTAGAGGTCTACTAAATAACTGGTGAATAACAAACGGGGGCGAATGGTGAGCACCGATACATCTCAAAAAGATAACGAACTCTGTCAAGAAAATTTATCTCCCGAGGAAGATGATGTCTTGCGTCTATCAAGACGGCGCGTTCTACAGGGCGCAAGTGGCTCATTAGCACTTGCCACCTTGGCTGCATGCGACTCAGGTTCGGTTACACAAGCACCGGTAACATCGACTACTGCTGGAATTAGTGCGACGCCAGCACCTCGAGGCGCAGACCTGACGGGTCGACTTGCTCGCTATATGGCAGAAGTTCGTAATACACCTCTGCCACCGAACGTAGTCTTAGCAGCAAAACATCGGATATTGGATTCTATTGGAGCAGTTGTCTCAGGCGCACAACTTCTGCCTGGCGAGGTAGCGATCGACTACATCCGCGGACAAGGAGGCGTGGCAGAAGCCTCCGTTGCAACGACAGACATCATGACAACAGCAACAAATGCAGCTTTCGCAAATGGAATGTTTGGCCATGCTGATGAAACGGATGATTTCCATCCCTTCACTAAGGCCCATCCCGGCTGCGCAGTTATCCCAGCAGCACTTGCAATGGGAGAAAAAGAAGGTAGCTCAGGAACAGAGTTTCTGCGTGCATGCGTATTGGGCTATGACCTGTGCTGTCGTTTTCTGGTCGCGCTTCAACCAGCTCTCGTACGCGCAAGAGGTCGAGCAGCGGAAGGATATAGCTCAACCTTTGGTGCAACCGCAACTGCAGCTTCTCTTGCTCGGTTTAATGAAACCGAAATGCGTTATGCAATCTCCTATGCTGTACAGCAGGTATCAGGAGTCTGGAGTTGGGTCAGGGATGTCGAGCATATTGAAAAAGCATTTGATTTCGGTGGAATGGGTGCTCGCAATGGTGTTGCGGCAGCGACTATGATTCAGGCAGGTTTCACAGGCGTACTGGATGCGCTGGAAGGGCAACGTAACATCATCGATGCTCTTTCCGTAGAACCAAGCCCTGAAGAAATGGTCGCGGACCTAGGCAATCGTTTTTATGTCGAAGAAACAGCTATTAAAACTTTCCCTACCGGATATCCTACTCAATCACCGTTAGCCGCGTTTTTTACCTTACGTGAACAGTATGGAGTGACTGCTGACAACTTAGAACACATGCTTATTCGATTACCAGAGGATGGCGCTAGAATCGTCGACAACCGCACTATGCCGGATATCAATGCCCAGCATCTTATGGCTGTAGCTGTGGTTGATGGCTATATAGATTTCGAGAACAGTCATTCCTTCGAACGTATGTCTGACCCCGAGGTGCTTGCTATCAAAGAACGCATTGAATACATTGCGGACCCAGAGCTCGCAGTAGTCGAAGCCCCTCGTAGTGGCTTTGTTCAGATCACCTTAACTGATGGCCAACAAGCTGACCTATTTGTCAGCCATGCCCCTGGCACACCTGAAAACCCTCTGGATACTGAGGGAATCAATGCGAAAGTTCGTACTTTGATGGCCCCCATTCTAGGAGATGAACGGACGGAAAGGCTCATCGAGCGTGTGAACGCCATCGAAGACGTGGAGAACGTTCGCGAGCTTAGGCCGCTCTGGTCAAACTCGGCCTGATCCGTTCAGCCTCGCCTCGCGCTCAATGTAGGCGAGCACGAGGTGGCGCGTCCGTCTTTGCATCGCCACCTGACGGTTACTAACCCTCTGGAAGCGCGAAGGCATATATCGCGTTGTGCCCATGAACCGTTCTCACACGACTAATTGCAGTTGGTGTTGCTGTACCTGACTGGCCATTTCCGGTCATTACCGCAATATACTGCCGACCATCGACTGCATAGCTAATCGTACTTGTCTGGACAATGCCGCCGAGCACGACTTGCCAAAGAATCTCTCCGCTATCCGAATCAAAAGCATTGAAACGACGCGCCATGTCTCCCCAAAATAGCAAGTCGCCCCCAGTTACAAGTGCCGAGCCATTACCTGGTGCAGCTTGTGCATGAATCCTCTCCATACGCCCGGTGGACAAATCCACTTTTGCAATCGCTGAATATTCATCTGGGTCGACGCCTGGGCGTAAAACCCCACTTCTTGGTCCAAATCCTGATGGTGTCGATGCGTTTGCTGTCATATCAAGACATGCATCGTGAAACGGAATGTAGAGCGCATTCCTGGTCGGATCGTAGGCTGTGGACCAGAAGCTTCTAGCGTTATGAAAACAAACGAGTGTCCTATCTCCGTCTTGTTTAAACACACTGTCCCAGTTCAATGTTGTGCGCCCAGTCTCCACATTTATATCCGCGATATGGAACTCTGGCACGTCATAAGGAAAGGGCATTGCCCAGAGGAATTCACCGGTAACTCGATCTAGTAACCAGATACCTCCACCCTCTCCGACGGTTGCAACAACTTCACGCTGCACACCCCTTTCAACTCCTGGGTTAATCCATTTCACGGCTGCAGGATCAGGATCGACACGAGTTGAAAGAACAGTCCGCTCGTGCAAATGATCCAAATCCCAATCATCCCCAGGCAAGTGTTGGTAATACCAAACTAACTCCCCTGTCTCAACATTCAGCGCCACGGTTGAATTGCTATAAAGATCCGCAGGCGCCGTCCGCGCGGTCCCGTCGGCAGCCCCATGACGGGAAAGCCGTGTATAAGGTTTGGGGTTAGATATCCCCCAGTACGTAAGCTTACGTTCCGGATCATAGGAACCTGGTAGACCCCATGAGCTTGCGATTCTCTGCTCAAGAGGAAGATCACCCCAAGAATCCCCATCGCGCGTACCAGGTGCGGCCGTATTGAAGAATTTCCAGATCTCTTCCCCCGTTTGAGCATCGTGGGCAGAAATGAAACATCCAACTCGCTGCTCACATGTCCGGTTCGTGAGCACTTTTCCGTCGGCAACAAGCACGCCCCCCGTGTGTTGAGTTTCCGTGCTTGGCTCGAAAACCCGGGTTTCCCAGCGAACATCTCCTGTCCTGGCATCGAGCGCGACGAGGAATCCATCCGGCGCCGGATAAAAGATCAGATCGTCATATATCGCTATGTTTTTAGTCCGAGCTGTCCCAGCCTCCCCTACGAACTCAGCAACCTCGGCTGATATCCTTCGTCGATACGACCAAAGTTCATCTCCATTCGTCGCATCCACTGCCAAAATACTGGAACCTGGTTGAGCAACGTACATGACGCCGTCATAGACAATAGGCACTGTCTCCTGCACACCCGGAGGTAGCCCCCTCGACCAGGCGAGTCCAAGTTGATTGACATTTTCACGATTAACCTGTTCAAGCGGACTGAATCTTTGCTGGTCGTATGTGCGATTAATCATCATCCAGTCAGATGGATCAGGATTCTGCATCGTCTCTTCGGTGATGGATCTAAACTCAGTAACTTGTGCGATAACAGGAAACGCGATTAAGCCAAGCAGACCAATCGTTGTTTTTAGTATTAGTTTCATCACTCACTCCCCATGAGCTACATTGAAAAATTATTTGTCACTGGCTAAATATTCGCCTATAGCGATACACCTCGTAGTGGCGAAACGAGTTTCAAGTAAGCCTCGCCGTAATGCTGGATGCAAGTTACCAGAAGTATCAATCGCATCGTTAAGCTGACTCAGATATTGATGCGTACATAACGGCTTTACTAGCCCTCGTTGGATCGGCCGAAAGTAGCTCGCATCAAGACTACCGTTAATAATCTTAAGGCCGGAAAAAATTTCCTCAGAAAACCCCATGTGCAGCCCGTGTTGATTGTCAGGAAAAAGTGCTGCCGTTACAGCCCGCACATCTGCTAGATTAAGCTCTATATTCTGACTCAGTAGTGCCTCCACCCAAATCGCCTTTATTCCAGAATCTGGCCTACTAACCTCAGCCCTCATAGCAGACAAGCGTCCTTGCTCGGTTGTATCTCTACTTCTCTCTACAACAAGAAGTTCAGCCGCAGCGGAGTGACCAAGCCTACTCAGAGCACGCATGACGTTCCAGCGACGATCCTGATCGAGTTCCATGCCATGGGGTAACACGCCCACTTCTTCCCGAAGCACTGCAACAAGCCTCTCAGCACCGTCTAAGCTACTGACGCTCTCAACATATTGATCAAACATGAAAACGCGTCGATCGCTCCCGGTAGGACTCTCGAGAATCTGCTCCCATAGGAACGACTCTATGCTCGGCCCAAGCTCGGCAAGATGCGTAAACGCAGAATCAAGCCTTACTAGGTAGGACAAACCGTCTTCTAAAGTCCCTAGAACCTGCCTCACTACGGAATCATCTAACTCTTGGGCAAGATGCATGAGGACAAAATTAATATATTCCGTAGGCTTTAACCGAGCTTCTAAAACCATTTCCCACACGCCCTGCCAGAGCATCGCTCGCACTAGTGGGTCAGCAAAGTTTTCAAGTTGGTGCCCGAGAATCTCTAACATGTCAGGATCCAGCCGAGCTCGAGCAAAATCCCAGTCCCCGTGATTGGGATACACAAAGTCAGGGCAAGTTTCCTCGCCGTTGATCACCACCTCCGTAGTCTCACCCGAATATGTCACTGGCAACGTCTGTACAGCAACCTCGCCCCCACCAAAGCGATACAGACCTAGCTGAGTCCTGTGCGTACGATACGTTGGCCATTCTGCGGGTGCGCTCTGAATTAGGCTCAATCCAGAAAATGTTCCATCGTCACAGTACAAATCAACGGCAACACCGTTAGTGCCTGGCTCCAAAAGCCACTCACGCGACCACTCGTCTAGATTGAGATCGGATACCGCAGATATCGCGCCCAAAAAATCAGCGGTCGTAGTATTACCGTAAGCGTGCGTCTTCAAATAATTACTCACGCCCCTCCGAAACACCTCTGGACCAACAAGGTAGTTGAGTTGTTTTAAAGCAGCAGAGCCCTTTTCATAGGTAATCGCATCGAAGTTCGCAAAAGCGCTGTCGGTATCAGCAACAGGCAAATCAATAGAGTGAGTCGTCTCCATCTCGTCGGCACGATACGCGCGAATGGTTCTTGTATAGGCGGCTTGCCAAGCTTCAGAAAACTCTGTGGCCTCCGACATTGCCACTGTCGCCATGAAGGTTGCAAATGACTCATTCAGCCAGAGACCGTTCCACCAATCCATCGTTACCAAATTACCAAACCACATGTGGGCCATCTCATGAAGAAGCACACTCGCAAGTGCTCGACGATCTTGCCTAGTAACAACACCTCTGTGTACGTAACGTTCATTAAATGTGACCGCCCCAACATTCTCCATTGCTCCCCAGTTGAAGTGCGGCACGATAAGTTGATCGTACTTACCAAAGGGAAACGGGACGTCAAAGTAGTTTTCAAAAAATTCGAATCCCTGCCTTGTAAACCCAAACCAATCCTCCGAATTAACATATTGTGCAAGTGACTCTCGAGCGAATAGTCGCAGTGGAATATCTCCGGCGCTCGACTCCCAACTGTGGTACTCACCCGCGTGCAGTGCATATACGTAGGTGCTGATTGGTAGGGAAGCGGGAAATACCCAGATTTTCTCATCACCAGAATCAATCACACTAGACTCGGCAGTAACCGAAACAACAATCCAATCAGAAGGCGCGGTAACTCGTGCAGAATATCGAGCCTTTAAATCCGGTTGGTCGAATGACGGGAATAGGCGGTTCTGGTGAAAGGGCTCAAAATCGCTAAATAGATAAACTCGGTTATCCTCTGGGTCTACAAATCTATAAAGACCACTGCCATCAGAACTGTAGGGACGTGAAAATTGAATCTCTACTTCATTGCTACCTTCACTTAACGACTCCGTTGGTAGCGTTAAGTAGTAGCTGTTGTAACTCAGTTCGACCTCGGCCTCGTTCACAACAACCGACATTACTGTCCCACCTGCAAAATCCAGTGTTAGATCATCCTCACCTCTAACACTAGAGAGATCGAACCTAACTCGCACGCCCCCCGTATACTCCGACGATTCTCCATCTAGCCTTACAGTAAACTCATAGGCAACATTACTGACCCGAGCCTCCCTCTCTCGAGCACTCTCCATACTCAGTACGGCCGAGGCAGCTCGCCCGACCTGGGCAACCGAATTCGTCATCGATGCAAGGCTCAAAATAGCCCCGAGAAGTGCGATCGAACAGAGACTTCTCACGTCGCCGTGACCTCTAGCGATCGTCGGTTAAAAGTCGCCGTTTCCAAAGATCCCAAGCCCGATCGAATGAACTACCCAGAGATTCCTCATCCTGTTCCAAGTAAACGATCTCATCACCTCGTGCTAAAGCCTGGCTCTGCATCTCCGCGTTTACTTCTAAAGTTATGCTACGCCCAACCACCATTGGTAGCGATGAAGCAGCCACTACAACACCGTGATTACGCATAAGAACAACTGGACGATCTGCTAAACCAATTGCTACTCCGCGTCCTCGCTCTGGATTATCGACCAAAGCGCCTCCCGCTGTACCGAAGTCACGATAGTCCCAAATTGGAACACCATCGAGAAAAAACGCAGCCTGATGAAAAACAGGGCGCAGAGGCGTGGAACCAATTCCAAAAGAAATAACCGTAGGGGAATGATTGTGAACTATCGCTTGTACGTCGGGGCGAATCTTATAGATTTCTCCATGAATAAATCGTTCCAAATAAAATAAACTAAAACCCTTCGAATCTATGACTACGCTGTCAAGGTCAAACTCTACAACGTCATCTATCGTTACAAGCTCTGGGGCAAGGGATCGAGACAGAAAATACCGTGAGGGATCCTCTGGATGTCGGACACTCACATGCCCATAACCGGGCAAAATACCCTCTGCCGCTAGAATCCGGTTTGCCGCTACCAAGTCTTCAATCACCGAAGCAACGGATGCTCCCTGAGCAAAACTGGCCAATGGAAAACAGATTGCCGATGCGACGACTAGAATAATAAATCTCATGACTCTCTCCGGGCGGCTAAGCCGCTCTTATGGTTACGATTTGCTACAGCAGGTTAACTGAGAAATACCCCGACTGTCTCTTTATTTAATATGCCTTTTTGAGCAGATGCCCCAATCGGACTATCACTACTCATGTATTACAAGTGTTCCGAAGTTGTTTGTGGCCGGGAAACGCTTCTTCTTACACCTATCCCCCCTCCAAAGAACGCTAATTTAAGGGAAACCCGCCTTAACTCGGCGGGCTCGGAAGAGTACTATAGCCTCACAAGTGAGGAGGGTTTAATGGAAACCAACACCAAAAGACTGGGTATAAGCTCAGCAATATTCTTATTTTTTTCTTGGACGATGGGCGCACAAGCGCAGGTCGCCTTGGACAGCAACGACATAGGTGGCGTAGTCGCCAGTACGGATGGCCCCGAGGCGGGCGTCTGGGTCATCGCCGAAACCGAAGACTTTGACACCTTTTTCGCCAAGATCGTCGTGACCGACGATCAGGGACGCTATGTCGTGCCGGATCTGCCCAATGCGGACTATCAGGTCTGGGTTCGAGGCTATGGTCTCGCAGACTCGGAGCAAGTAACCGCCAATCCCGGTGACACAGTGAATCTGGATGCGGTCATCGCACCTAGTGCCGCAGTCGCGGCGGAGGCCTACCCGGCCATTTCCTGGTACGCAATGATGCACCTACCCTCTGAGGCGGAGCTTGCGAACTTCGAGGGCGGGCTCAATCGTTATCGCAACGGCATGACGAGTAACGGCTGCATCGGCTGCCATCAACTGGGCAACCTTGCGACGCGCACGATCCCAGACGAGCTAGGTGAGTTCGACTCCCATGAGCAGGCCTGGATGCGCCGCGTGCTATCCGGCCAAGCCGGCAGCAACATGATGCGACAATTCACGGACCTTCAGGGTATACCATTCAAGCATTACGCCGACTGGACCCAGCGCATCGAGGACGGCGAGCTGCCGACGTTCGTCCCGCCACGCCCCCAAGGGCTGGAGCGCAACATCGTGGCGACGGTGAGAGACTGGTCTGACGAGAAGGCGTACCTCCACGACCTGATCTCAACCGACCGGCGGGATCCCACAGTGAACGGCTATGGAAAGATCTATGGCTCGCCTGAACTCTCCACGGACAACTTCCCAATTCTTGATCCTGTGAACAACACCGCAACAACGTTCCTGGCCCCGGTGCGGGATGAAGACACACCGTTTGCAGGCAACGTGGTGCAGCCCTCGCCCTTCTGGGGTAGCGAGCGCATCTGGGACAGCAAAGCTAACTCACACAACCCAATGTTGGATGAGGAAGGGCGCGTCTGGTATACGGCTCGGATTCGTGCACCGAACAACGGCGCCTTCTGCCAGGAAGGCTCCGAACACCCCGCGGCCAAGGCCTTCCCCACATCGCGGGCAAACCGACAACTTTCACTGTATGACCCCGAAACAGGCGAATACACGTTCATCGACACCTGTTACTCAACGCACCATCTGCAATTCGCATATGACGCGAACAACACATTGTGGACCAGCGGTGGCGGAGAGGTTGTAGGATGGCTTAATAGCAAGATGTTCCTGGAAACGGGCGATGCGCAAGCATCTCAGGGCTGGACGCCCGCAATTCTCGATATCAACGGTAACGGCAAGCGCGACGCGTATGTGGAGCCTGGCGATCCGGTGAATCCGGCCATGGACAAGCGAATCATCCCCGGTTATTACGCGGTCATGCCGAACCCGGCGGATGACTCTATCTGGGGCTCAAACCGCAGCTATCCAGGGTCCGTTGTCAGATTGGAGCTGGGAGAAAATCCCGTAGAAACTGCCTTGGCCGAAGTGTACAACGTGCCGCTACCCGGATTCGGGATTCGTGGCGCCGACATCGACAGCAAAGGCGTGATCTGGGGCTCGCTAGCAAGTGGACACCTGAGCGCCTTTGATCGCAGCAAATGCCAGGGACCGTTGAACGGGCCAAAGGCGACTGGAGATCACTGCCCCGAGGGTTGGTCTCTATACAGCTATCCAGGTCCGGACTTCAAAGGCCACGACGAATACAGCATCGAGTCGAGCTACTACAGCTGGGTTGATCAACACAACACCGCGGGCCTCGGCGAGGATGTCCCCATGTCGACGGCCAACCTCTATGATGGCGTGCATGCGCTGGTGGACGGCGAGTGGGTAACAATGAGAATCCCCTACCCCCTCGGCTTTTACAGTAAGGGTTTCGATGGTCGTATCGACGACCCGAACGCCGGTTGGAAGGGTCGTGGGCTTTGGGTGTCCGAAGGTGATCGCACACCATTCTGGCATGAACACGACGGGACGGGTAAGCCGCTCGTCGTGCACTTCCAGACACGCCCGGACCCACTGGCGAAATAAAAGGGACGACTAAGCTCACCATTTGAGCGAGCCTAGCCACCAACGAACCGTTTCATCAAAGGCGGGATTAGTGTTGCGTGCCTACTGTACCTTGAACGATGACAATCGACCTTAGAAGCGACACCGTCACTAAACCCACGGAAGGCATGTACGCCGCCATGACAACCGCAGACGTCGGGGATGATGTCTATGGAGAAGATCCCACTATCAACCATCTTGAGGAAATCTCGGCTGATCTATTGGGAACGGAGAGCGCTATATTCTGTGCAAGTGGCACGCAGAGCAACCTATTAGGGCTCCTGTGCCATTGTGGGCGAGGCGATGAATTTATTGTGGGCCAGCGAGCACACACCTACAAATATGAAGGTGGTGGGGCAGCTGCATTGGGATCAATTCACCCTCACCCTCTGGAATTTGAGCATGATGGGACGCTCGATCTGAAAAAAGTAAGCGCCGCGGTCAAGCCCGATGATGTCCACTTTCCACGAACGAAGCTACTCTGTCTCGAAAATACCCAAGATGGCTGGACATTACCGCTTGAATATTTGAATGAAGCGCGCAACCTTACCAATAAAAAGGATCTGTTTTTACATTTAGATGGTGCGCGAATATTTAATGCCGCCGTAGAACTTAACGTTTCTGTCAAAGATATCTCTCAACACTTTGACTCAATCTCTTTTTGCTTATCAAAAGGACTCGGCGCACCGGTAGGGTCACTGCTTTGCGGGAGTAAAGATTTCATTGCTGCAGCTCGCCGCTGGCGTAAGTCTCTGGGGGGAGGCATGCGCCAGGCAGGTGTGATCGCAGCAGCAGGGGTCTATGCGCTTGACAACAATGTTGCAAGATTATCTGAAGACCACGCAAACGCTGCTTTACTTGCTCAAGGGCTAAGCCAGATTAATGACGTCACCATTGAAGCCAATGATGTGCAAACCAATATGGTATTCGTCAACATAGATGCCGCTGCTTCCCAAGAACTAACTAAATTCTTATTGACTCGGGACATCCGCATCCAGGGCGAATACCGGATCCGCGACCAAATCCGTCTCGTCACTCATTTAGGTATTAATGAGCACGATGTTGAAATAGTCATTGACTCATTCAACACCTTCTTTGCAGGTAGAACTTAGACTCCCATCTCTTCAGACTTATAACGCCTTTCCCAGCGGTTACTAAGCCCAGTTAGGATCTCATAGCTGATTGTTCCTGCCGCCTTAGCAACATCATCAAGAAATATATTCGATCCTACTAGTTCGACGAGTTCACCCGGTCGCACTTGTTCTGTCGGAACCTCGCTCACGTCCAAGGTAATCAGATCCATGGAGACACGCCCTACCACCGGAACTTCTATCCCGGCCAGCCAAACAACACCGCAATTACCTAACGTGCGTGGATAACCATCCGCATAACCAACGCCTACCGTCGCAAGCCGTGCGGGCGGATTAACGACATGGGTAGCGCCATATCCGACCGTTACACGCTCAGTAATTTCACGAATCTGTAAAATCACTCCCTCCAGCATTACCACCGGTTCCATAGGATTCTCCCCAGAGATAAAAGGATTACCCCCATAAAGTGCGATCCCCGGCCGTACCAAATCACCGCGACATGCGGCATCCAACAAAATACCTGGCGAACTGCCAATAGAGGTTTTAGCATCAGGAAATTTTTTGCGCAGAGCATTGAATCGCGCAAGTTGTTCGGTCGTAAGGTTGTGAGAGGGTTCATCCGCACAAGCAAGATGCGTGATGATATATTCGAGATTAAGTTCATTCAGCAAGTTCTCCGTACTAACCTGCTCCACTTCCACCGTACTAAGCCCCAGACGAGACATACCAGTATCGATATGTACTACGACAGACGTCCCAGAAGCACTAGCCCTCCAGCGCCGGATTTGCTCAAGAGAATTGAGCACAGGGATTAAACCGGCAATGAGGAAGGCCTCTTCCTGCCCCGACTGAACCCCTTCAAGTACGTAAATCTCAATCTCAGAAAGAATAGAGCGCAACTCAATCCCTTCACTCACACTAGCCACGAAAAACCGCTGGCAACCTTCAGCAAATAGCCGTTGTGCAACATGCTCAATACCGAGACCATAAGCGTTAGCCTTAACAACGGCACCACACTCGCCTGGAGCTGCGATAGAACAAAGTGTATGAAAATTTCTGGCTAAAGCGTCCAAATTAATAGTCAGGACACCCGGGGCAGAAGGAATGGTATAGGTACTCACGTTTTTTAGGCTAACATACCGCCTTCTTTACGACCTGTTATCTATATACGGACCACATTTGAATGGACAAAAGTTTTCTCGCACTCCGAGTCCACCGCACGAATGGCGCAGTACATCACAAACTCGAGGAACTCACACTCGATGATCTAACCTCACGAGATGTGCTTGTTCGCGTCGATTACAGCACGATCAATTACAAGGATGCGCTCGCCATTACCGGCACTGCACCCATCATAAGGGAATTTCCGCTAGTGGGTGGCATCGATCTTGCGGGCGAAGTACTGGAATCCAAGGACAAACGATTCAACCCGGGTGATCAGGTTGTCGCGCTTGCAAGTGGTCTCGGTGAAACTCGGAACGGTGGCTACGCCAGGTTTGCAAGCGTGGATAACCATGCCCTGCAACTACTACCAGAATCTATCGATACTCGCACTGCGATGGCGCTTGGAACCGCAGGCTTCACCGCCGCGCTTGCAGTACACCGCATGGAAGAAAATGGGCAACGCCCCGCTCTTGGGCCGGTCATCGTCACTGGGGCAACGGGAGGCGTGGGAGCCATCGCTATTGACCTCCTCAGTAGCCGAGGATACGAGGTCGTTGCGCTAACAGGAAAAACAACTCAGCGAGACTTTCTTAAATCCATCGGCGCTAGCACTGTCATTGACCGAAATGAACTCGAGCTTGAAACTAAGCCGCTTGGCCGTGCCCAATGGGGCGGTGCCATCGATAATCTTGGTGGCGACATCCTCGCGTGGCTCACTCGCACAGTTTGCCCGTTGGGCAATATCGCAAGCATTGGTTTAGCTGCTAGCACAGAACTAAACACCACCGTCATGCCATTTATCCTGAGAGCAGTGAACCTCCTGGGCATTAGCATGGAATTTTACGCTGATCTTCGACCCGAAATCTGGAATCGTCTCGCAACTGACCTATCGCCCCAGCACCTAGATGCTATAACTACTCGAGAAATCACGCTTAACGAGCTGCCTGAATCCTTTGAAGCCTACCTTGCGGGTCTCGTAACCGGCAGAACCCTAGTGAAGCTCAGCTAAAATACCAGACTAACTTTTAGCCCCCATCTCTCGAGTGAACTGATTCTGCTTCACTTACTATTTTATAATTAACATTAAAATTATAGTTTAATATATTGTTTTAAAAAGCTTCTGGAGATTCTTCCAGCGGACGAAAATGGTAGTCATAGGGAGCTCCAGCACCCCGCGCATTGATCCAGATCGTCAACATTCCCTCAAGAACGTGGGCGGAGCGGATCGGACCAACATCCATAGGCTGAAGTCCCATACCTGCGACAAGTTCGGCCACAGTAGTCTTAGCGTCTGAGTCGTTACCGGCAAGCGGTATGGTTACAGGCCCACCGGGATCAATCATGGTTCTGTAGTTCAGTGTATTAAACGCCTTAACCACATAAGCACCAGGGGCAAGTGCCTGAATCAGTTCCCCGTTTGAAGACTCCACCGTATGATCCATATAACCATCATCAGCCCGCACCACTCGGTTAGTGGGATCAATAATAATTTTCTCTGACAGATCACCGAGCCCACGTACTACTTCCTCAGCCACCCCTCCGGGCACTGCAATAACCACAATATCGGCGTTCTCCACAGCCTCAATCTGCAAAGCCGCAGATGCATTGCCGCCAGTACGCGCGACTAGTTCTAGCACTTCGTCTCGCCCAGGGTCTCGGGATCCGTAAATAATAGTGTGTCCTTGCTGAGCAAACTCAGGCCCTAATGCACCGGCAACATTACCAGTACCAATTACAGCAATCGTCTCAGCTAACACAGAGCCTTGGGCTACTAGAATCACCCCTACCAAAATAAAGCGAAAAAGGAGGTCTTGAACGGTAGACATAGAAACAATCCTCATTCCAATTAGATAAATAAATCGAATCCCCGGGACACCCGAAGGACTCTCCTATCATAGCGCAACACTCGAACAAATCGCGATCAGCCCATGAATTACAAAATCTATGACTACCGATTCTAGGATTATTAGTGTCTAATTATTAGACTAAAAGAAAAGTTTACTCGGGCTAACAATTCTCGAAATCTATGATCAGACTACTCTTCTTAACACATCGCTATCTCGGCATTGCTATGGGTCTGGTGATTACGCTCTGGTGTCTCTCCGGATTTGTAATGATGTATGTGCAGTACCCAGATCTAAACGATCAGGAACAACTAACCGGACTAGAAACATTAAATTTTTCTACCTGCTGTCAAATACCAAATGACTTCAGCAACCTTGAGTTCGATCGGTTCCGGATAGAAATGCTGGACGAGCGTCCAGTGCTTCGGCTACTAAATGGCCCCTACCAGTACGTAATTGATCTGCTGAATGGAGAATACCTGCCTGGTTTTTATAACGATGACGCACGCTCAATAGCAAACATTGTGGCAAAAGGATTTGAGTTACCGGGCCAACCAGAATTACTAGGTCTCATTGAACAGGATCAGTGGACTGTTTTCCCCGCCTATCAGGCACATCGCCCACTGTTCCACTTTTTAGTTAATGATTCGCTCGGTACAGAATTTTATATCTCAAGCACCACCGGTGAAGTTGTGCAAATGACGACATCAGGGGAGCGCTTCTGGAACTGGATTGGTGCCGTGGTTCACTGGCTCTACCCAACAATCCTTCGTCAAAATGCCTACATCTGGCTACAAACGGTGGTCTGGCTGACTCTAATCAGTTTATTTCTGACTGTCATTGGTATCTATATTGGACTCCGCCAGTACAAGATTCGGCGTAATGGCCGGAAGTCTCCCTACCGTGGTTGGGCTCTCTGGCATCATTATGCAGGACTCATCTTTGGATTATTTACTCTCACGTGGCTCGTTAGTGGGCTCTTTTCGGTAAATCCGTGGGGCGCCTTAGAAGGTCGGGACTTTTTTCTCGAAAGACAACGCTTACAGGGAGCAACTCTCGACTTCGAGCAAATTAGTGAGTTTGTCTCCTCTCATCAGTGGAGCGAAATAACAGAAAACCAAATACCTGGCTCAGCAGTTCGTCTAGAGGGGGTAATGGTTGGCAACAGGATTGCTTTAATCGCATCGAACGCAGACGCGAGCAGAGCCCGGCTTAATGCTAATTCCCTCCGAACCGAAATACTTCCGGGCGCTCACTTTACAAATGCTGGAGCAATGCTACGACCACAGGCTCTAGTTCGAGCTTCTGACTGGATTATGGGTGATGATGCTTACTACTTTAGTCACCATCAGACCAGACGCTTCCCTGTCTACCGAATTCAATATGAGGATGGTGAACGCTTTTATCTCGATAACGTTAGTGGAGAACTAGCATTTGCGGTGGACCGTGATCGCCGTTGGTTACGCTGGATTTTTCATGCACTTCACCGCGGTGATTTTTCTCGACTTCTCAGAAGCAGACCTATTTGGGATCTCTTCATGCTACCTCTTATGCTGGGCGTCACGATTGGGGCTATCACAGGTACATGGATTGGTATTCGCCGCCTAGTCCGTGCAATTAAATACCCAGCTAAATACCCACTCAATCAATTGCCGGAATTCGACCTGGCATCTGCCAAAAATACTGTACTGTCTTCGAACAAATCCGGATAACTTCCGTTAAGCCGCTATCCAAACAACGACTCTTGCGTGATCAAAACGAGTGACCCTGGTCCCGTTGCCGCCAGTAACAATAGACCACCAATAACTGCAAGATGAGCAAGAGCAAACCGACTCTGCAGTAGTCGGTCAGAATCCTGTAAATTCCAGAAATCATGCACACGCCAAGTCGCAATCAGCGTAAACAGCGCTAATGCAAATGCCGATTCTTGAACAAAAACTCCAATAGTCATGCAAAGCGCAGCAATAATGTGCAGCACAACGGTCAGGATCACAGTCAATTGAGGAAACGGGATACGTGCCGATTGAAACTCAATCACCGCCTTTTCAAAGTAGATTCCTTTATGCAGCCCGCTAACAAGATAGACCATGCTGAGCGAGAGTCTGCCAATTAGAAGCAACCAAGAAAATAACGGCTCTTCCACGTATCTCAGCCGTAATAGAGCCGGTTGTACTCAGAATTCGTCCGACCAATCTTTCTCTTCCAGCAGAGTCCTGATCCTGTGCAGGAATGCTGCAGAGTACGATCCGTCTATGGCACGGTGGTCAAACGACTGGGATAGAATGCCTACAAGACGGATTGCAATGGAATCCCCAGCCGGCCCCTCAACTACTACCGGACGCTTCGTGATGGCGTCCACAGAAAGAATACCAACTTGAGGTTGATTAATTATTGGCGCAGTCAGCAGTGTCCCAAACGATCCATTATTAGAAATCGTATAAGTACCATCCTTTAACTCATCTGGCTTAAGTCTACCTTCGCGTGCACGCCCACTAATCTCATGAATACGATGTGCCAGCCCAGAAACCGTTAAGCCCTCCGCATCACGAATAACGGGAGCCACGAGACCTTGGAAATTAAGATCAACAGCAATAGATAAATGGACGCGTTTATTTATCACCAAGCCATCACCATCTACTCTGCCGTTGAGTCTTGAAAAATCTCGTAAAGCCATGCAAGTGGCTCGACAAATAAATGGCATGTATGTGAGTGAGAATCCGTAATCAGCTATCCAAGCTTCTCGGAATCGGCAACGAACACTGTCCACTGCGCTAAAGTCAGTCTCCACTGCCTGTAAAACATGCGGGCTTGTAGATTTTGATCTCACCATGTGTTCTGCGGTCACCCGTCGAATGCGATCGAACGGCACCCGATCACCATCATTGAACTGCTGTGCGGACAGCACATCCGTTGCGGATTCTGACGAAGCAAGAGTTGCCACATCTTCACTGAGTCTCTCAGATTTGTCGGCAGTCTGGCTTTTCACAAACACAAGAACATCGTTACGCGTGATACGCCCGTCTCGCCCCGAACCAGGAATCTCTTTCGGGTCTAGCTGATGCTCAGCTAACAAACGACGCACCACTGGAGATAGTCTAAGTCTCCGTTCTGTGCGCGTAACTTGAATTGGTGAAGTACGCTCTACCGATGATTCTTTTGTTGTGCTTGTTTGAGTGGTTGACGGTGGTTGTATGACTTTCTCTTCATCTACTGCAGACTTATCTTCAGTAACCGTATCCGAACCTTCGATAACTCCGAGGACCGTACCCACATCCACGGTTTCCCCTTCCTGCACCAAAACTGACTTAATGACACCTGCAATAGGAGCAGGAACCTCCGTGGCAGCCTTATCAGTCTCGACATCCAAAAGAATCTCGTCCTTAGCAACTTTTTCGCCTTCCTGCTTGTGCCAAGTCGCCACCGTGCCTTCAGCCACGGTCTCTCCAAGTTGGGGCATCAAGATATTCATAGGCACAGACTCAGTCGACCAAATGCTTCACACTTTCAACAATTCGCTCGGAACTTGGCATAACCGCATCTTCTAACTCGTCTGCAGATGGTAGGGGAATATGAGGTGTAGTAATCCGCACGATAGGCCCATCAAGATCCCAAAATAATTCTTCTGCCACGATGGATGCTAACTCGGCGCCCCAACCGCAAAGTCGAGGGTTTTCTTCCACCGTCACAAAGCGGCCCGTTCGTGTAACCGAGTCTAAGATCGTCTGCGTATCCAATGGGACCAGACACCGCACATCGACAACTTCAGCAGACACACCGTGCTCATTCTGTAGCGTCTCTGCTGCCTTCAACGCGCGAGGAACCATTGCTGCTAATGCCCCAATAGTGACATCAGTTCCCGAACGCAAAATATTTGCAACCCCCAAAGGTTCGACATGCTCGCCCTCAGGCACTTCCCCTTTCATCGCATAAAGGGATTTCTGCTCAAAAAACATCACAGGATCAGGGTCTCTTATAGATGCGGCCAGCAACCCCTTAACATCTGCCGCATTCGATGGAGCCACAACCTTTAGACCGGGAACCGCCATTGCCCAGTTCTCAAGACTCTGGGAGTGCTGTGCACCGAATCGGCTACCCCCTCCGTTTGCGCTGCGCAACACAAGCGGAAAACTACACTGACCGTCCGTCATATAACGCGTCTTTGCAATCTGGTTAGCAACAAGGTCCCAACATACAGCAAAGAAATCTGAAAACATGATCTCGGCAATCGGGCGAAGCCCTGTCATAGATGCGCCCATAGCGGCGCCAATAATGGCCTGTTCAGAAATTGGTGTGTCTTTGATTCGATCTGCTCCAAACTCTTCCAATAAACCAGCCGTTGTCTTGAATACCCCCCCTGCGGCAGCAACGTCTTCACCAAGAAATACTACGCTTGAGTCGCGTCGCATCTCCTGAGCGATACCCTCACCCACAGCTTCCCGATAAGTTAGTTGCGCCATGATGCACTCCCATCAGCCCAAACATCGATATGGGCAATATCAACCGGCGGCGGCGGGCTATTGCGAGCTACCTCCGTCGCTGCATCGATTACGGCATCCGTCTCCGACTCGATAGCCTCTAAAGACTCCTCCTCAATCCCCAGAGAAATTAGGCGCTCACGGTACGTCGGAATCGGGTCTCTCGCGAGCCAGCCCTGCAACTCCTCATCAGGTCGGTACTTACCGGGATCGGCACGGGAGTGGCCCCCATGACGATATGTCTTTGCCTCAATAAGGCTCGGGCCTCCGCCCTTTCGGGCTTTGTCTAGTGCGGTGCCAGCAGTCTCATAAACCACATCAACGTCATTACCATCAATGAGTATAGGTTCCAATCCATAAGCTTCTGCCCTATCGGCAGCAGGATTTTCTACTGCAGTAACATCCTCAATAGCCGTGTACTCCATATATAGATTGTTCTCGCACACGAAAACCACCGGTAATTTCCAGATCACCGCAAAATTTAGTGCCTCGTGGAAAGCTCCAATATTTGTCGTTCCGTCTCCAAAGAAGCATACCGAGACCTGCTCTGTGCCTCGGTACTGAGCCGACCATGCCGCACCAGCAGCTACTGGTAAATGAGCCCCGATTATTGCGTAAGAACCCATCGCTCCATGCTCCACGCTAGTCAGGTGCATGGACCCACCCTTACCCCGAAGAAGCCCACACTCCCTCCCCATGAGTTCTCCCAGGATGGATTCCATAGAAACACCGCGAACATACGTGTGGTTATGACCACGGTAAGTGCAAAATGTGTAGTCATCTTGGCGCATAGCGGTGCCAAAACCAGCAGCAATAGCCTCCTGGCCCAAGGCTAGGTGGCTGGTCCCTTTTACAAGGTTCTGCATGAATAGATCATAAGCCCGTTGCTCCAATACGCGGCACTCGTACATAGTGCGGTAGAGCTTTAGCCGAATCTCTGTATCGATATATCTGATGTCGTCGGAGCTTTCAGATCGATCAGTCGAAGTAGTAGTAATCTCTTCCATTGGTTAATTACCCGCGATGGATAATCCTTATCCTATCAATTATTTATAAATACTATCTTAAGTGGTTTAAGCAAAATAGGTGCTTCGCTCTGCTCATAAAAATTCGCCCCCACCTAGAATATGAGCGGAGGCGGCGGGAGAGCTTAGCAGTTAATCGTAGGGACTAGAAGCATAGCCCCGTATCTTTGCAACAGGGCTTATTTTCTAGGTCCCCCTGACAGAGCCCCTGATATCTGGATAAGGTGCGCCTCCGGAAGTGGTTCCGTTACCCAAGAAACGAGCGTTGTTACCAGCGCTGCCGTCAGCCCGGCTAATGTCGCGGCAGAATAGGGGCTCGTTGCGTTGAAATCGAACCACCGGCCAAAATTTTCCATTGAGGTACCGACCAGCCATGACCCGGACAGAATCTCCCCATGGATTAGAATAAATAGAATAGCTCCCATCCAGAAACCCCAGATTGCCCCGGCCCGGGTAACCCCTTGCCATACCGACCCTAAAACCAAAGGGCCTGCGAGAGCAGCGGTGAAACCACCGATCCCCACCCAAACCAGGAGCACCACATTCATATCAATGACAAACCACGCGAGCACAGCAGAGCCTAAAAGTGTCAGCGCCGTCACCACACGACTGATGAAGAGTACATTTTGATCTAAAACGGACTGCTCAAGCCTTGCATGCCAGCGAGGAGCAATACTTCGCCGGTAAATATCGTTCGCAAAGACTTGGGAGGTAGAGATGACTAACCCATCTGCGGTGGACATAACTGCAGCCAGAATCCCCACCCCCAAGAGAGCCGCGAGCCATGTTGGAAAAATTTCAAGAAATAATGCTGGTAGTGCCGTATTAGCCCCATTGGCACCTCCGGCGATCAAGCTGTCTCCTAAGACGCCCCTCGCGAGCGCACCACCTAACGTTATAGCAGGCAATATCAGACCAAAAACAAACGCCATAACTAAGAATCGAGTTCGAGCCCGTTCATCTTTAAGCGCCCAGAGTTTATTACCTATATGCGGCAATAACCCGAGTGGGATGTGTGCGATAGTAAGGCTTATAAATGCCCAGACTGATGCCGTAATTGCAGCACCTGAATTAAAGGGACGAACTAGTTGTGAGTCCTGTGTACTAAGGTTTTCTAGCAATACACCCAGCCCGCCGTTGCCAACTCCCAGAAGAAACATAATCAGAATCGCCACCGCCAGAGCGACCATTAAAAATCCTTGCAAACCATCTGTCAGGATATCTGCATGGGCCCCTCCCAAGGTCACGTAGCCAAGCAATACAGCAGTAGTGATAGTCAGAGCCCAGCTTTGAGGCAGTCCGAGCATCATCTCAAATATCACCAACCCCGCAACTAGCTGACCAGCTAAGTAAAACAAAAGGATCAGAGAGAAAATTGCTGCGGAAAGGCGCAGGACCTCAGACTGATAGCGTTCACCAAGGTATTCTGGTATTGATCGCACTCCCGCAAGATTGCCATAACGCCCAATAGTGCGCTGACAAATCAATATCCCTGTATAGATCCCAAGGGGATAAAGGAACGCGATCCACAAAGTCGACAGGCCGTAGTTATACGTAAGGCCAGGAAGACCTAAGAATGTAGCCCCACTTGCAGCTGTAGACGCAAATGCTAGCGCCAGGATTAAAGGTCCATACCCTGCCCGAGCTGTTGCGTAGTCGTCTGCATCAGAAACTCGTCGGCTCCCAACGTATCCGAAACCCATCATCGCAATGATATAAAGGACTAAAAACAGCCAAGACCACGCATGCAGGTTCATTCCAAAATCATAGTCGATAAAAATGGAGATAGAAAAGAGGATGAGCCTTATCAGTTACTTCTTTTTGATACAGACGCCTTAACCGGCTAGCATTGCGCTCTGGCAACTCAAGGTAAAAATGCCCAGTGACCTCAGTAGCCTGCGACCAACCTCTGGCAAGGAGCACGAATTGATCAATACAGCCATTGTGGGCTTAGGATGGTGGGGGCAAACGCTTGTCGAATCCGTATCTGGTAATAGCGAGAAGCTTCGCTTTATCAGTGCTGTCTCTCGTTCTGCCTCGGAAGCGGCCAAGGAATTTACACAACTTCACAAGATGGATTTGGTGCAGGATTTCGACACGATTCTTGCCGACCCGAAAATTGATGCGGTCGTACTTGCCACCCCTCACTCCTTGCATACCGAGGAAACCATTGCAGCAGCTGAAGCTGGGAAGCATGTTTTTTGCGAAAAACCATTTGCACTCAGCAAGGTTGATGCTGAAAACGCGGTAGCTGCAACCGAGAAGGCCGGCGTGACTCTTGGACTTGGCTACAACCGCCGACTTCACCCGGAAATAACAAAACTACGTGAGCGTATTAACTCAGGTGATCTCGGTGTCATTCTTCACTGTGAAGCTAATATGACATTCCCTAACGCATTGTTCCTTTCAGCTGATGCATGGAGAGCGAATGAAGAAGAAACCCCCTGCGGTGGTTTAACACCGATGGGTGTGCATGCCATCGATGGCATGATTGACCTCTGCGGAGAAATCGACGAGGTGTACTGCCAAAGTTTTAGACGCGCAGTAGAAGTAAATACTGATGACACTACATCTATTTTATTCCGGATGAAAGAAGGTATGTCTGGATACTTAAGTACAATGACAGCTACCGGTGGCGGATTTAGTTTTCAGGTCTTTGGATCGAAGGGGCATGTTAGGCTTGAAGGCATGACCCATATCGCTGGCGCCCCCTCGGAGGAACGACGCAAGAAATGTTTTGGTAATTGTTATTTTAAACCTGTTAAAGGTCCTCTCGAACACTGGCAAGCGGAAGAAACCGATATCGTCAAAGCCGTACTGGAGCGTTTTGCTGATGCAGTTAACGGGATTCAACCATTTATGATCCCTACAAGCGAAATGATTCATGGCGTAGCGGTAACCGAAACGGTGATACAGTCTGCAGGGTCTCACCAAGTCGAGAAAGTCGTCTAGGTCGAGTAATAACCCTAGTAATTATTTTCACACGATAAATTTAAGGAGATCGAATCGTGAGAGAAGGTACACATGGCATGGCGCAGGTGGATTATGAGCAGCGGATGGACATGGACCGCATGCGAGAGTACCGCGTCTCCCGAATAAAAAAGTACATGGATGAATTCGATGTGGAGTGTTTACTCCTCTTCGATACTGGAAATAAACGATATTCAACCTCGACAGCCGTTGCCTCACCTGAGGTGGACAACATGGGCCGCTATGCCATCATCCCTCGCGATGGCAAGCCTCACATCTTTGGTTTTGGATCAGAAGTTGCGGCTGAGAAACTCTACTGTCCCTGGATAGCTGAAACCACCTTCCCCGCGCACGGAACAATGCATGGTGCCTTACCCATGGCATGGAAGTGTTACGAGGGATTTCTTAAGGACCTGGATATGGTTCTTGACAACCATGGCATGGACAAGAAAAAAGTCAGGATTGGCGTCGATATTGTTGAATCTCAGATCATCTTGGCTCTGCTTGAAAATGGTTACAACATCACTGATGGCCAAGGCGTTATGCAGTATGCCAGAGCCATTAAAAATGAAGATGAAATCATGTGTCTAAAGCACGGTGCCGCAATCGTCGATGGTGCTTTCCATAAAATTGCACAAACTATTGCTCCAGGAATGAAGGAAAATGACCTCCAAGCCGTCGCTGCTCATGAGATGCACCGCCTTGGTGCACAATGGGTCCATAACGTTCAGGTAACCACAGGCAATCGGACCCATCCGCACCCTCATTTGAGCTCTGACCGTCTCATCCAACCAGGTGACATGATTTTTATGGATATCGTATGCATGTATAACGGTTACCATACTTGCGTGTATCGCTGCTTCTGCTGCGGCAAACCCAGTCAAAAACAAAAAGATATTCATCAACGCTGTCTCGATTACCAACTTGCTGGCATTGAAGCTACAAAACCCGGCGTGACTAGCGCTGATGTCGCTACAGTTTGGCCCGATGCAAAAACCATGGGCGCGAATAGCGAAATGGAGGTCTTCGGACTGCAATACGGCCACGGTCTAGGGGTCGGCCTCTGGGAATTTCCAATCATCTCCCGTGCCTACAGCATCGATCACCCGGTGGAAATTGAGCCGGGTATGGTCTTTGCTCTTGAAACATATGCGGGTATTGGATACGACGGCGTCCGATTAGAAGATGAAGTTGTCGTTACAGAAACTGGTGTTGAAGTTATCACTAAATTCCCAACCAATGAACTGTTTGGTTGCGGGATGAACTACTAAGTACAGCTGTGAATAATCTAAAAATTGCTCTCATTCCAGGAGATGGCATTGGCACGGAAGTCATGCCAGAAGGTGTTCGAGTATTAGAGGCTGCAGGAGCAAAACACAAACTTCAGTTTGAATGGAAGCAGTTTGATTGGTCCTGCGAACGGTATCTTGAAACAGGTTCCATGATGCCAGAGGACGGAATCGAGGAGCTCCGAGCCTTTGATGCGATTTACCTCGGTGCCGTTGGATTCCCAACTGTCGCTGATCACGTCTCCCTATGGGGGCTATTAATCCCTATCCGACGAGAATTTGACCAGTACATTAACCTTCGTCCTGTACGCCTATTTGAAGGTGTGCCCTGCCCGCTTGCTAATAAAAAGGCCGGAGATATTGACTTCTATGTCGTTAGAGAAAATGTTGAAGGTGAGTACTCCGCCATCGGAGGTATTCAGTACGAGGGCACTGAAAATGAGATCGTTATCCAACAGAATGTTTTCACCCGGCGTGGTGTCGATCGTGTACAAAAATACGCATACGAACTTGCAAACTCCCGTCCGGCCAAACATTTAACATCTGCCACAAAGTCTAACGGCATTATTCACTCAATGCCGTACTGGGATGCGCGGCTTAAAAAAATGGGTAAAAACTACCCAGATGTGAAAGTTGATCAGTTCCACATTGACATACTCACTGCAAACTTCGTACGCATGCCAGAACATTTTGATACGGTTGTAGGTAGCAATCTCTTCGGTGATATCCTTTCCGATCTCGGCCCGGCCTGTACAGGCACAATTGCCATCGCTCCATCCGCCAACATGAACCCAGAAAAGGCTCATCCTTCCATGTTCGAACCGGTACATGGCTCCGCTCCAGACATTGCTGGCCAAGGTATAGCTAACCCTATTGGCACAATCTGGGCTGGTGCAATGATGCTGCAGCATCTCGGCCACCAAGATGCCCATGACGATATCATGGTAGCTATCGAGAACGTATTACGTGAGGGTGCAAACCTCACCCGAGATATGGGTGGTAAGGCAAATACCGAAGCGCTCGGAAAGGCTATCGAACTCGCTATCTAAACGGGCTCACCTAACAATCAATGTTTATCCTCCCCTGCTACGGATCAAACATTTTGTACATGTTCTCCACATAGCGTGTTCACCATTCTATAGCATCCAGTTGAATACACAGCGCGTATAATGCCACTACACCACCTGGGAAGAGTGAGTGAGAACGGACGTCCTGACGAACGCCCTGTAATAACGAATACACAGACGAGGTCATGCCATGGTATCCGCACGAGGCCTTCTCACTTCCGCCGTAATCGTACTAGCAACCCCAATCGCGTTAGGGCATCACAGCTCGGCCCCGTTCGACGCAGGCACTGTCGTCAACATCGAGGGCACTGTCACCCGATTTGACTTTAAAAATCCTCACGTCTACTTCTACGTTGAATCCACAAATGAAACTGGGAGTACAGTCGAGTGGGAAGTGGAATCAGACTGGACAACCGAGTTAAGCCGTATTGGCTGGACTGCGGATTCTTTGCAACCGGGAGACCGAATTGAGGTCATAGCGCATCCCGCAAGGAATCCGCAGCGACACTACATGAATCTGATTTCTCTTGAGAAAGCGGATGGAACGGTGCTTACGTCGTGGGATCTTAGGCCGGACGAACCACCTCCACCCAGAGCCCAAGCCACCAGCATCGCTGGTAGATGGCTGCCTGACTATGCCTTTCTGCATTTTTTCGAGCTGATGAGCCAACTCGCTAATGAGAAGGGCAGAGCGGCAAAACAAGCATTCGTCGAAACCGAAAGTCCAGGAACCCAGTGCGTTCCTCACCCCATACCACAGCGGCTGGGGCATCCACACGTGAACGATATTGAGGTACTTGATGATCGTATTATCATCACGGCCGAGACGGAAAGTGAGCAGAGAATTATCTACTTGGACGGGCGAGGACACCCCGAGAACGCCGAACTAACTTCACGAGGGCA
>Ga0315338_1000820_pt1 | contig 52531 bp, 46 predicted proteins | sample ASW8metaG_FD_204518 | JGI IMG/M metagenome (GOLD analysis project Ga0315338, IMG submission 204518) | Ammonia-oxidizing marine archaeal communities from Monterey Bay, California, United States - ASW #8 | ecosystem: Environmental > Aquatic > Marine > Coastal | place: USA: California | collected... | reverse complement strand
CGGTCGCGAAGAGGCTCCAGAGTTCGAAGACCGCCTGGTTCGTGTCCTTGGGCTCCTCGACCGGGGTCGAGTCCGTCACGATGCCCATCACCGACTTCTTGAGACGTCCCTTCGGTCCGAACATGGCGATCGTGTTGTCGTAGGACTTCGACATCTTCTGGCCGTCGGTGCCGACGACTGTCGCCGTTTCTTCGAGGATGTACGGCTCGGGGAGCACGAGGGCGTCGGTGTCGTAGAGGCGGTTGAACCGCGCGGCCATGTCTCGGGCCATTTCGATGTGTTGTTTCTGATCGCGGCCGACGGGAACGAGATCGGAGCCATAGAGCAGGATGTCCGCGGCCATCAGGACGGGATAGGTGAAGAGCCCGTGATCGACGTCCTCGCCCTTGTCCATCGCGGCCTTGTAGGCATGGGCGCGTTCGAGCATGCCCATCGGCGTGATCGAAGTCAGGATCCAGGTCAGCTCCGCCACCTCGGGCAGATCGCTCTGCCGGAAGAGGATCGCGCGATCGGGGTCGAGTCCGGCGGCGAGATAGTCGAGCGCGACGGCGAGGGTGTTGCGACGCCGCGCCGGCCCGTTCCGGACCGTCGTCATCGAGTGATAGTCGGCGATGAAATAGAGCGCTGTATCGTGCTCGTCCTGCAACTGCACGAACTGGCGAAGCGCGCCGAAATAGTTGCCGAGATGAAGGTTCTCACCCGTCGGCTTCGCACCGGCGAGCACGCGGAGTTCGCGCTTCGGGCGTTCGCTCGCCTGCTTGTCTTCGTCGCTCGACATGCTCAGTCTTCGACCGGTGTCAGCCAGTGGGCGAACTCCGGATCCTCGCCGCGGGAGATGCGTCGGAAGCGCTTGCCGAGACGTGACGAGATCGGGCCGGGGCAGACATCGCCGAGCTCGCGACCGTCCACCGACTCGACCGGCCAGACGCCGGCGGTCGTTCCCGTCAGGAAGGCTTCGGTGGCGGTCAAGAGTGCATCGGGCAGCAGCTGCGCCTCGTGCACGGAAATCGATTCCGCCTTCGCGATCTCTATGATGGCGCTGCGGGTGACGCCGTGGAGGACCTTCTCGCTCGGCGGTGTCAGGAGGTTGCCCTGCCCGTCGACGAGAAAGAGGTTCGTGGTCGGCCCTTCGGCGAGGTGTCCGTCCTCGTCGACGAGGATGATCTCGTCGTAGCCGGCAGCGCGGGCGCGCGCCTTGGCCGTCATCGGCGAGGCGTAGTTCGAGGAAACCTTCACCTGCGGCGCGATGATGTCGTCGCGCCGATTCGCGCGTTCCTTCTCGATCCAGAGGCGCAGCGTCTTTCGCTTCGGCGGCGAGGTCTGCGGCAGTCGATCGGAGATGTCGGCCTTGGGATCGTAGGCGGCGATGGTCACCGTGAGGTGTGTATCGACCGGCACGACGTCGATCTCGACCGACGCGAAGTAGGCGCTGATCTTCACCGCGCGCGCGCCGGGATTCGCGCGGACGGTCTCGCGAATCGCCTCTCGAAGGGTCTCGGCAGACTGGTCGACCGGCAGCCCCATCATCTCGCACGACTGAAAGAAGCGTTCGACGTGTTCGCGCAGACGAAACACCGAGGCCCCACGGGGCGTGTCGTGCACCGACATATAGTCGAAGACGAGCGAGCCCCGCTGAAGCGAATGAGAGAGGACATGCACGGTCGCATCGGCCCAGGGACGAAGCTCACCGTCGATCCACACGACCCGATCGACGGTCGCGGCCGTCGCCGAACTGCTTGATGTCGAAGCCGAATTTCCCACGGGCAGAAATGTATCAGACAAAATGGCCGTCGATTGCATTTTTCCTGCCACCTCGTGACCGGTCAGGGTCACTCCCTCACCAACAAACTGTCGCATCGCCGATCACCGCAGATGCAGAGATGAAATTGGAGCCCCCGAGATGAGCACAGCAATCCGACAAGCCAGCAACGCAATCGTCATCGCCGCCCGCCTCTACAAGGAGCTCGCCGTTTCCGCGAGCGACCTCCTCCGCCCCGGCTCCTACGGCCGATAGGACCGCCGCTAAAGCAGAGAACTAGAGCCGCGGCGCGAAGGGGCCCGAAGCAGGGCACGCGACGCGCGACGCGCGACAGAGTTGACGCCGATCGATTGGACGCCTTGGATGCAGCGTCTATCGGTCGGCGTTTCTTTTTTGGCCGGGCATAGGTCGTCGTAGGTTGTAGCGGGACGCGTCGGGTTGTGACGGGGTCGGGGCCGAGCGCCTTCGAAGCCGCCAGGCGGCGAAAGCCTGGATCGCTCGCTACGAGGCCCGATCTGTCTGATGTGCTCCTGCCGCAATCACGTCTTCGGGTGTCGCGGGAGCCGCTCCCGATTCCCCGTTCCGAAGCGCATTCCAGGCCTCGAGGGTCTCGTCGCGGCGACGGATCGCCGACGCTGTCGGCTCCTGCTGTTTCACCCAGGTCCGCGCGGCCAGCGCGATCGCGAAGAGCATGGCCGCCACCGCCATCACCAGGAAGTCCATCGGCGACATGCCCACGATCGTCGGCCGATAGGCCGTCGTGAGGTGGATGATCTTGAGGACGAACCCGACGAGTAGGGCCGTCCATCCGGACAGCAGCATCAGGTCGATCAGCGGAAGCACGGGCATCGGCGAAACTCCCTTTCAGGGGGTCGGCGAGATCGTAATGCCCGTAGACCCGCCCGGTCAAATGATGAGAAGCATCTGCCGCGGATTCGCACACGGCTTGCACGTGCGATCACGCTCGGCCGGCGAGCCTCGGATCCGACCTGCGCTGGAGCGGCAGCACGGCCGAGAATCGCGGGTCGAACCCCGATCGAACCGACCCGGCGGCGGCGATTCGATCGCGATGGCGTCGGCAAGGCCCCGCGCTACATTCTGCGCCCCGACGACCCCCAGAGGTCGTCTGCCCGACCGGAAGCGAATTCCGAACCGACCCGCGCAACCGCGCTGATCGAGGCGGAAACGAAATCCACGAGGGCGCCCATCGGTGGGCAACGAGGCTTCGAAAGGTCGGACCGGCATACGCCGCACGATCGACGAACCGAGCGACCACCACCGGGGCCGACGTAGCTCAGCTGGTAGAGCAGCTCACTCGTAATGAGCAGGTCGTCCGTTCAAGTCGGATCGTCGGCTCCATACTTCCCCTTCGCCTACGCGCCGTGCAGGCTCCAGTGCGCTCCTCGCTGCCGATCCGCAGTCGTCGTCGCGCCGATGCCCTCTTCTCGAAGGCGATACCGCCGAGTTCGCCGAGCGATCCGCCGCGCCAGTCGACACACGACGCGACGCCGACTTCATTCAGAAGAACACCGAGTTCGACGGCAGTCCCAGCATCACGCGCCCCGCGTTCGCATTCCATTGCGGCGAGACCGTGATGTGCTGTGGAACGACACGCACGTCGCGCTGACAGCGTTCGAGGGGGTTCGATTCGAAGAGCGACGCCGTGCCCGCCACGTTGCAGACGAGATCGACGGCGGCCACCGATTCGGCCGCGGCGTTGGCACAGGCGAGGTGCACCAGGGCACGTTCCTCGTTCGTGGCCCCTCGTCCCGACTCAGTCGCATCCCACACCTGGGAGACCGCATCGAGGACGAAAGCGCGCGCCGATCGAAGGCGGGTCTCGGCCTCGGCCACGGCGAGCTGGACGTCCGGGCGCTCACTTAGCGGCACGCCCGACGCGCGGCGTTTGTGCGTGGAGGCCAGGGCCTTGAAGTGATCGATCGCGGCGCGCGCAATTCCCGTCGAGACACCGACTTTGTTGTATGCGAGGCGGCTGAAGGCCGGCAGGCGATACAAGGTCGAGTCCGCGTGCATGGGCTCGAAGAAGACGCCGGTCATGCGCTCTTCCGGGACGAAGACGTCTTCGCAGGCGACGTCGTGGCTGCCGGAACCACGCATGCCCGATACATGCCAGGTGTCGAGGATCTCGAACTCGTCCCGCGCGAGCAGGGCCTCGCGCATCGACTTCGGTCCGAGCCCCGCCTCGTTGCCGTCCGCGTCGACCACCCTGCACTGCCCCCAGAAGTAGTCGGCGTTGTGGCATCCGCTCGCGAAGGGCCAGCGTCCCGAGACGCGGTAGCCGCCGTCCACGGCGTTGGCGGTGCCCATGGGATTGAGTGCGCCGGAAACGACGAGGTCGGGATCGGCGTAGAGCTTGGCTGCGCGTTCCGGCGGCAGCGCCGCGCCGAGGACGCCCATCACCTCGATTCCGATCATCAGGTTCCATCCGATCGAGCCGTCGACGGCGGACACGATCTCGATGACCTCGATCTGCGTTGCGGGATCGCACTCGGCGCCGCCGACACTGCGCGGCGCGGCGACCCGGTAGAGCCCGGCGCGCGCCATGGCCTGCGCGGCGCGCTCGGGTAGCCGACGCTCGCGCTCGGCCTCGTCGGCGCAGTCGCGGAGAAGCGGGACCAGCTCGTGGGCGCGCTCGATGGGATCGCCTCGGTCGAGGCGGACAGGATGGGAATCGGCGCTCATTGGGAGCCTCGCGGCGTCAGAGGACCGATCGATGGTAGCCCGGTAGATGGACGCCGGATGAGGTGGCGAAGAAGCGGTATAGCCGACTTCGCAGGGCGCTCTCAGCCCGGCTGCAGAGCCGCGAGCTCTGGCCGGTAGCGAATGATGTCTTCCGCCGCGATCGTCGAACCGGCGGCCTGACCCGCCGCCTGGACCTCGGGCTTCTGAAGCGAGGCCGCGTCGAAGTAGTCGGCGCTATAGACGAGCCATCCGTCCTTGAATTCTCGAACGCTGGCGCCCCAGGACATCTCCTGCCCTTTGCCATCGGGCGTGCGGGCGACCTGCTTCCATAGCTGGAGCGACGTTTGGCCGTTCCAGTGAATCTCCGAGATCGGTTCGAAATCGATGTCGCCGATCTTGCCCATGACGTCCGTCAGCCAACTGCGGATCGCGGGCTGACCTTCGAAGCGGCCAAAGATGGGGTCGATGTAGACCGACTCCGTGGGATGCATGAGGTCGGCGACGAGATGCCAGTTGCGGCCGTAGGTCGGATGGTTGTGAATGGCGTGGAGATCTTCGGCAGACAATCCGCTCGGCTCGTCGAGCGCGGGGGCGGCTTCCCGCTCGTGGGCTTCGAGGCGAGCGTCCACCCATGTCTGTGCGGCGCTGCTGAGCGGCGCGGCGGACGGAAGCTCGACGGTCGGCCAGTTCATCTCGGGGTAGTCCGGCAGGGGCGCGGGTTCCGGCATGCCTTCGGGCAGCGGCATGTCGACCGGTGGCGGCGTCCGCATCGCGACCGTGTCATAGACGTCCGCCACCCAGGTGATCCATCCATTCTCGAAACGCCGAATGCTGATGCCGGGTGCGAGCGGGATCTCGTTGCCGTCCAGCGTGGCGACCATCTGCCACTCGTCGATGATCATCGTCCCGGCCTCGGTATCGAAGACCACCGTCTCTCGTTGGGGTCGGAACTCGATGAAGGAAATCTGAGCCATCGTCGGGAGCAGCCAACCGCGAATGGCCTTCTGCCCGTACTCCGCACCGTAGATCGCATCGAAGTACATCGAATCTTCGGGCTGCATGAAATCGGCCATGACCTCGAGCCCGCGATCCTCGAGTCCGGGGTGAGCCAGGACGGACATCATCTCCCCGGGCGCGAGTCCGCAGGGCGTAGTGACCAGCCGATCGAGAGGCTTGTCCTGGCCTCGACGCTCGGACATGTAGGCGGAAACGAAGGCATCCTGGGTAGGGCTGAAGGAATCGGGGGTACTCATGGTCCGGACGGGTTCCTCTCGAATGGGTTCATCGAGGCATGGACCATGCGACGGCCGAGCGAGAGAATCAAGCCGGCTGCGCGCGACACGACCCGCGAAGCGGAGCTCAGTCGCTCTCTACCTCATCGACCCTGTACATCACCGTCCTGTCGCTGATCAGGAAATGCGACTCGTCCTCGCGGATCGCAGCGATGACTTCGGGCGCAGCGATTCGCGCGAAGAACGATCGCAGGTCCGCATCGCTCTCGAACCAGAGTTCAGTGAGCACGTCGAAATCGGCGTGGCCCGACGCGGCGGGTGTCTCCGACTCGGCGGGCAGGTAACTACGCGTATAGCGAGCGATCATCGGCAGGAGTCGACGCACGAGGGGAGCATGGTTCGCCTCGTAGTACTCGCGAAAGGCCTCGCGGGAGACCTGGGGTTGTCTGGAGATGAGGGCGATCAGTTTGGGCATGGTCTCGACTCCGAAATGAAAGATGGCACGAGCGTGAGGCACCGATCCACCGGCGCGATCGCGCTCACTCCTCGCGCTTGGAAGGAGCACCATCCTTGGGTTCGTTGGCGAGCGCGCTCCGGTGCTCCAACGCCGTGATCCGTTCCTGCAACTTCAGTCGCGCGGGTGTCTTGCGAAGCCCCTGGAGCTGGGCCTTCGCGTCCTTCAGCATTCCGTCGGCCTCCGCGCTCTTTCCGCCCGACAAGTAGAGCTCTGCCATGTCGACCTTCCATTCGGGCGAATCGCCCAGGATCGAACGCAAGGCTTCGCCGCGCGCAAGCGCGCGATCGGGACGCTTCCGCGTCAGCTCCAGTTCGATGGCCTGATGTTGCAGCTGAGGGTTCAGGCCCAGCTTTGCGATGCCCTCGTCGAGGATCGCGAGCGCCGCGTCGATGCCGGTCTCGCCCGATTCGGCGAGCATCGTCGCCACAGAAACGTAGAGTCCGGGATTCGGTCGCGGCTCCAATTCGATCACGCGGCGAAAATCGCGGATCGAGCCCGCACGATCCCCCGAGTCCCTCCGCGCTCTCGCCCGATACTCCAGGCAATATCCCCGGCCCTTGTCCCCATAACGTTCGAGGTATCGATCCAGGTAACCCAGGGCCGTATCGAGCTCGCCCTTCCGATAACTCAATACGCCCAGATCGCAGCTCACCAGCACGGCGTCGCCTAGCTTCTCGGCCCGTTTGAAATCCGCGAGGGCGTCGTCGTAACCACCGTCGTTCGAATAGGCGATGCCTCTCAGAATGTAGAGGCGCTGGTTCTTCGGGTCGTCTTCGATCTCGTGGCTGTAGTGGTCGATCGTCGCCGAAGCGCCAGGGTGAGCCGATGCCGACTGACCCAGACTCAAGGGGATGAGGATCAGCGACAGAAGGAGCGTGGTTCGGCGCATTGCGGCAAGCACTCGGCGGATCGGATCGGAACGGATCCCGATCGAATGGACCCGCAAGGGCCCATTCGATCGGTCCTCGATCAACCTACCGGTGGATGATGAACTCGTCGAGCACATCCCCGTTCACGTCGACGAAGCGTGCGCGAAGAGAATCGCGATCCGCGTCGATCACCACGGAGCCCTGGACGCCCAGTCCGCGCAGATCCGCGCGGCAGCCCTCGGGCTCGGCGCACTTCGTGTCGGAGTAGGGCTGTTCGATATGCGCCGCGTGGCGCAGCCACTCATCGTCGTCCGTGATTCCGAGCGAGTCGCCACCACTGTCGGCCTTGCCCGAACTACCAGCCACCGTGTACACCACCCGATCGTCGACTCCACCGCTGGTCGGACTCTGCTGGTGATAGGCCTCTCCGGCGCGGCCGGATGCCGGATGGTCGGGATCACCGTCGATCAATTCTGCGTGCTCTGCGGCGGAAAAGGTGTCCGACGTCCCAGTGTGGCCGTTCAAGTAGTACGACCGCTCATAGGCATGGGAGTGTCCGCCATAGACCACGTCCACGCCGTACTCCTCGAAGACCGGCGTGAACTCGTTTCGCATGTCCCACTCGGGCCGATCGATGGGCGAGTCCTCCATGTCGTCCGAATCGTGGTTCGTGCCCTTGGTGTAGGGCGGGTGGTGGAAGATGACGATCGTCCAGTCCCGCGTGTTGTGGGACAAATCCGACATCAGCCAGTTCATCATGGTCGCCCGGGCGGTCTCGTCTCGCGCGGTGAGCTGCGTGTCGAGACTCACCACATGGACATTGCCGTAGTCGACGGAGTAGTACTGCTCGGTACCGCTCGGAACGCCACCGCTCTCTCCTGCGCTCGGCTGGCTGAAGATGTCGAGATAGGGCATGCCGGTCCCATCGGGCGTGAGATCGCCATCGCCGTCATAGGTGGCATCGTCCGACGAGGCGCTGCCTCCCGCAAGCGGAAGCGGAACCGGATCAAAGGGCGGGAAGGGACAGAACTCCGCAGGGATGCCGAGAATGATACAGAGGAGGAATCCCGGAACTTCTACGGTGCCGAATCCCATCTCGTGGTTGCCGATCGTAGTGATGGCGTTCGCGCTCCGGAGGATGTCCGGATAGAGCTCGAAGAAAGACTTCTGCCATTCCTCGTCCGTACCGGCCTCATAGGCGTTGTCGCCGAGGGCCAGGAACACGTCGACATCCTCTCCGCCATTGGCCGCGTTGTACGCGTAGTAGCCATCGAGCACGGCCTGGGCTTCGCCCGGGTGTTCGCCCTCGGGATGCTCTTCGTCGACGCCGTCGGTGATCGTGCCCGAGTCGCCGACGATCAGGATGTGGGTGTTGCCGTCCTTGGGTGGTTTGTTGGAGTTGGGGGCCGTCGTGAAGTGTTGGCCCTCATCGATATGTCCGCCCACGGAGTAGAAATAGGTCTTGTCCGGATCGAGGTTCGCGAGGTGCGCTTCCAGGTGGCCGCCTTCGGTGGCGATGCCCGTGACACACTTGTTCCAGCCGGGCTTGCTCAGATGCTTGAGCTTGCGGCCGATACAGACGGTATCGCCGTCGCCGCCGCGCCACTTCACCACCGCGCTGTGTGTCGAGACCTGCTGTAGGAAGAGCCGCTCCGGAGCCTCGGCAGAGGCGCTGTATGCGAATCCGGCCACGATCACGATCGCGAGTGCCTTGATCGAAATCTTCATGGTTCGTCCTGATCCTTGCTGCACGATGAATCTCCCCTGTCCGATGTGAGCTTCGAGGCTTCGGCTACAGCCCGCATCCTACATCCTGGGCACGCGTCCGAGAAGAAAATTCGGCTGCGCCGAGCCGAAGCCCCCTTCTCTACCCATGGGGCACCAGTCATGAAGAGTCGCTCGCGGAAATTCGGCAACGACTGCGCGTGGATGCGCCTGTTGACCCCGTTCCAGACCCACGCGCCCGCTGGCCGGTGCCGCGGGGGCGGCGTCGCTCAGCATTCCTCGCCGTCGATGGTGCCCTCGAGCAGAAGGCACTCGGCCACAGAAGCGGCGACGGGTCGACTGAATCGGAAGCCTTGCAGTTCGTCGCAGCCTCGCTCCTCCAGGAATCGTTCCTGAGCGACGGTCTCCACCCCTTCCGCGACGACACTCAGTTCGAGTTGGTGTGCCATCGCGATGATCGCGGTGCAGATCGCCTGGGCGTCCGGGTCGCTCTCCAATCCGCCCACGAACGAGCGATCGATCTTGAGCGAATCGACCGGGAAGCGCTTCACGTAGCTGAGCGACGAGTAGCCGGTCCCGAAATCGTCGAGCGCGATTCGAACGCCCAGCGACTTGAGGGCCGACAGACAGCGAGCCGCTTCTTCCTCGTCCAGCATCATCGCGCTCTCTGTGATCTCGAGTTCGAGGCATTCTGACGGCAGATCGAACTCCCGCAGCGCATCGCTCACGGTCCGAGCGAGGTCGTCGGTACGAAATTGAACACTCGAAACATTGACGCTCACTCGCGACGGCGCCACGCCCATCTTGCGCCAGCGCGCGAAACTTCGACAGCTCTCCCTGATGACCCACTCGCCGATCCGAACGATGAGTCCGGTGTTCTCGGCGACGGCGATGAACTTCGCCGGAGGAAGGAGCCCGTGTTCGGGATGGCGCCAACGAATGAGCGACTCCATTCCGCTGATCGTGTGGCCCGCGGTCTCGACGAGCGGCTGAAAGTGAAGCACGAACTGCCCGGCGTCGAGAGCCCGGCGCAGATCGGTCGACGTCTGACTGCGCTGCGCGACGTCGGAGATCATAGATGCATCGAAGAACTGAAAGTTGTTCTTGCCCTTTTCCTTCGCGTGATACATCGCGCGATCGGCATTCTGGAGGATCTCATCCATGTCATCGGCGCCAGAATGGATCGCGATTCCGATGCTCGCGCTGATGTAGACCTCTTGCTCCCCGATTCGGATCGGACGAGAGAGGCTGTCGAGCACTCGCTTTGCGACGATCGTTGCTTCGTCGACACTATGAAGACCGTCGAGCAGGATCGTAAATTCGTCTCCTCCGAGACGGGACACCGAGTCCTCCGTCCCTTCGCGACCTCGCGCAACGCTATCGATGAGCCTCACGCAGTTTCGCAGCCGTTTCGCGACCTCGCGCAAGAGCTCGTCCCCTCGCGAGTGACCGTGCGTGTCGTTCACCTCCTTGAAGCCGTCCAGATCGAGGTAGAGAATCGCGACGCGTCGCGAGTTTCGCTTTGCACGTCCGACCGCCGTGGCGAGCTGCTGCCGGAAGAAGCGGCGGTTCGGAAGCTCCGTGAGTTCGTCATAGTGCGCGAGATAGAGCGTGCGCTCCTCGGCGCGATTTCGCTGGACGATTTCGGTCTCCAGATCCGCGTTCTTGACCGCGAGTTGTGCGGTCTGTTGTTCGGTGTGTCCCTCGTAGAGCAATGCAATCGCGAGAAGGATCGCGAGCCAGGAGCTGACGTCGACAAAGCGCTGGATCCAGAGCGTCGAGCTTCGCGGCGTGAGTTCGAGCGCGTTCGGAAAGGATGCCCCGACTCCATCGACCAGCGTCAACAGACCCATCGTGAATAGTCCGAAGACCGCCCAGCTCCATGCCGAGCGGCGCGCGCCCATCAGCGCGGCCAGCATAGGCAGCACGCCGACCCAATGAAGCAGCTCGGAATCGATTCCGCCTGAAATGGTGAATGTGGCGATGATGACGAGGGCGGACCCGGCGATCACGAGGTTGGCGGCCAGTTCGAGGGAACCCGATCGGCGGAACACGGATGGAATCGCGAGGGTCAAACCCAATGCCACGACGAGGGCGGCATTGATCCGCAACGATGCATAGCTCGGCATCGCCCACGAAAAGAACACCGACGTTTCCAGCCCGAGCAGGATCAGGACGAGCGTGAACCCGATGATGAGGCGCGCTCGGCGGAGCGTGTCCGGATCGCCTTCGCGCATCTCCGCCGGAATCCCGGCGTCCACGAGTCGGAGATACAGATCACGCAGCGTCCCGAGGCGGGACTTCAGCGCTCGGTCGGTACTTTGCCGGGCTGCTGCCATGCGGCTTCCTTGCAGTGGCTCGAGCGGATCGTCACTCCGGTGGTATCGACCAGCCGAAGCATCCGCGAAAGGCTCATTGACCAGGCAGCTCGAGTGGCAGAGAGGGTGAGGCCCCAGCCGACCTGCCCGGGCGATTCCGCGTAGGCAAATACAACCATCGGCGGTCGACGTCCGAATCAGCGACCGCATGGGCAAGGCTCTAGAGCGGGCGAGGCTCTAGCGGGCGAGTTCGAGAATCTCCGACTCCCACTTCCGTGACGACTGACAGCGCACCGTCCTCAGTCCGAACCCCTGCTCGTCGGGCCGCGTCGTCGTCATGCGGAACTTCGCGCTGTAGGGACCCCACTTCTTCCAGTCGTTCCGCCGACCCATCAGGTTGTTTCGAACGGACTCGCCCTGCTGCTTCATCCCGAGTTCGAAGATCGCGTTCACTTCGATCCGGGTTCCGCCCTCTTCCGGCGCTACGAAGATATTCATTCGGCCGATCCGCTCGGACGTCTCGTGAACGAGATCGATCTCCTCGAAGTAGCTCGATCGGAAGAGTCTCGAGTCCTCGGCCGCGGCGAAGTCCCAAGTCTCGTCGTTCACCTGGTAGGTCAGTCGTCCGCAATCGACGAGTCCACCGACCTCTGCATCGCTCACGGAGAGGCTGATCAACCTCGAATCCTTCGAGACCTGCTCGACGTCGAAGAAGCTCTGGGAAATCCGACGAACGAGATCGTTCCAGACGCGATCGAAGGGCCGGTCGACCCGAAGCGTCGCAGCCTCGGCCTGGGGGCGTGGCTCGACGTAGTTTGCCGCCACGTCGAGCCGAGCGCAGCCGACGAGGCTCACGATCGCGACCAGGATCGACAGCAGAGAGATACGGAAGAGACTCGGCATTCGCAGATCGTTCAAGGCGAATTCACTCCAATCGGTTCGGTGGCCACGCTAGCTCAAACCCGACGACGCGACGCGTTCCGACGGAGTCGACTCCCCGCGTCGCGGCGGGACGTTAGGTCGGGATGAGATCTCGATTGCCCAGCCGAGATCCGTCAGCGAGCTTCGCCCACAGCTCGACCTGACGGAGGGCAAGGTCGGCGGTTCCGCTGCAGCGTGCCGCGGCATCCGGTTGGTCGGTTGGTCGGTTGGTCGGTCGACGAGCTCAGCCTCACGCCCCTCGACGACGTCACGCCCCTGTCTATTTGTCGCTATAGTCATTCGGGAATAGCGCAATTCGTTCCGAGCACAGAAGACACCCCGCTTCTCGACACGGCCGACGGTCGACGGTCGATCTCCGCGGCGCGACTTCATGCGCGACGGCCCACTCGGGGTCTCCGCATGAGTGGGTCCACGCTGGTCTCGAAACGAATGCCGAACAACCCGCCTCGAGGAACCCGAATGAGCTCGATCACGGAAGACACGACCACTCGCTGGCAACGGCATCGACGGCGTCGTCGCTCCGCGATCGCCTTCGCCTGCGTGTTCGGCTGGATGACATCGGCCTGCGATCGACCGGCTAGCGATCCGACGAGTTCGATCCTCCTGGCGACAACGACGAGCGTGCGAGATTCCGGGCTGCTCGACGCTCTCCTGCCCGACTTCACCGAACGGACCGGCATCGACGTACGCGTGATCGCGGTCGGCACAGGTGCTGCGCTTCGAATGGGACGTGAAGGGAACGCCGACGTGCTCCTCACCCATGCGCCCTCGGCCGAGCAGGCGCTGATCGACGACGGCGTCGTACGACGTCGGACGCCCTTCATGGAGAACCACTTCGTGATCGCGGGACCGGAGCAAGACCCGGCCGGAATTGCCTCGGCCGTGTCGCCCGCCGAGGCGATCCAGCGAATCGCCGAGGCGAACGCCGCCTGGGTGAGCCGCGCCGATGACTCCGGCACGCACAAGCGAGAGAAGACGCTGATGCGCGAAGCCGGGCTCGACCTGGACCAACCCTGGCCCTCCGTCGCGCAGACCGGAAGCGGCATGGGCGGCTCGCTCCAGGTCGCCGGGGAACGCCGCGCCTACATCCTGTCCGACATCGGGACCTTCCTCGCCTTCGAGCCGCGCATCGACTTGATCGTCCTCTCCAAGCCCGCGCCGTCCCTGCGCAACGTCTACGCGATCCTCCAACTCGATGGCGAGCGACTGAACCGCCCGATCGACATCGACGCAGTCGACGCCTTCGAGCAGTACCTGGTCGAACCCGGAACGCAGAAGCGGATCGGCGCTTTCGGTCGCGAGCGATTCGGGCGCGCGCTCTTCACGCCCATGCTGGGAAATGTCGGCGAAGGGGGCGACTCCTAGGGTGTCGGGTGTCGACGCGGCCCAGATCGGAGAGATCACGCTCCGGACGCTCGCCGTCTGTGGAGCGGCGCTCGCACTCGCGCTGTCGATCGGCGTCCCGCTCGGGATCTTCCTCGGCGCGCGACGTTTCGCCGGACGGGGTCTCGTTGTCTCGTCGGTGAACGCGGGGATGGGCGCTCCGCCGGTGGTGGTGGGCCTCGTCGTTGCGCTGCTCCTCTGGAGGAGCGGCCCGCTCGGCGGGCTCGGTCTCATGTACAGCTCGACGGCGATGATCGCGGCGCAGGTCTTGATCGCGCTGCCGCTGGTGGTGGGCATCACGCTCGCTGCCGTCGGTGCGCTCGAAGAAGACTGGGACCTTCAGGTGCGAACGTTGGGGCTGCCCCGGCGATGGCGGCTCTGGTTGTTGCTCCGCGAGATTCGAATGGGACTCCTGGCAGCCGTGATCGCGGCGCTCGGCGGCATCCTCTCGGAGGTCGGCGCGGTACAGATGGTCGGCGGCAATCTCGCGGGCGAGACGCGCATGCTCACGACCGCGATCCTGATGCACACGAGCATGGGGGAATTCGAGACCGCAATCGGCCTTGCCATCGTGTTGATCGGACTGACGCTCGTACTCGCCGCGATCCTCACCGCCGTTCAGCAGAGTGGTCGACGAGGATGAGCGCTGCATCGGACCGCACGGTCGCCCTCGAAGTGCGCGACCTCGTCGCGCGCAGGGGAAGCGGCTCGGAGGCCTTCGAACTCCGAATCGATGCGCTGCGTCTTCACGCGGGTGAAACCCTCGTCGTCATGGGCCCGAACGGCTCGGGGAAGACCACCCTCCTCTACGCACTCGCCGGCCTCGGCCGAAACGCCGACGCCGCGTTCGTGCGCCGCCCGACGGGTCCGGTCACCCTCGTCTTCCAGCGGCCCGCCGCATTCTCGGGAAGCGTCACGCATAACGTGAGCGCGGCCCTTCTCGGCGCCGACGTCTCTCGAAGAGATCGCGAAAGACGCGTCGAAGCCGCGCTCGCCCGGTTCGGCATTCAGGGTCTCGCGGACCACGACGCCCATCATCTCTCCGGCGGAGAGCTGCGCCGACTCGCGCTCGCCCGCGCACTCGTCCTCGAGCCCGAGGTCCTGCTGCTGGACGAACCCTTCGACGACCTGGACGGCGAAGGCCAACGACGGCTGACGCTCGACCTCCAGCGCGCAGTCTCCGAGACCGGCGTCGCCCTCGCCGTCGTGACGCACGATCTCCGCCGCGGCCTCATGATCGCGGACCAGATCGCCGTGCTCGGCCGAGGTCGCATCGCGCAGTCCGGGGCGCGGGAGGAAATCCTGCTCCATCCGCAAACGCCCGAGGTCGCGCGCACCGTCGGCATGACCAACCTCGCGCGGGGGCGTGTCTCTCTGACTTCGTCGGGCGATCTCGCCGTCGAAGTCGCGGGGAATCTCGCCTTCCCGATCGGACCTGGTTCGGCCGAGCAGGGACAGACCGTCCGGATCGGCATTCGGCCGGAACATCTCCAGATCGATGTGGGCCGTGCGGGCGGGGTCTCGATCGGATCGGCCGACATCACCGCCATCGTAGACGACGGCCTCGTTCAGATCGTCACGCTGACCGCCGCAGATGTCGAACTGACGACGCATCTGCTCGCCGGCCGAGGGCCTGCGCGAACCCTTTCCCCGGGTGATTCCGTGTCGCTCGCCGCGCGACCCGAGCATGTCCACGTGATGTCGATCGAGGACGTCGGACTCGCGCAGGATCTCGGCGCTCACGCAGCGACGGATTGACACGCTCGAGCGTTTCCCGCTCGGCGTGTCCATCGATCGAATCGTCGATGCGCCTGATCAGCCGCTCGGCGCGGAGTCGAGAGGACTCGACTGTTTTGACTCGGCTCGATTTCCTCGCATCCGGCTCGGCGTCCTGCCGAACCATCGGCGCGCGGCCCGAGTAAAGGCCGAGACTTCGGAGAATCCGGTCAGGTAGGCCACTTCGGCGATCGGGGTCCCCAGTTCTACGAGATGTTCGCGCGCAAGCTCGCGACGAAGATGGTCGAGCACCTTGCGAAAGTTTGTCCCCTCTTCCTCCAAGCGACGCTGAAGGCTTCGCACGCTCATGCCGAGATGACGCGCAATGTTGTCGATCTCCAGGACACCCTCTTCGAGCTGCCGGAACAGCACCCGTCGCACTTCCGCGCAGACGCTGCGGTCGCGTTGCTGCGCGAGCAGCCACTCGGCGAGATTGGCGTGGAGATGTTCCATCGCGCTGTCGTGATGCTGCGACGGAAGCGCCAGCGTCTCTCGGGCGAATGTCATCCGGTTCTCGGGGGCGTTGAATCGGACTCTGGCGCCCATGATCCGTTCGTATTCTGCGGCATCGGTTCTCGGCGCATGCGAATAACAGACCTGGCTGGGCCGAATCTCCACCTCGGTCACCCAGCGCATCACGGACAAGATCATGGCGAGCATGAACTCCGCATGGATCTCACGGACCGAGGGAGCGAGGGACTTGCTGTCGAAAGTCAGTCGGACTTCCGTCGCGGTCTCTTCGAAATGCAGCCAGGGCGAGTTCGTCAACAAGGATTGAAATCGGGCGACACGGCGCACACCGTCGAGCAGCGTCGCGCTCGACAGCATCAGGTAGCCGAGCAGATTGACCGCACGCGCATGCACGCGTTCGCCGGCATGCAACCCGACAGCCGCATCCCCCGACAGGCGCTCAGCGTTCAGGAACATCGATTCGTAGATGCTCTGCGGAATTCGGCACTCCGAATCGTCGAGGCTCGAAACGTCGATCTCGCAGGCTTCGAGGAGGGCAGCCGAATCGACACCGACGCGCGCTGCGGCTTCGACGAAGAGCCGAAGCGTCGTAGCCGAAACGGTGGACTCTGGATTCATGAACGCCCCTGGGACCTGATCTCCTCGGACGCCCAGCAAGGTATCACAGTGCCGACGCGTCTCGATTGGCGTGTCTGGTCAAGGAAATGGCTCGGAAGATCAAGGTCGACGTATGCCTTCGATCGTAGATTCGAGGTCGAGAACGGAGGTGCGCTCATGCCGAACTGGGTTTTCGAAATGCAGCTCTCTTCCGGTCTCGAGGGCCGTCGCCTCCCACCCCTGTTGGCACCAGGGCGACGGTCCTCCCGAATTCACCGCGAGGAGGGGACATGCCGTCCAGGGAACCGAGCTACGACCAGGGAATGGCTTCGCAGGGCGTCGTTCGTACGACGCTGCTCTCGCTCGTCGACACTCTCACGCACGAGGGTTACGACGAACGAGCGGTCTGTGACCGCGCCGTCGAGCTGATCGAGACGCATCGCGTCGAACTGATCGGCACGCTGCGCGAGTGCGGGATCAGACGAAGTGAGCTCGAAGATGGCTGAGCGCCGCATCGACATCACGCGATGTCGATGCGGTTCGCTCGCGGCTCTCGTGATCCGAAGCGACACGCGGGGACTTGCCGTCTATCAATGCAACCGCGGCGAATGGTTTTGCCGAACGTTCGCGGAAGAGACGGGATCCGCTGAACCCGATACCGACGACAGAAGCCGCCGGTCCGAGACTCGCGAAAGAAGGGCCGGCTGAGAGCCAGAGATTTCGATCACACGCGTTCAAATGGCGTGTAGGCGAACCGGCAGCTTCTGGATCCCGTTCACGAAGCTCGACCGGATCCGCGCGGCTTCGCCCACGACCTCGACCGCGCTGTATCGCTTCAGGATCTCTTCCCAGAGGACCCGCACCTGCATCTCAGCCATGCGACTGCCGACGCAGAAATGGCGGCCCCATCCGAACGAGAGATGGTTGCGCGCGTCTGGGCGATCGATCAGAAACTCGTTCGGACGGGTGATCGCGTCCTCGTCGCGGTTGGCCGAGACGTACCACATCGCAACCTTGTCCCCCGCCTTGATCGATCGTCCGCGCAGCTCGCTATCCCGCGTGGCTGTGCGTCGCATGTGCGACAGCGGCGTCTGCCAGCGGATCATCTCGCTCACCATATTCGGGATGACACTCGCGTCTGCGCGCAGTTTGTCGTACTCGGCGGGATGCTGATTCAGCGCGAGAACGCCGCCGCTAATCGAATTACGCGTCGTGTCGTTGCCACCCACGATGAGCAGGACGAGCGTCGCCAGATAGGTGCGCGGAGACATGTCTCGCGTCGCGGCGCCGTCGGCCAGTAGGCTCACGAAGTCGCCGCCACGCCCCTTCCCCTGGCGGGCCTTCCAAAGCCCTTCGAAAACCTCGAGGCATTCGCGGAGTGCTTCGTGTCGGCGCTCGAGCGTGACGTTGTCGGGGCCGCCGAGGTTCGGCGGTGTCGTCGCGATGTCGGACCAGTAGGTGAGGCGGCGCTGTTCTTCGTAGGGAAAGTCGAAGAGCGCGGCGAGCATCGATGTCGTCAGCTCGATCGATACGCGATCGACCCAGTCGAACTCTTCGCCGACCGGAAGCTCATCGAGGATCAGCTCGACACGTTCCCGGATGATCGGCTCTAGTCGCTTCAGGTTCCGCGGCCCCACCGCGGGCGCGACCGTCTTGCGATGGGCGAGCTGTGTCGGGCCATCCATCGAAATGAAGCTCGAGTCCATCGGTGAATCCGGGAGGGGATCGGAGAGCGTGATCGCGCGCGCAGACGAGTAGGTCTCGGGATCCTTCTCTACACTCACGATGTCTTCGTATTTCGTGACCGACCAGTAGGCGCCGAAATGGCTGTGCTCGGTCAGATGCACCGGATCATCGCGCCGCAGGCGGGCGAAGAAGCCGTGATGCTGGTCCGCAGCGAAGAGGTCGCCGTCGGAGGGGTCGATCCGGTCGAGCGGGAAGGTCTCGGGGTCGGCGTCGACCTGGCCGGTCGGCTTCGGCGGCTCGCCCCGGAGCTGAGGCGTAGAGGGGCGTGGCGGTAGTGCGTCCCACGCGTCGAGTTCGATTGCCTGACTCATCTCTGCTCCCCTTGTCGTTTTGCGCGCCCCGAAGATACGCCCCAGGAGCGCCGCCGACGAGTCGCGTTGGACGCGGGCCGTCCGGCAACTCCCGCGCATCGAAACGCAGCGCCAATGCATCTAGCTCGCGTGGCCGCCCTCTCCCATTCAGCCACCCCCGCCGAACTCCGATCTCAGGACATTGACGGAGGCGAAATCATGGCGACCCTGGAACCGGCATCGATCAAGGGATCCATCTTTGGACGGGCGGTCGAAGACCTGCAGAAACTCGTGTCGGACGGAGAGATCACCCGTGCGTCGCTCGAGAGCCGCCTCGGACCCGAGGGCACGGAGCTCGTCGATGCGTCCATCCTCGCGACGAGCTGGTACGACGTCGGCATCTATGGCGTGATGCTCGAAGTCTTGCGCGACGTCGTCGGCAACGGCTCCGACGCGTACCTCTATCGACGCGGCGCGGAGTCGGCGGAAGTCCTGCTCGAAAAGGGCATCTATCAGCAGATGGACTACCTCAGCCGGACCCAGGTGGCGTCCGCTGCCGATGCCGACGAGCGCTTTCGCGCCTTCGGCCGCGACCTGAACCTGCTCGTCTCGCTCCATGAAGCGATCATGAATTTCGGACGCCAGACGGCGAGCCTCGATCCGGATCATTCAGATCGTTACATGATCGAGCTCGACGACGCCGGCGAATGCCCGGACACGCTCTGCTGTACGACGACGGGGTTCATGAACCGGATGTCGCGCGAGCATGGTGAGGGCGACCTCTGGGAGTGGAGCCGACCGAGGCGCGATCTCGTCGTGTTTCGGATGACGCGCGCGGCCTGACCGGGCGCGCCCCCTCTGACGCGGGATGGCGCTTCCTGCGCCCTCGATGTCCGGATTCGTCGTGGCGCACACGGCCATTCTTCGCTCTCCTCTCTTCATGGCCAACCTCGACGACATACAGCAATCGACCAAAGGACTCTTCCCCGAGCTGATGGGCGTTCGCTTCATCTCGATCGAACCGGACGAGATCCGAGCCGAGATGGAAGTGACACGCGCCATGTGCACCCTGCCGGGGCGCATGCACGGCGGCGCGATCATGGCATTCGCCGACACGCTCGGGGCCTACGGGACCGCGCTCTCGCTGCGCGATGGCGCCGGGACGACGACGATCGAATCGAAGACGAACTTCTTCTCGGCAGGTGCCGAGGGAGGCAAGGTGATCGGGACCGCGACGCCACTCCACCGAGGCCGCTCGACGATGGTCTGGCAGACGCGCATCGAACGCGATGACGGAAAGCTCGTCGCCGTCGTCACGCAAACGCAGATCGTCTTGCCGCGGAAGCTTCAGCCCGCCGAGACGATGGCCGGCCTCTTCGCAGGGCAGGAGACACCCGCACAGATGGATCTGCTCGCGATGCTCGAACGCTCGGGCGGCGGGCTCTACCGCGCGTGGGCCGAAGTCGAGCCGGACCCGGAGACCGCTGCCGCATTGCGAGCGGCCGCCGACCGCGAAGACGAGAACGCGAAGCTCCTCGAAAGGCTCACCACGCGGGATCAAGACTCGTCGAACCAGACCTGATTTCGTCCGGGATCTCGTTTCGCAACCGCCGACGCGAGTTGCAGAATCGGCTGCGCGTGAGGCTTGTCAGAAAGCAGCTACATCGCTGATTTTGCGAAGGAATTCGACTATACCCTCGCCATGTTTCCGACCCGCTTCCGCGATGAACCGATCCTTCTCGACTCTCGACCTGCGACGCGATCGAACGCCGCGCAGAGAGGGCGATTCGTAACGTCCCTTCTCGTCATCGCCGTGGTCGCGATCTTCCAGATCGGCTGCTCCGGCGATTCCGAGGACACGAAGGACGTCGGCGAGCAGGGCCGTTCCACACGCCCGCCGAGCACCGCGGACATGGCACCCGAGCAGCTGGACAACATGCTCCTGTCGGAGGAGTTGATCGAGGGATTCCGTTCCGACATGGGCGCCCTCGCCTTTGCTGCGCGAAACCTGGAGCTGCCCGACGCGCGAACCCGCAAACAGTTTCGTACGCTCGGCCTTCGCGCGAATGACCTCGCACCGGAAGCCGACGAACCCGACCCGGACCCGACCCTTCGATCGCTCGGGCTCTCCAAGCGCGAATGGCCCCTCGTCGACGCGCCAGAGGCCACGAACCTCGAACTGAGCCTATGGCGTCCGCTCTTCGACATCGTCGATCATTTCCATTGGTCCAAGTTCAAGATCAAGTCCGGACATTTCGTCGAAGGCGCTGCCGACGACACGAGAGAGTTCGAGGCGAAGGTCAACTTCAGTGCGCTCGCCGAACTCCGGTCGGGAGAGCTGTCCTGGATTCGCAGTACACAGATGATCACCTGGCGACTGATTCCGGGGACCGACCCCGAGAAGAACGAGAGCTGGCGAATCTCGGCGTGGCATACGAAATCCGCCAATCGAATCGACGCCGTCGCGCCCTTCTTCGAGGACGTCGTCGCCGAGGCCGTGCCGGACCTCGAGCAGCGCGAGCGGGCTCGCCTCTCGATCCACGAACGCCTCGTCGCCGAGCGCATCCTCGCGAAGCGATCCGGAGAGGACTTCGCGCCGCCCCATCCGATCTTCACTGACCTGTCGAACGACCGGCATCCGGGCCTTGCGGTCGTGGATCTCGACTCGGACGGCTTCGACGACCTCTACGTCGTCACACGCTGGGGCCGGAACCAGTTCCTTCACAACCGTGGCGACGGAACCTTCGAAGAGAAGGCGGCCGCGCATGGCCTCGACGTCGAGGGCTTCTCGTCGTCGGCGATCTTCGCCGACTTCGACAACGATGGTGACCCCGATCTCTTCCTCGGCCGCACCGCTGAGCGAAGCGCCTACTACGAGAACGAGGACGGCCAGTTCGTCGATCGCTCCAGCGAGAAGATCGACGTCCCGCTCCCCTACCTCGCCTCATCCGTCAGCGCGACCGACTACGACGGCGACGGACTGCTCGACATCTACGTTTCGACCTACGCGGCGTCGCTCATGTCGCTCGATGGATACGAGAAGTATCTCTCTCCCGACGAACTCGCCGACCTGGCGAAGGTCTGGAGGGGACACTCGACGTTCCTCGAGCTGGTCGGTCCGGCGAACGTATTGCTGCACAACCAGGGAGAAGGCCGCTTCTCCAGGGTGAAGGATCCCGGTGACCTCGCGGCCTATCGGAACACCTATCAGGCGACCTGGGCGGACTTCGACGCCGACGGTGACCCGGACGTCTACCTTTCGAACGATTTCTCGCCGGACAGCATGATCCGGAACGACGGCGAAGGACGTTTCGTCGAGGCGACGGGCGAGCTCGGGTTCAGTTCCTTCGGACTCGGCATGGGTTCGTCCTGGGGAGACTACGACCGCGACGGACGCCAGGACGTCTACGTGTCGAACATGTACAGCACGGCGGGAAGCCGGATCACGGCACAACTGCCCTATGTCGACGACCGATATCGAGAGATGGCGAAGGGCAACTACCTCTACAAGAACGAGGGCGGGAACTTTCGCAAGGTTTCGGGCCAGACCTCACCCGACATCGCGGTCGAACGAACCGGATGGTCCTGGGCCTCGCAGTTCATCGACTTCGACAACGACGGTTACCTCGATCTCGGAGTCTTGAACGGTTTCTACACGGCGCCGCGAGAGGTGGCGCTCTCGGGAGACACATGAAGTGTCTTCTGGCGCACGGTCGTGCGCTCTGACGAAAACGCCCCGACGCAGTCCGTCTTCGACCGCAGCATGGCCGGCGGCCGCCTCGCGGGTGGCTATATCGAAGGCGTCTCGTTCAGCGGAAACGAACGCAACAACCTCTTCGTCAATCTGGCGGCCAAGAACTTCCAGGACGTTTCGGGCATCTCCGGCATCGACCATCCCGCGGACGGTCGCTCCATGAGCATGCTGGACTACGACCGCGACGGATGGACCGACCTCGCGATCGTGAATGCGAACTCGCCCCTCTTCCAGCTCTACCGGAACAAGGTGAAGGAGATCGTCGGTGAACGACCCGTCCTCGCCATTCGACTCGTCGGCGGCAATCGCACGTCGAGTGCGTCCGAGACCTGGGCAGCGCGAGACGGCTACGGAGCCGTCGTCGAAGTGAAGCTCGGCGAAGAACGCCTCGTACGTGAACATCGCGCCGGCGAAGGCATGGCCTCGCAGAACAGCCGGACCCTGCTCTTCGGCCTGGGAGCCGATGCCGAGGGCGCTGCGATCCAGGTCCGCTGGCCATCGGGCAATGTGCAGGAGCTCGACTTCGCCGCCGCCGGCTCTCTCGTCACCGTCTACGAGGACGCCAGCGAAGCCGCCGATGGCAAGGGCTTCATGATCGCGCCGTATCGTGTCGAGGGTCTCGCCGCTCGCGCTGCGGCGGCCCAACGCGAAGAGTCGCCAGGGACGCGGCTCGCGATCGCCGGGCCCGAGGGCCGAGGCAATACGAAGGCACGCCTCAAGATCGTGACGACGATGGCCACATGGTGTGACGCGTGCAAGGGCGAACTGCCGCAGCTGAAGAAGCTGCGGAAAGAGTTCGCGAACGATGATCTCGAGCTGCTCGGCGTGCCTGCAGACGAGGACGACACGGAGGCGATGCTCGAGGAGTACGTCGCGACCTACAAACCCGCCTACACGATGCTCAGCGATCTGAGCGACGCCGAGGTGAACGTCGTGAAGCAGGCCGTGATCGATGCGCTGCGAATCGACGCCCTGCCGGCCGCGATCATCACGGACTCGAACGGGCGCGTCTTGCGCACGCTCTGGGAAGCGCCGTCGGTGTCCGAGGTCCGCGAACTCCTGGGGCGAACGGGCGCATGAGGCGCCGGGGGCCGAGCTGGACGATCGCCTTCGCGGCGATGTGTCTAACCCTGGCGGCCTGTGATTCCGGATCCCGATCGACACAAGAAAACGCTTCCCTCACGCTCGAGTCCGAAGATCCTCGCTTCCGTCTCGTGCTCGAACGCACACCCCCGCTCTCGAAGCCCTCGATCGATGCAGAGCAGGAGATCCGACTGGGCGTGATCCCGAAGAAGGGTTGGCACATCGAACCCGACGCGCCGACGACCCTCCAGATGACGGCGCCAGAGGGCATCACCCTCGCCGCCTCGTCCCAGAGCGGAAAGGATGCGCTCGTCCTCTCCGAACAGCACACGGAATTCGCCGTCGCCTATCGAGTGCTGAACGACACGCGCAATGCCGACGCCGATGCGCCGACGGACGCACGCGTCGAGGCGCGGCTGAAGTTCGGGGTCTGCCGCGAAGGCGATCCGCGATGCGAGATCGTCCGCCGGACGCTCGACCTTCCGCTGTCCTGGTAGACAGCCTTCAAGCGAAACGCGGAACCAGATCCCGGCCCACCCTCTCGAGGACGTCGTACCGCGGCTCGAGAGCCGGCAGGATCATCACCTGGTCGAGTCCCGCGCGTTCGAGGGCCTCGAGTCGTAGAGCGAGATCGTCGGCGGTGCCAACAAGGCAGGTGGCCTCGATGATCTCACGCGTCACGAAGCGCTCCTCTTCCGGAATCACCCAGCAGTTGTGGCCGGAATGGATCCGCTGATGCAGGCGGTCATCGGGAACGTTCGCGAGCATCGCGCAGTAGTCATCCCATATCTCAGCAAGGAACGCGGGCGGCGAGTGTCCGAACTGCCGCCACTGGTCGTAGGCGAAATGCACGGTCGCCATCGCGAAGGCGCCACATTCCACGCGGACACGCGGCGAGTCCGCATCCTCCCCGTCGTCGAGCACCGAGATCGTCGTGAGCGCGCAGGTGAAGAATTCGTCCCGATCGAGCGACGTCCCCGCTTCGCGTGCCCCCGCTTCGATCGACTTCCAGAAATGCTCCATCACGTTCGGATGCGGAGGCATGGCCAGGACGGCGCCATCTCCGTAGCGGCCCGCCAGCCCGAGCGACTTCGGACCAAAGCCCGAGACGTAGAGCGGAATCGGATCTTCGAAGTTCACGAATCCCCGATCGGGCATCCCATGCACAATCGCGCGATCGACATCGCCGACCCGCACCATCGACTCCTCGCCCCGCAAGAGCGGGCGCAGGCTTTCGAGGTAGCGGCCGAAATCCGCGATGCGCTGGGGCGGCTCACCCATGACGCGCATCGCCGTATTGCCGGAGCCGATCCCCATGAAAGTGCGTCCCGGCGCGAGCGAATTGATCGTCGCGATTCCGGCGGCGTTGACAGCGGGGGGCCGCGTCCCGGCGACGGCCACGCCCGTCCCGATCCGGATCGTGGAGGTCGCCTGGGCCGCCAGAGCCAGCGCCGCATAGCAGTCCGACCAGATCATCTGGCTGTCGGCGAGCCACGCATGGCTGTAGCCGAGCGATTCGGCGCGGACGACATAGTCGATGTCCCCGACATGAGAAGCCACACAAACGCCGAGCTGCATGATCGAACTCCTGGATTCCCTTGACGCTGACCTCGTCGGGTCGGTAGCGTCATTCAACCAAACGACGGAGACGATATCCATGGCACCTGACCAATCTCGCACGACCCAAGGCCGCGGACGGCACTACGACAGCGTCGTCGACACCATTGGCGATACGCCCTGCATCCGAATCAACCGGCTCGCGCCCGAGGGCGTCACGATCTACGTGAAGGCGGAATTCTTCAACCCCGCCGCGTCGGTCAAGGATCGACTCGCGATCAGCATCATCGAAGAGGCCGAGCGAAGCGGACAGCTCAAACCTGGGCAGACGGTCGTCGAAGCAACGAGCGGAAATACGGGCATCGGCCTCGCCATGGTATGCGCGGCCAAGGGCTATCCCCTCGTCGTGACCATGGCCGACAGCTTCTCGATCGAGCGCCGCAAGTTGATGCGATTCCTCGGCGCCCAGGTCATCCTGACACCCCGTGCCGAAAAAGGCATGGGCATGTACAACAAGGCGGTCGAGCTCGCCGAGAAGAACGACTGGTTCCTGGCACGCCAGTTCGAAACCGATGCGAACGCGAAGATCCACGAGAACACGACGGGGAAGGAGATCATCGCGGACTTCGCCGGCGAACGCCTCGACTACTACGTCACCGGCTACGGAACCGGCGGCACGGTCACGGGCGTCGCGCGCGTCCTGCGCAAGGAACGACCCGAAACGAAGATCATCCTGATCGAACCGGCCAACGCCCAGATCGTCGGCAGCGGAACCGGTCAGGAGCGAACGAGCGAAGGCTCGCCCGCCGCGAGCCACGCGTCCTGGGAGCCGCATCCGATCCAGGGCTGGACCCCGGACTTCATCCCGCTCGTCCTGCAGGAGTCGATCGATCAGTCCTACTACGACGAGCTCGTGCCGATCCCTGGCCCGATGGGCATCGAATGGTCGCGGAATCTGGCGAAGCACGAGGGCATCTTCACAGGCATCTCCGGCGGCTCGACCTTCGGTGTCGCGATGCAGATCGCGGAAAAGGCGGAACCCGGTTCGGTCATCCTCGCCATGCTCCCCGACACGGGCGAGCGATACCTCTCGTCGCCGCTCTTCGAAGGGATCGAAGAGGACATGAACGCCGAAGAGGTCGCCCTCTCCGAGTCGACACCGAACTTCCAGATGCCGAAGGGTTAGAGCCCATCTCGCAAACCCCTCGGTCGCGATGAACGCGCCTTCGGCCGGGTCTCTGCGTCGCGAAATCTTGAAGTAGCGACGGCTACGCCTGCGATCTCGCGCCTTGATCTCGAGCCAAGATCATGTCCCTCGCTCGGTCGGGATTTGTGAGGTGGGCTCTAGTCACGACGCAAACAGAGCGCCATCAAGCTGCCCGCCGAACCGAGCAGCAGCGCAAGCCCAACCTGCCCCTTCGCGCCGAGCATCGGCAAGCTCGGCGGCCCGCAGCCACCGATCAGCGCATGCGTACAGCCCTCGATTTCGTCGCAGGCGTCGGCCGTGCAGATGTCTTCGTCGTCGCAATCGAGCGAAGCGCCGGGCGAGCAGCTCCCGCCACTGCACAGGTCACCCGTCGTGCAGGCGCCGCCGTCGTCGCACGACGCGACGTTCGGAACGAAATCACACCCGCCGGGTGATACGCATGCATCGTCCGTACACGGATTCGAATCGTCGCACGTCACGGGCGAACCCGACATGCAGAATCCGCCCGAGCAGACGTCGCTCTCGCTGCAGGCATCACCGTCATCACAGGTCGCCGTATTCGGCGGATTCGCACATCCACCGATCGTGAAGCAGAGATCGTCGGTGCAGGGATTCAGGTCGCTGCAGTCGGCGGGCGGACCCGCGACGCAGGCCCCACCGGAACAGACGTCTCCGTCGGTACAGGCGTCGGCGTCGTCGCAGGGATCGACGTTCGATACGAAGACGCAGCCACTGCCTGGATCGCATGAATCATCCGTGCAGGCATTCGTATCGTCGCATGCGATCGGACTGCCGACGCAAGCCCCGGCGCCGTCGCATTGATCCCCCGTCGTACAGAGCGACGCGTCCGTGCACGACGAACCCCCCGCTTCGAAGCCGCAGATCGCCGTGCAGCAATCACCGCCGACGACATTGCCGTCGTCACAACTCTCGCCCGGATCGAGGATGCCGTTCCCACAATCCGCCCACGCAGCAGCGACGGCGTCCGCAACCTCGACTCGCGGGAACGACATCGCGTTGTCGGGGTTCGTAACCGACACGCCGGTCGAGACCAGATGTGTCCGAAGATCGGCTGGGGAAAGGCTCGGAACGAGTTCCAGGAGCAGGGCCGAGACGCCCGCCGCATAGGGACTCGCCGCGGAGGTCCCGCCGAAGTTCACGGTGCCCCCGCCCATTGCGCTCGCCTGCGTCCGCCAATCCGGGGCGAGCACGTCGAGAAGCGAGCCGCTGTTCGTATGACACACGAAGACGTCGGGGGCCGACACATCCGAACAGAGAATCGTCGTGCAGCTCGCATTGCCGCACCAACCGACCGAGCCCATGCTCGCGTCGTAGACGCCGCCGACCGAGATCGCCTCGGCCACGCATGCGGGGGCTGCGATGCCGGAATCATGTCCGTCGTTCCCCGACGCCGCGAGGACGGCAACGCCGGCTGCGGCGAGGTCCGCGATCGCGATCGCCGCCGGAGTCGTCGAGCAGCTCGAGAGGCCCGTCGAGTCGTACTCGCCGCCGTTCGAGAGGCTCATGTTCACGACATGGATCGGAACGTTCGGGTCGTCGTGGTTGCCGAGGACCCAATCGAGGGCCGCTTCGAGATCCGAATCGGTTCCGGACCCCGAACTCGAAAGGACCTTGATCGCCACGATGCCGGCCGCCGGAGCGACGCCGAGCCCCGCCACGACGCCGTCGCTCGTAATGATCGACGCGACCGATGTCCCATGTCCTTCGTCGTCTTCGGCCGCTCCGGGACCCGATGCCGAAGCCGTGTTGCCTGGGCAGCAATTGCCAGTGAGGGGAGCCGGGTGGGTGTCGCAGAAGCACTGCTCACGGACCAGACTCGAGGAAAGATCCGGATGATCACTGTCGTAGCCCGTATCGATCACGGCCACGTTGATACCGGTCCCCAGAACGCCGAGGTTCGTGAAGGCGTCCGATCCGATCAGGGCACGTCCTTGGCTCGTCGCCATGCGGATCTCGCCGTCGAGATGGATCGCGACGACTTCGGGATGGCGACGCAGCGCCTCGATCCGCGCGGCCGGGAGCGCGATCGCCATCCCGGGTACCTGTCGATAGCGATGCTTCGGAATCCGACCCTGGAGCGCGGGCAGCGCCAGCAGCCGGGTCTGGGCCGAAGCGATGGCTGCACGCCGCGCGGCACGAAGAGCCGGTCGGTTCGAATGCGCGAGCGTGATCCGAACGGGGATCGACTCGTCCGCTCGTGCGGATGCGAGCCGATCTGCGAGTCGTGGACCGAGGGGCACGAGGCGCTCGGTCACGACCGGCGGGTTCGTCTCCGCATCGGCGAAGCTGGCCGAGAATGGAACCAGGAGAAGACACGAGAAGATCGTTGCGACGAGGAATCGTCCAGCGACACGAACCGCGACCCACTCGCCCAGCGCGTGCGCCTCGGCTCTCGTGACTCGATCGGCGATGCCCGGGTCTGGGGTTCCCAAGTCGACCGAACTCCTCGCGCATGCGCGTTCCGCCGCTAGACCGATCGGCTCCGGTCGCGGACGCGCTTCCAACGCATCATACCCTCGGAGAGTGACGACGACGCGCTGATCTCGGGAAAGTCTGCGCCGGATCCGGACTCACCAGCGGGCGACGACGCTCTCTCTCGCACAGCGATCCGCGGCGAAGGCCATTCGATGACTCCAGAGCGAATCCCTCGCGGGCGAGTCGGCCGGGGCCTGCCCCTGGATCGATGCGAGAAAGGAGCGGAAGAGCGCGAAATCGGATCCGCCGTGGCGACCCGCGAAGGAATCGATCGGAAGCTCTCGCTGTCGACCGCTCTTGTGATCGAAGATCGTCGCGTGCTGTTCGACATTGAAGAATCCCGCGACCAGCGTGCCACGCGTTCCGTCGATTCGCGTCTCCCGACCCTCGCGATGGGACGTCGAATGCATGGTGAAGCTCGCGACCACGCCATTCCCGAACTGGATGTCGACCTGCTGGCTGGCGGGCTGGTCATTGTCTCCCACGCGATAGGCGCAGCGTCCGTATCGCGTCTCGCGCAGCGCCCGCTCGACGCCTTCGGGCGAGGTGTCGTCCGTGATGACCGAGACCGGCCAACCGGGCCAGCCATTCGCCTTCGGCACGTCCTCGGCAGGAGACTCGTCGGGCGAGGGACGACTCCTCTTGCGCAGATCGAGCAGCAGGGGTGTCAGGTCGCGATAGATCGCCACCGCGTCATAGGGACACGTCTCGGAGTGCGGGCAACCATCTATGCAAAGCTCGGGCGCGTCGGGCGGCGCGTTCGCTTCGCACAACTGCGTGGGCCGTTCGATCGAGGTGAGGCGGGTCGGCGCTTCGCCCGCGAACCAATGCAACAGATCGAGATCGTGGCAGGACTTGGCCAGGATCATCGGTGAGGATTCGGAGCGGTTGCGCCAATGTCCCCGGCAATAGGAATGGGCGTAATGCCAATACGAGACGTTCTCTGAATGCTGGATCGTGATGACTTCGCCGAGTTCCCCCGAGTCGATCGCGTGCTTGATCGCGCGATAGAGCGGGGCCTCGCGAAGGACGTGACAGATGCGAAGCACCCGGCCGGCTCGTTCGCTTGCCTCGACGAGTCGCTCGCAATCGGCTTCGGTCACGGCCATCGGCTTCTCGAGCAGGACGTGATAGCCGCGCTCCAATGCCTGGAGAGCGGGCTCGACATGATGTCTGTCCTGCGTCGCGATCAATGCGAAGTCGGCGCGCCGCTCCCCCGCGAAGAGCTCCGCCGAATCGCCGAAGCAGGCGTCCCCGGAGAGACCGAAACGCTCTGCGAACGCATCGCGACGATGAGGATCGCGCTCGGCAACGCCGACGATGCGCCCGAGCTCCGGCTGCTCGAGAAGCAGTGGCGCGTAGGCGTTCGCGCCCCGGTCGCCCGCACCGATGACCACGCCCGTCGGACCAATCACGTCCGGACCGCGCGGAGGGACCGTCGAATCTCCCGACGGCCCGCCGCCTGTCCGGCTAGATGACATATGAATCGCCGGAGGCCCGGACGGTGAGGTCGCTGATCGAAACGCCCCAGGGCTGATCGATGACGTAGACGATCTGATCGGCCAGGTGTTCGGGAGAGAGTGCGAAGTAGGCCATGTCGTCGACGTCGCCGAGTGCCGCAGGCGCATCGCCCGTCATCAGCTTCCCGAGGTTCTGCATGAAGCTCGCCTCGTTCGCCCCGAGGATCCCGCCGACCGCCGCCGGATTGATCACCCCGGCCCCGAGCCCCGTCGCCGGCACGCCGGTCGGGCGAATCGTCGTGACCTTGATCTTGCCGAGCGACTCCTGGCGAAGCGATTCCGAGAGTACGTTCACAGCCGCCTTCGTCGCGCCGTACACGGCGGCGCCGGCGACCGGGTAGTTTCCGTAGATCGACGACACATTCACGACCTGGCCGCGCCCCTGCGCGATCATCTGGTCGTGCACGGCGATGATCCCGTGCAGAACGCCCTTCAGGTTGATGTCGATGCATCGATCCCAGGCGTCGCCCGCCGTCGCATGATCCGAGTAGAACGCGAGCGGCATCACACCCGCATTGTTCACCATCACATCGATCGCACCGAAGGCCTCGACGGCACGCGCCGCGAGCGTCGCCATCTGCACGCGATCCGTCACGTCGGCCACGACCGCTTCGACCTGCCCGCCCTGCTCCCGAATCGAGTCGGCCATCGCGCGCAGCTCGTCTTCGTTCACGTCCGAAGCGACGACCTTTGCACCGAGCGCAGCCGTTTTCTGTGCGACGAGTCGGCCGAAGCCGCCCGCGGCGCCCGTGATGATGATGACTTTCCCTTCGACGTGATTCGGCATGCGCATCTCCTGGAGTGAAGGCGGACTATACTCGACCGACCGGGCGGGCTTGCCGTTCGGGATCGCGCCGCTGCGCGACTGCGCCTCAGGAGACCACGTTGACCAAGTCCGACCCCCTGGAGATCAAGCCGCACTGGGACGCGACCAAACTCAGCCAGAGCGACATGTGGCAACAGAAGCGACGCCTCGCTTCCGCCATGCGCCTCGTGATCGAAAGACTCGTACCGAGCAATGCGCCGGCCGACGAACTCAGCCGCGCGGCCGACGGCCTCGAGCGGTACGCCGAAGCCCTGAAGGATCACCCCCGACTCCGCGATTCACGACTCATCGCCGAGTCGGCCAATGCCGGCGACGTCGGCGCCTTCTTCGACCAGAGCCCCCTGATCGGGCTCGCCAATCCCCTCGCCCCACCGCTCACGATCGGGCGCAAGGACGATCGCCATGCGCACGCGACAGGTGTCTTCGGTTCGGCGTACGAGGGGCCGCCGGGCTCGGTGCACGGCGGATTCGTCGCGGCGGCCTTCGACGAGGTGCTCGGCTACGTGCAATCTCTTTCGGGCCATCCCGGCATGACCGGCACGCTCGAGGTGGTCTATCGAAAGCCCACGCCGCTGCATACGCCGCTGCTCTTCGAAGCCACCCTCGAACGCGTCGAGGGACGCAAGATCTTCACGAGTGCTCGACTCGAAGCCGACGGTGTCCTTCGCGCGGAGGCAACGGGGATCTTCATCTCCTTCCGCGAGGGCGCCATGCAAGAACTGACCGAGGCGCGCGCCGAGCGGGAAGCGCGAATCGCGAGCGACGAAACGGTCGAGAACGAAGCGGACGTGGAGTAAGATCGACTCGGATTCGGCGCCGAATGGGGGGAGTTTGGCCAGTATCGTCACGACACGACAAGGAAAGCTCGAAGGTGAATCGCGCCGGCACGGCGAGCGGTTCAAGGGCATTCCCTTCGCGCAACCTCCGATGGGCCCGCTGCGCTTCGAAGCGCCGCAGCCCCCCGAATCCTGGATGGGAATCCGGTCGGCCAACGCGTACGGTTCGTCGGCGCCCCAGATCGGCCCCGTGAATCGCATGATTCGTGGAGTGATCGGCGCCGCCGGAAGTCGGCAGAGCCAGGATTGCCTCTATCTGAACGTTTGGACGCCTCGATCTGATAATGCGCGACGACCGGTCATGGTCTGGATCCATGGCGGCGCGTTCATTCTCGGCTCCGGCTCGACGCCTCTCTATCAGGGCGAACGACTCTCGCGAAGCGGTGACGTCGTCGTGGTCACGATCAACTACCGGCTCGGCGCGCTGGGCTTTCTCGACTGGAGTTCCGTCGTCGACGGGGCGGATCGACCGCCGTCGAATCTTGGCATTCGCGATCAGGTCGCCGCGCTCGAATGGGTGCGCGACAACATCGAGGGTTTCGGCGGCGATCCCGAGAACGTCACGGTCTTCGGCGAGTCGGCCGGGGCCATGAGCATCGGCACGCTGCTCGGCGTGCCCGCCGCGCGCGGCCTGTTCCACAAGGCGATCATGCAGAGTGGCGCCTCTCACAACGTTTCGAGCCGGCAGAAGTCCGCTCGTGTCGCGGAGCGCTTCGTCGAAGCCCTCGGACTCCGCAAACCGACGCCTGACGCGCTGCGGGAATTGCCTGTGACTCGGCTGATGCAGGCACAGGCGCAGACCTCAGTGACGATGGGTCTCGACGACGGTTTGATGGCCTGGCAGCCCTGTATCGAAGACGACTTCCTGCCCGAGCCGCCGCTGACCGCGATCGACCGCGGCGATGTCGCGCACATTCCGATCATGATCGGAACGAATCGTGACGAGTTCAAACTCTTCACCTTCGCGGATCGCAACCGCATGGACGACGATCAGTTCTTCCGGCGCGTTCGGCGCATCGCCCGCCGAGCCGACGCGGTCGAAGACCGCCTGCTCGAACGGATCATGGCGACCTACGGCCCGGGCATCGGCCAGCGGGATCCCGGCGCCAACGATCGCTGGGTCACGCTCCAGAGCGACCGGATCTTCCACTATCCAGCGACCCGGCTCGCCGACGCCCAGGCGATCCACCAGCCGAAGACCTACAGCTACCTCTTCGATTGGCGACCGCCCCTGCTCGGGGGTGCGCTCGGCTCGTGTCACGGGCTCGAGATTCCATTCGTCTTCGGTGCCATGCGGGCGGGGGTCCTGCGGGCCAGCCTGATCGCCGATCGGGGAGCCGGGAAGCTGAGCGACGCGATGCAGCGCGCCTGGACCAGCTTCGCGCGAAACGGACAACCCGACCTCGGGCGCTCGCCCGAATGGCCTTCGTACGAGCCCAAGCGGCACTACACGATGTGCCTGGGCAGCCGACGCGGCGTCCTCAAGGATCCGCACGAGGGCGCGCGCGAGTTCTGGGAACCACTGATCCCGAACGGCGAGGTTCCCTCGCTCTAGGGCGGTCGGACGCCCGGTCCCCTCGCTCCCTGTCCCCTGGAATCGTCCCGAGCTCGACCCGAGAGATCCCCTCGACCGGGGCATTCCGCGCGGACGTGATGTCCCGATCGACGCGAAGGGCTTCGGCGCTGCGCACATCTCGATGTGCCCGCACTCGGCGGACCGATCCGGACCGATCGGCGCCAGTGGCATGAATTCGGGTGGATCGAACCCTATTGACAGTTCTATCAGTAATGTCATCCTTGTTGAGCGATCTATCAATAACGACGGTCCTGCGTCCCCCCAGACATCCGACGAGGATGGCCCCCGCCAAGAGGAATCGAATCATGCCCGAATCCAAGCCCCGCGCCGCGATGCGTTTCGAAGACCGGATGACCCCCGCCGACGCCCTGATGTGGAACATCGAATCCGACCCCGTCCTTCGCTCGACGATCCTGAGCGTCTGGATCCTCGACAGGATGCCCGACTTCTCCCGCTTCGAGGCCAAGGCCGACCGCGCGACTCGAATCATCCCGCGCCTTCGCCAGCGGGTCGTCGCCGACGCCCTCGGAATCGCGCCCCCGAAATGGGAAGACGACACGCGCTTCGACCTCCGCTTCCACGTTCGTCGCGCCGCCCTGCCCGGTCAGGGAACGATCCGCGATCTCCTCGACCTCGCCGAGCCGATCGCCATGCAGGCCTTCGACAAGGACCGACCGCTCTGGGAACTTCATCTGATCGAAGGTCTCGAAGGCGGTCGCTGCGCGGTCATCATGAAACTGCATCACGCGATCTCCGACGGAGTCGGACTCGTCCGAATGACCGAGTGTCTGATCGAGCGCGGACCCGAAGACGACTTCTCGACGCGGCCGGGCCCGGCGATCGTCGAAGACGCTCTACCCGGATCGAGCGAAGAAGCCAGCGCCTGGGACAGCGTGACCGATGCGCTCGCCGATCGGATTCGAACCGGTCTCGACCGCTGGCGCCGCATCGGCAGCGCCGTCACGCGGAATGCGGTCTCGAGCCTCAGCCACCCGGTCGATACCGCCGCCGAGATCCGCGACACGCTCAGCTCGGCGGGCCGCATCCTCGCGCCGTCGTCGGAGCCGCTCTCGCCGATCATGCGGGATCGGTCGACCGCGGTCTGTTTCGACTATCTCTCCGTGCCCCTCGAAGCCATGAAGCGCGCAGGGAAGTCGGTCGACGGGACGATCAACGACGCCTTCGTCGCGGGTATCGCCGGCGGCCTCGGGCGTTATCACGAGGCCATGAACTCGCCGACGGAGCGTCTTCGCATGTTGATGCCCGTGAACGTCCGCGGCAGCTCGAATCCCAAGGACCCGAAGGCCGCCGCCTCGAAGAACGCGGACGTCGTCGGCAATCAATTCGCGCCGGCTCGCTTCGAGGTCCCGATCTCGATCGAGAATCCCGCGGAGCGCATGATCGCCGTCGGCAAGCTCTGTCGTGAGCAGCGCGACGAGAAGGCGCTGCCCTGGCTCGACGAGATCACGAGCGTGGTCGGCTCCCTGCCGACCGCCTTCACGGTCAACCTGTTCGGCGCCATGCAGAAGACGACGGACTTCACGACCAGCAACGTGCCCGGCCCGCGCCGAACGACCTGGATGAGCGGAGCGAAGATCGAGAACTTCATGCCCTTCGGACCGATCGCCGGCGCCAGCCTGAACGCCACGGCCTTCAGCTACGACGGAGACCTCCACGTCGGCATCAACATGGACCCTGCGGCCGTCGCCCAACCGAAACTCCTCGTCGAGTGCCTCAAGGCCAGCTTCGAGGAAGTGCTCGCGGTCTCGCGATGAGCGCCGATGCCACCGACGCGCCGGCGAGACGTCGCCGCCTCCCGCCCGAAGAGCGTCGCGCGCAGCTCCTGTCGATCGCGATCGACGTCTTTGCCGACCGCGGAATCGGCGCCGCCCGACATGCCGAGATCGCCGAACGTGCGGGTGTCGCGGTATCGACCGTCTTCGTCTACTTCCCCACGCGCGAAGCACTGGTCGATGCGGTCCTGGACGAAGTGGCGAACTTCTTCCTTCAGGCCGCCGAACGACTGCATGGACAGGACAAGGGCTGCGTCGAGATCCTGCGTGACGTCGGCAACGCGTTCCTCGAGTTCGTGCGCACGCATCGCAGCCAGGCGATCGTCTGGCTCGAATGGGGAGCGGCCATTCGCGAAGACATCTGGCCGCGCTATCGCGCCTTCACGGAATCCATCGTCGCGATCACGCGGCGCACGCTCGATCGCGGCCAGGCCCAGGGCTGCGTCCCTCGACACGCGGACGCCGAGGGGCTCGCGCGCCTCTTCGCCTCTTCGTCCCAGTCGATCGCACGGCTCCAGCTGAGCGATGTCGATGCCGACACGATCGAGCGCTTTCAGGAGACGGTGCTTCGCGCGATCGTGATTGAAGAAGCACTCGCAGCCGCCTGAACCCGACGCGTTCGGTCGAAGCTATTTCTGGTAGTACTTCTCGCGCTCACGCGAAGCCTGAACGATCGGGATCTCATCGTCGGCGAGCGGCCGCATGATCTTCTTCCGGGCCAGCGCCTGCTCGACGAAGGGCGCGAGTTCCTGGGCCTTCTTTGCTTCGCGCTCTGCACGCTCGGCGGCGAACTCCGGGAGCACTTCCGACCCGAAGAGTTCCAGGCTCTCGCAGATGTGATCGTGCCGATTGCGCCCGCCCTGCTGCAGGAAGATGATCTGATCGACGCCGGAGGACTCGAAGTCGCGAACGAAGCCGGCGAACTCGCCGGGCGTCCCGATCCCCGGGCTTCCGATGGTCGGCAGGTCGCGGTCGCGTAGCGCTTCGTATTCCTTCCAGAGCGTACTGCGACCCGGCTTGGCGTCGTTTGCCACGAGCGCGTTGATCGCGTATCGGAAGAACGCGAACCCATCGACGCCGCGGCGACGGCCCTCTTCTGCGTCGTCGTTCAGCGAGAAGCCCGCCACGACGGCGATGTTCGCGTTCACGGAGTGACCGAGGGGGACACACTCGTCGCTCTTGATGATCGAGTAGTAGGCGTCGGCCCAGGTCTTGGCCTCCTCGGGATTCACGAAGGTGAAGGCAAGCGCGCCGAGACCATTCCTCGCTGCCGTCTCGATCGTCTTCCGATTCGTACAGGCCAGCCACATCGGCGGATGCGGTTTCTGGATCGGCTTCGGGATGACGTTGCGACAGGGCATCGAGAAGCCCTCGCCTTCGTAGCCGGGATAGGGATCCATCACCATCATGTTCGCGATCTGTTCGGCGGCCTCGAACGAGAGGGCCTGTTTCCGCTTCGCGGGAATCCCGTAGCCGTGGAGCTCGAGCCGCGTCGCGCCTTCCCCGATCCCGAACTCGGCACGCCCCTTCGAAATCAGATCGAGCATCGCGACCGCCTCGGCCGTGCGCGAGGGATGGTTGTAGTTCGGGATCACCTGACGAATCCCGAAGCCGATCCGAATCCGCTCGGTCCGCGCCGCGAGCGCCGAGAGGAAGACCTCGGAGGCCGAACAATGCGAGTACTCCTCGAGGAAATGGTGCTCGACGGCCCAGGCATGATCGATGCCGATGCGATCGGCGAGTTCGACCTGCTCGATCGCCTCGTGAACCAGTCGCAGCTCGGAATCTTCCTGCCACGGTCGCGGCAGCTGCAGCTCGTAGAACACCCCGAATTTCATCTCGATCTCCCTTACCACCGAAGAGCGCCCAGGAGCACCATCGATGCTTCCTCGACGTTACGTCGAACCCGGCCCCGGGCCCATCCCGCGCGGATCCGACCGCGCGGCGTCCGAGGCCAGCTCGCCCTCTTCTCCCCGTGTCTCCCCCAGCAGCGGCGCTCCACAATCGCGGCAGAAGCGCGCGCTGGTGATGTGGCCTTCCGTGAGACAGCCGGGACAGGTCCGGGTCGTCAGCTGGGAGGGCTGGGCGACACTGGTCAGCTCGGCCGTCACGATCCCTGTCGGGATCGCGATGATCCCGTATCCCAGGATCATCAGCGTCGAGCTGAGCATCTGACCGAGCACCGTCTGAGGCGTGATATCGCCGTAGCCCACGGTCGTGAGCGTCACGATCGCCCAATACATCGACCTCGGAATCGACGTGAAGCCATGCTCGGGCCCTTCGATCAGGTACATCGCCGCCCCGATCACGACGACGACCGTCAAGACCGTGAAGAGGAACACGGTGATCTTCGGACGCGAGTTCCGAATCGCGGTCATCAACACGTAGCTCTCCGAGACATATCGCCCGAGCTTGAGCACACGGAACACGCGCAGCAGACGAAGTATCCGGATCACGAGGAGATGGTGACCGCCGGGGAGGACGAGACTCAGATAGCTCGGCATGATCGAGAGCAGGTCGACGATCCCGTAGAAGCTCACGGCATAACGGATCGGCTGACGAACACAGGCGAGACGCAAGACGTACTCGACCGTGAAGAGCCCCGTGAAGACCCATTCTGCGACACGAAAGGCAGTGTGGTAGCGCGCTTCGAGTGCAGCAACGCTGTCGAGACACACGGCCGCGACACTGGCGAGGATCGCCCAGAGGAGTGCGACGTCGAACATCTTGCCGAGAGGCGTGTCGGCTTCGAAGATGATCTCGTAGATCTTGCGTCGCCGGGGCCCCAGCGCAGTCTCGATCGCCACGTTCGGTCTCCCCGCTCCCATTCGACCCAGACCCGATCACGTGCCCGACGCCGACGAGCTTCCGCGGCATCCGGATGCCCGCCCTTCGGCTATCGCGTCCCCACGATTCGCGAGAACAGATTCAGCGCGACGGCTTCGCGCGCGAATCCCCGCGCACGGAGGGCCGGGATCAGATACGTCATGGAATGATGATGGAAGTCGGTGAACTCCGCATCGAAGAGCGATTTGCCCTTCAGGCTCCGCCAGACCGCCGAACGCACGTACTTGAAGACGAGTCGCCGCAGCGAACGGCTGATTTCCTTCTGGTCGAGAAACTCCTCACCGTGTCGCATCAGGAGTTCCATCCACCCCGCGTGCCATGCACCGACCCGCCACGAATAGCCGGTCGCCGAGTCTGCATCCTCGCGCAGCAGAACGAGTCGCTCCGGAACGAAGAGCAGATCCGAATCCCTCAACGTCTCGAGAAAGCCCTCCTTGTCCGCCTGACTGAGCGGCGGTTCGCTCGGCAAACCGGGAGGAAATCCGGTCGCGTCGTAGAGCTCGGGCCATCCGCAAATCGCAGCGCGGCGCAGCAGGAGAACCGACGGCTGAGCGAGATAGTCGGGTCCACCCAGGAACAGCAACTTGACGACTTCGCGTCCCCCGATCCGCGTCTCACGACCGAGCCGCGTCCGCGGCAGCGAACGCTTCCCGTTCATGAAGAAACTACTGACGATCGCGACGTCGGGATGTCGCTCCGCGGCATCGACCGAGCGCGACAAACACGTGGGAACGAATCGATCATCCACGTTCAGCTGGCGAACGTACGTCGACTCGTCGGGCACCTGCGCGAGCGCACGATTCCAATTGGAGAGCATGCGAAGATGCTCGTCGAACTCGACGAGTCGAATCCGTGGATCCTGCTCCGCCAACTGTCGCGCGATCTCACGCGTTCCGTCCGTGCTGCCGTTGTCGACGAGCAGATGGATCCAGTTCTGATAGTCCTGCGCGCGCACGCTCGCGACGCAGGCAGCGAGATGCGCGGCTCCCTGATAGATGGGCGTAACGATCGTGACGAGTGGACTGGACATGCGACAGACGACCGACGACTCCTGGAAGGATCGACCCGCTGATCGAGCGGGTCAGCGATTCCGGCGAATCGAAAGTGGCTCGTCACGGAGCCACGAGCCGGCCCGAGGGGTCCGAGAAACGGCCCCGCCGGCAGGATGCTTCCGATCAGAGAGGATGGGCTGGTCGGCTCCTCCGACGCTTCAACCCTGCAATCCTGTCACCTTTGGCGCTGAGCGCGCAAGATGACCCTTCGTGATGGCGATTTCAAGACCTGCGCGATCGTCGTCCGGAACCTGTCCGGGTCGGACTATGCTGGGAACGATTCCATGACCGAAAGGACACGTCGCGATGAAGATTTCCGGATCCTGTGACGATCGATTCAGCGCCGTTCGCGAAGCCTTCGCGAACAACTTCAAGAACGGACTCGAGGTCGGCGCCAGCGTCGCCATCACCGTCGACGGAAAACCGGTCGTCGATCTGTGGGCTGGAGATGCGAAAAAGGGAGGTGCGCCGTGGCAGGAAGATACGATCGTGAACGTCTACTCGACGACGAAGACGATGGCCGCAACTTGCGTGCTACTTGCCGCTGATCGAGGGCTACTCGACCTGGACGCCCCCGTTGCCGACTACTGGCCGGAGTTCGGCGCGAACGGCAAGGAATCCGTATTAGTCCGACACGTCATGAGCCATAGCGCCGGTGTCGCCGGATTCGACCCGCCGATCGAGGACGCGAACCAACTCTACGACTGGGACTCCGTCGTTACGGGTCTCGCAGCCCAGGAGCCGTGGTGGACGCCGGGCGACGGCTCGGGCTACCACGCGGTCACGCAGGGCTATCTGCAGGGCGAGCTCGTCCGCCGGGTGACCGGCCGGACGCTCGGCACCTTCTTCCGCGAAGAGATCGCCGAACCGCTCGGCGCCGACTTCCACATCGGGTTGCGACCCGAAGACGACGCGCGAGTCGGCGCGCTGGTACCACCGGGCGCGCCACTCGGAAGCGATGACGCCGATCCGAACTCGATCGCGATGCGGACCATGCGAAGCTGCCGGCTCGACGGAACCGAGCCCAGGACCGAAGGCTGGCGTCGCGCGGAGATTCCCGCGGCCGGCGGGATCGGTAATGCGCGCTCGGTCGCGCGGGTCCATTCCATGCTCGCCTGCGGCGGCGAAGTCGACGGCGTCCGCATCCTTTCGGAGGAGATGGTCGGTCGCATTCTCGAGGAACAGACCAGAGGGACCGATCGCGTGCTAGGAGTTCCGCTGCGCTTCGGTATGGGCTTCGGTCTGATCGACGAGACCTTCCCTCTGAGCCCGAATCAGCGAGCGTTCTTCTGGGGAGGCTGGGGCGGATCGCTTGCGCTCATCGATCTCGATGCGCGCGTCTCGATCGCCTACGTGATGAACCGCATGGAGCCGAACCTGATGGGCGATCTGCGCGGGGGATCGCTCGTCATGACGACCTACGCCAGCCTGGCCGGCTGATCCGCCGCAGAACTGCATGCGCGCAGGTCAGCTCCCGAAGCTGATCTCGTCCGCGGTCTTGTCGCCGAAGATCTCTTCGTGCCGGGCCGCGACGCGCGGCCAGAGGTCCGGCACCTCGGGATCACTCAGCCCGAAGCATTCCCCGAGCGTCTCGGCGAGTTCGTCGGCGGAGTCCAGGAGCCGCTTGTTCGACGCGCTTCCGTCGTATCGAATGAGCACGCGGCCGAGGAGGAACACGACGCCCTCGGGCCGAAGTCGCTCGCAGATCAGGTTCTGTCGGAACTTCGAATCAGGCGTGGATTGCAGCTCCTCGCACGACTTCTCGAGGCGCCGCTCGTCGGCGGGTGCCAGGATGAAGTCGAAGCTCGGCGGCACGGCGCCCGCAAAATTTTGGAAGCGCCAGAGGTCTCCATCGAGGCGCTCGAGCCGCATCTCCCTGTGCCCCTGCACGAACGAGCCCTCACGGAGCGGAGTCGGCTCGATCATGCCATTGCCAAGGCCGACGTCAGCGAGATGGAGCTCATCGGGCGGGTCGCCATCGAGCCGAACACTCAATACGAGATGGTTGCCTAGCACGTCGTCACCCAACACCTGCCGCATGACTCCGCCCGTCATACGCGTGACCTCGAATCCGATCTCTCCGAGCGCCCAGGCAAACAAGCCATTCATCTCGTAGCACCATCCACCGCGGCTCCGATGCACGATCTTCTCGAAGATGCGTTCGATGTCGAAATCGAGCGGACGTCCGAGCTGTACGTCGAGGTTCTCGTAGGGGATCGATAGGAGATGCTGCCGATGCACGGCGGAGAGACATCCCAGGTCGGGCACGACCGCACCGTCGTATCCGATGCGGGCGAGATAGTCTTCGAGCTTCATGTCCAGCTTTCCGATCGGCGGCCAATCGTGGAGCGTGCGCGCTATCGCATGCTTTGCCGCGTGGTTGCCGGGCGCGTTGCCATGTCATTGTAAAGGCGTGCGGCGTACCCCGCACGGGGCCCATTTCCGGACCCGGAGCACTCACCGTGTGATAGGATCGCCGCTTCGATGGACCCCGTTTCCTGCTGCTGGATTTGCTGAATGCTCTTGCGCCCCCATCCTCGTGACCCCGAACCGAACCGATGGAACGGTCTGCTTCCCGCCGACCCGCGACGCGTAGGTCGCCCGCTCCCCATTTGCTGCGTTTTTATCGCGCTCTTCGTCCTGGGATGCGCGTCGCTCGACGACCGCAGATCGGAAACAACCCTGCCCGCCGTCTCGGCAGCGCCGGCCAGAACCCTGCCGACTTCGATGCGCACGCCGGACTGGTCCGTGAGTACGCGCTCCGGTCGACAGGCCCTCGCCGAGCATCGCTTCGAATCCGCCGAAGAACATTTCGTCGTGGCCCTCGATTCGTCCAGTTCGCTCCGCACGAGTGATGTCCGCGTCGGTGTCGGGCTCGGCAACCTCGTTCGCGTCGCGTCAATCTACGAGCGGATCGGACGGAGCGAGGACGCGACCCGCGTGATGGATCTCATCGAAACGGCCCTTGCCCGATGGAACGATTCCGCCATGCAGATCGAAATCTATCGAGATCGCTACGACGCCATGATCGCGAGCCCCCTCCCGTCGCGCTTGATCCCCGAGGAGATGAAGAAGTCCCTCGAATCGCCGCCCTTCGACAAGATCATCCTGCGCACGGCGGAGTCCTACGACGTCGACCCGGCCCTCGTGAAGGCGGTCGTGGCGGCGGAGTCGAACTTCGAGCCTCGCGCGGTCTCGCGCGTCGGCGCCCAGGGACTCATGCAACTCATGCCGCAGACTGCGCGCGCCATGGGGGTACGCCGCCCCTTCGCGCCGAGCGAGAACATTCGCGGCGGCGTGCGCTACCTGCGCAAGCTCCTCGATCGCTTCGGAGATCTCGATCATGCGCTCGCCGCCTACAACGCGGGGCCGGACGCGGTGATGCGATACGGAGGGATTCCTCCCTACCCAGAGACCGAGGCCTACGTCACACGGGTGCTCAGTCACTACAAGCGATACCAGACGCGCTTTTCGCACTAGCCGACGCAGGACCGCCCCGACCGCGCACGTCCCTGTTACCGTTCGAGCTGGAGGTACATCCATGCTCGACGAATCCCGTCTGCCCCGACACGGTTCCATTTCGCTCGCCGGTCGACTCCTGTTCACTCTGATCTTCTTTCTTTCCGGCGTCACTCATTTCACCGACATCGAGGGCTACACGTCGTTGATGCACGAGTCGATTCCCTTTCGCACATTCTGGGTGCTGATCTCGGGGGTCGTCGAACTCGTCGGCGCAGCGATGATCCTCTTCGATCGATCCGCCCGACTCGGCGGCTGGCTGATCGCGCTCTTCCTGATTCCCGTCACGTTCACCGTGCATGGATACGAAATGCTCAACGCCGAAACGGAGCTGATGCGCGGGATACAGCTCTCCTTCTTCTTGAAGGGCCTGGCCATGACGGGCGCGGCCTTGTTGATCAGCCAGCTCGGCGTCCGCGAGTCGGCGCGCAGCGCCGCCGAGTAGCAGCGTCCCCGCACCCGGAACGCGCGCGGCCGCGGCGTTCTCGTGAACGGGCTAACGTCGACCGATGATCTCGCTGCGCGATGTCTCGAAGATCTATCCCGGAGACACACCGGCGGTCGACCGACTCTCGCTCGAGATCGAGGCCGGCGAGACGCTCGTCCTGCTCGGCTCGTCCGGCTGCGGCAAGACGACGACGCTCAAGATGATCAATCGGCTCGTCGAGCCGAGCGCGGGCGAGGTCTGGATCGACGGGCGGAATACCGCGAGCGCCGACCCCGTCACTCTACGTCGCAGTATCGGGTACGTCTTCCAGGGGATCGGTCTCTTTCCGCATTGGACGGTCGCCGACAACGTCGCAGCGATCCCACGCCTGCTCGACTGGCCCGAGAACCAGATTCGCGAGCGGGTCGACGAACTCCTCGATCGCGTCGGCCTACCCGCCGACACTTATCGCGAGCGTCTTCCCGCGGAGTTGTCCGGCGGCCAACAGCAGCGGATCGGCGTCGCCCGTGCCCTCGCCGCCGAAGCGAAACTCCTCTTGATGGACGAGCCCTTTGGTGCGGTGGATCCGATCACGCGCGATACGCTGCAGCAGGAGCTGATCGCGATGCGCGCTCAGCTCGGCCTCACGATCGTGCTCGTCACACATGACGTGACCGAAGCGCTGCTGCTCGCCGACCGCGTGGCGGTGATGGACCATGGGCGTGCGCTGCAGGTCGGCACGCCTTCGGAACTCTTCGCATCACCAGCGGACGGCGTCGTGGAGCGAATGCTCGCCACGCCGAGGCGTCAATCCGAACGCCTCCAGGCGCTTGCACACGGTCGCGCTCTCGGTCCGGACGCCGGGACCGGAGACGATCGGGCATGAGCGTCGACCAGTTCACATCTCAACTGGTCCACCTGCCGAACTACTTCGCGCATCACGTCCTGCTTTCGGTCGGCGCACTCCTGATCGGGATCGCGTTCTCGCTTCCGCTCGCGGGTTGGGGTGTACGTCGACCCCGTGTGGCCACACCGTTGCTCGCCGTCGCCAGTGTCGTCCAGACGATCCCCGGACTCGCGCTCCTCGCCTTGATGGTGCCCCTGCTCGGCCGCATCGGCGTCGCGCCCGCCCTCGTCGCGCTCGTTCTCTACAGCATGCTTCCCGTCCTCAGGAACACGATCACAGGCGCGCTCGAGGTCGACCCCAACGTGATCGAGGCCGCGCGGGGCATCGGCATGACCGATGGACAGATCCTGATGCGCGTTCGCTTCCCGCTCGCCGCTCCAGTCATCGTCGCCGGCATCCGAACGGCGGCGGTCTGGACGGTCGGCATGGCCACGCTCTCGACTCCCGTCGGCGCGACCAGCCTCGGCAACTACATCTTCGCCGGATTGCAGACGCAGAACACGGCGGCCGTGCTGCTCGGATGCGTCGGTGCGGCCGTGCTCGCGGTCTCCCTCGACGCCCTGATCCGACTGGCCGAACTCGCCGCCGCACGTCGCGACCGGCGACTCGCCTGGATCTCGATCGCAACCTTCGTCGTCGCGGTCGGGCTCGCGATCACGCCGATCCTGGGCGACGCGATGAATCGAAGCGATCGGCCGCGCGTCACGGTCGGGGCGAAGACGTTCACGGAGCAGTACATCCTCGCCGAACTCATCGCGACACGCCTTCGAGAAGCGGGCTTCGATGTCAGCGTTCGCGACGGACTTGGGTCGACCGTCGTCTTCGATGCCCTCGCGAACGGCGACATCGACGTCTACGTCGACTATTCCGGCACGATCTGGGCGAATCACCTGAAGCGAAGCGACGTCCAGCCAGCGCAGACGGTCCTCGACGAAATGGCCGTCTGGCTCGAAGAAGAGCATGGGATCCGGAGTCTCGGCGCGCTGGGTTTCGAGAACGCCTATGCGCTGGCCATGTCGCGACGACGCGCCGGCGAACTCCGGATCGAAACGCTCGCGGACCTGGCGAAACGCTCGCCGGAACTCTCGATCGGCGGTGACTACGAGTTCTTTGCTCGACCGGAATGGATCGCCGTACGCGATCGCTACGACCTGAGTTTTCGCGAAGAGCGCAGCTTCGACTCGACGCTGATGTATACCGCTGTTTCGGAAGGACACGTCGACGCCATCAGCGCGTTTTCGAGCGATGGCCGCATCGTGGCCTTCGATCTCGTCGTGCTCGATGATCCACTCTCAGCCTTCCCCCCGTACGATGCGGTCCTATTGCTGTCCCGATCGGCCGCGGGGCGGCCCGCGGTCGTCGATGCGCTCGAGCCACTCGTCGGCCGGCTGGACGATGCCACGATGCGCGAAGCGAATCGGAAGGTCGATCTCGACGGGCGACCGGTCGACGAAGTCGGACGCGCGCTCTCTGCGGGCCTGTCAAACTGAGGACCTTTCCGTAAACTCTGCCGAGGAGATCGCGTGGCGAACCCACATCTCGTTTCCGCGAGTGGCGCTCCTGGCGCCCAGCCCGATCCTTCCCCGAGCGGGTCGGGCAAGGTGGCCCCTGCCGCCGACCTCGAATCCGCCCCAGGCAGCATCATCCATCCGACGGCCCAGCCGTTCAGCGAGGCGCCGATCCGTCGCTTCGCCGACGAGCCGATCCGTCACTTCGCCGACGAGCCGATCCGTCGCTTCGCCGATGTTCGCCAGCGGACCCACGCACTCTGCGCGCCGCTCTCTCCCGAGGACTGCGCTGCCCAGTCGATGCCCGATGCCAGCCCGACGAAATGGCATCTCGCTCATACGACGTGGTTCTTCGAGACGTTCGTCCTGAAAGAGCACCTGCGCAGTCATACGCCCTACCACCCGAGCTTCGGGTTCCTCTTCAACTCGTACTACAACGGAGAGGGCGAGCGGCACGCGCGACCCGCTCGTGGCGTGTTGACGCGTCCGACGTTCGAAGAAGTCCTTGCATACCGTGCACACGTCGACGAAAAGATGCTCGAACTCCTGGATACGCATGACGCCTCGACTCGCGACGAGATTCTTCGAGTGGTCGAGATCGGCCTTCATCACGAACAACAACATCAAGAACTCATCCTCACCGACCTCAAGCATCTCTTTGCGCAGAACGCACTCCTCCCGGCCTACCGCCCTTCCCTGTCCCCGAGTCGATCGAGCGTCGACTCGCTCGACTGGATCAGCATCGAGGAAGGCGTCCGATCGATCGGCCACGCCGATCACGGATTCAGCTTCGACAACGAAAGACCGGCCCATCGCGTGTTTCTCGAAGGCGCGCGCATCGCCGACCGACTCGTCACGAACGGCGAGTACCGGGATTTCGTCGCGGATGGGGGCTATCGACGACCCGAACTCTGGCTCGACGTCGGCTGGGCGCGGGTCCAGAGCGAAGGCTGGGAGAAGCCGATCTACTGGCGAAACGGACCGGGCGATTTCTCGGAGTTCACCCTGGCCGGGGAACGCGAACTCTGCGATGCCGAACCCGTCTCGCACGTGAGCTTCATCGAGGCCGATGCGTTCGCCCGGTGGGCGGGAGCGCGACTGCCCACGGAAACCGAATGGGAGGTCGCGTGCGGATCGCGCCCTGTGCAGGGGAACTTCGTCGAAAGCGGGCGATTGCATCCCCGGGTCGCCACCGACGACGAACGCGTCTCCTCGACTTCGCCCCCGGATCGAACGGACGGCATGCGCCAGCTCTTCGGAGATCTCTGGGAATGGACCTCCAGCAGCTACTCCGCCTATCCTGGTTATCGACCTGACACCGGCAGCCTCGGTGAATACAACGGCAAGTTCATGTGCGACCAGCACGTCCTGCGCGGGGGCTCCTGCGCGAGCCCGCGCTCTCATCTCCGTTCGACGTACCGTAATTTCTTCCACGCGCCCGACCGATGGCAGTTCTCAGGAATCAGACTCGCCAAGGAGCCAGCGTGAATCGACGATCCTCCGCAGCCAGGGCCATGCCCCTTCATGACCTCCACCCGGAACCTGCCGATCTGCATAGCGAGGTCGTCTCCGGACTCCGGGCGGAGCGAAAGACGCTTCCCTGCAAATACTTCTACGACGCGGAAGGGTCACGACTCTTCGATCGCATCTGCGAACTCGACGAGTACTACCCGACCCGGACCGAAGTCGGCATCCTGAACGACCGCGCCGACGAGATCGCGGACGCGATCGGCCCCCAGCCGATGGTGATCGAACTCGGCAGCGGCAGCAGCACGAAGACCCATGGCCTGCTCCGCGCCCTCGACCGACCCGTCGGCTACCTCCCCGTCGACATCTCGCGCGAACATCTCACGGACGCCGCGGAACGCATCGCGAGCGAGTTCCCCGACCTCCCGGTCTGGCCCGTCTGCGCCGACTTCAACGAAGCGATCGAGCTGCCGGATCACGGAATGGACGAGGGCCAACCCCTCATCTTCTTCCCCGGTTCGACGATCGGAAACTTCGGCGAGGTTGCACGCGAAGAACTCCTGCGTCGCATGAGCGACCTCTGCGAGACGAAGGGCGGCCAGCTGCTGATCGGCATCGACCTCGTCAAGGACGTCGAGATCCTGGAGAACGCCTACGACGACGCCGACGGCGTGACCGCCGCCTTCAACCTGAATCTCCTGCATCGCATCAATCGCGAACTCGACTCGAATTTCCAGCCCGAGCTCTTCGAACATCGCGCCCTCTTCGAGCCCGAAGCCTCCCGCATCGAGATGCATCTCGTCAGCCAGGTCGACCAGACCGTCGAGATCGAAGGCGAGACTTTCGAATTCGAGTCGGGAGAGGACATCTGCACCGAGCATTCCTACAAATTCACGATCGACGACTTCAGCGAGCGCGCAGGCGCGGCGGGCTGGTCGACCGAGCAATCATGGACGGACCCCGAAGACCTCTTCGCCATCCTCCTGCTTCGAACGCAGTAGCGATTCGACGCACACAGACATGAAGCGCCTCGCGCCCGATTTCCCCTTCGCCCCCGCGAAGCTCTCCTTCTTCTACGGCTGGATGATCGTCGCCGTCTCGACGGTCGGCATCGTCATGAGCATCCCCGGCCAGACGATGGGCGTCTCCGTCTTCACGGACCACCTGATCAGCGTGACGGGGCTGTCGCGCCTCGAGCTCGCGAACACGTATCTCGTCGGCACCCTCGTGAGTAGCCTGCTGCTGCCCCGGGGCGGAGCCTTCCTCGATCGACATGGAGCACGGACGACGGGCATCGCCGCCTGCTGCACGGTCGCCCTCACGCTCATCGTCCTGACCTGGCTCGGGCCCCTTTCGTTAGGCGTATCCAGCCTCTTCGGACTCGAGGGGTCCGGGGTCGCGGCCGCGCTGCTCCTCACCCTCGGATTCATGGTGCTGCGTTTCAGCGGGCAGGGCATGCTCACGATGTCGGCGCGCACGATGATGGCGCGCTGGTTCGAGCGCCGGCGTGGACTCGCGTCCGGCGTCTCGGGTGTCTTCGTCTCGGGTGGATTCGCGGTGGCTCCGCTGGTCCTGCAGTTCCTGATCGATCTCGGTGGGTGGCGGGGCGCGTGGTGGATGCTCGCCGGCATCGTCGGACTCGGCATGAGTCTCGTCATCCTCGTGTTCTTCCGGGAGAACCCCGAAGAATGCGGGCTTCGAATGGACGGAGCGCCGCAGCCCGACGCGCCGGATTCGGCGGTGTCCGCGGAAGCAGAACGAAGCGACGTTGAGGCTTCGAGCAGCCCGCCGGAAGTCGCATCGTCCGCGCTCGAACCGAGCTTCACGCGTGGCGAGGCTCTGCGGACGGCGCGTTTCTGGACGGTGACGCTCACGCTTTCGCTCCAGGCCATGGTCTTCACGGGCATCACGTTCCATATCGTCGACCTCGGGGTCGAGACCGGCATCGGGGGACGCGAGGCCGTGCGACTCTTCATCCCCCTCGCGGTCGTGAGCACGACGATCGGACTCCTCTCGGGCTGGGCCTCGGACCGCGTCCCGATTCGGTTGCTGGTCCTGTGTTCGGTCGCACTCCAGACGGTCGCCTTCGTCGGCGCCGGGCGACTCGGCGAGGGGCCCTTCCTCGCGATGATGCTGATCGGATGGGGCGCAGCGGGCGGGCTCTATTCGACGCTGATGAACGTCGCGATTCCGCGCTTCTTCGGGCGCGAACACCTGGGTGCGATCTCGAGCATCCAGATGAGCTGCATGGTCGCGGCCAGCGCGATGGGACCGGCATGCCTCGCGGCGGCCAAGACCTGGCTCGGCTCCTACCAGTCGGGACTCCTCTGGTGTTGCGTCTTGTCGTCGGCAGTATTCCTCTTCACCCTCGCGAGCGGTTCGGATTCGCGATAGAGCGTTCCTGGCGCTCGGGTGTAGGATTCGGATTCGGAGGTCGTCGCGGATGGGACGGATCGGGTTCTGTGGACTGGGACAGATGGGGTCGGGCATGGTGCGCTCGCTGCTTCGCGCGGGGCACGACGTGTCGGTCTGGAACCGCAGCCCAGAACGAGCGGCCACGCTCGTCGACGCAGGCGCGACCCGGGCTGCCTTGCCCGGCGACGCGGCGGAAGGCGCAGATGCCTGCTTCTCCATGGTCGCGGACGACGCGGCCAGCCGATCCGTCTGGCTCGGTGATCGAGGGATGCTCGGGCGAATGCCAAAGGGCTCGCTCGCGATCGAGTGTTCGACGCTCTCGCATTCCTTCGTCCGGAAACTCGCGGATCGGGCGGCCGAGCGCGGCGTCGACTACGTCGATTGTCCGGTCACAGGCCTGCCGGAAGCCGCGGCAGAGGGCCAGCTCGTCCTGCTGGTGGGAGGAGACGAATCGGCGCTCGCTCGAGCTTCGGGCTACCTCGACGCCGTATCCAGAGAGACGATCCGATTCGGCGGCGTCGGCGCGGGCACGGCGTACAAGCTGATCGTCAACCTGCTCGGCGCGGTCGAGATCGCCGCGACCGCGGAAGCGATGGAGACGGCGATTCGCGCGGGGCTCGAGCCATCCCAGGTCGCCGAAGCGCTCGCGCGAGGCGCTGCCGGCTCTTTTCATGTCGGACGCCAGGCGCGCATCATGGCCGCCGGGAGTCACGCGGAGAACCTGGCGTTCACCACCGACCTACGACGCAAGGACACGCGCTATGGCGTCGCCCTCTCGCACGCGCTCGGCGTCGACTCTCCCCTCGGCGACCTCGCGCTCAGCCAGTTCGACCTCGCCTCGGCCCTCGGCTTCGGTGACGAGAACGAGAGCCATGTCCTCGACGCGGTTCGGGATCGAAGCGGAGCCTCTGACTAACGCCAGCCTCGTGGGTTCTCGGCGAGCGAGCGGGCGAACGCATCGACGGCATCTGCGATTCGGGCCGCCTCGTCCGGGTAGCGACGCATCAGGTTGTGGTTCTCCTGATCGAGATGCACATCGGAGAGAATCGCCTTGTCGCGACCCGTATCCCCCGTCGAAGCGAGGTACTTGAATCGAGCGTCCCGCGCGCCCGCTGGCGCATCGCCCCTCACGACGGGGAAGTAGAAGAGCAGGTCGTGCGGGCTCGGCGCGTCGGACGCCGCGAGCAAGAGCGGGCCCAGGTCCTGGCCATCGATGTCGCGATCGGACGGTCCCGGAATCCCGGCCATCGCCAACAGCGTCGGAAAGAGATCGATGTTCATGGCCATCGCGTCACTGACCCGCCCCGCCGCCACGCGCCCTGGCCAGTGCGCGATCATGGGCACGCGCTGGCCGCCCTCGTAGACGTCGCCCTTGCGTCCGCGCAGGAATCCCGGACTGCCGTTGTAGTCCGCGCCGTTGTCACTCGTGATCAGGACGAGCGTGTCCCGCGACAGATCGAGGCGCTCGATCGCCTCCACCAGGGCGCCCGTACTGCGATCGAGATCCTCGACGACATCCCCATAGAGGCCAGCGGGCGACTCCCCCGCATGCTCGGGGTCGGCGAAGTGCGGCACATGGGGGAACGTGTGGGCAAGGTAGAGGAAGAACGGCCGTTCCCGATTCTCCTCGAGGAAGCGGATGGCCTCTTCGGTGTAGCGACGCGTGAGTAGTCGCTGGTCGACGCCGGTCGGCTCTACGTCGCTGTCCTCGTCGCGAAAGGCGCCCATGTTGATGCGCGGCGTTTCGTCGACCAGCTCGACCTCGGTGTTTCGGTAGACGGGGAGCGGCTGCATGTCGTTGCTCGTGAGGACGCCGAAATAGTCGTCGAAGCCGAAGTCGTTCGGCAGGTGGCCCGGTATCCCGCCGAGATGCCATTTGCCGATCATGCCGGTCGCGTAGCCAGCAGCCCGAAGCGCTTCCGGCAAGGTGATCTCGTCCCGCGGCATCTCGTTTCCAACGCCGAGCATCCTCCGGGCGGTTGCGATCGGAGACGACTCGGCGAAGAAGACGTGGTTGTGGGTGAGCGAGCGCACGGGATACCGCCCGGTGAGGAGCGCCGCGCGCGATGGCGTACACACCGGCGACGCCGAATAGAAGTCGGTCATCCGAAGGCCCTGCGACGCGATCCGATCGATATTTGGTGTTCGAATCAACCGATTCCCGTAGCTCGACAGATCTCCCCACCCCAGATCGTCGAAGAACACGACGACGAAGTTCGGCGCTCGGTCGGGATCGACCGGATCGATCCCCTTGAGGTAGGCCTGCTTCTCGGCCATTCGCTCGCCGCCCAGGGGCGAATAGAAGAACGAGACCTGGAGCCATCGCAGACCCACGACCAGGAAGGCCAGCACGACCAATGCCATGACCAGCGCGCCGATCGCGGTCGCGCATCTCCGGATCCAATGCATGTCGCCGTCTCCCCTTCGCAGTCGCCGCTGCACTGCCGCCGGATGGTGCTTCGCTGCGCCCGAAGCGCCACCCCCGGCTTCGTATCGGCGGCGCCAACCCGTCCGCGACGTGTACAATCCGCCGAACAGCGCGCGGTTCGACCGCCTCCGGCGATCGAATGCCCGTCCCTCTCGCGCGCAAGTACAAGGAGCACGCCATGCAATCCCCCGAACCCGAGTTCGACGTCATCGTCTGGGGGGCCACCGGCTTCACCGGTCGCCTCACCGCCGAGTTCCTGCTCGAGCGCTACGGACTCGGCGGGAGCCTGCGCTGGGCCATCGCCGGACGGAATGCCGAGAAACTCGAGGAGACCCGCAAGGACCTCGCAGCGACGACCGGCGTCGCGACCGACAGCCTGCCGGTCGTGATCGCCAACGCCGACGACGCCGAGTCCGTTCGCGCGCTCGCGCGCCGCACGCGCGTCGTCTGCACGACCGTCGGCCCCTACTCCCTCTACGGCAGCCATCTCGTCGCCGCCTGCGCCGAACTGGGAACCCACTACTGCGACCTGACGGGCGAAGTGCAGTGGATGCGTCGCATGATCGACGAGCACGAAGAAGCCGCGAAGCGAAGCGGTGCGCGGATCGTCTTCACGTGTGGGTTCGATTGCATTCCCAGCGACCTCGGGACCTACTTCCTACAGTCCGAGATGAAGTCGCGACATGGCGTGGCCCCGAGCGAGATCAAGTTCCGGGTGAACGGCTTCGCGGGTGGCGCCAGCGGCGGCACGATCGCGAGCATGCTCAACATGCTCGACGAGGCCGACGACGATCCGAGCGTGATGCGCGTCATGCGCGAGCCCTACGCACTGAATCCGGAGGGAGAGCGAGGCGGACCCGATGGGGCCGAGCCCACCATGCCCGCCTACGACGCTGACTTCGAACAGTGGACGACTCCCTTCGTCATGGGTGGAGTCGACACGAAGGTCGTCCGACGCTCGAACGCGCTGCTCGGCTACGCCTAT
>Ga0315338_1000819_pt1 | contig 52592 bp, 51 predicted proteins | sample ASW8metaG_FD_204518 | JGI IMG/M metagenome (GOLD analysis project Ga0315338, IMG submission 204518) | Ammonia-oxidizing marine archaeal communities from Monterey Bay, California, United States - ASW #8 | ecosystem: Environmental > Aquatic > Marine > Coastal | place: USA: California | collected... | reverse complement strand
ATATATAACAGGTTTAAGCATGGGCGGATATGGCACCTGGTCTATTGCAGCCAAACGACCAGATCTATTTGCAGCAGCTATTCCAATCTGTGGTGGTGGTGACCCATCTCTTGCTAAGCACCTAAAGAACTTGCCAATCTGGGTGTTTCATGGATTAAAAGATAAAGTTGTTTTACCAGAGGAATCAGTACGAATGGTTAATGCTATTAAGAAATTAGATGGTAATATAAAATTAACATTATATCCTGATGCAGGCCACGATTCATGGACCCAAACATATACAAATAAAGAAATTTATGATTGGTTATTATCTAATAAACGAAAAACATAGTCCATGAAAAATATTGCTTACATCTCTCTTTTATTTACTCTTTTGAGTTGCGATAACGAACCAGATTCATATATGATCACATGGCAGAAAAACAAAAATATTTGGGACAAAAACCAAATGACTAATTATTCATTTGATTTCAGGGCCAGTTGCTTCTGTATTGATGACTGGGTTCGAAAAGTGAATGTGACCGTATACAGTGATACAGTCGCCAATGTAATTTTTACTGATGACAGCCTACCACCTAAAGAACTAAAAGCCTACCAGTGGTACACCATAAGTGAACTGTTTTCTATGACAAAATCAATAATCCAAGAAGCCCAAGAATTTGAGATCAATTATGATAAAACATATGGCAATCCAGAAATGATATCTGTGGATTGGGATTTTGAAATAGCAGATGATGAATTCACTTTTTATCTTAGCAATGTAAAAAAGAACTAGAAAGGATATTCAATGAAAAAAATTATTCTAATATTAGCCTTTTCCAATATAGCTTTCACACAAAATATCAAATCAACTAATGCGGTAAATAAGGTATTAGATAACCTGCATTTCTACGCAGCTGAAGCAAATGCGAAAAAGTATATTGATCTTTTTGCTGATGATGCGGTTTTCTTTGGTACAGATATCAGTGAACGTTGGCCCATAGTTGAATTCAGCACGTATGCAACTGACCGAATGTCTTCAGGTACGGGGTGGACCTATTTTATGAAGGAACGAAATATATACTTTTCTAATGATGATAAAACCGCTTGGTTCGATGAAATCCTAACAAATAAGGGCTATGGCGAATTCAGAGGAACAGGAGTGTTAAAAATAGTGGGTAATCAGTGGAAAATTGTACAATATAATCTCCTACTTCCAATACCTAATAATTTGATGAAAAAATATGCGTTTGAGATTAAAGCGTTCTATGAGCAAAAAAGAAATGCAACCATTGTAAAATAAAATATTTTATTAGCATGAAAAATAATTCCCATTCTGATATTAAAAATCAATAAAATCCGGCTGGACGTATTCTTATGATATTACATAAACGTATAGTAATTACAAGTTTTATTGCACTTTGTATTTTTTGTTCTTGCCAATCCAAATCAATACCACAGAATCCAAATATTATCATCATTATGGCCGATGATCTGGGCTATGGAGATGTGGGCGCTTATGGGGCCAAAAAGGAAAATGTTAAAACACCAAACATTGATAAACTAGCTGAAGGTGGTTTAAAATTCACTAGTGGCTATTGTTCCGCTTCCACCTGCACGCCAACCCGATACTCCTTCTTAACCGGATCCTACGCATTCAGAAAAAGTAATACAGGTATCGCACCGCCCAATGCACCAGCCATTATCAAACCCGGAACCGAAACTATCGCATCTTTATTAAAAAAGGCAGGTTATAAAACAGCTGTTATCGGTAAATGGCATTTGGGATTGGGTGGTCCTGAGGGACCTGACTGGAATGGTGATTTAAAACCAGGACCTCGTGAAATTGGATTTGATTTCAATTTCCTCCTGCCTACCACCAATGACCGCGTACCTCAAGTCTATGTTCAAAATCACCGTGTAAAAAACTTAGACCCAAACGATCCCCTTTGGGTCGGACATGATAAACCTAGCGAAAAACATCCAACTGGCATCACCCATCGAAACACATTGAGAATGAATTGGAATGATGGTCATAACAATACCATCCATAATGGTATCGGCAGGATTGGATTTTATACTGGCGGCCATGTGGCACGTTTCAGGGATGAAGACTTGGCTGATGAATGGCAAAAACAGGCAAACAAATGGATTGAAGACAACAAGGATAATCCTTTTTTTCTCTTCTTTTCATCACATGATATTCATGTACCCCGAATGCCCCATGAACGTTTCCAAGGCAAATCCGGTATGAGCTATCGCGGTGATGCCATTGTGCAATTGGATTGGAATGTGGGGGAAATCATGAAAACGTTGGATCGGCTTAACCTTAAGAAAAATACACTTGTGATTTTTGTATCAGATAATGGACCAGTTCTGGATGATGGTTATGATGATTTTGCGAATGAACAACTGGGTGATCATAAACCAGCTGGTCCCTATTCGGGTGGAAAATATACAGTTCGAGAAGGTGGTACACGAACCCCTTTCATTACATATTGGGAAAATATTATACAACCTGGTGTTTCTGAAGAAATGGTTTCGACAATTGATCTTCCAGCAAGTATTGCAGCTTTGACTGGAATTGAACTTCCCAACGATGGAGTTTTTGATAGTTTTAATGTATTGGACGCTTTATTGGGAAAGCGTGGAGCAAAAGGTAGACAATATATCGTATCACAAGATAATGGACGAAAAGGAAATTATGGTTTACGCGCTGGAAATTGGAAATTGCAGCGGCATGATGCAAAAAGAATGTATAATGGAGATTTATCTATGGACACCTGGGCTGTCCCCCAATACACCTTATTTAATCTTGATAAAGATATTGCTGAGGCAAACGATGTCTCAAAAGATTACCCACAAATAACTGAAAGATTAAAGGATCAATTACAATCAATAATAGATCGAGGTAAAACTAGATTTTAAAGAAAGTCCGAATGATTGATTTAGATAGGGGTTCCGATCAATTCAAATTCATTAGACGATTCAATTTTTACATTCACAAATTCACCTTTTTCTATAACTCCTTTGATATGAACTATATTATCAATCTCCGGTGAATCAAATTCAGTACGTCCGACCGATAAACTATCACCCATTTTATCCACCAATACTTTATAAATATTCCCGACCATAAGTTCATTTTTCTCTGAACTGATACTAGCCTGAAGATCCATAATCTGGGCTTTTCTATCGTTTTTTATATCTGTAGGTACATCGTCATCTAATCCTTCAGCTAGTGTACCATCTTCTTCTGAATAGGTAAACACACCCAATCGATCAAATTTTATTTCTTCAATAAAATCATATAAAGTTTTGAATTCATCCTCTGTTTCACCCGGATACCCTACAATTAATGTGGTTCGAATTCGAATATCCTGAATAGTATCGCGAAGCTGATGAATACGATTACGAATGCCATCCTGACCAAGACCGCGGCGCATGGATTTTAAAATATTATCAGAGGCATGCTGTATGGGCATATCGAGGTAATTACACACATTCTTTGCATTAGCCATGGCATCAATGATCCGCTGAGATAAATGAGCGGGATGGGCATAATGAATCCGTATCCAATCAATATCCAGTTTATCCAAAGATTGAATTAGATCACTCAAATATACTTTAGGCTTTAAATCCCATCCATAACTAGTGGAATCTTGTGCAATGACCAACATTTCCCTTACACCCTGTTCTACAAGTTTTTCTGCTTCCCAAAAAATGGAATCAACACTACGGCTTTTCTGCAACCCTCGCATGATCGGGATACTGCAAAAAGAGCACCCATTATCACACCCTTCAGCGATCTTCAAATAAGCATAGTGACTTGGTGTCATCAATGATCGATAAAATAAAGGATCATCTTTAGCATATTCTTTTCCAGTTAGAAAGGAGGCAATCTGTTTATGATCATTGCTGCCAAAGAAACGATCCACTTCTGGAATCTCTTCTGCCAGTGCATCAGGATACCGTTCAGATAAACAACCCATCACCACTAACTGTTTCAAGTTTCCTGATTTTTTAAGTTTAGCTGCTTGCAAGATAGTTTCAATGGATTCCTCTCGAGCTATATCCAAAAAGCCGCATGTATTTACTACAATAGTATCTGCTTCATCAGGCTCTTTGGTAATTTCAAATTTTTCATTCCTTAATCCACCCAGCAAGATTTCTGAATCCACCAATGCTTTGGCACATCCAAGACTAATCATATTTAATTTTTGATTCAGATCACTCATTTTCCTCTAGTCCCCAGTAGCCCCTCAACATATTCAGTTCGATCGAATTTGTATATATCATCCAAATCCTCTCCCACACCGATAAAATTAACGGGTATATTTAATTCATTAAATAAAGGAAAGACTATACCACCTTTTGCTGTTCCATCCATTTTGCTAAGTACCGCACCATCTACTGGAAGTGAATTTGAAAACTCTCTGGCTTGAATCAATGAATTTTGACCTAGGGTTGCGTCGAGGGTAATAAATGAAAGGAATTCAAATTCTGGAAATCGAGTTTTTCCAACGCGATACATTTTTTCTAATTCAGTCATAAGATTTTTATGTGTATGTAGCCTTCCAGCCGTATCAACAATTGCAATATCAACACCCTGAGATTTTGCTGCAGTAAGACCATCAAATAAAACAGAAGATGGCTGTTGAGATTCATCATTATAAATAATATTCAGATCTAATCGTTTAGCCCAAATTTTCAATTGCTCAACTGCAGCTGCTCGATAGGTATCTGCTGCAATAAGTAATACCTTTTTACCTTGAGATTTATAATAATTTGCCAATTTAGCTGATGATGTGGTCTTTCCAGTACCATTTACTCCCACAACAATAATAACGGTAGGTTTTTCAATTGTTTGGTTCAAATTTTCTTCATCAGGTAAAATAGAAAGCATATAATCATGGACTTTATCAAAAAAACTTTCTTTACGATATCTTCTCACCACACCCATAACTGCCTCAACAGTATCAAACCCTAGATCAGCAAAAATTAATGCCTCCTCCAACTGTTCCATGGATTCGAGGCTAACCTTTCGTTTTACGACCGTATCAAATGCATCTGAAACCGCCTCTCTGGTAAAACGGAGTGCGCTGAATATTTTTCCCATAAAGACCATTTATTTAATCTCTTTATAGGTACGGTAAAAGGTCTTAATGTATACAATCCAACTAACGGACAATAAGAATGTTGCAACATAAATTGTTACATCCTGCAGCCATGGAAAGGCTTCCCATGGCCATATATGAATCATAACTGCTAGAGCAGTTACTCCAGTAGACCATTTACCCCACCAATTTGCGCTCAGTATAAAATTATTATTATTCAGAAAATGAATTGCTGAAATGGCAATGAAAACGTAGCGGACAAGAAAAAAGATAAAAAACCAATCCGGAAAACGACCCACCAGAGTTAAGTAAGATACTACAGATATGATACAGGCAAAATCAGCGATCGGATCAATCCATTTTCCAAAATGGGTGACTTCATGGGCTTTTCTTGCTACCCATCCATCCAGAGCATCTGATAACACAGCAATGATAATCAAGAGAAAAGATACCGTTCCCATTTTGGGATCCTGAAGAGTATAAATTATCGGAACAGCTAAAATAGCCCTTCCTAAGCTAATAAAATTGGCCAAGGTTAAAATCTTAGTTGGGTCGGTAATTTTATATTTACTCGGCATGGGTCAATACTGATTGATTAAATTGAATACTTCTGGAATCTAAGTTCAATATCTGATCACAGTGCGACAAAACAAAAGTTTGATCATGCGAAATCAAAATCATGTGCTTCTTAACTAACATCTCCTGAATAAAACGGCTTAGAATTACTTTTTGCTCCCAACCGAGTCCAAAAGTTGGTTCATCCAGAATCAAAACATCATAATTACAATGCGATAATATAATAATCAACGCAATCCGTAGTGTGGGCCATGGTATATCCAATGCAGAGTAATCTTTAACAATCTCCCAGTTAATCTGGTACGAATTCAGTCGATTAATACACTTATTCACGAGTCGTTGATTCATTTTTTCGTTAACTATCAATTTAATCAAGAAAGAATCAAGAGAACCAGCACCTAGCATCCTTTCGGGAAATTGATTCAACGTAGCTACTTTGGGCGTTTTCCCATTAATTGCTAATTCAACCTTTCCAGCCTGAGGATCCAATTGACCTGTGATTAATTTTGAGAAGGTAGTTTTACCAATTCCATTCTTTCCAATCAATCCAACTGCCCTTGATTGATCTATGAAAAAATTGAAATTATTTATTATGGGCTCTTTGGATCCATCAAATTGAAAATTTAGCTCATCCACTTTGACCGATAATTCACCATTTGGGTGTTTATATTTATTAATCTTAGGCTTATGATAATCTCTAAAAGAGGAAAATTCTGAGAGTGACATAACCCACTGAGAATCCCCATAGTACAGGTCATTCTGATCTGAAGTAAACCAGATCACTGTCTTTTCCTCTTCTAACTTCTTTCGAATCCAACTGACCCACTCTGATTTTGCATTCTCATTCAAGAAGGATAAGCCGTCATCGATTAATACAAGATCTGGATTGGTACTAAATGCTGTAACTAAATTTAGCATTTCCATCTCTCCCCCACTTAGGCTTGCAGGATGTCGATTCCAATTATCAACAAATGGGAGATCTGATTTTAATATTTTCAATTGTTCCTGAAGCGTATAAGTATCTGTAGAAAAACATTCCGGTGCGAATGTTAATTCTGATAATAGAGTATGTGATAAAATCTGATTATCCGGATTTTGAAAAACGATCTGTATAGACTCAGGAGCCGATATATCCATCATTAAAAAATTTCCATCCTGATGAGATGAAATTCCTGCTAAAGACCTAATAAAGTAAGATTTCCCACAACCGCTTTCACCATAGATAACATGTAAACCAGGTGATAGTTGAATCAGGTCCGATTTTCCAAACTTGTGGAAATTGAGACAAAAAGAGATAGGTTCAATCATGAATAAGATTACGAACAACCCGCGTTGCTGAACCTAAATTTCGGTGGATTACATCCGTAGCTGCATAACTTGCCTTAATAAAAGCACTTCTATCATCAAAAAGTTTCTTGACACCCAAATATAAATCTTTCCCTGATTCGATGCAAAAGCCACCCCCATCGGAAATCAATTCTTCTGCTTCAGGAAAATTCTCATATCGTGGACCAAAAAATATAGGCAACCGAGCGATCGCTGGTTCCATCACATTATGGACACCAGTAGAAAATCCTCCACCTATATATGCCATTTGACCATCCCAATATAATTGAGATAACAGACCAATTGAATCCACAATGACAACTCTGGCATCTACATCCTTAGGTTGGCGATAACTAAGTCGTTCCACTGACAACTGTTTTGATTCGAATATAGATATTGCTGTATTCACATCGCGGTCCAACGGTTCATGGAGAGCCCAGATTAGAGAAAGATCATCGATTTCACGCATGAGGCTGATAATAGAATCAAGGATTATATTTTGGTCTTCAGTGTGGACACTTCCAATTACTAGCCGTTTAGACCTTAACAGAACGGACTCAGTCCTTTCCTGTGTAAAGTTATCTGCTTTAAGTTTTACTTGATCATAACGCGGATTACCCAAGACTCGGACAATAGGTCTCTCCTGTGCAAATAATATCTGTTGGAGACGGTTATAATCTGAATTTGAAATAGTATAAATGGCAGAAAGACTACCGTAGACATTTCGGTAAAAATTTCGGTTAAATGGTAAAAGTTTTGAAGTATTTTCAGAAAAACGCGCAGCAAATAATGTAGTGTGAATACCTATTTTATTCGCTTCCCAAATCAAATTTGGCCAAACATCATAAGCGGCCAAAATCAATTTTTTGGGCTTAACTAGTTTTAAACATCGCTTTACTACCCAATGTATATCGATAGGTAAATAAACCTTGCAATCAATATACTCATCATTCACATGATTGTATCCTGATGGAGAGAAAAAGCTTACTATTGATAAAGATTTGGGCTCCACTTCTTTCAAACCAGCCAGCACAGGTTTAACTTGTTCAAATTCACCATGAGACGCGGCATGAAACCAATAAATTTCCCTACCCTTTCCCGTGTTTGCCATAAATGCTTTTAGTTGTTTATAGGTACTCAATCGTCCGATCAATCCTTTTCGTATTTTTTTATTGAACAAGCTACTGACGAATCCAATAATTAAAAGGAGTGGTAGTAGAATCACGTTGTATAAGATCCTCCAGATCATACGGAAACAACCCGTCCAACGGCATCAATCACATCCTCAGTTCGAATCCCAGTCATACAATATTGTTCTTTTCGGTAACAGGGAATGCTACCATTTTGAGAGCAAGGTCGACACCAAAGTTCAGATTGTTCAACCACCTGTGATACTTTATTAAAAATACCAGCTCCTGTCTGCCTCGATGTGGGCCCCAACAGTGTAATTGCAGGCACGTTGAGTGCTTCACCTGCATGGATAAATCCTGTATCGCTTCCAAGCACAAACTTAGCCTGACTTACGATAGCAAGTGATTCTCTTAAATTCGTTTTGCCATGAAGATCCACCACTTTTGAACTTGTAGTATTTTTGATTAAGTCACAAATGGCATCCTGCGAACCGCCAATCAGCACTGGTGATAACCCGTAATCTCTGACGCATTGATTAATAACGGCAGCATAGCGATCTGCAAGCCAACGTTTCTGAGCCCAAGCTGCACCGGGTGCAATAACAAAGTATGAATTGTTTATCCCTTTTGATTCAATCAAAGATCGAGCGTTGAACTTTTCCGTATTTGAAATAAACAGTTCAGTTTTTGACTGGATCATATCGTTTTTCAAAAAAGATTTAAGTGGCTCATTCAACCATGTCCGTACAGAAAAATTGTCAGAAAATTCATTCCAGTGGAAAGCAAAGAGTTTAAATCGAGCCCATCTCGGTTTATTGATGGATACAGTTTTGGTTTTGACCATCGCTTTTCGTATTATACGCGACCGTGTGGTATTATGAAGATCTATAGCCAAATCATATCCCATAGTTTCCATCTCAAATCCAACGCGCTTTAAAGACATGTAGCGCGCATTAATATCTAATGCATGCACTTTGTTAATATGTGGATGTCCCTCAAGTAAAGGTGCGTATTTAGAAAGAGTCATGAAATCAATGGACGCATCAGGAAAAGAGCACTTTAATGAACCTACCACGGATGTGGTTTGTATAATATCTCCAATTGAACTGAATCTCAGGACCAAAATGGCCCGTGGTTGAATCATTTAAGATTAACCAGTACGTTGAGTGTTGAAACTGACTAGATCAACCATGGATTGTTTATATGGTGAATCTGGATAGGGCAAGATGGCATCTAGGGCCTGGTTATTGAATTCATCTATTTTCTTTTTTGCATAATTGAAACCACCAGCACCATGAACAATTTCTTTTAAATCATTAAGATTTGTTCGTGATTTCTTTTTTAAACTCAAAATCTTTTTGACCTGTCGAGTTTCCAGCTTAGACAGTTTTTTATATGTATAAATTAAAGGCAGGGTAACCATATTCCTCTTGACATCTGCTCCTATGTCTTTCCCCGTCTTGTTCTCGCTACCTAAAAGGTCAAATAGGTCATCTTTTACTTGAAAAGCCATACCCAGTTTTGTACCATAAGTAACCATGGCCTTACGATCTTGTTCTTCGCCTGTGGATGTAATAGCACCCAATTCACAACTAGTCGATATTAAAGAGGCAGTTTTCTGATATATCATATCAAAATACACATCTTCTGTCATAGACCGTGTGAGAGATTTTTCGATTTGAAGAATCTCACCTGATGCTAGTTTTTCAGCCGTATCTGCAATAAGCTGTAAAGCACTGAAATCTTTTAACCCTACCATATTGATTAATGTTTTACTAAGTATAAAATCACCCATGAGTACGGCAATCTTATTTTTCCAAACACGATTGATAGATGGGAAACCACGTCGTTTTTCAGCTTCATCTATCACATCATCGTGGATTAATGTGGCAATATGTAGTAATTCGATCATCGCTGCAGCACGATAGCTATTAAGGGTTGGTTGACCGCAAACACGTGATGCCAAGATTGTTAATACAGGTCGTATATGTTTACCCTTGTGTCTGAGAATATATTTACCCACAAGATTAATTAGTCTTACCTCAGAATGGAGTGCATTCCGGAACTCCTTCTCGAAAAGTTTGATATCATCAAAAATGGGTTCTGTTATATGTTTTAATAATTTTAAATCGTTCTTCACAATATGAAATTACTTATGTTTTCTACGATTTACTAACCAACTCACACCTATACTCAGTTCGTATAAAAGTAGAAGTGGAATAGACATGAGCACCAGACTCACTGGATCAGGTGGTGTAATAAATGCACTTAGCACCAGAATAATCACAATTGCATGTTTTCTGTAATGTCCCATGAACTCAGGCGTTAACAATCCAAAGAGTGACAAGATAAATACTAATACTGGTAATTCAAAAATTAGCCCACTTCCAATCATTAGCCATGTGACAAAATTAAAATAATAATTAATGGAAAAATTATTCTGTATACCCTCCATTCCTACAGATGTAAAGAATTCTAGAGAGAAAGGGATAATTACTGTGTATGCGAAGGTTAACCCAATAAGAAATGATAAGTAGGTAAAAATGATTAAAGGGGCAACGTATCTACGTTCATTCATGTACAAGCCAGGTGCAATAAATTTCCAAATATGGTAGGTCAATACTGGAATCGTTAAAACAATTCCGCCAATCAACGCAATCCCCCATTTGATCATAAACATTCCCTGCACTTTTAATACCTGAAGATCCATTGGTGATTCTAGATTCTGAGTCGGTTTGATTAAAAAATCAATGAGTGGGTCAATATAATAAAAAGTAACGGCGGCACCCAATAGGATAGTTCCAAGAGATTTTACCAGCCGCCAACGCAACTCTTCTAAGTGATCTAAAAAAGGCATGGATTGGCTTTGGTCATTCACGATTGCTCTTCTATTAATAATTGTGCTAACTCATGCGGAGAAGCACTCGTTTTATTTAAATTTCGAATAGATTCTTCTAATTGATCAATTTTTTTTTGAGACCAAAATTTACTTATTAATCGATCCTTTACCAGATCGAAGACCCGCTTTCGATGACGATTTATTTGTTTTTGTTCTATAACTCCTGCATCTTCCATTACTTTCTGAAAATTATTTAGTCCAATATATAATTCCAGCACCCCCTCTTTACGATCAGCAGATGTACTAAAAACAGGTGGCTCCAGTTTTCCTTTTTGCGTAGAAGTATGCAAAATATTTTTCAGGCTTTGCACTAATCGATCTGCCCCATCACGATCAGATTTATTAACCACAAAAACATCTGCAATTTCAATGAGACCCGCTTTCATAAGTTGAATTTCATCACCCGACTCTGGCACTAAAATGACAATAGTCATATCTACTGCTTCAGCCACTTCATGTTCACCCTGCCCAACACCCACTGTTTCATAAATGATTATATCTTTTCCACTAGCAGCGAGAATATCTCCCACTTCTTGAGCTTTGTGGGCCAAACCACCAAGATCACCATGAGAAGCCATACTTCGAATAAATACATCCTCATTGAATAAAAAATGATTCATTCGAACACGATCACCCAGTAGTGCTCCTCCAGAAAACGGACTAGTTGGGTCAACAGCAAGGACACCAACACTTTTATTATCATCTAGGATCAGTTGGATGAGTTGATCTGTCAAAGTACTTTTTCCAGCCCCGGGCGGTCCCGTAATGCCGATACGTAATGCATTATTACTGTAAGCATGAAGACTTTCGAAAAAAGAATCCGGAATACGACTATTAGATTCTATTTGGGTGATAACCCGGGAAAGGGTCCGATGATCATTTGACCGTATACGATCAAGCGTTTGAGAATCCATTATATTCTAATATGCGGTTTAAGAAAATACTTGACGGAATGCGTCAAAATTATAGATTGTAAGGTCTCTACTTTCCCGTTTGACTAATAACTTCTCTTCTAATAATTTTAATGTACGTGATACAGTTTCCCGAGAAGTTCCAGCCATATTTGCAATATCCTGTTGGTAAGGTAAATTTTTTATGGACACATGACCATGCTTGATCTTGCCCAATTCTTCTGCAAGGCGTATCAACGTTATTCCAATCCTTTGTTCTGAGTCACTCAAAGATAGACTTTCTATTTGTTGATCGCTTTTGCGAAGACGGATTGCCAATTCTTGTAATAGAGCAATCGCTATTTTTGGGTAGGACTCAAGACAGGAAAGAAAGTCTCTACGGGATAAAGTCAGCATTTGAGCTGATTCATTAGCCACGATATTCGCAGACCGTCCTTCACCATCTAATAGTGACATTTCACCAAAAAAATCACTTTCGCCTAAAATGGCAAGGATTACTTCTCTACCATCATCGCTTAGACGGGTAACCTTTACAGCACCATTAGTAATAATAAAAAAAGTCTCCCCCTGACTTTCTTCCAAAATAATCATTTGACCTTTTTCATAGTCACGAGACACCATTTTTGATGCTATCCTTTTTAAGTCCAAATCCGTTAGGTCTGAAAAAATAGGAACATTACGCAGATGGTTAACTTTACCCATATATGAAACTACTATAAGTCAGATGATAGATGGAATCAGTAAAATTAAGACTCCTGTGAATTATTAGTTGTGACGATTGTCACAGTAATTCGATAAAAATTTAATCATTATTCTAATTATTTCTATTGGTATAGTAGAGAAAAAAAGGATACATTCGCGTCCGAAATTTTATTCATCACCTAGGGGTTTAAATGGATAGACATCCACAACAAATTAAACGCGAGCGCCAAGATAAAAAAAAGCACGCTATCAATACGGCTAGGACATCTGATATGAAAACAGCTATTAAGCGTGTTTTAGAAACAACTGATGCACAGAAAGCCAAAGCACTATATATAAACGCCGTAAGCACTATTGATAAAATGGTGAGTAAAGGTAATTTAAAAAAGAATACCGCTGCCCGACGTAAATCTCAGATTACAAGGCATTTGAATTCTTTATCTGCATAAAGCAAAGCTTTAATAGATTATATACCATCAAATAAAAAACCCCGCATTTTGCGGGGTTTTTTATTTTAAATAGTTTCTTGCGGGGAGGGTTGGGGTATACTTAACTAACTATCAGATACCTGGTAGTTGGGTGCTTCTTTCATGATCTTCACTTCATGAGGATGGCTCTCTTTTACACCCGCAGCAGTGGTTTGTATAAACTCAGCTTTACCATGAAAATCTCGAATATCCTTTGCGCCACAGTATCCCATTGAAGATCGCAATCCACCCATAAGTTGGTGAATAGTATTCTTCACAGGTCCTCGGTAAGGCACCATACCTTCAATACCTTCTGGAACTAATTTTGTCACTTCAGAACCTTCTTGAAAATAACGGTCGCCACTGCCCTCTTTCATAGCGCCTAAAGAACCCATTCCTCGATAGGATTTATATTGTCGTCCTTCAAAAAGAATGAACTCGCCAGGGCTCTCATCCATACCCGCTAATATAGAGCCAAGCATAACAACTTCGGCCCCAGCTGCAATCGCTTTAGAAAGGTCACCACTATAACGTATCCCCCCATCGGCAATTACTGGAATATCATATTTCTTTGCCTCATCTACACAATTCATCACACCTGATAATTGAGGCATCCCCACACCGGCCACAATTCGCGTGGTACAACTAGCGCCAGCACCGATGCCAACCTTCAGACAATCTACTCCCGCATCTATGAGTGCTTTTGCTCCGTTGGCAGTAGCAACATTACCAGCAACAACCTGTAGATCGCCAACGGACTTTTTAATCTTTGTTACTGCATTCAAAACACCAACAGAATGCCCGTGTGCCGTATCGATTACAATCACGTCTACAGCTGCATCGGATAAAGCTAAAGCTCGTTCTGTGGCATCACCACTAATTCCCAGAGCGGCACCTACTCTCAGTCTTCCATTTTTATCCTTACATGCATTCGGAAAATCTTCTTTTTTCTGAATATCTTTTACCGTAATCAAACCGGCTAAACTGCCTTTGTTATCAACAACAAGCAATTTCTCAATACGATGCTCTTGGAGTACTTTTTTCGCTTCATCCAATGTTGTTCCTTGAGGAACAGTCACTAACTTTTCTGATGTCATTCTGTCTCGTATAGAAAGATCATCATTCGTTTCGAAACGAATATCTCGATTTGTAATAATGCCAACAAGTTTACCTTTATCCACTACAGGTAATCCGCTAATGTGATAATTGGCCATAACATTTTTTGCATCTCGAATAGTTTTGTCTATGGAAAGAGTGACTGGATTAACTATCATACCACTCTCAGATCGTTTCACACGATCAACCATAAGCAACTGATCTTCAATTGAAAGATTTTTATGAATAATCCCAATACCACCTTCGCGAGCTAAAGCCACGGCCATATCACTTTCAGTCACTGTATCCATGGCAGCAGAAAGTAATGGAATATTCATAGTGATCTTTTTAGTGAGGCGAGTCTGGAGATTCACTTCTCGAGGGAGAATATGAGATTCTTGAGGAACGAGTAGAACATCGTCAAAAGTTAAGGCTAGTTCGAAAGGAGGTCGGTTTTTCATTAGGTTAAATTAAATTAATTCGTTTTTTCACGGTGGTTATAATTTTCCCAGTTTGGATTAATTCGTTAATGGTTTGAATATCATCTGCAAATGAATGGTCTTTAATAGTTAAAACCCGATGTCGTTTCAAAAGATCCATTAAAGGAGACAGGCCATCTCCAGAGCATAATTTTTTATGGAACCGGTGATTAATATTACTAGCAACCAATAGTTCAATTGCCAAGATATTACTTACATGCCCAGTGATTCGTAGACACTTACGGCCGGCCCAAGGAGACATACTTACAAAGTCCTCCTGTCCAGCTGATGTTGAAATTGAATCAACACTAGCAGGGTGGGATAATGTTTTATTTTCTGATGCCAATGCGGCTGCTGTGACCTGAGCCAGCATAAAACCCGATTCTAAACCGGGCTTTACAGCGCCAAACATGGGAATGCGATCACCGATACCCTTCATAAAATAATTTAGGCGCCGTTCTGCTATGGCACCAATTTCTGCCATGGCGATAGATAGTGTATCCAGTGCCTGAGCTATGGGTTCACCATGAAAATGACCAGAATTCATCACATTTCCGTTGGGAAATATCAAGGGGTTATCTGATATAGAATTCAGTTCATTATCGATAATTTTTTCAGCATTACTAAAAACATCACGACTGGAACCATGGACATGGGGAATACAACGCACACAATAGGGGTCCTGGATTCGACCACAGTCATCATGCGATTGAACAATATCACTTCCCTTTAGCATATTATATATATTGGTTGCAGATACTACTTGGCCAGGGTGCTTTTTCAATTTGTGGATTTTTGGTGTAAAGGCCACCCGTGTGGATAGACTGGCTTCAGTAGATAATGCACCGGAAATATCTGCAGTTTCTAACAATTTTTTTGATTCCGATAAGGCTCGAATTGCTAAAGCCGTACTAACTTGAGTCCCATTAATGAGACTCAATCCCTCTTTTGCTTCAAGGACAATTGGCTCCAAATTCGCTTCTTTTAAAGCAATCATCGCAGGCATGATTCGATCTTGGAAATGGACATCTCCTTCTCCAATCATTGTACGAGCCATATGAGCCAAAGGGGCTAAATCACCCGATGCGCCGACAGATCCTTGCCGCGGAATCAATGGCAGAATGTCATGATTTAGCATACCCAAAATTAAATCAGCCAATACTGGCCGCACACCGCTGTAACCCTTACACCATGTCATTAATTTCAAAACCATTGTAATCCGAGTAACGCCCATGTCTAAAGGTTTACCAACACCGCACGCATGACTTCGAACCAAATTTAATTGAAGTTGCTTCAGGTCAACCTGATCAATTGAAACAGCACTAAGCTTGCCAAAGCCTGTATTTACGCCATAAACCTGTTGTTCAGATTTCAATATTTTTTTTAATACATTATGGGAACCTTGGATTGCTTTCTTAGCTTCAGAGCTGAAACTGACGCGTGAAGGACTATCTAAAAGTGATGATAGGTCATGCCAAACAATTGAATCGGTTGTAATAAGTAGTCTACCCATCAAGTAATTTAAGTATTATTAGGACCATTGGACAAGAATAGTGAAATAAATGCAGTCTAATTAGATAACTTATTGTAAATGACTTAGATCATTTAGACTTGACCAATATCAATAGTGTAAAAGTTGTAACGTAAACTCAATCATTTAATAATTCATTATTTTCAATTTTTATTTCACCATTCTCCCATATTTTCCTACTAATAATTATGATTTCAAAAGAGAAGTTTAGCCAGAACAATAATATGATTTCTATCTTGGGTATCCCATTAGATGAGAATTCGTCTTTTATGCGAGGAGCTGCCAAAGCACCATTTGCAATTATGGATGCATTCCATTCTGATTCATCCAATATGTTTTCGGAAAATGGATTTAACTGTGGCGATACTAAAAAAATAAAAGTTTTGGATGTACTCAAACTTTCTTCAGGAAAAGCGGCTATGGATTCAATTCGTATAACAGTCAAAAAAGAATTAGAATATGATCAAAAAGTCCTTTCACTTGGAGGTGATCATTCGGTTACCTTTCCAATCATTCAAGCTTATGCTGAAAAACATAAGGAACTAAATATTCTCCATTTTGATGCTCACCCAGATTTATACGATAATTTTGATAATAATCCTTATTCACATGCTTCGCCATTTGCACGTATTATGGAAAATAATCTGATAAGACGATTAGTTCAGGTGGGTATACGCACATTAAATGATCACCAATTAGAACAAGTGAACCGGTTTGGTGTCGAAGTAATCGAAATGAAAGATTTAGATATGAATGTATTACTTCAATTTGATGGGCCGGTATATATTTCATTTGACATGGATAGCCTTGACCCTGCCTACGCCCCAGGAGTCTCTCATCATGAGCCAGGAGGACTCAGCACACGAAACGTGATACAAATCATTCACCAGTTAGAAGGTAGTGTTGTTGGCGGCGACATAGTGGAATTAAACCCTGATAGAGACATCAATAATATTACTGCACTAACGGCAGCCAAATTGATGAAAGAAATAATGGGTAAAATGATGATGTCTTAAATATCTTATTTTGTAATGATTATTTATTGTGTTATTTAAAACTATCTAATTCACTGATTTGGCTAAATCCTTTCAAGTAAACTGGAATAGCATCACTAAAAGCCCTTCCATAACGTTTATTTATCACTCGATCATCCATAACAATAAATATGCCCTCATCATAAGCCGTTCGAATTAAACGACCAAACCCTTGTCGAAATCGAATAACTGATTCCGGGAGTGCAAAATTAATAAATCGACTACCCCCCTGAGATTCAATCAAATCACCATAGGCTTTTACCAAGGGCTCCGTAGGCACATCAAAAGGCATTTTCACAATAATCAAAATCTCCAATAAATCTCCCGGTAAATCCACTCCTTCCCAAAAAGCATTTGTTCCTAACAAGATACCATTAGAGGTTTGATGCATACCACGAACCAATCCCATTCTAGATGTTTGCCGTTTTTGTGCAAAAATAGGCAAATCTCTCCCACCTGAACTTCGTTGAAGTAATTGGAATGTCGCCTCCAGCTGCACTCTAGACGTAAAAAGAACCATCATACGCTTGTTATATCGTTTATGGCACATTACGATCATCTTGGCTAAAACATCAGGGCTTTGGCCGTCCGTTCCAGAATACTGGTAATAGGTAACCTGATCGTTATAATGAAATGGACTATCAAAGACTGAAGTTTTAACATCTTCAAATTCTACTCCATTCAACCCTGTTCTTTGTAGGTAATAATCAAAGGACATATCTGTACGAAGCGTAGCGCTTGTGAGTATGCAATGATCCAACGATTTAAACAAACCTTTGGATAGGTCCTCAGCCAAATCAACGGGTGCCGCATTAACCGTGAGAATTAATTGGGTCTTTCCGCCAAAATTATTAATATTTCCTTCGTACCAATACACCACATTATTTTCCTGATTGGTTGTAACAAATTGGATTAGCATTAATGCATCGGTCATAAATGCTTCTCCCCTATCCAATAACTGGTGAAGTTCCAAAAAATCTTCTTTTGTTGCATCCACATCTAACAGAGACTCTCGAATGTATCTAACTTGATTTCGTACTGAATGAAGTCCGCGATTCATCATTTCTAATTCGTTTTCTAATAAGCTAAATTCTTCTATAAGTTCTTTAATAATCAACTTAGTAGAATATTTCGCACCCGAATCAAACTTATGTATACTATTCACTACCATTTGTTCAAATAATGCCTTCAAGGCATCCCGGCAACCAGATACCTTAATCCCCAGGTCTCTTCGGTATCCTTCAAATTGAGGATGGAGTCCACCTAATGATTTTAACTGGTTACTCCACCTTATAGAATGGCCGTGTTCTGGATCAATCCGATCCAAAATATATCCCATGGAACGCATGTCCAAAGTTGCAGTCAATTGATGATACGCCGCCTGCGGGAGATTGTGAGCTTCGTCAACGATAACAGATTTGTGATCCGGTAGGAAACCCATTCCTTCTCCGGCTTTGGTTCGAGCTTTTAATTCAGATATTAGCAAGGCATGATTTACCACAATCAAATTAGCCTGATAAACGATTTTTCGCAGAGGACCAAAAAAGCACCCGCCGTGGCTGGCACAAATAGGTGATGTGCAAAATCCTGGTTCACTTTGAACCAAGGACATTAGCCGAAATGTAAATCCATTAGTAAAACCTGGACATTCATCCATATCCCCTGTTTCCGTTTGCTCCAGCCAAACCATAAGAGGCACCAAATACATTGCTTCTTCACCATTCAACATTTTATCTGAACCACCAATTAGCCAATTTAATCGGGACTTGCAGATATAATTATTCCTGCCCTTCATAAGCACTGCCTGAACAGGTGTATCAATGGCATTTGCCAATCGAGGCAAATCTTTACCAAATAATTGATCCTGAAGATGTTTGGTATGACATGATACAACAACGGGACCATCATCAGGATTAGTAATATTGTGCTTGATCGCAGGATACAAATAGGCCATACTTTTACCTAGGCCTGTTCCTGCTTCGGCAACACCAATGCCAGCGGGACTCATCAAAATATCATCTACAAATTGTCCAAAACTCACCTGGTTAGGTCGATCCTCATAGGCTTCGAATGTCCGGCTCAATTGCCCTTCTGGACCAAATACGCTTGAACTATCCGTCGTAATAATATCTTTTTTACCTTGATGGGTAAAAATATTAGTATTGGTTGGTTTTGGAATACAAGACTCTGTTAACCCATTTTTAAGGTCACCAATTTTAGTTAAGGCATTTCCTAAATCAATAAACAAGTCTTTATTGTAGACATCAAATGGCTTTAATAAGGCTATAATTCGTGAGATCAGATCTAAGTTATAACTGGCAATTTCTTCGATCAATTCAACAAAAATTTGACCGCAATTTTCTGTATCATATTCTGCACGATGGGCACCTTTAGTAGATAGACTAAAAAAGTCTGATATAGCAGTGAGATTATGGGCTGGCTGAAAAAATAAGAATGCCCGAGAGAGTGTTAGCGTATCATAATACTTACGCTCCGGCAAATCCTTATCATTGCGAATGGCCATAGTATGCAAAAAGGATTGATCAAATGGTGTATTGTGGGCCACAATGGGATGATCTGCAATAAATTCAAAGAATTCATCAATAATCTGTTTTTCAACCCGTGCATCAGATACCATATTATTGGTGATACCTGTAATCTCTTCAATCAATTTGGGTATGGGTATACCAGGATTAATCAAAGAAGTAAATCGCTCCGATGGCTCACCATTATTAAAAAGAATAGCCGCAACTTCAATAACTCGATCTGTTTCAACCTGAAGACCGGTTGTTTCAAAATCGAGGGCTATGAATTGATCTAGATTTAATGTGCGAAGAAGTTTAGAACGGTCCATCAATAACCGGCCATTCTAATCGTCCATAATAGATGGGAGATCCACCTTAAAAGATGGTTTTACTTCACCATTGTTGAAATAATGATAATATCTTAAAATCCAGAATAAAGGTAAAACCATAAATAATAACCAGGGGAACCGTACAGATATAAACATAGTCGGAATAAACACCACATACATTTGAGCCCTCTGGAAATGGCGGATTGCGGGTGGAAAGACCAAAGCAACTATGGGAAATGGACTATAGACTGCTGCAATCGTAGAAATCATAGGATCATCATTCATATAACCTATAACAGCACATAATAAGGATAAAACAATAATAGTTGAAAGCATAGGTGCTATCTGTTTTTTTGTTAATACAGACTTATTTTTATCGTCAACAGATAAAGACCAAGTCATATGCGCTACAAGAAAGAAAATAAAATAAGGCAAACCAAAAAGAATTATATTAGAATTAAACCCAAATGGTATCGTTCCTAAACAAAAAAATATAAAACCAATTAATAAAATAAAAAGACCTGATTTAACTGAATCAACCTTTTGTAATAATCCTGGGTATCTAGAAACCCAAATACTTGCAAAAACTAGAATACCTAGAATCAAAGAAGAGAAAGTTGACCAATCCCAATAGATCCATCGATCTGAGATATGGACTGAGACATTGGCACCCGCAAGAATCATAGTCCATACACCGAACCAGTTCTCCGGATTTAAAGCATTAAATCCATCTAGCTTTTTAAATAAATTAGATAAGGAGCTATACCGAGTTGATCCTTTAGGAAAATATTTTTCTGCTAACAAGGATTATCCGATCAAAGCCTTTCCTGCAATCTTAAAATAAACCTCATTGAATATAATAAATGCAACTACCAAAGCAGAGATAATCAAAAAAGTTTTTACCAACGAAGAAGATAAATTCATTCCTTCCATACCAGTTTTTAGATCAATCATATATTCAGAAATGCCCCATTTTTTTAGAATAAATATTGCTGTAAGCATTCCACCAATAGGCAGCATGTATTTAGAAGATAGATAATCCATGAAATCCATAAATGAAATACCGAAGACTGCATTAAAATCATTGAATGATCCATTAGATAAAGAGCAAAAAATCCCAACAACAGTAATTACAGTCCCAAATATAGTTGTGGCCTTTTTCCGCGTCCAGCCTTTCTGGTCAATAAAATAAGCTGTAACAACTTCAAGGATTGAAATGGCCGAGGTAAGTGCCGCCATAAATAGAAGGAAAAAGAAAAGAGTTCCCCAAACTGCACCACCGACCAGCTGTGAAAACACCGAAGGCAAAACAACAAAAATCAAACCAGCACCTTCTGCCGGATTGGCTCCCAAGGCGAATACAGTTGTAAAAATTGCTACCCCCGCCAGCATGGCGATGGCTGTATCCAGAAAGACCACCCAAAGGGCTGAATTAAGTAAATTTTGTTGTTTATTAAGGTAACTGCCATAGGTGATCATGGTCCCCATCCCGAGGCTTACCGTAAAGAATGAATGTCCCAGCGCCAAAACAATTGCGGATGGTGTTAAATCTTCAAACCGAGGATTAAATAAAAATGAAATGCCCTCCATCCCACCTGGAAGTGTCATCCCACGAACAGCCAAGACACCAAGCAAAACAATAATCATTGGCATCATTATTCGAGACCATTTTTCGATTCCTCCCTTTACGCCATTGATAATAACACCAATACAAAGCATCATAAATAAAATTTGCCAGAATATTGGATTCCATGAAGAGGCTACAAATGCACCAAACGCTTCTCCGGCCGCTTCTGGATTCCCGGCAAAGTTTTCAAAACCCCCCATAAGTGCCATAAAAGTGTACCGGATTATCCATCCACCCACAACGCCATAAAAAGAGAGAATTACAAAAGCTGATGCCACACCGAGATATCCTACCCATTTCCAATTGGTGTCTGGAGCCAGTTTTTCAAATGCGCCCACAGGACTTAATTGTGTTTTACGTCCAATAACAAATTCAGCAACAACAATAGATAGGCCAACGATTAGAATACATGCTAAATAAATAATTGTAAATGCTCCACCACCATTTTGGCCTGCCATAGATGGATACTTCCAGATATTACCAATACCAACAGCAGAGCCAGATGCAGCAAGAATAAATCCTAACTTGGATCCCCATTGTTCACGATTTTGACTCATTTTTATTGCTTATCCTCAGATTTTGGTTGCTCTAAATCTTCTGCCATCACTTCCTTAAATGGATGCAAATGGGCTTCTACAATAGCGTCAAGAAGGCCGTAAATATAGACAAACCCAATCCACCATCCATATTTGTTTCTTAACTTTAAATACTTTGCTTTTTCCGACATATTACTACCACCATAATTCATGTACTCATTAGCATTACTTATATATAAAAAGCCAGCCCCCAAAGCAGCACCAACTAATAGAATACCTTTTACATTTTGACCGTTATAGAACTGACCACCGCCGGGAAATAATAATGCTTGCTTCACCGCCTGTACAGGCGATTTTTGTGCTGTTGAATCAGGTGTTTGTCCCATTAAAGGAATTACGGTCAAAATGACCATAAAAAGATATTGCCTCATTAAATTTCTAAAGAAGTGCTATACATTCAATTTCTACATCTGTACCGGCTGGCAATCCCTCAACAGCGACTAAAGATCTAGCCGGTGCATTATCCTCATCCAGCCACACGTTAAACACTTCATTGACCTCTCCGTAATTAGCCATATCAGTAAGAAATACAGTGAATTTCACTACGTTAGATAGATCTGTTCCAGCACGTTCAAGAATTGCTGAAAGATTCTTAAATACCTGTTCGACCCTTGCTTTAAAACTTTCTTCAATAAGATTACCTGTATGAGGATTAATAGCAATCTGACCGGCTGTGAAAACGAATCCATTAGCAATGACCGCCTGATTATAAGATCCAATTGGATTGGGTGCTTTTGCGTCCTTTATAACCGTTCGTGACATAAATTCCTCCTAATTGTTAAAATCCATACAATAAAGACCAATATTCGGGTCATGCTCCCGCTTAACATTTGCATCAATTTCCCTCAAAATAAACTCTCCTACGGCTCCCACTTTTGCCTCAAATAAATGGCCGCCCTTGACATTCAAGGTATGATCAGTAATTGTTATGTGTGCATGGATGAAAGGATCCCCATCTTTAAGTAATATATTCCCTTGAAAAGAAGTCAACTCCCAAAGATCTTCATAGATAAATCGCACATATTCTTTTTTCTCTAAATCATAAACGCCAAGATCAATGGTCTTGATCGCTCCAATACCTGATAGTTGGCCATTTATAATTTCTTGATCTTTACAGAATTGAGTCAATGTCGCCATAATATTCTCATCCTGTTCAACATAAATAATGTAAGTATCGTCAACTTGTTTGTATTGCAAAAAATGTTATCCTTCTAAAGCTTCTTTAATGATTTGTATACTTTTCTTCATTGCAGATTTCAAACTTGTTAAATCTTTACCACCTGCTGAGGCTAAATGAGGTTTTCCACCACCACCGCCACCCATTTCAGCACCAATGGATTTAGCAAGATCACCAGCTTTTATTCCCTTTTTAACTAGGTCATCACTTACCGCTACAACAACCATCGGGTTTTCCCCCTCAGCTCCTAACACGCACACACCGCTTTTAATACCAATCAGAAGCTCGTTTCCAAAGTCTTTTAGTTCATCCAAGGAAGTGGCATCAGTCATCTGAACAACAATCTTATAGTCTCCCACCAATTCACTGCTATCAACTAATAATTTGACATTGAAAGAAGATCCAGTTTTCTTCTGTTTTTTTAATTCTTTTTCTAACTTTTTCTTCTGCGATAATAACTGATTAACTCTTTCAGAAACTAAATCTGTTCCACAATTTAACTGGGCTTTTAACGATTCGAGAATGGAAGATTGATCTTGTACATATTCAACTGCTTTCGGACCTGTTACGGCCACAAGTCGCCTTACACCGGATGCAAGAGATGATTCTTCAACTATCTTAAAAATCCCTATATCTCCAGTACGGTCCACATGGGTCCCACCACATAGTTCTTTGGAAAATTTTTCCACTGTAATTACCCTTACCTCCTCACCATATTTTTCACTAAACATAGCGATAGCACCTTCTTTTTTTGCCTCATCAAAAGATTTAATTGATACCTCTAAATTACTGTTTATAAGTATTTCACGATTCACAATCGACTCAATTTTTCGGATTTCATCAGAAGTAATTTTTTCAAAGTGTGTTAGATCAAATCTTAGATAATTCGGATGAACTAGCGAACCAGCCTGTTGCACATGATCGCCCAAAATCTCTTTCAACGCTTTATGCATAAGGTGAGTGGCTGTGTGATTCTTTTTTATATTCTGACGGCGTTCATTATTAACTTCACAAGAAACTTGACCTTTGATTTTTTTGTCAATATTCCCAGTACAATAATGAACAAATGAGTCATCATCTTTTTTTACATCTGCTACGATGAGAGATACGCCTTCCCCCTCAATTGTTCCTGCATCGCCAATCTGGCCACCAGATTCAGCATAAAAGGGTGTTTGATCTAACACCACAAGAGTTTGATCGTCTTTCTGAGCATACCGGCGTATCCGAGCTGAACCGGATGTAGTTTCATATCCTTTAAAATCAGAGTCACTTCCTTTGGAAATTGTAACCCAATCCAAGTCATTGGTTTCTTCTGAAAATTTCCCTGCTGATTTCGCACGTTGTTTTTGTTTATCCATGGCCTTACTAAATCCTGTTTCATCTACAGATAATCCTTTTTCTCGCGCAATAAGTTGAGTCAAGTCTAGCGGAAATCCAAATGTATCATAAAGACGAAAGGCTTCCTTACCGGGAATTTTTTTTCCAGAAAGATTTTGTAATACTTTATCAAAATGATTTAGTCCCCTGCCAAGTGTTTGGCTAAATGCGGCCTCTTCAGATTCGATCATTTTCTCAATGTGAGAACGTTTCTCAATAATCTCAGGGAAAATTTCACCCATTATATCACCAAGCGTACCCACCAGCTTATAAATGAATGGTTGGCTTTGATCGAGATTACGGCCAAATCGTGCCGCACGACGAAGGATTCGACGTAACACATACCCACGCCCTTCATTACCAGAGATACAACCATCAGCAATGGAAAAGCTAAGCATACGCACATGGTCAGCAATCACTTGGAATGGAACTGGGTCTTCCGTGAATGATTTGCCTGTAATTTCCTCTGTTTTTTGAATAATGGGCATAAAGAGATCAGTAGTATAATTGTTATATGTCCCTTGTAATACTGAAACAATACGTTCGAAACCGGCGCCAGTATCCACATGTTTCGCAGGTAAACTTTCTAGACTTCCATCTCCCAATCGATTATTTTGAATAAAAACAAGATTCCACAACTCCCAATAAAGATTGGACATATTTACACCATCGGCTCTTTGTTGATTAACATCATCTCCGACATAATAATGAATTTCAGAACAAGGACCACAGGGACCGGTTTCACCCATTTCCCAGAAATTATATTTTTTACTACATTTTAGCACCCGGGCAGGATCAATATCTGTAACTTTTTTCCAAAGATCAAAAGCTTCAATATCTTCATGATAAACAGTGACCCAAAGCCGATTTTTATCCAATCCCCAAACTTCAGTAAAAAGTTCCCACGCCCACTGGATTGCTTCTGCTTTGTAATAATCTCCAAAAGACCAATTCCCAAGCATCTCAAAAAATGTATGATGGAATGTATCCACACCCACTTCTTCAAGATCATTATGCTTGCCGCTGACACGAATGCATTTCTGACTATTAACCACACGGGAATTATCAGGCGTATTTTGTCCAAGAAAAATCGGTTTGAATTGATTCATACCTGCATTGGTAAATAATAGAGTCGGATCATCAATCGGTACCAAAGGTGAACTGCGGACAAATTTATGATCCTTATCATTAAAGAAGCTTATAAATGCGTTACGTATATCTTGGCTTTTCATGGGTTTCAAAATGAAAAAGAAGTTTCTATTGATGTAATATCAATCGTTTCGTTATCTCCCTTGATCTGACCATCTCCATTTACATCTCTGAATGATCGGCGAAACGTGTAGTTCAACACTAATCCTTGGCCCATGGAAATACCTAGTTGATAACCCAGGATTGTGCTTTCAGTGTAATCAAATTTAAAAGGATTTGGGACATTTCTTTGCTGATAAAATGCTTGAGCTGATTGAATTTTGCTAATTGCCTTTTTTAAGCGCAAGGAGGCCAGAAAAGTTTGATTATTATCCTCAATGAATGATTGGCTATTAACTGACCATATTTCACCCAACATATCCTGGTAAGATGCGCTCGCTTCTAACATAGATCCAAGATTTAGAGTCATACGGGCAAAATAGCCTTTCTGAGGACCGAATCGACCTAACCCAGATTCTTTTGTTTTTAGAGTGATCTGGTTGGACTGACCTTTCACAAAACCAACCCTTTCAATCTCATAAAGCCGATTCCAGTAGTTAAATTCAAACCGTCCCTTAGGCATCATTCGATATTCTAAATTGAATTGAGCAGGTCCAAATCTAGATGATAATCCAAAAGGGATTAGACCCATAGACAAATTTAAAGATTGCCCAGTTCCAGGGTGGTATGTTTTACCAATCATCTGTGCCATCTGAGCGTAGAGAGCAATAGAAAATTTTTCCCTTGTTACTAGTGGATAACCCACATCTATGGCAAAAGCCATAATATCATCCTGATCCTTACTCAGATTAACAGGATCCCCTTTTTTAGAAATATCTCTATCTAGAACTAACATCTCTCCAGAATAACCAGTAATACGGCTGTCTAAGGTGTCAGTAACACCATCTCCATCGATATCCCACTCTTTAGGGTCATTATCGGCTATACCGTCTCCATCCGTATCCACCCACCATGTATCATCATTGGGAAAATCATCCACAATATTGGGGCGACCATCTCCATCACTATCCTTTAATCCTAGATACTGGTTGCGATCCATCACTATTGAAAATCCAACAGGAAAACCCATGATTTTTCGAGTACTTATGCGACCACCGAATAATCCTATATTTTCTTTAAAGTCATTAGCGAATGCTTCGAAATTATAAGATTGAGTATTTATTTCAAAATTGAGTCCTATTTTGCGGTCCTGTGGATACAGCATAGTATTTGAATAATCCTCGACCAAAATGCCATAGCCCAACCCAACATGATCCAAAGCACCAATTTTTCCATACATAGGGTCTCCAGGAAAACCATATCGGATATAATATATTTTATCGATGAGTGTATTTTTGATGGCATTGCCGGATGAAAAATCCCATTCATCAGAATGTATATTCCCCTGGGCATCAAAATAGATTACTAAATCAAGTGCTACTCCCCACTTGCCGAATGGTATAACAGGGCGCATAGCAATTTGATTCCATACTTTACCATCAATGGTCACCGATCCTACTGCCCCACGATTCTTGATCTGAGTATGAACAGGTACGACCAAAATGAATATAAGCATAATGATGAGAAATGTGTTCCGAGGTTTTCTCATGAGTCAAAAGAAATTACCCTTAGTGCTAAATGGGGTTCAATCTCTAAATCCTCATACCCTGCATAGGTGTTTCCACCTAAATTCTTGCCTTATATGACTAAAATTTCCAATACGACTACTGATGATCTCCTAACCTTTACACAGGAGGAGATAAAGACATACATCCAAACACTACAACATGAGTTGCAGACAAAATTGAAGTCTGGACAGTCAATGGATGATATCCTTGATAAAGAAGATCCTTTTGAAGCACTGGAACCCATTTTGCCCCAGGAAGTATATCCCATACTGGTATTGGCCATGATCAATGACATTCATTCGGATACGGTTATGGAAGCTGTTTTAGAAGGACTGGAAAAAGGGATGCAATTATATAAAATTGAAAATTGAATAAAATAGTATGCGCTTTATTTATCTGAATATAGTCACTATAATAGCTTTATCTGGTCAGATCACCCAAATTCATGATGTTCTGATTTCATCAAAAATGAATGGTGTATCAATTAAGATACGGTCTGATAATGTACTTAACCCGTCTCAAGTGACAGGATGGTTTAATGAATCTACATCATGGTATTACTTAACTATCCATCAAGCCCAAGGTGATACTGCAAGATTAGAATTAGCAAAATTATTCTACCCTATAAATCGAATTGAAGTGATTCGGGCTGGTGAGTCACTACAGATTGGATTTCGAATGGCCATACCTGTTGAACAGTTCGAATTTTACTATTCGGAAAATCCACCTGAACTATTGTTAGCCTTAAGGTTTCCTATTTCAGATGTAATGGCTTCTTTATCATCAGAACGACCAAAAAAAGTACCAAACCTTCCCCCTACTTCTAATAGAAAACAGATCTGGGTAAAAGCATTCTATTTTATGGGTGCAGGCCTTACTGGCGCAGGGTTTTTAGCAGGCGAAGAGCAAAAAGGTTGGGAGGTGCCTATGGGCATTGGGATGATTGGAATGGCTTATGTATATGAAAATTTTATACACAGGAAGAAGAAGTGAAGGATTCCCTTCTTTATTACGCGATTTTTTACGTTATCGGTTTACTCTTTATGTCCCTTTTTATCCGTTTTTATCTTTATAAAAAGAGACAAAATTCTAAAAGGAATGATAATTGAAGGTCATCCTATCAATAATTCTTTTCAGCTCGTTTACTTCTAGTCAAAATCCACAGCAATCTATAGAAACGTTTATTGATCCTTTTTCAGAAGTAAAATCATTCCGACCTCATCTAACTCCTCATTTACTTGAGATTGCCAAAAATGGACAAAATTTGACCCCAGATAAAAGAACCCAATTAGAAGCGTTGGGATTCAATTTCAACAGACCGTTGATTTCTCGTGGCGGCGCCAAACGTTCTGAATCTGATGGATTAAACAAAATATACGATAGTGGAATGTTTCGGTTTCATTATACAAATTCTGGTTTTCACAGTGTCAATATGACCGATATAAATGGAAACAACATTTCAGATTATATCGAATCCTTGGCAATAATATTCAATGAGGTAAGTACAGTGCTCCATGATCAAATGGGATATTTAAAACCACCTGGAGATGGCTACTATGAATCTACACGCGATAAAGGCGGTTCAGCCCACTATGATATATATGTACGGAATCTTTCGCCTAGGTATTACGGCTATGTTCAACCTGAAGAATATGCCCAAGGGAAGGGAGATAATGAGCAATCGGGGTCAGTATTAGAGGTAAACGCCTTTACAAGTTATATGGCCATGCGTAATAATTATCAAAATTTTCCTTTAGATGAAGCGGATAATATCAAAGTCACAGCTGCTCATGAATATTTTCACGCTATCCAATTTGGATATGACGGATGGGAAAAGCCATGGCTTCTTGAAGCATCCGCCGTCTGGATGGAAGAAGAAATTTATGATTATATTAACGACTGTTATCAATATATGAAAAATTGGTTCGATTATCCTCATCGCTCATTGGATGAGTCCGGATACCACTGGTATGGATCCTTCATCTTCTTTGAATATTTAGAACAGCATATGGGTGGAAACGCTATTATTCGCCAGATCATGGAAAAATCAGTCAAGTCCAATAGTCGTAATAAAGATGGATCTCATTTAGCTATTCACGATGCCTTAAAACAAACAGGACTTTCTTTTCAGCAAGCGTTGAATGGGATGGCCGTTGCAAACATGGTAATGTCTTCCTTACCCAGTGCTGGTAATTTTTCATACGAAGAAGCGGAATTTTACCCAGTGGATGGACCAGCCATATTTGATGTAACCAACTTTCAAAGTGGTAATAGAGATACAGTGAAATCAACTAATCTTGCTAGGTTTGGTAGTCAATATGTGAAGATAATTTCTGATAAACCTGTCCAAGTTGATCTTATGGGCACAAGCGGTTCATTTTCTGATCTTCAATTGAATGCCATTTTAAAACGTAATGATGAGTCATATCTGGTAATTTCCAGCCCATCCATTAATATTGATCCTACTGATTTGAAATCAATTCATTTATCTGTAGTGAGTCAAGACTCTATAGGCAATAACTGGGATTACAAACTTATCGTCAAAGATGGGAAACCAGGCACAGGTTCAAATGTGCCTAAAGATTTCACATTAACAAACCCATATCCCAATCCATTCAATGGGTCAGTAAAATTATTGATTTATATTTTGAAAGAATCACTGGTAACGGTGGATGTGATTGATCTATCAGGTCGCATAGTATCCCGTTTGCATAGAGGTACTTTAACTTCAGGGAATCATCAACTGAGTTGGAACGGTAAAGATGAAGTAGGTAATGCCATATCATCCGGTGTCTATTATATAAAAGTAGTTGGGCCATCTACTCAAGAGTGGAGACCAGTTACCTTTGTAAAGTAAATCTCAGTCGGGATATCCCATGATCGCCAAAATATCCCCTTTTGAAATATCCATTCTATCCCAGATCGGTGCGATATCATCCGGCGGCTTAGGTGTACCAATCAATGCCTCTCCTTTAAACAAGGCTCTGTGCACCGACTGATCATCTACATCAGGATCTAATTTTCTAGCAAGTGCAATCATCTTGGGATTATTAACATCCACTGTGGGAGACACTTTTAAGCCATGATTATGGCACAATTGGGAAAAATATTTGTATACGACTGGATTTTGGGTACGGACCATCAAAATATCTGCAGGTATAATAGCGACTTTCAGTTCGTTCAATAATGGGTAGATACCCAACTTTTGAATTAATTTATTGAAAATTGTTACACGAAAATAATTTACCTTCTTACCGTGTACTTCATATCCTTCATTTATTGAAAATCCGATGATTTTTCTATCTTTATCTAAAATATGAATCCAAAGATCTGCATCTCGGTTCCGGCTAACAAAGGCTTCTAACCCTAGATCATTTCCTAGCCCGTCTTTAGATACAAGATGGTGCTGTCGGATAATATCCATCACCTCAGAGGACTTTCTCTTTTCAATATCAGGCCACCGTTTTTTTGGGAAAACGATTTCAAGATCGAGCATATGGTCTAATGTCCGGAGATGCCTAAGAAGTTTTTGTGATTGTGGAAGCGCTTTATAATCTTGCGTATTCATTTAGTTAAAATATATTTTTTGAAACTAATTCTTAGACTCGATAATCTGAGACCACATTGCAGTTTGTTGCAAGCATTTTAATATAATAGAAAATCCAGGAGATCTCCTGCTATAATGGGTTCTAACTTAAAAACAGCCTTTTAGAGACGTATATCCCAAATAAGGAATTATAATGTAAAGAATGGAATCTCGTATGAAATAGAAAATGAAAAAGGCCACAACTACCTGCCACCCCTTCTTTTTCATGAGTAGTTTATAGCCACCTTCTCTTCTAATATCCCGCCATTCATTGATGAATTTAGGACGATAAGCTGACATCAGTTTTTAGGCTTAATCTTTCCGTATTTAAGGTTTTCATATTTTTCCCAAATGGTTTCTCCAGATGCCTGCTGAAACCGGAAAGCAAATGATAATGCATCATCAAAAGAATTGCCTGAAAATTCTTCATTACCATAATATTCATCAATCCAACCAATAAATTCTTGCATGCCAGACGCATCAACTTGGTCAAAAATTCCATAGATCATTTCTGCTTTATTATCAAAATACCATGTTGTTACAGCACCATAGCCAAGATCTTTGATCATCTTTTGGTGAGTATCATATACCTGAGTTAAATATGAAAATAAAAAAATCTCTTTTTCTTCATGCTCAAGGGTCTTCCAATAAACGGCAATTGCATTGGGGACCGATTCAGTTTTTTTCTCCTGTGCCGGCAAAAACAATAATGTGGCAATCAATATTAAAATGAATTTCATATTAGTCTTCTTTTTGAGTCGTTTCGAATTCTGAAATCATATCTTCCAACTTATCCATAGCCTCATCTTCCGAAACCTTACCTCGATTTTCACCTTGATAATACAAATGTCCAGCCCCTTTACCAAAGGCGATTCCGAGGTCTGTATGAGAGGCTTCTCCAGGTCCATTCACGGCACATCCCATCAGGGCAACTGTCATAGGAGTTTTCACATTTTGGAGTTTTTCTTCCATCTCATTAGCAATCTTAAAAAGATCTACTTCCAATCGACCACAGGTGGGACATGCCACTATTGTTACACCCTTACTTGCTAATCCCAGAGATTTTAATATTTCGAACCCCACCCTTACTTCTTCTACAGGATCATCAGTCAGACTGACCCTAATCGTATCACCAATCCCTTTTGCCAACAAAGTTCCAATACCAACTGAAGATTTAATTGATCCTGATTTGGTTGGTCCAGCTTCTGTAACACCCAAATGAAGTGGGTAATCAAATTTTTCTGAAAATAATTCATAGGATGACATCATTAGATTCACATCTGATGCTTTTAGGGAAACAATGATATCATCAAAGTCATGTTCTCTACAGATGTCAATGTGTCGCTTAGCACTTTCTACCATTGCTTCCGCAGTGGGATAACCATATTTTTCGATGAGATCTTTTTCTAAGCTCCCTGCATTTACTCCGATTCGAATTGGTAAGTTTGCCCCCTTCACTTTCTCTAGTACTTCTTTTACTCGCTTTTTACCGCCTATATTTCCGGGGTTGATCCGGATTTTGTCAGCACCTGCATCCACTGCTTCCAATGCCATACGGTAATTAAAATGAATATCAGCTACCAATGGTACATTCATCTGCTTTTTAATTTCATAAAGTGCATCAGCCGAAGGCTGGTCTGGAACGGTAATGCGTATTATCTGACATCCCGCCTCTTCTAGTCGTTCTACTTCTTTTAAAGTGGCCTTGACATCGTAAGTCTTGGCAGTGGTCATGGATTGAACTGTAATGGCGTGTTCGCCACCAACAATCAGGTTGCCTATCTTTACTTCTTTAGTTTTTTTGCGCTGAATCATTTTTTTAAGGTCTGAAAATTACAACGGACTACTCCTGAAAAGGGTTATCCAAATACTGTTCTGCCAATATTATGGCATGGGTATAATTATCTAGTTTTATGCATTTTTTATAGTTTATGACTGCCTCCATCCTTTTGCCTTGCTTATCCATAATTTTCCCTTTTAATAAATGGGCATGCCCAAGAATAGCGTCTAGTTCGGCATAGTAATAATTAATACATTGGTTCAGAGAGTCTATAGCTTTTTCATCATGTCCAGTTAGAAAAAAATAATATCCCCACATATAATTCAAGTAGGATGAAAATATTTTCTGATGTCTTGGACGCTGTTTTGTCAACTTTTGATCCAAAATATCCAATTCATTTTTTGCCTGTATTAAATCATTGATTTGTAAAAGACTTAATGTATAGTGGAGCTGGTAATCAAAATTATTAGGATATTTTTTTGCAAGTGTTTGGCTGATTTCCAAACCCCGCTTCTTATCGATCTCCATAAACTGGTAAATATAGGACAGCACACTCATAGCCTCGGTCCATGCCCACGGACTTTGGGTCGCTGCAATTTCCATCTTACGAATGCCCTCATCACGCGATGCTTCCAGTCCAAACAATTCTGCTCCTGCTTTTACTAATACATTACTCAAACCTGCATAATATTCCACAATGCCGATTGGTAGGTAAGTATCAGTCATGGTTGAATCAATAGCCTTTGCTTTTTGAATAATACGAAACCCTTGATAGGCTGAGATAAGAGTTGGAATCCATTTTTTCTGTCCTAAAAAAATACGGGCTTTCAATCCTCGAGCCGTACCGTAATAGAGCATATATTCAGGATGATCTGGATGGATTGTTAACAAGGAATCATAGATTGATTCAATCTCAATAAGGTTTACATCAAAATTTGCATAGATCTCTTCTAATGAAAGATTTGCTTCATCATTTCGCCAGTGCGCTGCTGCCCATGCCACATGTACACCCGGGTGATCAGGATAATCCTTTCTTGCCTGGTTAAGGATTTCGATACTCCGCTCATATTCATAATTATAAAAGGCATCTGCGCCTTTACGAACGGTACTATCTCCCATATGTTGCGAAAACAAGACCGAATAGAAAGAAAGTAATACGATACTTAACTTCATAGATGGCTAAAGTTAGGACTATTTCTTATAATAAAAGTAAATCTGAAGATTCCCTCATATTGAAAGGAGGAAAATATTTATTTCATTTTAAATCGTCTAAAACGATCCATAACTTCATTAAAATCGAATTTTTTCAGATTATTACGATTTGCCGAGTGGGGTGTCTGATTTAAATTATATTCTAATAAAAGTTTAAGTTCTGAAATCGAATTGGATTGAAGACCAAATGTCATTTCGTAATGCTCATAACAAAAACTATCATCCATATCTTCACTATAAAAGTCCTCACATATATCTTGCTCTTCAATCAAAGTGAGATCGGTTCCATTTAGTTGATAATTGAATGCCATCGTATCCATGCCATTGGATTGATAATAATCATCGCTTTGTTCCATAATAAAATAAATCAAATTACCCTCGACATACCATTCACCAAGATCATCATAACTTATTTCTTCATACGAATCATAACCTGAGAATGTAGCAAGACCATCAGATTCGAGTTTTACAGATTGGTTTTCGTCAACCATTCCATCTTCACCAAACATTTGAAAGTCAATAAGGGTTTCTATATTAGCCGTCAAACTGATAGGTTTTGCTTGGTAAGTACCATCAAGCACAACATAATTAGAGGAATCCACTTCTCCTGAAATAATATCAACGTAATAAAGCGTATCAGAACTCATACTAAGAGAATAACTATCTTTATCATATTGGTAATCGGAAATATTTAAATATACATCATAATCATTTTCTGAAAGAGCAGCTTGAAGATATCCAAATTTTTGACCAAACTCATCCACAGATAGCATCAATGAAATATAGGGATAAGTTAAATTATTGTAACTCCCCATTTGATTATTTGATAGAACAAGTACCGTATCTTCCGTGTCAGTCTCTAGATACGATACCATTAAATAGTTAAGCAATACATCCACTGAATTTCCTGTAACAGAAAGCGAAGATGTGCCCTTTGCATAAGGATCAATACCATTTTGATTGATATTTGAAGTTAATTTCATTTTAACATCCGATTCATGCATAAACCAAGTCCCTACCAGTTCTTGAGGTCGATCTTTTTCATCTTTATCTTCACAGGCAGGAATAGCCAATAATAAAACTGATAAAATGCGAATAGATAAGTTTTGAATACACTTCATAAAAGCTTATAATTAATTATTAAAATAGACTAGCTAGAAGTCTTACCAGCCAGAAGAAGCCAGCCGCGAGAATCATTATTTACTGGGTTTAATTCCATCGAGCGAGACCAAGCTGCTTTCGCTAATCCACGTTCCTTCATTTTCCAATATGTAATTCCCAAACCCAAGTAATTATCTGCATTAGATGGTTTTAATTCAATGGCTTCTTGGAAAGCTGCAAGGGATTCTCTGAACATGCCCTTATCTCGATAAAAACCACCTAAAGTTTGCATGGATCCCGGAAGCCATAAACCTGAATTTTTATTTACACTAAGCGCTTTCCTAAATGAGGTTTGACCCAATCCAGATTCACCAACGCGATTATATTCTACAGCCAGTATGTAATATGCTTGAGGGAGTAAGGCCCGCACTTTTTGGTTATGAGGATCGTAATGAAGCAAATCTTCCCAAGAAGCGGCAGCCCTCCCCCATTCACTCGCATTAAAATAACTCAGACCCTGTTTGAATCGAGATACGGTATCTGAAGGATCAATTCGAATTGCATCTCCGTAAGTTAGAGCCGCATAAACATGCTTGCCCTGACCATAATAAAGGTCACCCAACGCAACATATGATTCATGATGGGTGGGATCTTTTTTGATAGACTCCTGGTAGCTGGATTTTGCCTTATCCATATCGCCCAAACCCTGGAAAGCGAGTCCTTTTAAGAAAATGAAGCCGCTGTTCCGTGGAAACATTTCCTGTCCACCTTGAGCTAACTTTGCTGCATATTCAAAATTCTTTTCGTCTAAACTTTTTCGAATAGTTTGCATTCGATGAGCTGGGCCGCTAGGGTCCTTTTGCGCAGATTTGGCTAAAATATCATCAGATAATGATCGGGTTTCAGTCGAGCCAAACAAGGTTGCCATAGCTTCAATAGTGGCCCGATGATTTGCCTGCACATCCAATGCCTCATCAAACGAATGTCGTGCTTTGGTCATTTGGCCAAAGCGAGAATAAAAAGATCCCAAATGGAAATGAGCATCTGCGTTAGATGAATGCTGAGAAGCCAGTCTTAAATAAATTCCTTTAGCATCTTCAAAACGACTGCTAGACTCGTAGTGACGCGCAAGATCTACTTGTTTTCTGAAATCATTGGGTTCTGTTCTTGCTGCTTTTTCTAAATCAGACGTTGATGGAGTGATTCTCATCTTAACACGTTCAACTTTTTTGGAAGCTTTATCATCAAGGTAATTCGTTGCCCTTGCCAACTTCCGTGAGCTAAGCTCAAATGCTTCGGCAATATTATAAATTTCATTGGCATATTTTACGGGACTAATAGTGGGTATGTCCGACATTTTTGGAACTCTGGCCTTAGTCGGTTTTGAGGCAACAGTACTTCTACTTTTTTTAAGTATTGACTGTAGTTGCTGGATCTTTTTTTTATTGGAGGAAGATGAATTAAGTTTATAAGCACTCTGAAAATCCTTAAGTGCACCTGCATAATCTTTTTTCTTTGCTTTCGAATTGCCTCGTTTAGCATAAGCTGATGCTTGTGCCACTTGTTTCTTAGATGGCTTCTTTGAACTGGACTTGCTACCACCTTGCTTTTTAGCCAAAGAGGTCAACTGCTGAACCTTCTTTTTATAATTAGATGATGGATTCAACTGGTATGCTTTTTTATAATCCAAAAGTGCACCACGATAATCTTTTTTCTTCGCTTTTGAGTTACCTCGTTTAGCGTACTTGGATGCCTGTGCAGGATTTTTCTTTTTAGTCTGCGCCTGAATAATGGTAGAAGAATTCGAGATGGGAAGGATGCCAACCATTGATACGGTCAGGATAAATCGAGTTGTCCAGAGGTAAATCAATCTCATGATGCCGAATCGAATTTACGAAAGACCAACATTATAGAAAGTGCTATTTTAACGAAATGCGGAAACTGGAACCCATTTGGATTTTACGCCACCACCTTCACCTGCTTCTGTCCAAGCAAAAAATAATTGATCGTCTACCATTTCCATTTGGGGATAGCCTGCGACACGCCCTGGTTGTAACTCAGAAACAATTCGAGCATTCTGGGCTTTTCCATCCTTAGAAACTATAGTTGAAACAATATTGGTGGTCTCTTCGGCTGATTCAATCCAACTGACCATGACCTCATTCTCATTGAGCCATATTACATCTACGCGACCAATGGGCTTAGATAGATCTATACGAATTGGCGACTCAAATGATGTACCTTCATCTTTGGAAAAGGCCACATTAACCATTGGAGTAGCATCGGGTGAAGTGTACCAGGCAATGGCTATATCATTTTCGTATGTTGCTAGCATTGGACCATTTACTGGACAACCAGTAATTTTCCATCCATCCTGATTCACAGCATAAGGTTCATACCAATTACCATTAGCATATCTAATGATATTAATATCTCTTACTTCTTGTTTAGATCTATTCCGGTAAGCAATAATCAAGGCATTCTCGGTCCTTGCTGAAGCTGTAGGGCAACATTCACAAACCATATCATCCATCCGCATTTCCCAATTTAAATCACCACTAGATGCAAATGTTGTGTGGTAAAGATTCATGGATCCATAGCCATGACCATTATCTTCCATAGTCATATTCCGGCCATCAAGCCATACCATTCCAAGCCGATTACCCATATCTCGAAAAAAGGAAACAAACCCGTGCTCACCTTTTATTCCGTCCCGGTGAGGCGTTTGAGGCTTAGACCAGTTAACACCCCTATCCGTGGATTGCACCACTTTTACATCATAGTCGTAAGGGCCTTTCCCTGATTTTTGAAGCCAATGGGCCGAGATTGTATCTCCACCAAAATGATAAATCGAAGGAAAATCCGCCCAATTGACGAAATAATTTTTGCCCGACGTGATGGTTTTATTTTCTGTCCATTCTCCATCAGTAAATTCTGACCAGTTCAAGGCCCACTCTAATGTATCAGTTTTTTCAAACCAAGACATGAGTAACCCGCCGTTTTGTGTAGCAGCCAACCGAGGATAGCGACTTCCCTCTGAACTTGATGGTAAGCTAAATTCTGGAGTTCCGCATCCAGTTAAGATTAGGTAAAAGACAATTAAGTTTATTTTATACATAAATGGTTGCAATTAAATTTCTTTCGGTATCTTACAGCACAGCTCCAACTTTTCATAGGCTTCAGAAGCAGCCACTTTACCATTCACATTGTAGCCAATAGATTGAATGGCCTTTTCAATACTTGCCATATCTATTAAAGATGCTTTATAGGTCACCTTTCCTGATTTTGATTTAAGGTCAATTTTCACTTTTTTTACTCCATCCAAGTTAGCAACAGCTTTTTCAACTTTCGTAGAGCACATCAAACATTGCATTGTATCTAGTTTAAGCTCAGCTGTTTGATTATTATTGCTACAGCTAATAAAAAAGCTAATTGCTAAAATATTGATAAGTGTTTTCATTTTGTTTTTCCTAATGTTAAAAGTTTTGTAATTCAAAATACAAATCCAATACCGGCTTGAAAGATGGTTCCTTGAGATAGACTCGCTTTTTCTACTTTTTCATTGATCGGTATTTTAATATCAATTCTTGTCATAATATTGCCTTTATAATATACAGCTACAGGACCAGTATATAATCTGGAATCAGAATTTTCATCTTTATCCCAATTTAATCGATAGGTTCCATCCCACATTAGAAAGACTCCACTATTACTTTCGTTATTATGGATTGGATGCCAACCGATGTTTATGTCGAAGCCAACCATCTTAGATCCATCATCTAATGTCCATCCAAAAACATCATACAATCGATAAAATTTAGGATTCTCAGTACTGTATGATAAACTTAGACCATATCCACTTTTACTGGTAAGAAGATCAGTATTATCTCCTGTTTTTAATCTTATCTGCGGTGTAAGACCAAAATTGCTTGTAGATAGTTCCATATTTGAATATTTTTTCAAAGGTAAGGCTATAATCAAATCTCCAATTCCTGAATTAGATAATGTTGGATTTGCCCGATCAATTAATTGCCTCTCATTATTTATTTTATGATAAGGTATTTTAAAAGTAGCACGTATTGATCGTTTCCAAGTGTAAACACCTTCAAACCAGGTTGTGTGCCGATAATAACTTTTGTTTAAACCATTATACTCTTCCCCAATCCCTCGATCAGACCCCAAAGTCTCATATCGAAACTGGAATCCCCAACCTCCTGACCAACGTGGTGCCATATCCATGACAGGTTGATGGGCAAACAGAGTACCAATAGCGCTAACGACCAAGAGACTATTTTTCATCTTTGTCCTATAAATCGAAATAGACTAATATTGGGACAAGTGCATAAGCAAAAAATGCACCCACTGCCAGCACTGTCACAGAAATGTAAAACATTCGTTTGTTAAACCTTCCTGTAACTTCACATCCATCCTCACCTTCATCTACATCACAAGCCACTTCCTGATTTGGTTTAAATACCATGTATCCATTAATGGAGATCAATATGGCTGCAATAAGGAATATCCACTCTTTATTCATAGATAAAGGAATCAAGAATGGAAACGCTGAGAGCATAGAACTCACTGCAGCACCACCAGCAATGGTGGCCACCACTGCTGGTAATACGCAGCAAAGTAGAGTCCCAGAAGAGGTAAATAGTGTTACCACACTTAATGCTTTATCTTTCATTTGGAATCCTTGGAGTACTCGGTCACTTTTAATTCCGAACCACTGGGATTAGTATAGGATTTTAACACTTCGTAACCGGCATCTTTAATGACTTCAACCGCTTTATCAACATTTGTAGTCTTACCTTTTTTAAGACCGACAGCAACATATTGATGATTAATATCAGTGTGGACACCCTTGGTGTATCTTTTTTTATCTACAAATTTCAGTTTGGATAATCCTTTTTGTAGACCGTGTGCACAGAAAGAGCAAACAAGTCCTTTTACTTGAAAAACCAAGTCTTCCTGGCCGATATCAACTTTTTGACCATTGATTTCGACAGATTGCGTTAAAGCTAATCCAGCCAAGCCAATAGTGATAATGAGTGATTTAATATATTTTCGCATAACACATCTCCTGCTTTTAAGTTTTAAAAACGCGCCCACCAAACATGGAGGCTTAAAAGAGAAAAATGTCTATGCTAATAGTGGAAAATTATAGGCTAATGGAGGCTCCGAAGGATGGAAAATCAGAACCGGATTAAAAATAGTTTTATATGCTTGAATAGATCCTGCAGCATCTATTCCATGAGTTACATCAATATTTAATTTCATTTTAAAATGATGGTGCGGCGCAGATAATACAGGAATAAAAACTTTACCCATATTGCAACTTTGCATATCAGTTTTATATGCTTTGGATTTTCCCAAATCCATATTCTTATCGCAGCACGTAGCTATTGCTTCTTCACAGCAAGACATATTGCAATCGCAATGGGGGATTAAGGGCGTTGCCATGGCAAAAGCTATGGATAAAACCAATCCAATAGATATGACGCGTTTAAGCATAGGTAAATATACGAATTATTTGACCATTAGGAGATCCAATAATCTTCATAAACGCTTTTCCACCTTTCAACTGGGCCGTCTGTATTAACAATGGCAATGCCATTCACTTTGTAGGTGTCCTTTAAATCCAGTTTTTTAATAATCTTATTTTTCAAATCCGAATCCATATCCTTATAGATTAAACTGAAATGTGGTAAAAAATTATAATCAGTATCAAATGCTTGAGAAAATAGATAATTGAGGAGAGTTAAATAAGGATTGGCCTCCAGTTTAATGAATAACGTTTTCCATATAATATCTGTTTGGCCAAAGCCTCTCATTTGTACATCAAATGGTTTAAAATTAAGTTGATCTATGAGAGTTTGTGCAGTTTCCAAATGAGTTACAGGGCTTATTAAGGTGCAATGCGGGTGAAAAATAGGTGCATTATATTCTTTTCCTAATGAACTAATTATATCAGATATATAGGTTTTATCTTCTTTTGAAAGTAAAAGCCAAATAGAGTATTTCGTTGGAATCATTTGACTAAAAATTTAACCTAATATTAAAGAAAACGCGCCTAGGTTAACTCTTTTTCAAGATTTTACTAATAGGTACTTCGTATAATTAGGATTTATAGAGAAAATAATTTGGTAAATTTCAGAGCAATCATACCGTTATCCTTCTCATCACCCTTTAGGTCAGAAATATTTGAATAAACCAAGAAAAGATCACTTAAGGGTGCATGTATAAAATTCATGCGAAAATTAGTTACCAGCTTCTCATCGGCTACATTATATTGAAAATATAGTTTATTTAACATTTTAACTGAGTGATTATATTTTATTTTAAGTGTATAAACATCAGCAGAAACAGAATTGCCTGGGAGCTCAAAAAAATTTTTATTAACACCCATATCAACACTAAAACGGTACCCAGGCTTTAATGTTGCAGAAACTCCATATGAATTCCTAGTTCCATTAAAATATCCACCAATGCTCGCATTCCCATTTAATGCAATAAGTTTAGTTCGATCGCCTCTAAAATACAGACTAAGATTATTAAATTTATAATCACCAACTGGTACCTTAGCACCATAAAGGTCAAAAGATTCATTTATTATCTCTTCAGTTTGAGTAATTCCAGCAAATATCATAGACCGATTCATAAATTGAACATCCAATCCAGCTTTTAAAGCACGGGATTCCAAATATCCTGTTAGATTATCGTATTGATTAATAAATACATACGGATTAAGTGACAAAATTTTTCCACTTGTATAGCGCTTATGTCTACCAACTGTAACAAATGTTTCAGCAACATTAGTTCGTTGAATAAATCCTACAGAAGGATCAAAATTCTTCTCTATCTTCTTATAATATGCTGATAAATCCCATTTATTATCTCGCCAAGCTATTACAACACGGCCAGCTAAATTATTATCATTTATACCAGGATTATCAGTTTGAGCTAGATAAGAATAAATTAATAGTTTATTGATATTAAGATTTAAATCTACTCCAATTGATTGATGGTCACGATCACCACCTGAAGAGTTTCTATTGATCAGAATGGCACCAAAATTTGACTTATTAAGAAAATTACTTCGAACTCTAGCAACATTGAAAAGAGTCATAGGAATTTCACCTTCTGATTCAGATGTCATATTTAATAAACCCAAATCAAAATTCCCAACTTTTCCACTAAGTCGACCTCCTCCAGATATTGGAATCTGAATTCCATCTTCTAATCCTATTCTACGGCTATGAAAGATTGTAAATGAACGACCATATTTATTGGGCTTCATTCTATATAAATAATTAGATATATCACCAAATTCAAAAATACTTGCATTCTCAAGAAAAAAATCTCGTTTTTCTGGGAAAAATAACGGGAAACGTGTCAAATTTACTTTTTCATCATCTGAGTCTACTTGAGAAAAATCTGTTTTGTATGTGAGATCCAAAGTAAGACTTGGTGTTACACTAAATTTCATATCTAATCCATAATCAGAATTATTAGATGATTCATCAACTCTGATTTGATTTCCAATTAAAAATGGCTTCATCTGCAAATTTCTACCTGGTCTAATATTTTTTAGACCTCCTAGTGTACCAGCTTTTGAAACTGTTAATAATTTTTCAAAGGGTTCAATTGGACTCCAATATACATCTTCACCTTTTCTACGGATTCTTCTTAAGAAATTAATCCCCCAATTTTTTTCACCATTACTAGGATTAAAGCGTAAACTCGTTAAAGGAAAAGCGAGTTCAATCTCCCATCCATGATCTTGTATTGAAGTTTTAGGGAAAACAATACCTTCCCAAGCACGATTAATACTTGTTCCATCATTATTTATATACATATCCTTAATTGCACCAGCAGGATTAAAAAGAAATGCATATCCGCTTTTATTATCATTAAATGTATCCAGCATAATAGCAAAAGCATCATTGTCCTGTGACTCAAAATCCTCCTCTAGGCTTTCAATTATGATCTTTTCTGGTTCAGAATCATAAAGAATTGCAGATATGTATAAAAATTCAGAATCGTAAAGAACCCGAACTACCGTTCGTTCCGTTGCTCTAGCACCAGGAATAGGTTGTGATTGGAAAAAATCTGAAATAGAGTCAGCTAACATCCATGAAGGTTCATCTATATGACCATCTATAGTAATTTCTCCATTTAACAGAGAAGCATTCATAGTTGGGCGCGGAAATGTTTTAAGATTGATTATTGAATCATCTCCAAAGAGGAAAGATGCAAAGATCAATACAATTGAGGTAATTTTCCGAGGATTCATAGGTTGTTGCTTAATAATTAAGCTTGAAAAATTATATCAATAATAATGTATTAAATAAACTATTTATTTATTTGGAAAAAATCCTGTTTAATTTTCTGTTTTGTTAAATTCTACTGTAAATAGTATTAATATTTATTTTTTAGCAAATTTTATTTCACAACCAAGGCTTTTTGTTGATGCAATTTTGACCTTTTTACCTTTACCAACAGCCTTGATAGCATCCATTAAATAATTGTTTTTCACCTTTGATGGCTTTCTGGCGTTATCATCTATGGCACCACGATAAACCAATTTACCGCTCCCATTAAATAAGTAGATGTGCGGAGTATGTGTGGCACCAAATGCTACTGCTAATTTTGAATCTTTATCTACTGCATACAAAAAATCATGTCCATACTTTTTAGAGAAATCTCTCATATTATCCAGACTTTCTCCACGGTTCCGAGTTCTCGCATTTGGATTAATAGTAATAAAACCGATCTTATTATTATTGCTTGCCTTGGCTAATGCATTATAACGATCCTGCCAGGCCACCACCCAAGGACACGTGTTACATGAAAAATTTACCAAAAGACCATTTTCCATTTTCACATCATTTAGACTCACTATTTTACCACTAATATCTGTCATTTTTACATCACCTAATGGAATCGATGATCCCAATTCTAATTCACCAGCAAATGTGAATGAAAATAATATTGTAAAGATTGATATTTTCTTCAATAACTGTTTCATAATAATTCTCCAGATTTTAGGTATTCAATATTACACCAAATATAAATATTTAACAAAGCGAGCCCATTAATAAATAGCATTACTTTTTTTATTTCAAATACTTCAGTACTGCTTTTGAGATTTGGATGTCCTGAACAGCAACACCCGTAAGATCAGCAATCGTGATTTGATCATCATCTGTCCTGCCCGGATTATTTCCATCGATAATCTCTCCAATCTCTACAACATCATCAGCAATAAAACCATTCTTAATGGCTTGATAAATTTCGCCTCTCTCCTGGCACTGGGATCTGCTGTCCGCCACAATAAGATCGGCCTTAAGTAAAATTGATGGTGCCAGTTCATGCTTGGTCAAAGTATCAGACCCCATTGCAGTTATATGGGTCCCTTTATTCACTTGTTCGATTAATGGGCCTTCGCTCGATGTGCAGGTGACAATCAATTGGCAATTACCCACAATTTCATTCATATCTGTTGTGGTAGTGATCTTGAAACTGCTTTCGACCATATCAGAATGATAATTTAATAATGATGCTTCGCTCCTTCCCCACACAATGGCTGATTTACAATCAACAATATTTTTCAAATATTTTAACTGCATTCGAGCTTGGACACCTGTGCCTACAATTCCAATATTTTCTATTTTATTTGGTGCAAGATATTTGGCAGAAATTGCGCCGGCTACAGCGGTTCGAACATCTGTTAAATAACATTCATCGTTTAAAATAACTTCAGGCTGTCCAGTTTTTTGATTAAATACGAGCATCATGCCATTTCCACTAGGAATTCCAAAATCAGTGTTATGTGTAAAACCTGAGGCAATCTTGATTACATAAACATCATCATTTTTAATATAACCATACTTTATATGCACATCTCCGGGAGGAAAGTCAAAATGTAACTCACCTACTGGCGGGACAACCACATTTCCTTTGGAATAGTTGGCGAATCCCTTTTCAATCTCTTTCATCAAATCGACTTTAGGTAAAATCGATTTAATTTCTTTTAAACTAATAATTTGCATCAGAGGATTAATTTTAATACATCTGAGCCAATATTACCTCCGCACATAACAATGATAACGGTCTGGCCTTTAATCTGTTCTTTCTGTTTCAAAAATCCGGCAATGGCAGCACCAGCTGCACCTTCAATGAGTTGGTGGTGCTTTTCAACTCCAATACGTATACCTTCTTTAATTTCATCCTCTGTGACAAGTACAAAATCATCAATGATATTTTGACACAATTCAAATGTAATAGATCCTATTTCCACGCCCCCGGCAGTACCATCAGAAATAGTATCCTTAGATGGAAGGTCCAACTGTTCACCTGCTTTCAATGATTCGTACATGACAGAGGAATTTTTTGGCGATACGCCTATCATACTTATATTGTCATTCATCGATTTTAGATATCCACCAACACCTGAAATCAAACCACCACCACCGACAGAAATAATAACTGAATCTAGCGAATCAAGGTCTTTGTAAATTTCGACACCCATCGTACCCTGACCGCAAACGATCACTGGATCATTATAGGGTGAAATATATGTTGAACCGGTTGTCTTAGCAATCTCCTGAGCGCGCTCTTCGGCATTAATGCAATCGTTACCAAAATATGTAACATCCCCACCTAAATTGAGAATATTCTCAACTTTGTTCTTATGCACATTTTCAGGTACAACAATCTGTCCTTTTATTCCGAGAATCGACATAGCTAAAGAACATGCTGCACCATGGTTTCCCGTTGATGCAGTAACAACTCCATTAGCTTTTTCATCTGCTGTGAGAGATGTCATTTTGCTTACGGCGCCACGAAATTTAAAAGAGCCTGTTTTTTGGATATTATCTAATTTTAGATAAACATCGCCATCTATAATGGAACTCAAATAAGGTGAATGTTCTAGAGGCGTGTGCCTGATATGTGTTGCGGACCGTTCGTAGGCCCGTTCCACATCTTTAGGAAAGGAAATCATAGTGATTTAAAAATAGGCGTAATACGATCTAATGCTGCTTCTAAAACCGAAGCCGTGGCACCGTAGCCAAAACGAAGGTAATGATCCATTCCGTACCAGTCCCCCGCAACCAACATGACGCTTGCTTCATCTCGTATCTTTTCAACCAGCTCAGATGAATTAATATTCCAATCATATTTTGCAAATGCCATTGCACCTGCATCCGGTGGAATAAATTTAAACTTACCATCAAAAGTATTCACCCAATTCTGGAAGAGAGTCAGATTATTGCTAAGAGCATCGCGAGTACGGTTTAATGTTTTCATCCGATTATCTGCGTTAAGCACATAAGCCCCAATCATATCACTCAACCGACCAATAGCAATAGTTGTATAATCATGAGTAGCCCAACAGTCTTGGATATACTGTTTGTTTGATACAGACCACCCTAGGCGCAACCCTGGCAAACCGTAAGCCTTGGAAAGGCCACAATTAACGATAGTTTTATCATAATCAATATCCCAGAATGAAGTGCATTCTTTCCGGCTCAATTCGGCGCCACGATATACTTCATCACACAAAATCCATGCGTTTACATTGTTGGCAATCTCACCAATGGCATATACAGTCTCTTTTGGCATTACCGATCCTGTGGGATTATTTGGATTACAAATACAAATCATTTTGGTCTTTTCCGATACCAATTTTTCCAATTCATCAAGATCTGGCTGCCATTTTAGAGATTCATGTAGAGAGAATGTTTTTACTTCCACACCAAGTCCTCTGGCAAAACCATAAATCTGCAGATAATTAGGGACCATATATACCATTTCATCACCTGGTCCAAGTAATGACATTATAGCCACCATATTGGCCTCTGCTGACCCATTAAATGCTTGAATATTATCTGGATCAGCTCCAGAGTAAATGCTTGCGATAGATTGTCTTAATTCATGTGATCCTTCGGTAAAACCATAAGTCAATTCTGTATTTACAATTTTTTCTATGAATTCAGAATCAAATAAAGTTTTAAGGGAACCAGGATGAACACCACTTTCCGATAGATTGTAATCAACTTTGTTCTCCCAGGTTGACTGTTGACGTTCCAATTGGAAAGTTTCAAATTTCATGAGCCAATGGCCTTGATGATCGCTGATTCAAATCGAAATCTATCTTTTTTCATTTCCCAATAATCAGATACGTTTCCATATTTATCATAAACAATAGTAAAAGGTAATGTGCCAGACCATTCTTGACTTATAGCATTAATAAAATTATTATCATTACCTTCCTCTTTTATAAAGGATATACCCTTTACTCCCTGTTTATTCAAAAAAGTAATGGCCTCTTTTTCAAAATCTAACCAATCTGTAGTTATAAAATAGACTTTAATCCCTTTATCTTTATAAACATCGGATAACTCAACAATCATTGGAAACTCTTCTAAGCATGGTGAGCACGTAGTAGCCCAAAAATTTAGAAGGACCGCTTCATGCCCATTATGTGAGGCTACTTGTTTGTGTATATCGGAGGCATCTACAGTTATTAGTTGTAAATCGGATTTTGAACACCCAAATATGGTAATTAATACGATGGATAATATTTTTTTCATTTATTTTTCAGAAATTTGTCAGGGTAAAATCTTTTCTAATTCCCAACAATAAATACGGCATTCCCAAAGAGAAGTTTTCCATTATACCAAAATGCTCTGAAAAGAGGGTTATCTGCAAGGTAAATCACTCGGCCCCGCCCGATATTCTCAACACCAAATACCATGGATTCCCTTAAATCCTCTTGCGCTTTATACCCCACAAATCCACTGATAATAGCTGTAGAATCCTGGATTGTACCTACATTCCATCCTCTGGGAAGATATGCATAGCGGTTGCTTCGGAGTTTCAATGAAAAATATTGATCATTATAGCCAAATGCTAATGGATGAGAATTATCAATCTTAACCTTCACAATAGAGCCATACGCATTTTGACTGAGTCTAGACCGTTGACGATCTCTATAGGGTTTTAATCTTTCAGATAGATTTCGTTCTTTATTCTTCTTTTCGGATGCTTTCTTTTCATCAACTGTGGCGAATTTTTTAAGACCAAATCCTTTTTGATCTGCAAACTTATCCAAAGTGGAATCCATGATTATAAGCCTGCCACCAGATCGAACCCAATGGCGCAATTCATTCAATAACTCTTTATTTAAATAACCATGGTTTCCTCCCGGTAAAATCATTACGTCAAAGTCATGCTTGGGTATACTTGTGAGATAATCACTACTGAGAACAGTAACAGGAAATTCGATCTGCCGTTCAAAAAAATGCCAAATTTCACCATAGCGATAACTCCCTACCCCATCTCCAGAAACCAACCCAATCTTGGGACGTTTAACCACCCGCATTGAAGAAGAACCAAAATCCTTTCCTTTTGATACAAATCCAGTTGTAGTGGCAGTGAGTAAACGATTAAACTTTTTAGCGCCTCTATTGACTACTTCATCAAATATACTACCGTGCTTTTCATTTCCTTTCCGAGTTATGACCAGTGTTCCACGGCTATATTCACGATTATCTATTTCAAATGGCTCTATCGAGACTCGGGTTACAATGTCATGCTTAAACAAGTAGGCAAGGAATTTGAGATCATTGATCCCTTTCCATGGCAATATATAAGCATATGGCGATCCTGTTATGACTTTTGTCTTGGGAGTTAAGTTCTTTGCTGAAGATAGTTTTACATCCCCTTTTAGCGCGTAGGCATCCAAACCATAGACATAAGGTATAGACCATGCAGTAATATCATAGGTCATGCTATCGCGTAAAACAGTTTGGGGTTCAAAAAGTACCTGAACCAATACTGATTTCGCTTGTTTTGCTGAAATAACCATATCTCCCTTAGTCACTTTTACCTGTCCTTTTTTTCCTGTGAGATATTTGAATCCTTGAATTGATTTAGATGCACTGGCCACAGCATGTTCAATACCATTTTTATCCAACCAAGATTTCAAGTCATTCACTTTATCATCCTGATTCGTTATTGGAATTATATAAGTACTGTACTCACCTTTTGGATTCTTCTTACCATCAGCAAAAAAATTTGTGAATTCACTCACTATCTTATCCACATTATTAGATGCCACTTCTATAGTGGATAAACCGGTTGTATGATGATGTGTTAGACGGTCACTCAAGGTTAAGGTATCCCCATCTTCTGTTTCAACAGCCAGTCCTCCGCGACTGTGTCCAGCTTGCTCATACGTCATACCAATAGCACCATTATAAGTGGGATATGTATCTCCATAACTGGGGTACAAAAGATCGAAAACCTCTTTTGTGAAATAGAGCCAATTATTCTTATCAAAATATTTGGCATGATTCTGACCGATCATAGTCTGGAGTTCCCTTTGCCAGTCTGTAACATATTCATGGTATGGTTCGGATGCTGGTGCAAAATAATAGGGATTATTAACACCCTGCTCGTGGAAATCCACATGAACGTGAGGAAGCCATTGATTATATAATTTAATTCTTGATTCAGATTCAGTTTGGCTCTGCCATGCCCAATCTCGGTTCAGATCAAAATAGTAATGGTTTGTTCGACCGCCAGGCCAAGGTTCCATATGTTCCCGAGAAAGCGGATCGGCATCGGGCCACCGATTGGCAGTCATCCGAAACCAGTGAACATATCGATCCCGACCATCAGGGTTAATACAGGGGTCAAGAATAACGATCGTATTCTCTAACCATGCCTGTGTTGATTTATTATTTTTATTTGCTAAGGCATGGATTGTCTTCATAGCCGCTTCTGTTGAGTTAGCTTCATTCCCATGGACATTATAACTAAGCCACACAATTCCCACTTTTTTGCCAGATGCCTTCCCTGTCATAACACCGGCCCGTTTCAGGTTATCCTTCCGGAGATTATCAAGCATTGACATATTCTCTTCACTGGAAATCACTGCAACAAGCAATGGACGTTCTTCGTACGTCTTTCCGTAAGGAATAATCTTTACATTTGATGCCACATCTGCTACATGTTCAAAATAGGAAACCACACGGTGATGGTAGGTGAAATTATCCCCCAAGTCATAACCGAGGAACTCTGCTGGAGATTGAAGCTCATCAGCAAACAGCATCGAAAAGGGTAATAAAATTCTAATTAACACTTTACGCATATACACTCCTTCAAAAAATGTGACGAGAACTTAGGCCTGTACATTCTACCACAAAAAACAAAATTAGAGACTTTTCATAAGGTTTTTTCCAATGATGGAGGATGCAGTAAGTAAACCGGAAAAAAGAGCACTAGTGAGACCAACAGTTGTTATATCCTGACCTGTTAGATATAAATTATTTATTTCCGTCTTTGGATGAAGCCATTTCTGTCGGAATCTTTCTGAGGTATGGTCAAGACCATACATTTCTCCAGCTGGATAATGAGCCATATCTCGAACAGTAAGTGGTGTTGAAAGTTCATAAAATTCCATGGCATCCCGAACCTGAGGTACATGCCGGTATACTACATCTAATATTTTTTGAGAAACGGATTCTTTGAAATCTTCATATGAATCACCACGCTTTTTCCATGGTTTATTCTCCCATTCTTTATACCACTCCCAACGACCAAGTGTAATGGCTTCCATGGTGGCACATCCAGGATGATTATTATCCCAATCAGGATCTTTTGCTGATGGAAATGAGACATAAACAACCGGAAATTCTCCATCAGGATCATTTTGGTACTTGGCTACATTTTGATCATGATCATATCCAGGATAAATCCACAGATTTGTTGTTTTCAGACCCAATTCTTCAGCAGTTTTATTTAAACCAATATAGAGACAAACATAACTTTCTGTTGGTTGAACATTTTTTAGTTTTGAACTTAATTGACTAGAAAGTCTATGATTTCTAAGAAAGGTTTTCATTGTATTCATCAAACCGGCACTACTGACCACTTTATTTGCAAATAATTCATCTCCATTATCAAGACGCACTCCTACAGCCTTTTTTCCTTTTACAATAATTTCATCCACACCAGCATTAACCAAAACCTTACCATTGAGTGATTCGATCAAATCAGTGACATATTCGGCTATCATCCTAGACCCTCCAACTGGATAGTTACCTCCGTCCAGATAATGACGTGCTACCATAGCATGCATGGCAAAACTACTCCTTCCCGGTGGTAGCCCATAATCCCCCCATTGTCCCGTTAATACGCTCAATAATTTTTCATTCTTAGTTATACCGCTTATGACATCTTTGGTGGTTTTATCGGCATTTTTGAAAAATTGTTTTGTCATAGAGTTGTGCAATAAAGGATGTAACCATTTGGGTAATGCTTTGCTCGCAAAAAAACCTTTCCCGCTTTTCACCTGCATATGTAAAAGTTTTACATACGAGCGAATATTCTTTTCTTCATCAGGGAAATAAGCAGACAGAGTTTCAATAAATTTTTCTTTAGGGGCTATAAAATCATAGTATCGGTCCGGAAAAATGATTCGGTCATAATTATCATCCATTTTGGCCCATTGAAGTTTATCACCTGTAACTCTGTCAAAGAGTTTTCGAGTATGGGTTTTTTTATTGTGGACTTCCCCGATATAATGAATACCCACATCCCATTCAAATTGTTTACGTTTAAAGGTGTGTGTAAAACCACCCACCTTAAAATGTTTCTCTATAACTAATACCCGATAATTATGCTGAGCAAGCAATGCTGCTGTGGTTAAACCACTCATCCCTGAACCAATGATTATTACATCAAAGATTTCATTCTTGACTTTAGATGTGTATCCAACCCACTTTTTCATATAAAATATTAATCTCCCAATTGTGGAAATTTGAAACGTTCCAAATACGAAGGTGTATGAGCGGTTTTCATTATCTCCGCTATTTGTTCCACAATTTTAGGATATGAACTAGCCAAATCTTGTTGTTCACTTATATCCGTTTCAAGATCATAAAGTTCGATGGCCATATTTCCTTCAAATATTTCCCTACGAATAGCTTTCCATTTGCCCATTCGAACGGCCTGTTGGCCTTTATATGCGGGAAATTCCCAATAGAGGTAGTCATGTTGCATCTGACCATTTTCCCCCATTAATACAGGTAATATACTGATTCCATCATTTGAAGAAGGAATAGGCTCGCCAACAATATCACAAAATGTGGGCATCATATCCTGAAAACCAGAAATATGATTCGATTTGCTACCGTACTTTATTTT
>Ga0315338_1000818_pt1 | contig 52670 bp, 58 predicted proteins | sample ASW8metaG_FD_204518 | JGI IMG/M metagenome (GOLD analysis project Ga0315338, IMG submission 204518) | Ammonia-oxidizing marine archaeal communities from Monterey Bay, California, United States - ASW #8 | ecosystem: Environmental > Aquatic > Marine > Coastal | place: USA: California | collected... | reverse complement strand
AAGCGATCTACGCGATGGAAGACGTCTGCCCTCATGCTGGTTATCCGCTCTCGGACGGTGAGCTCGAGGGTTGCGTGATCGTCTGCAAGGCACACGGCTGGCCCTTCGACGTGCGCAGCGGTTTCGATCCCGACAATCCGGACGGCTTCCCGATCCCGTGCTTCGCGGTGCGGGTCGAAGACGGCACGGTCTTCGTCGATGTAGAGGAACGGATCAACGATCCACGCAGACGGCGACGAGCGGAATCCGAAATCGAGCCGGACTAGCCGGCTCTACCAGCTGGCTCTACCAGCTGGCTCTACCAGAAAGTCGTCTCGATCTGCTCGGGCGGAATGCGATGCTTGATCTCGTCGTGGATCTCCGGAAGCAGAGACCAATGCACGCCGGGCCGCTTGTGATGCGCCGTGTGATACCCGAGGTTGCAGCTCAGATAATTGAAGAGGGGATTGATGCAGTTCACGCTCGCGTCGTAATGATCCGTCGGGTAGTGCCCGGCGTGATGTCCGTAGGTCACCCACGACGTATGCACGAGCGTCAGGAACCCCGGAATCAGGATCACGAGCAAAGCATTCACGGGGTTCCACCAGAGTGCGAGGCCCATGACGGCCCAGAGCGGGACCTTCATCCAGAGGAACGCGCGCAGGTACTTCGGATAGCGACGACCGACTCGCAAGATGTCGATCTGATGGTTCAAGAGCAGATCGATCGTGTACTCGATGCGGCCCATCTGCGAACCGTCCCGACGCGTCCATTTGGATTCGTCCGGCTTGTCGTGGGGTCGCTGGTTGAGATAGTTGACGTGGTGACCGAGGTTGTGATGCAAGACCCAGGCGTAGGGCGCGATCCCGGTCTGCAGAGACAGGACGATGTCGTAGATCCGATTCAGTACGCCCGAATGGAACGTGTTGAAATGCTGGTGATGATGGTTGATCGCGGACACGAACATGCTGCCGACGGCGAGCGGGAGCACGAAGAGCGCGGCGAGCCAGGTCGAAGCGAGGAAGTAGACCGCCACGTGGACGGCGAAGAAGAACGTCACAAAGGAGACGGATCGTCGATCGGCCTTGTAGCGAAGCCAGAGACCGGATCGGGTCTCGACTTTCCTATTGATATTCTCGGAATCGATGTCGATGGGCGGAGTCGAGAACTCCAGGGCATCCAGCTCGATCGCGGCGTTCATGATGGACGTTCAGACCTTCACTGGGGGGAGCGAGTGGCGCGTTCCGTGTCGCGTCGTGATCCGATCGATCGTTCATCGATCAAGCCAAACGAATCACTTCCAATTTTACGACCGAACGCGGCGGCAGGTGTAGCCGAAATGCATGGGACGCAACATGCGAAGGTCGGACGTGCGCGTAAAAGCGTTGTAAAAATCGGTCAGGCCGATCAAGTACGCGCGTCACACGCGATGCGACGATGTGTCAAGCAGCGATCGCCGAGGCCGTGCTAGACAGTCGCCAATCACAGTAGGCGGTCGAGACGACACGGCGGGAAGAATGGCGCCCCGAAGAGCGCAGAGACCAATCCCGCAGAAGAAGGTTCCATGAACGACGACACCCACGAACGGCCCAGGATCGTCGGGATCGTGAACATCACCGAGGATTCATTCTCGGACGGAGGCCGATTCCTGAAGGCAGACGAAGCCCTCCGCCATGCGCGGACGCTTGCGAGTACGGGGGCGGACATCCTCGAACTCGGCCCCGCCTCGAGTCATCCCGATTCGAGCCTGGTCTCGGGGAAGGAACAGATCGAGCGTCTCGTACCCGTACTCGACGAACTGGCGTCGGAAGCGCTCCCGATCTCCATCGATGCAACGGACTCGGACGTGTTGGTGTATTCGCTAGGCGCGGGTGTCGCCATGCTGAATGACATCCGCGGATTCGGGGATGCTTCGATCCATCCCGATCTAGCGGACAGCGATGCCTCGCTGGTCGTCGTGCATTCTCTCCTCGAGCGCGAACGCGCGGAGCGAAATCAAGCGACGCCAATGGAAGTCCTCGATTCGATCGATCGATTCTTCGAGCTTCGGCTCGGCGAACTCGTTCGCGCGGGCATCTCCGAAGATCGCCTGATCGTCGACCCCGGGATGGGCTTCTTTCTCGGGAGTGATCCGCGATCTTCGGTCGATGTGCTCCAGCGGATCCCGGCGCTTCGTGCGCGCTTCGGTCGACCCGTGCTGATCTCCGTCTCACGGAAGTCGTTCCTCCGTTCGCTCACGGGTCGCGGCGTCGAAGAGATCGGACCCGCGACCCTCGCCGCGGAACTCTACGCCGCGCGCAAGGGCGCTGACTACATCAGGACGCACGATGTCGCAGCACTTCACGACGCACTCGAAGTCATGAAGGCGCTCGAAAACGAGGAACCGTCGGCCTAGACAGTAGTCGGGTAGCGGTCGGATTGCAGTCGAAACGTTCGCCCTATCGAGAGGGCCGCGTCTCCCGTTCGGCTGATCGCGAAACGAACCAGGTCGCGACGACGAAGGCCACGAGCGAGCCCATATGCGCCCAGCTTCCGGTCGGCCGCATGGCACAGGCAACGATCTCTGTGGGATCGAATCCCGCTATCAAATCGATCTCCTCCGGCTCGAGCCTACCTCGCCGAGTCGACGCTCCAGGTCCCGGAACCCTTGGCAGCGATATAAAGGAAGACGAAGCAGTAGATCGCCGCGAGTTCTCCCCCGTTCGAAAAGGGAAGCAGCGCCTTGGTTCCATGCGCCATCCAGTAGGCCGCCGCCATCGTGCCACTACAAAGGAACGCGGCCCAGCTCGTCATCAGTCCGATCATGATGAGGACGCCACCGACGAGTTCGATGGGACCGGCGACGTAGATGACGAACTCGGGCACGCCTTCCGGCATGCTGGCCGGGAAGCTGAAGAGCTTCTGGCTGCCATGCCATAGGAAGGTGAAGCCGACGACGATGCGCATCGCAGCATAGAGCTTCGCCTCGAAGGGTTTCAGGAATACGGCCATGAGCGAAGGATCCTCCCGGTTCGGGTTCGACGGGCACGCTAAAGCGTAACACGCCGACGTGGAGATTCAGACGATGAAGATTACGTAGCCTCCGTCAGTTCGGGTCCGTGACCTCGAGGATGCCCTCAGCGATTCGCGCTTCGATCTCGTCGTCGTCGAGGCCGAGCAGGTCGTGCGCAATTTCGCGCGTGTGTTCGCCGACGAGGGGCGCCTGCCAGACCGCGATGTCCGGCATCCCGCTCGCACGAAACGCCGAGCCCTCGAAGGCGATCCACCCGAGGTCCTGCTGGTCGACCCAATGTCCGTACCCGCGAGCCTGAAAATGCGGATCGCGAAGCTGCTCGCGCGCGGCGTACATCGGCGCCGCCGGCACGCCAAACATCTGGAGCGTCGTCGTCACGATCTGCGCGGTCTGTCCCTGCGTCCATTCGCGAAGCCGCTCGTCGATCGCGTCCTGCGCAGCGAAGCGCCCCTCCGCATTCGCGTAGTTCTCGTCGGACGCCCACTCGGGCTGGCCCATCGCCGCGCACAGCTTGCTCCAGTCCTTGTCGTCACGAATCGTGATCGCGACCCATTGTTCGACGCCTTCGCAGGGATACGTGCCCCAGGGAGCACCGCGCTCGCGCCGATTGCCGCGCGGCCGGGCGCTTCCAGGCGACACGCCTTCCGAGAGCATCAAGTCACCGAGGATGTTCACGACCGCTTCGGCCTGGGCGACCGCAGCATGTCCGCCCTCGCCTGTGCGCCCACGCCGAATCAGCGCCGCGAGCGCCGTCATCGAAAGCAGCCGGCCGGCGAAATGGTCGGGGAAGATCGAAGTCGATCCCGCCGGCGGCCTCTCCGCATCTTCGTCCGCGTCGCGCGCGTAGTCCCATAGATGGACGAGACCGCCGATCGGCTGGGTGCTCGGGCCGTAGCCGATCCAATCGGCCCAGGCGCCGTGGTTCCCGAGGAGTTGGCTGCTCGCCATCACGATGCGCGGGTTCAACGCCTTCAACTCTTCGTAGCCGAGTCCGAGCGACTGCATCATGCCCGTCGAACCGTTCTCCGTGACGACGTCAGCCTCGCGCACGAGCTGATGGATGAACGCGCGCCCCTCGTCGGTCTTCACGTTGACGCCGAAGCCGCGCTTGGTTCGACTCGACGACGCGAACGACGCGCTCATCTCGGTCGACATGACGACGCGAATGAAGTCCGGATAGGTGCGGCTCTCGATCTTGATGACGTCGGCGCCGTAGTCGGCGAAGAGACGCGCCGCTTCGACGCCTACCCCCCCGATACCGAAGTCGAGCACACGAAGTCCCGCGAAGGGGAGTGAAGGCGTCGGCCTGACTCCGTCGGGCGCGGTTCGCGCGTCGACCCACCGCTTCGACTCGATCTCTCCCGCATGCTCGTTCGGCTCGGGCGGTCGCGAGCGATAGCCGATCCGCTCGCCATCCAGTTCGAAGAAGCCCGAGGCAAAGGGGCCGACCTCGCCCGGCGCGTACTCGCCTTCGACGAAGGTCGCACGCGACGTGAAGTGTTCGTTCTTCAGGACTTCGCCCGGCGTGAGCACGGGCGTACAGACGATGCCGCGCCGCTGGGCTTCGGCCGCCACCTCCTCGTGTGGCATCGTCGCGAAGAGATCTCCGACGACGACCTCGAGGGCGTCCGCGATCGCGATGCGACCGATGAACGAGTCGTACTTCGGATCGCGGAGATACTCGGGATCACCCAGCCATTCGCGGAGCGCATGCCATTGTCGCGGCGCCATGATGACCAGCCGGACGAAACCCGTCTTGCAGGCGATGATCTTGTAGACGGGACCGGAGCCGTCGCGAATCGTCGTGCTGTCCTGCCCCTTCGCCTCGATCATCGAGCCGTTCGCGAACGCCCAATCTGTCTGCCCCGCGACCGCCTCGAGGATCGAGAGATCGATCGTCTGCCCGAAGCCGGTCTCCTCGCGCTGGTAGAGCGCGACCAGCGCGGCGTGCGCGGCCATGACGCCGCCCACGTCGTACGCCATTGCGCCCGGAGGAAAGAGCGGCTCGCGATCCGCGGTCCCCGCCTTCGCCTGCATGCCACCGATGGCGGCGAGGGTCGAATCCGTCGCGACCCAATCGCGATACGGGCCGGTCTGCCCGAAGTCCGAGATGGAGAGGACGATCAGATGGGGGAAGCGCTCGCTGAGCTTGGCGGGGTCGAGCCCACGGTCGGCCATGCGTCCAGGGGTCTCGGATTCGATGAAGACGTCCGCCCGCGCGAGCAGATCGAGGAGTCGATCCCGGTCGGCCTCGACGTCGAGGTCGAGCCGTAGCCCGAGCTTGTTCGCGTTGCGCGTCGCGAAGTAGAGACTGCGGTCGTCCTTGAATGGGGGCAGTCGTCGCGAGCGAGCGCCATCCGGCCCTTCGACTCGAACGACCTCCGCGCCGAAGTCCGCCAGGACACGGCCCGCGAGCTCGCCCTTCTCGTCGGCGAGATCGATGACACGGATTCCAGAGAGTGGGAGCGAGTCGATGTTGCGCATGGTTGGACCGAAGATTCACCCGAGTTGCTTGTCGCTGACGCGCGATGCCTCAACGGTAGTAGCCAAGCGGCGGCCGATCGACGGTTCTCGTGAACTTTGATCCGGCATCCTCAAGGCAGGGCCTCGGCGATCCGACTGAATTCCTGTCGCGCCGATCCTCCGTCCATCTCGGGCCCGAGGGGAGCTGGCGCACGACCCTGAATGGGAGTGACGAGATGGGTACCGCGGTCTGGATCGAGAAAGCCGAATTTCGAATGAGTGCGGGCGGCGAAGCGGCTGCGATCGCCATGCTCAAGTCGACCTTCCCCTCGGAGGCCGTGTTTCTGGAACGCGGCATCCACGAGAAGCCCGCGGCTTATCGTGACATGGCTTCGGCCACGACCCTGGCCGGCGCGATTCGCTCGGTCAACGGCCTCGGCGAACACATCATCGTCCACGAGATTCCCGATGGCGGCGTCCATTCGATCGGACGCGAGGGCATGATGGACGAGCTTCCGGCTCGAGCGATGGCCCGCTTCTTCGCCCCGATCGCGCGCTTCGTCGAGCCCGGCAGCTTCATCGAGTTCGAGTCCGACCACGGTGGGCAATGGACGCGCTTCGAGTTCCGGAACGGCGTGCTCCGTGTCGTCGAGCGCGAACTCGGCGCCGACGAACTCGGCGACTGGGGCGTGATCGAGCACGATCGAACCGAAGTGCTCCTCGACCTTTCGCTCTAGACGCGCGCGGACTAGTCGATGTGCGCGAAGGTTTCGGCCGACGCCGCTTGCCACGAACGGTTGTAGCCGGGGGGGCGGGACTCTTCGAGTAGCTCGCCGGGGCTCAAGTAGTTCACCATTTCGCCATAGTGTCGCGTCTCGAGTTGTGAGACGCGCCGCACGATATGCCAGGGCCGGAGATCCTCCGGCGTGGTGAGACCCGCTGCACCCATCAGCTCGACCGCCGCCTCGACCGTCTCCTCGTGGAAGCGCGCGACGCGGCGCCACTTCTCTTCGACGTCGAGCCCGATCGTGAGCGCCGGATCCTGAGTGGCCACGCCAACGGGACATTCGTTGTTGTTGCATTTGCGGGCCTGGATACAACCGAGGGAGAGCATCATCGACCGCGCCGCATTACAGATGTCGGCGCCGAGTGCGAGCATGCGCACGACGCCGAAACCGCTGGAGATCTTGCCAGAGGCGATGACCTTGATCTCATCGCGGAGACCGACGCCGACGAGCGCGTTATGCACGAAGGTCAGGCCGTCGACGAGCGGAGTGCCGAGACGATTCGAGAACTCGAAGGGCGCGGCGCCGGTTCCACCCTCGCCGCCGTCGACAGTGATGAAGTCGGGAACATGACCCGTCTCGTGCATCGCCTTGCAGATCGCGAGGAACTCGCGCCGCTTGCCCACGCAGAGCTTGAATCCAACGGGCTTGCCGCCCGAGAGCTCACGCAACTCGGCGACGAATTCGAGCAGTTCCTTCGGCGTCGAGAACGTCGAATGCGCGGGCGGCGAGATTACGTCCGCGCCCAACGGCACGGCGCGGATCTTCGCCACTTCCGGTGTGATCTTCGCCGCGGGCAGGATTCCGCCGTGTCCGGGCTTGGCTCCCTGGGAGATCTTGATCTCGATCATCTTCACGACGTCGAGCGAAGCGCGTTCCCGGAACTGTTCTGGATCGAATCCGCCGTCGGGCGTTCGGCAACCGAAGTAGCCCGTCCCGATCTGCCAGACGAGATCCCCGCCCTTCAGGTGATGGGGGCTGATCGAACCCTCTCCCGTGTTGTGCGCGAAATCGCCGGCCTGCGCCCCGCGGTTCAGGGCTTCGATGGCGTTTCCGGAGAGCGAGCCGAAGCTCATGGCCGAGATGTTCAGGATCGAAGCGCTATAGGGCTTCGCGCATCGCCCTTCCCCGATCAACACGCGCGGATTCTTGTTCGCCGGATCGACCGGCACCATCGAATGATTGATCCATTCGTAGCCGACCTCGTACACGTCGCGCTGGGTGCCGAAGGGGAGCGAGTCGAGCGCACCCTTCGCGCGCTGGTAGACGAGCGAGCGGTCTTCGCGATTGAAGGGACGTCCGTCGATATTCGACTCGACGAAGTACTGCTGGATCTCCGGTCGGATCATCTCGAAGATGTATCGGGCATGCGCGATGACCGGGAAGTTGCGACGCAGTGCCCTCTTCTTCTGGAACATGTCGACGACGCCGAGCAGGATGATCGGCGCGACGAGCAGCCCGCCCCACCAGGCGCTGGGACGGAAGTAGCCGACGGCGGCAATGCCACCACACGCGAAGACCGCCGTCGCGACGAAGACGGCTCTCGCCGAGATATGCCCCCGAATCGCCCGCGACAGACTCAGGATCGAGAGCGGACCCAGAAAGAGAAGGGCGAAGAAAGCGGGGGGCCACTGGTAGCCGAGGACGGCCAGGCTCAGCAGCAGTGTCAGATTCAGGGTAATGACGAGTGCGGGCATGGTTTCGTCTCAGTCCATCACGATCTCGGCGATCTCCTGGAGCTTCGCCGGGTTGGCCGCATGGATCAGCATTGTCGTCACTCGACTCTCCTTCCATGCCTGCAGACGATCCTTGATGCGCTCCGGCGAACCGATCAGCGCGACTTCGTCGATGAACTCGTCCGGCACCGCGGCGAACGCACCCGCACGATCGCCGGCCATGAAGAGGTCCTGGATCTTCTGCGCCTCGTCGGGAAAGCCCATGCGCCCCATCAACTCCTTGTGAAAGTTTCGGTCCTTGGCGCCCATACCGCCGACGTAGAAGCCGAGCATGGGTCGATGGGCGTCGTACGCGCTCTCGAGGTCGTCAGTGACGGTGACCCCCACGCCCTGCACGATGTCGAAATCATCGGGGGCGTGCGCAAGAGAGTCGTCATAGATCTCTTCGCGATAGGGCGAGTACCAGAGCGGCAACCAGCCGTCACAGATTTCCGCAGCGAGTGCCACGTTCTTCGGACCTTCCGCACCGAGGTAGATCGGAAGATCGGCGCGGAGCGGATGCGTGATCGCTTTCAGCGGCTTGCCCAATCCCCAGGCCCCGTCCCCGTGATACGGAAGCGGATAGTGCGGCCCATCGTTCTTGACGGGTTTGTCGCGACGCATGATCTGACGAACGATGTCGACGTATTCCCGGGTGCGCGAGAGCGGCTTGCTGAACGGTTGTCCGTACCAACCCTCGACGACCTGCGGACCGGACACGCCGAGGCCGAGCATGAAGCGCCCGTTGGTCAGATGGTCGAGGGTGAGCGCGTGCATCGCCGTCGACGCAGGCGTCCGCGCCGAGATCTGCACGATGGAAGTGCCGAGCTTCAAGCGCGTCGTATGCGCACCGATCCAAGCCAGCGGCGTGAAGGCATCCGAGCCCCAGGCCTCCGCCGACCAGGCCGAATCGAATCCGAGGCGCTCGGCTTCCTGAGCCACCTCGACGAAGTTGTCCGGCGGCGCGGCCTGCCAGTAGCCGAACATCACACCAAATCGAAGGGGTTTATCGGTCGTCATGTGGGGACTCCTGTCGATGGAAAGGGTCGTACGTCGGCTCGATTGGAGCGTCCAGGAAGAGAGAGAGTGCAAGCAAGCTCGCGAATTGTAGCCGCTCGAACGGCGGAGCTGGAGAGTAGATTCCCGAATCGAAGCCGCCCCGAACGCAGCAGACCCCCGGCCAGCGCCTCGACGGGTGCTTCGACGCGCTTGGCCGTCTGCGAAGACGATGTGCGGGGACCTTCTGCGAAGGCGACGTGTCCGGGCGACGTGCGAAAGCGGTGCGCAAGGGCGATGTGCGAGAATCGGGCCAGCCGAATCCCCAACGGAGCGAGCGAGTTCCCATGTCCCCGAGCGAGGCGCCCAGCCCCGACCAAGACCCGCGAAGGATCGCGACGACACCGGAGCATGTCTTCGGCGACCATCGCCCCTTCGCGCAATGCCACGCTTCGACGCTCGTCGCACTCGAAGGCGGACGCATCCTCGTCGCCTGGTTCGGCGGAACCCGCGAAGCCCATCGCGACGTCGGCATCTGGACGGCCACGCGAGAGAGCGATGGCGACGGCATGCGACGTCGCGAACACGCCGACGCTCCTACGTCTCAGACATCGTCAACGCCCGGGGGCTCCACAACTACGCCGCCCGCGCCAACTGCGCCGACCACGCGAACCACGCCCAGCTCCCCGAAGAAGCCCGGCGAGTCATGGAGCGAACCGCGTCTGATCGCGAAGGTGAATGACGAGTCGCATTGGAACCCCGTGCTCTTCGCGCTCTCGGACGACCCGTCCGAACTCGTGCTTCATTTCAAGGTCGGCTCGCGCATCCGGGACTGGCAGACATGGAGCCAGCATTCGCATGACGGCGGCGAGACATGGGCGGCCGCGGCGCCGCTCGTCGCCGGTGATCGAGGCGGACGCGGCGCCGTCCGCAATAAACCTATCCGACTCGCCTCAGGGCATTGGCTCGCCGGCGCATCGATCGAGCGCTGGAAGAGATGGGACGCGTTCATCGACCGGAGTCCGAACGGACGCGACGGTTGGATCGCAACGAAAGAGATCCAGATCGACCGCAGCCGCTTCTCGGGCAAGGGCTTGATCCAACCGACGCTCTGGGAGTCCACGCCCGGACTCGCACACGCGCTCTTCCGCACGACCGACGGTCGCGTCTATCGATCCGATTCGAACGACGATGGACAGACGTGGACGCGCGCGTACCCGATCGGCCTGCCGAACAACAACAGCGGACTCGACGTCGTGCGCATGCGAAGCGGACTGCTCGCCCTCGCCTGCAATCCCGTCCAGGGCAACTGGGCCGATCGAACGCCGCTCTCCGTCCTCTTCTCTTGCGACAACGGATTCACCTGGTCCGAGCAGATCGACCTCGAACGCGACCCAGGCGAGTTCTCCTATCCCGCGATCATCGAAGTCGAGGACGGCCTCGCCATCAGTTATACCTGGAACCGGCGCCGCATCGCTGTCGCGAGACTGCGCGCCGGCGAGATTCCGAACATTTCAGCCAACCCGCCCGACCCGGCCATGCCGGCCACCCCGTCGGGCCAAAGGAGAGAAACATGACCACTCAACTCGGAGCCGACACTACTGCAGAAGAAGCCGCCGGGAACATCGATCTCTCCGGCCAGACGATCGTCGTAACGGGTGGATCCGCCGGCCTCGGTGTCGAGACGGCTCGCGTCCTCGCCTCGCGCGGTGCCCGCATCGTGAGCGTCGTCCGCGACGAAGCGAAGGGGCGCGCCGCAGCCGACAAGATCAAGGAGAGCGTGCCGAATGCCGAGATCGAGTTCGGTGTTCTCGACCTCTTCGATCTCGAAAGCGTCCGCCGAGGCGCCGACGACATCGCCAAGCGCTTCCCGAAGATCGACCGCCTCATCAACAACGCCGGCGTCATGGCCTGCCCCCTCGGCCGAACCGCGCAAGGACTCGACACCCAGCTCGGCACGAACCACCTCGGACATTTCGTGCTGACCGCGCGCCTCATGCCCGCGATCCTGGCCGGCGCACCGTCGCGCATCGTGAACCTGTCGAGCGCGGGCCATCGCCTGTCGCCCTTCCGCTTCGAAGACCCGTTCTTCGAGAAGGAGGACTACGACAAGTGGACGGCCTACGGCCAGGCGAAGACGGCCAACATCCTCTTCACCGTCGAACTCGAGAAGCGCTACGCGGACCGCGGTGTGCATTCGATCGCCGTCCACCCGGGCGCGATCCAGACCGAGCTCGGTCGACACATGGACCAGGACGACATCGCGGCCCTCATGGCCCGTCGACCCCAGAGCGGCCCCATGAAGTTCAAGGAAGTTCCGCAGGGCGCCGCCACTTCCGTCTGGACAGCGACCGCGCCCGATCTCGAAGGACGCGGGGGCATCTACTGTGAGGACTGCGGCGTCGCGGAGCCGATCGAGGATCCGGATGCATCGCTGGGCGTCCTGACCTGGGCGCTGGACGAACAGGCGGCCGCCAAACTCTGGTCCCTCAGCGAAGAATGGTCGGGAGAGAGCTTCCCGGCATGAAGCCGGGCCGAAGCGCCCGGAGCGGAACCACGGCCAGCGACCCCAACAGGCAAGCAAGAGGATCAGCGGGTCCCCGACTCACAGCTTCCGTGAACGTCCGTCCTCATTCGAACAAATACGACTACTCCAGTTTACGAGCTGCTCGCATATTCATTATGCGAGCAGCTTGTAGGAGGTACCACACGTCGGGATCCAGGTGAGCCCACGAAATGCAACTCATGGGCTCGCCCGCTGGGATTTGATTGATCGAGACCCCAAAATGGCGGACAATGGGAACCGTGATCTGCGCTGGTGCAGGTTACTAACCTGTTATACGGCATCCTCTAGCGTGCAGAACCAAACGCCTCTAAGGCCGCTCCTGATGCTCGCGCCTTCGGTGCTCTTGATGCTCTCCGGATGTCACGAGCCGATCAACCTTCCGGCCGACCGAGAGTTCCTCCGAGGAGAATGGCGGGCTGGGCTCGACTATTTCTGTATGAGTACGTCCGGCCGATTCGACTTCGAACTCAACGGTGCCAAGGAGACGGTCTCCGGCAGGGGCGTGACCCTCTATGGAATCGACGGACAACAGTTGAGATACGGACTCGGCCGATTGTCGTCTGAATGGACTTTGTTTGTTTCCGAGGCGCCTTACGAATCTTCCTCGGGACGAGCAATCCGAGTCGAGAGTCTCGAACTCTACAGAGCCTCTGATGCAGAACGATGCTCCGATTCCCGACCTCCGGACGCCGTATAACAATCCCCTGAACCAGACGATTTTTTGCCGAGCTGGGAACGGAGTACGCCGCCGGCGCCCTGGGAAACCTAGAAACTATTGTCGCCGACGGCTCTAGCTGTCCTGGCGACGGGGCGTGGTAAACTCGATAAAACCCTTGAGGCGGAACTCGCAGGTTATGGGAGTATCCGTTAGGCAGCATGACACGGCCCGCTATGCGCAGTCGCACGATGCAAGTGTCGATGTTGACACTCCTGTTGTTGTTCTTTGGCGGCGCCTGCCAAGGACGTGGCGGTTACGTCGAGATCGTGGATTCGACCAAGAGAATCGACGTTTCGCTTGCGACGGTTCGGCCGCCTAGTGGACCTGGTTGGCATCTCTCAAGAATCCACCCGGGAAGCGTCAGCCTGGGCAAGCTGGGATCCGTCGATAGCCAGTCGTTCTCTGGATTGGTTGTTCTGAGTCGGCTGCCGAGATTGAGCTCGAAGGAGGATTTCCTTGAGTTCGTCTCCCGTCAAAGGGCTCGAGACTCCGGCGATCTCAGGTATCAGGACATACTGAATATCGAAACAGTCGGCGTCGAGAACGGAATCTGGGTGATTCGATTTCATATGAAACACAAAGACTTTGGAGCCGCCAATCGCCGTTCCAACACGCCCTACCTCGTGGTCGAGGACTATGGAGCCGTCTATCAGCATCCGTACTACAAAGATGTGGCCGTTAACGTCGCGCTGTCGCAGAGATCGGCGCCGGAACAGATGGATGCGGCGTTCGCGCAATTCGCCGAGGCATTTATCAATAGCGTCGAGTTCGTTCGCGAAACGCCCAAGTAGTCAGTCACGCTGCCTAACAATCCCCTGAACCAGACGAGATTTTGACGAGTCGGTGTGCGACTGACGCCGCCCACCATCTCTACCTTGGAACCAAGGGTGTGGGCGGCTTTTGCTGTCTGGCGACGTCCGCCGTAGACTTCGGCGAACCCTTTAGGCGGATCTCGCAGGTTATGGGAGAATCCGTTAGACAGCAGGCTCCGCAATGCTAGAAATCGGAGGCCGAACTAAGGCATGTCTCGGTTCCGCCGCAGTTCTCGTATCTGCCGTTATCTCTAGCTACGCGGTCCTGTCGGATTCTCCGCAGGATTCTTTGCTTGCATTTCTCGGATTCCAGGTGACCGCTTGGGGAATACTGCCGGGCCTGTTTCTGGCCTGGGTAGGACTCCGTCGCGATTCAGGCATCAATGCGGCCAAGAGGCAGGACGAAGTCTTACCGGCCGAAGGGAATCGGGACGCTCCGTTCGACCAGCCGATCTTCCGATTTCCTATTGCTGTGCTGCCACTCTCGATGGTTGTTCTCTGCTCGTTGGGTCCGGCATTCTTGCTCGTATACGTTCCCGTAGTCGTGTTTCTGGATGTATGGTGGTTAGCGCCGCTAATTCTCCTTCTCGGTGCGACTGGAGTCTTCGCGTTGCGCGATGCGATCCGCCTGATTCGGATCGCGTTCGACGAAGCGGCGCGATCTTCCCCGCCCGCTGTCTAACAATCCCCTGAACCAGACGAGATTCTGACGAGTCGGTGGCCTACTACGCCGCCCACGATCTCTACCTTGGAACCAAGGGCGTGGGCGGCTTTTGCTGTCTGGCGACGCGCGGCGTAGACTTCGACGAACCCTTTGAGCGGATCTCGCAGGTTATGGGAGAATCCGTTATACGGCATCTACTTATTGCGAGCCATTTGCGTTTCACTGGTCGCCCTCGGACTCGTCGGTTGTTCCGCCACGAGAGCCGAGTATCGACGGTGCCACTACACGGACTCTCATCTCGCGAGCTGCAAAGCCACTATCGCGAAGCCGAACAACCGCATGCGATGTGCGGCTGACCTCCCGCACGCTGAGAATGTGATAGTTCTTCACGACTCCCGGAACGGACGTGAGATTGACCAACTAGTTGATGACGGTTCTGGGTTTCCAGCGAAGCTGCTTGCAGTAGACAACGGGTGGATAGAGGTAGAAATCTGGAGCGGGGAACGTGGCTGGGCCAAAACGAACAGCCTCGTGTTTACCGACACGGTTCTTCTCCATGCCGAGTCGCCCGGCGCGATTGCCTGCGCCGTCAAGTCCTTGTACCCGTAGACGCCGTATAACAACTCGCTGAAGATCGACAGGGCGTCTGGCGAGCTCGGACCGATCTTCGCCGCCTCGATTCCGGGCTCACGCCCGGAAAAGGCGGCTCGCGTGACCTGGCGACGAAGCCTGATATCCTCGTTCGCAACCCTTTGAGCGGACCCTGCGACTTAGCTCGGTGTCCGTTATGCGGCATCCGTGAGGCGTCGATGAATCGACTGCTCGTTCTGTTCTTTGTGCTGAATCTGCTGTCGTGTTCACCTCATGTCGAGTTGATCGTGTTTAACAATACGGGCCTAACGATCGATATAGTCGTCCATTCTGGTTCCGGCGAGAATGAGATGCTTCAGGTCGAAAACGGCGCGCCGCTAGCGATTCCATTCCGAGGAACCAGATCGTGGGTCGTTAGATCCTTCAATTGGCGCTACGAGTCCTCACATACCCTCCCACCAGAACGATTTGAGATACGTCCGGTGACGCGAATCGCGTCCATTTTCCACCTTCAGCTTAATCGCGATGGCGGCGTCTACCTTCTTGATCCCTCTCAACCGTTCCCGGCTACCGAGTTTGTAGAGCAGCCTCTGGGCTATCCACTGCGACCGACCTCGGGGCCGCGGTGAAATGGACGCCGCATAACAATCCGCTGCACTAGACAGACTCTTGACGAGTCGTGAGCGAGAGTCCGCCACCCACTATTTGAGACCTTCTGAAATTGATGTGGGCGGCTCGTGCTGTCTGGCGACGATCGGTGTAAGCTCGACGAAACCCCTTGAGCGGAGTCTGCAAGTGAGCGGACTATCCGTTATACGGCAGACCCCATGATTCTGCGCCTGGTGCTAGCCGCCCCAATAGCGTTCTTCGCCTTGCTGGTATTCGGTAGCGAGATGGGTGCCCATCTGACCTCGATCGGAACGGCGCGGACCCTGCACGAACTGCTTTGGGATAATCCGGTGATCGATATTTGTCCGATCCGCCGAGTCATGCCCGGCGAGCCAGTCCCCCCAAGTCTCGCGACATCCCGAATCGAATCCGGTCCCAGAGTCGAAATTCTTCTGCCCGACGCGTCGGCAGAACGAGATCTCGAACTCAGAGGCCTGGCCGAAATCCCGAGACAGGATCTCGATCTGGAATTCTACTCTGATTAGAGCTTCTCGATTTGTCTTGATGACGATTGCGACCGTCGGTCCGCCGTATAACAAGCCCCTGAACCAGACGGAGAATTGGCCGAGCTGAGAGTGGGCTCCGCGACCTCATCTCGACTTCGTCGAGAAGGCCGCTCGTGGTATTCTGGCGACGAACTGGATCTGCTCGAAGCGGGGACGATGGCGAGCTCCGCAGGTTATGGGCATATCCGTTGGGCGGCTGCGGATGCACCAAGTGAATCGCCTCCTCGAAGCTGCTAAAGAGGCTTCGCGGGATTGGCGGAGATCGTTGCACCGTTCGGTCCGCGCCAAAACCCGATCCGTTGGGCGCGACGAAATCCACTATCTACAACAGAATTGAAGGATCCAAAGATGAAGAAATTGGTAGCTCTGTTGACCCTGCTCACCTTGACGCCACTGGGCTGCGACAGTCCCTCCAACGTCGAGCAGCAATCACAGAACGCGCTTTCGACGGCGGTCGATACGACTGACTGGGGTACTCGCCCCGAGGCTACGGGAATGACGGCCGGGGAATTCATCAAGGCTGAGGGGTTGGACTTCGCGGCCAATCTCGTGAAGGACAACGGCCTCAACAGATTCAACGCTCCGACGATCGCCAGCGTCGAGAATCAGATCCTTACCACCCCCAACGTGAATGTGCTGTACACGGCGGCAGCTGTGGACACCACTGGTGGCTTCACTCTCAACCTTCCAGTTGATAAATCGCGCTTGGTTACTGCACAGATCATCAATCTGGACACCCACACAACACCGATTCATCTCAATAAGGGTGGAGTGTACGATTTTCCGGCGGGTCAGTTTGATGACCACGTAGGGATCCTGGTTCGCATCGGCGTTGATGGAAACGCGGACGCGGAGGAACAGGTCAAGGTCATTGCGGCTGAACTGAGTGTTGATGCGATCAATGCGAATGCAGTTCCGAACTACGATCTGGAGAAACTCTTGGCCACGCGAAGAGCGATGAAGGCCGAGTTCAGCAAGACCCCTATCGACAGCGCCGGAGGAATGGTCGAAACGGTCGATGAAATCGAGGATTGGGAGAAGTACACGCTGATTGCTGCGGGCGGTTGGGGTCTTAGTGGGCCGGAGAGGGCTGCGTACAAGCTCATCCCCGGGCCTGAAACCCTTGAATGCAACACGGTGTCGGTTGAGGCCCCGCCTGTAAACCGCGACGCAAACGGCTTCTACAGCCTTACAATCTACGGCAAGGACATGTTCCTCATGGCGGACGAGAACAACACTGTAAGAAATGACAGCCCTGGCCGGATTGAGGTCACTGTAGGTCCAGCCGAGTGCGCACAGGATGATAGTCCGTACCTGCTAGCTCCCAAACCTTGGAACATCGTGCTGAGGGCTTACGAGCCTGATGCAGTTGCGTTCATGGCCCAACCGGACGCACTGGTCACCGGCAACTAATGTAGTGAGGTGAACCCTCTATGTCGTGACCGCCGACTACTGGCCTGCGACGCTTCGCTGAGGACTCGTGGCGGCGGGCGCTAAGCTGTCGCGGACGAGGGATCGCAACAACGGACCAGTCAGGTAGCCGCAGCCCGAATCAACCCGCTTGTCGCGACCATCTTCCAGACCTGCCTCCTCTTCGCAGACCTCGTGATCTTCTTGGTCGGCGTGAGCGGCGAACGACACTGAACTCGATGCCACGGTGGTCCGCCGCCCAACAAGGGCTTGCAGCTGACAACAGACAGCTGGGCGGCCCTGAATTCAGTAGCATTCTGGCGTCGGGACTCTGTGGCGTGGCGTTGACGGTCAGCGCTGTCTGTTGCAGCTGAAGCCCGATCCGTTAGACCGCATCGGAGTTGAGCGATCTCGGTATTCGAACTCAACACAGTCATTGTCTCAATACTGATTGCGTTTGCGCTCTCCGAGATACTTTCGTCCTGGGGCCGCCTCGTCGAAGCGCGCGATCGAGTTCGGAGGCCCGGGTTGTACCTGGGCGCATCCGGCTGGCTCTTTCTTAGCCTCATCCTCCACTGGCTCGGGGTCTCGGCCTATCGGGGCCTAGTGTTCGAACGTAACTACGAGAGCCTCTTCTTCTTCCTGCCGTCGATCTTCGCAGCAGGCTCCGCATTCATCCTTACCCCAACGGTGGCCCAGGAAGGCGACATCGACCTCGAGAAGCACTACTTCTCGGTTGCGCCCTGGGTCCTTCGGTGTGCGGCGACATACACGGCACTGGGAGGCTTCTCCAACCTCCTCGTTCCCGACGAGACGACGACGCCGCCTCTCGCCTCCCTGGTGATGACCTCAGTCCTGCTCTTGCTGAGCTTTGCGGCACGACCCAGGCTGCACCAAATCGCTCTATCCATTCTTGCTTCCGTACTTCTGGTAGGTGTGGTGTTTGGGAGCCAGTAGCTGCCCGTGCTGCGGTCTAACAAGCCGTAGCAGTCGGACCATCAACAGCTTGTTTCAATTGACCTTGGCTGCTGTCTGGCCGCATACTTCGGTGGCTGGGTCGGGTTCGGTCAGCGCTGTCGCTGGCCGTTGAACGCCGATCCGTTATACGGCAGGCTCCGAATGACTACTTCGCGAAAGCTCGCCGGCGTACTGATGCTGATTTCGGCTGTGACGCACACGTCCGAGTTGTTCGTTTTCGGTTGGGGCCCCGTAATCGCAATCGTTCTCGGCTTTGCAGCCGCATTCGGATGTATCGGCGTTTTCCTACTTCGTGAAGGCGACCGAGTACTCTGGTGGGGAGCGATCCTCCCTTCGATCGCGATCGTGCTTGGAATCGGCAACTCGATTAGAAGTGGCGCGATTCATCCTTACACCGTCTGGCATCTCATCGTCGACTTCACAGTCGTTCCGATTTGTGCTTATCACCTGGTCAGGAATCGCACGCGAACGCCCGCCATATAACAAGACGCTGCAGACTGTCAGAATCAGGACGAGTTCGGCCGAGAATCCGCCGCCCACGTTCTTTCTGTGCTTCGGACCGAGGCGGTGGGCGGCTCGCGCCGCCTCGCGACGACCTCTGATACCCTTGTCGAAACCCTTAGAGCGGATTGCGCAGCTGAGCGTCAAATCCGTTATGCGGCACTACGAATGACGATCCAAGACCTCGGCAGCCTTTCGGAGCTAGTTGCAGCCGCAGCGACACTCGCAACTCTTGTATACCTAGCTAGGCAGATTCGCCAGAACACTTCATCTGCGCGTTCCGTCAACTTTGCGACGTATGCACAATCGATCAATCAAGCGAACGACGCTCTGAGGGGCATTTCTGACTTCGTGAATGAAGCACTCTCCGATAGCCGTCCGCTCACGCCACGCGAAACCGCCCTATTCCAGACGTGGTGTTCGCAAGTGTGTAACGCCGCTGAGGTTGTCTTCCTGTTCCGCGCCGAGGGTTCGGTCGACGAAGCCTACTTCGAAGCGAAGATGAATCCTGTTCGGTTCATCCTAGCTACCAAGGGAGGGAAAACGTTCTGGGCGCAGAACCAACTCATGGGCGGGTTCGACCCACGCTTCGTCGAGTATGTTGATCGTTTGGGCGAACGCGCCGCATAACAAGACCCTGAACCAAACGGGCAGTCTGGCGAGCTGAGAGCGGGCTTCGGGTCCGTTTTGGAGGAACCAGGAGGGTCCCTTTTGCTGCCTGGCTACGGGACTGTATCTTCTCGTCCAACCTTCAACCGGCGAAGCCCGCAGGTTATGGGCGGATCCGTTATCCGGCGATTCGTCATGCCGTACTTGTCCGAATCATTCGCGTCGCGGTTCGAAGCGGATCTCGCAGCCGAAGTCTTGGCTGAAAACGAGATCGCCGCCCACGTTTCTGCAAGCGACGCCGGTGGATCTGTGCCGGCCCTGCAGCCGACGCTAGGCGTAAGACTCGAAGTTTCCGAGGAAGATCTATCGCGCGCGGAGTCGATCGTGACCGATTGGCGTGATTCGGAGGGTGCCTACCCTCCACCTCTCTCGACTGGACAGAAGGTCCAGAGCTGGATCGGAATGGGCTTGTTCGTTGCGTTTCTGGTCATTCTCTTCGTTTCGGTACTTCGCAGTACTCCTACCGGTGACCAACCTCAAGTTCCGCCGCAGGCTCAGTCGCCCTGGTAGGGGACCGTAAGAACTGTCGTCGCTCGACTCGACGTATGACAAGCCGTTGCAGACGGACGAATCTAGTCGTGCGTGTTCGACTAGGCCGCCCACGAACTCGCGGCCTCTGGAAGTAGGACGTGTGCGGCTTTTGCTGTCTGGCGCCGACCGGCGTAGCCTTTGAACGAACCCTTTGAGCAGACGCGCGACTGGCCGAGCCAGTTCGGGCATCGCATTGAGCCCCTTTGGAGAACGAAGCTGTCTACGCACAAGGCCTGCTCCGCCGGGCCCTGGACCCTGCGACTCAGCCGCCGGCGATCCGGTCCTTTTTGGAAAGAGAGCTACAGCTCGTTCGAAGCCTCCTTCGCCCGCGAGCCAGGGTGGTGGACTTCGGATGCGGCATGGGCCGCCATCTCATCGCGCTCGACAGCTACCTTGGCCCAAGCGTTGGTTTCGACTACGAGCGTGCCTATATCAAGGAGGCTCGTCGGGAGGGCGCTGGTGCGCGCTGTTCGTTCTTTGTAGCCGACGCGACTGCCGTCGCGCTCTCGAGGCCCTTCGACGCTGCCATCTGTCTGACCAACACCTGGGGCACCATGGGTGACAAGAGCAAAGTCATCGGGGAGATGCGGCGTCTCTCGCCCAATGCTGGCACCCGCTTGATCACCGTCTACACACTGAGTTCCGTTGCCGCCCGGCGCGAGTGGTACGCGAACATGGGACATCGCGTTCTCGAAGCCACGGACGACGAGCTCATCGCGGAGGGTGGCTTTTCGTCGCAACACTTCTCCGAAAGTCGGCTGCGGGACCTAGTTGGACCTTGCGAGCTGCACCGGATCGGTGACATCGCCTACGTCTCTCAGTTCTAGCTTCCGGGATGCAGCCGCCCAAGAAGCGCTCGCAGCGGACAACGGACAACTGGGCGTCCCCAGATTGGGTGGCGTTCTGGCATCGGGACTCTGTGGCGTGGCGCTGACGACCAGCGCTGTCTGTTGCCGTTGAAGTCTGATCCGTTGGACGGCAAGATCGGTGAGCGCGCGAGAAGGAGAGCCGCACATGAACTGGAAGCGCTTGTCTCTCGCGGTAGTCGTGGCCGGCACGCTGATGTTGCTCAGTCAGATCGTCCTTCATGCCGTCGCATTGGCCGAGCAGGGCAGCGCCATGGTCGAAGACTGGGGAAACCGCGGGCTCGATGCTTCCTCGATTCTGGAGCCATCCGTTCCACTCACGTTCGCGCTGTATCTGCTCGCATTCGTATGCCTCTGGGTTTATGTCATGGCTCGCCGCTTGCTCGGCCCGGGCCCCCGCACTGCGCTGTGTGCTGGCATGGCAGTCTGGTCGGTCTCGCACCTCTTCGCAGCGATCTACATCCAGGAGGGCGTTGCTATCGTGCCAACACGTTTGGTCTGGCTCCCCGCCGCGTGGACGCTGTTCGAGGTCCCATTCGCGACTCTCGCGGGGGCTTGGTTCTACCGCGACTAGCCAACGCTCATTTGCCACACGAGCCTCACCCCATTGCTCGCCTACCGTCTAACGAGCCGTTGCGGCGGACGTCACAGCGCTTTCCCGATATCGATCGTGGTAGAATCGCGGAGTCCCAGGCGTTCCGAGTCTCGGTGCAAGGTTGTGCCACGCCGCGGAACGCCGATCCGTTACACGACATCCACGACGGACTGAGCCATGAGCGAAGCAGGCAAACTCACGCGTTTTGAACTACACGGGATGCAGCCGGTCCTGGCGGTAGCCGATGTTCGCGCGAGTGTTGTGTTCTACTGCGACGTGCTCGGATTCCACGAAGACTTCGTCGAAGGCGATCCGCCTGTTCATGCTCGCGTCGTCGCGGATCCAACCTACTCCTCGCCCACGGTTCATATTCGGTTCGAGCCGCTTCCGGCCGGAAGTCGCTCAAATCCCTCTGTCTATCTTTGGATCCATGTCGCTCGAGATCTCGATGAGCTGTTTGCAAGGTTCGAGCGTCTCGGAGCCGAAATTCTCGAGAAGCCCGTAGACAAGCCGTGGGGACTCCGCCATTTCTCGATTCGTGATCCGGACGGCTATGAGCTCACCTTCTGTGCCGAGTTGTGCGCCGTATAACAAACCTCCGAACCAGACAGGCCGCTCGACGAGCCGAAAGCCATCATCCGCGCCTCTCGCGGAGGAACCTCGAGAGCTGCTCGTGCCGCCTGGCGACGAGGGGTATGTTCTCGACGAACGTTCGATCGACGATGCCTGCAGGTCATGGGTGTCTCCGTTATGCGGCAACGCATTGGAGGCTTGCGCTTTGTTCGCCAATCCCCGAAATCGCGCCTCGAAGGCGCTAGTCGCCTACTTCGGCCTGTTTCAAGCTGCACACATCATCCTCAATGCCCGCTACCAGCTGGTTCCATTCGCCGAGCGCCCGCCACTTCCCTTCGCGTCTCCTCCGGGAGGATGGGCGCCGCAGATCGTCCACTTCACGAGCGGAATGGCCGTGGCAGACCTCATCAATGCCGCTGTTTCCCTCGTTTTTGTCATCGGCTTCTTTCGGCGGGCGCCGTGGTCCCCATGGCTCGGCACCGTCACACTCACCGTCGCTGCCTATGCGGCTTTCGCTTTCACGTGGGGCGCGACTGCTGCCGGCGCTCCGGCGCTCGGAGCATCATATGCCTGGGTGAACATTCCGACGATCCCCGTGATCGTGCTCTTCGCCGTGTGGTCGAGGTGGGTCCTCACCGGTCGGGTTCCCTAGAGATACGCGAGGTTGTCGACCAAGAAAGCGATGAACCCGGACACCGAATAGCGTGGGCCCAAGTGGGGTTGTACCGTGTGTGATCAACCTAATTGGGCTTCGTGAAATCAGCGGCGCTACTCGGCACGGCCTATCGGTAAAGCGTTGGACGGCGAAAGGGACGCGGCAAGAGTGCGGCGGCGGATTCACCGCCTCGGGTTCCCGCACTCGCCGGAGAAGCGGTAGGAGTAGGCGATGGCTGAACGGAACTTCCAGTCCTGGCACCCGGTGCTCGGGGTTGGGTCGATGGACGAGGCAATCGATTTCTACGTAGAATGGCTGGGCTTCCGGCTCGACGGCGAATGGGAAGAGGCACCCGGCGAGCCCAGGATCGCGTGGGTTTCGCGCGATGGCATGGAGATCGCGTTGATCGAGGATCCCGACGCGCCGTCGAACGTCTGGCTGAACATCAAGGTCGCGGATGCGCAGGCTTTGGCGGACGAATGGAACGAGCGCCGCCCCGGGGCGGTCGAGGTGATCTCGGGAGCCCCGTACGAGTTCCCGGTCATCTACCTCACAGACCCCTTCGGCAACCGCATCCACATCCAACAACCACTCAGCGAAAAAGAAGAAGCCGAGCGCCGAGCTCGTGTCCCTGAGATGCGCGACTTCATTGCGCAGTGTCTCGCGGAAGGGAAGCCTGTGCCGAGCCCCGACGAGATCGTCGCCGCGGTCGGCCCGTCGGTCGGCATCGCCATCGAAGTCCTGAACGAGTTCCCAGAGTACGCGAAGCAGTTCAACAAGAACCGCTCGTGATCAATCCGCCGTCGAACGAGGCGGTGCAGTCGGAACAGCAACAGCTCATTTCGATCGACCGTCGTAGCCGTCAGGCGGCATACTCTGTTGGCAGGATCGCTCCTGGTCAATGCGCTCCATGATAAGTCCTCCTGCTGACCCTCAAGGTCGCTGCGCTTTCGGGGACGTGTGCGAGCATGCCGTCCTGCATCCAGGAAGGGAGCCTTTGACAAGGGCTTGCCGCTGACAACAGACGGCTGGGCGTTCCTGGACCTGATAGCATTCTGGCGTCGGGGTTCCTTTGGCGTGGCGTTGACGGTCAACCCTGCCTGTTGCGGCTGAAACCCGACCCGTTAGGTGGGGTGGCGCGTGGAAATACGCACGAAGCGGGTCTACGAAGAGCCCAACGTTTCTGACGGAGTTCGGGTCCTGATCGACAGGCTCTGGCCGCGCGGTGTTTCCAAGGAATCAGCCGCCATCGACTATTGGGCCAAGGCAGTGGCGCCCTCGAATGAACTCAGAGTCTGGTACGGGCACGAACCCGAAAAGTGGCGTGAGTTTCGTGAACGCTACTTCGCAGAGCTCGACGCCAACCCCGAAGGTGTGGCCGAGCTCATCTCTCATATCGACGGGACCACAGCGACCCTCGTGTTCGGCTCCAAAGAAGAGAAGCTGAACAATGCGTCTGCTCTTCGGCAGTACCTCGAGCGCTTCGAATCGCAGGACGGTTAATGAACCGTTGCAGCGAACACGCCCATTCCCAGTCATTGGCGGGCGAGTCGTCATGGAACTCCGGATCGGAGAAGAAGAAGGACTGAGTGTCCGAGATCATCTGACCGAAGAAGGCATGCTCGATGGGGACTCGCGCGTGGGCGCAAGATCGTCCTCGCTGCAGCTTCGAGAACGCTGCCCGAGCAGCATGCACGTGCGGGTCTCGACAGATGTGTTTCGTCCCATTCGCGTTCTCGGCCTGGCTGCGCTGACTCGCGATGTCGCTCGGTTGATGACACACGCCGCACGACGATCCCCTGAACCGGACGAGACTTTCACGTATCGGCGGTCGAATGTTGTCGCCCACCGTCTCGACCTCAGAACCCATTGCCTGGGCGCATTTTGCTACCCGGCGACGGGCGACGTACTCTCGACGAAACCCCTTGGGCGGATCTCGCAGGTTCTGGGAGCATTCGTCGTTCGGCATGCTCGGCTGCCGAGATAGCGCATCGAAACGTGGTCAGACTCCTCTTCTTCGCAGCCGTGATCTATTGCTTGATCGGAGTCCGGATCGTGAAACCCAACGAATGGTTGGTGGTCATGCGCGCCGGGAAGTACTGCGGATTTCGAAAGCAGGGGATTCACTGGGTCCTTCCATTCGTGGACAAGACGGTTCGGGTCGATCTCCGTCAGATCTCGACGCGCTGGGAGGACACGCCCGACCAGATTCTCGAGACCAAAGTACACGAGTGGGTCGCCACGAAATCCGCGAGCTGAATGCTCGTCGCAACTCGCCGAATGTCGTATCCGTTAGGCAGCCGATCGACGTCATGCCAGAGAAGGGGCGAGGATGAGCAATTCAGGTCCTGCTGACAGAAGGCCTTTGATCGTCATGCCGGGCCAGGGACGCAAATACGACATGGGACGTATGCGTGCCGTGTTCCTTGCCGATGGAGAGGAAACAGCCGATCGCTACTCGATCTCCGAGTGGTGGCTGGATCCTCGAACGCGCGGACCCGGCGCCCACTCCCATCCGGATGATCATGTCTTCTATGTGCTGACCGGCACTCTCAGCCTCTTCATCGACGACGAGAGAACGGATGCTCCTCGCGGGAGCTACGCCGTGATTCCTGGCGGCGTGCGACATGATTTCGAGAATCATGGCGAGAGCGAATGCGGCTTCATCAGCATAAACGCGCCGGCCGGGTTCGAACAGATGATGCCGGGAATCGTGGAGTGGCTTGGCAAGAATCCGCTGGGCCGGGTGGCCGACTCCTGACCAGACGCCGCAGCGGACGTGCATCTCCTGCATTGATGCAAGACCTGGCGGATTGCCTCGAGTAGACGCGTTGCCACTCACTGCGCCATTCCGCACGAGTGTCTGAACTCCGAGCCATCACTCGGCGCACACCCCTCTCAAGCGGCATGTCTGGGCCGCCGATCTTGAATACATGGCAAACTTCACAATCGCCCTGGTGGCCGTGTTCTTGGGAATCGCAGTCTTCGCTCGACTCCGACGCGACGATTCGATCGCGATGCCGAACGGCGCCCGAGGTCTCGCCGAATCTCAGTCATTGGAAGAGCTCGTCCTCGCGGGTCGGAAGATCGACGCGATCAAACAGCTTCGCCGCGAGTCCGGACTGGGTCTCCGAGAAGCGAAGGATGAGATCGACAAACTCTCGGAAACGCTTCGCATCGGTTGAGCCGAACGCTGCCTGATACCGCAACGAACTAGACGCTCCCCTACTGAATCGGCGACCGACTTCGCCGTCTTCTCAATCGGCCTCGACGTCGAAACCGAAGACGGAAGAGCGGACGACTTTGCCGTCTCGCGAAGGCCGGCGTACCCTCGCTGAGACTCTTGATGCGAGTTCCCCGCTGAAGGGGAGATTCGCTGGATGGCGGCGAATGAGCATCCAAGACCTCGGCGCGCTCGGAGAGATGGTTGCGGCCATCGCGACCATCGCCACGCTGATTTATCTCGCCATTCAGATCCGGCAGAACAACAGAAACCTTCAGGAATCGACGTCTGCCTCGGTCAACCAGGGCTGGGCCAGCATCAACTCCCGACTGAGCGGGAATGAGCAGCTACCAGAGATCTTCATCCGAGGCCGTGAAGACCTCGAAGCCTTGAACCCGGTCGAACTCGAGCGATTTCGGGCATTGGTCCAGGACATCCTGAACATGGCGGTCTACGCCGACGGGCTGAAAGCGTCGCACAACGTTCATTCTCTTCATTTCGATGCCTTCGAAGTCGTCGGTAGTTTGTATCAGTCGTACCCGGGTGTTCGGGCGGTAATCGACTCCCTCGAGCCCGCCACGCCCCGCGACCTGGTCCAGAGGTTTCGACAAGCCACGCCAACCTATGCGTTCATCGAGAAGTAAGTGGCCTTCGTGGGATCGCGCTGCCGGCCAGCATCGGCGATCGCGACCCGAACCCGACCCGCCGATCGGCACGACTGGAGCAAAGTCAGATGATTTTTCATTTCTACTTCGCTGTCACAGTGCTCGGTGCGGCCCTGACTCTCTGGCTGACGCGCGATCGAGGTCTCTCCCCGCGCCGTGTCGTTCGGATCAGCTTGCTCTACCTGCTCAGCGTCCAATGGGGATTCGGCGCGGCGTTCACTGCCATCCCGCATATTCTCTACGCTGATCAGGTTGCCGGCTTCATTGGCTGGCCAGCGGGCAGCCCCTTCCAGCTCGAACTGGGCTTTGCTTCCCTTGGAATTTCCCTCCTCGGCATCCTTGCGATCTGGTTGCGCGGATGGTTCTGGCTCGCGCCGGTCCTATCGCAGTCCGTGTTTCTGCTCGGTGCAGCGTACGTCCACGTCGTAGATATCGTCGCGCACGGCAACGTGTCTCCCGGCAACGCCGGCCCAATCCTCTTCTATGACATCGTCGTCCCGATCATCGCAGTAGGTCTGTTCGTTGTATACGCACGCCAGGAGGGCCTCACCTTCCGCACCGAGAGCCCCTCCTGATTCGTCCTTCAATACAACGCCCTGCTCCCGCATTCGCCATGCGCGCGGGTCGCAGGAGCTGAGACCGGCCATGCCTGCCCTCCAGATTCCCACGATCGAGTCCGAACGCATTCGCCTCGAACCGCTTTCAACAGCACATTCGTCGGGAATGTTCGATCTCTGGCGCGAACCCGCCGTCTGCGAATACTCTGGCCCCTCAGTCGATTCGGCGGGCGATTCGATCGAGCTACCCGCCGAATCGCGAACGGAAAGCGATCGGCTCCTGCGCTTTTGGCTCGATCGCGCGCAGGTCGGGACGGGGTTTCGATGGGCCGCCGTTCGTCGCGAAGATTCTGCATTTCTCGGCGCCGTCGGGTTCAACGCTCTCGGGCCCTCTGCCGAGTACGCATATCACCTCGTGCCGAAATTCTGGGGATCGGGCTTCGGATCGGAATCGTCCAGGCTCGCGCTTTCGTGGGCCTTTTCGCAGGGCTCGGACCTGATCGAGCTGTTCATCGAGAGAGCCAATGCGAAGTCCATCCTCCTGGCAGAGCGGCTGGGCTTCGAACGGCCCACCCCACCCTCGAGCGACCCCGACAGATACGTGCTCACTCGCGCACGACACTCCGAATAACACATACTCGAAGAGAACAAAGCATTTCGGCGACCGAGAGTAGCGCGCTACGCGTGATAGAATCGCTTCCTCGATCCATCACAGGAGTCTCATCGATGAAGAAATGGGGATTCATCTACACGCTCGGTGACGAGTCCGCGGAACCTCGGAGCGATACGATCGGCTCGTCCGAGTGCGTGCTCGTCTGCAGAGGCGTCCGCTTCGTGCACGACGCGCCGGAAGTCGCCCGAGAGCTGGTCTCCGATGGGGCCGAGCTGATCGAGCTCTGCGGCGCGTTTTCGGGAAGCGGCCTTGCGGCGGTGGTCGACGCGGTCGGAGGGAGCGTTCCGGTGGGCGCGGTGTTCTACGGCGGGGAAGCGGGCTCTGGGCTTCATCGGCTGTTCGGCTAGGTGGTCGGGGCTCCTGCCGTGACAGTGGTCCATCGACGGCGCCCTCGAATTGACCTCGACTGTCGTCTGGCGGCATACTTCACCGGTGGCGTCGGATGCCTGAACACTCCATGGCTTCGCCCTGCACTTCCGCAAGCATGTGGACGGTGTAGTCGAATCGAGTCTGGTGGATACGGCTCGATGAGGAGGTCCAGTCGACGGTGACAGCCAACATCACGCTGACCTACCTGGATATTCGCGGACGAGCGGAATGCATCCGACTCCTGCTCGAAGAGATCGGTGTCGACTATGCGGATAGACAGCTGACGAACGAGGAATGGCAGGAACTGAAACCGCGGACCCCCTTCGGTCAGGTTCCGCTCCTCCAGATCGGCGATGTCGAACTCGCCCAGACGATGGCGATCGTGCGCCACGTCGCGAGGACGCATGGACTGGCGGGCGAGACCGAGTCCGAGCGAACGCGATGTGACATCGCGGTCGAGGCCATCGGGGATGTCGATCATCATCTGGGCGGACTCGTATGGACGCCGGGCTTCGAGGACAATCGTCGATCGATCGCCGAGGACGATTTCCCTGCGCGCCTTGCCCCCGTGGAGCGCTTCTTCGGATCGAGTCCCAAGGAGTCGCCGTTCTTCGCCGGAGCGTCGCTCAGCTTCGCGGACTTCATCGCCTTCGATTGCCTGGAGAACATAGAAGCGTTGTTTCCGGGGTCTCTCGCTACGACCGCATGGCTGTCGGATTTCCGAGACCGGATGAGCGAGCGTCCCGCGATCAAGGCCTATCTCGCGTCGGGGCGGCGACCGGAGGCGATCATGTACGGACCGCGCCGGCACGACCGCGGCGACTTCTCCGACCCAGGGGCCATGACGAATTCCCTGCGAAAGATCTTTCCCGCGGACCACCCTGACTCGGCCGCCTAGGCGTATCGCGACGAATGCGTTCATGGGCTACTCAGTTTCCATGACGTCGGTCAGAGTCCACGAAGCACCGCGATCCGCTATCTCGACGCGTCACCAGAATGAGCCGCCCCAATGCGAAGGAGACATCATGCGATGTGTCGCGACTTTCTCTCTCATCATCGGGCTCATGCTCGCCTCCACGAGCCCCAGCTTCGCGGACGACGAGTCGAAAGCCAACGAGAAGTCCAGTGAAGAGCTGGCCATCGAGCTCCTCGAGCTGACCGGTGGCGTCGACATGGCGCACCAGGTCATGCAGGCGTTGTCCGCTCAGATGCGGCCCCTCTTCCCGTCCGTACCCGAGGATCTCTGGAACCAGCTGATCGGCGCGCTCGATGCGGACGAGCTTTCGATGCTCGTCGTGCCGATCTATACGCGCCACTACTCCAACGAGGATCTCCGAGGATTGCTCGAGTTCTATCGCGCACCGCTGGGACAGCGACTGCTCGAAGCGAACCCCGCCATCATGCAGGAGAGCATGGCTGCCGGCGGGGCCTGGGGACAACAAAAGGCGGCCGAGCTGATCGAGCGACTACGGCAAGAAGGTTTCACGCCGACACAGATCTAGCGCGACTCCCACAGGCAGCCTCTTCCGGCGAGGTCCGACGCGTTCGGCATCTCCGCCAACTGGAGTGGATTCATGCAGCAACTCGACACCGACCTCTGGATCACCGATTCGCCGCTTCGATTCTTCGGCGTCGAGATCGGGGCGCGCATGACGATCGTACGCCTACCCGATGGCAAGCTCCTTCTGCATTCTCCGGTCTCGACGACGCCGGAACTCGTGCGCGACGTCGAAGCCCTCGGTCCGGTCACCTATCTCGTCGCGCCCAACCGCTTCCATCATCTCTACGTCGCCGAATGGGCGAGCGCTTGCCCTGAAGCCCGCGTCTACTTGGCCCCCGGACTCGCTGAGAAACGTCCGGATCTCGCTGCGAGCGACGAGCTGGCCAACGCACCCGATCCCGGTTGGGCGGACGCGCTCGATCAGGTCCTGGTCGAGGGTCTCCCCCTCATGAACGAGGTCGTCTTCTTCCATCGGCCGAGCCGCACGCTCATCGCGACCGACCTCGCGTTCAACGTCGGCGCGAGCAGCCCCCTCGCCACCCGCATCGCATTCCGTTTCGCTCGGGCGTACGGACGTCTGTCGCCGACACTCCTCGAACGTATGTTCGCGAAGGATCGACCGGCCTTCCGTCGCTCCCTCGAACGCATTCTCGAATGGCCCTTCGAACGCGTCGTCGTCTCGCATGGTGAAGTGTCGGAGACGGGCGGTCGCGAAGAACTGATTCAGGGCTACGCCTGGCTTCTCGAAAGCGCTTGATGACATCTGCTGGAACGCCCGCGGCCGAGCGGCATATCGACGACGCGCTCGTCCGTGGACTCTTGCAGGAACAGCACCCGGACCTTGCGGCGCTGCCCCTCGAGCTGATGGACACGGGTTGGGACAATGTGATGTTTCGACTCGGGGACGAGTTCGTCGTACGCGTCCCGCGTCGCTCGGAGGCGGACCCGCTCATCGAACATGAACAGGCATGGCTGCCGTCGCTCGCGAGCCGACTCCCCATCCCGATTCCCGCACCCGTACGCGTCGGCCTTGCGTCCGACGTCTTTCCCTGGCCGTGGAGCATCCTCCCCTGGTTGCCCGGCACGACGGCCGACCAAGACGCCCCAAGTGCCGACCAGGCGGCGCCACTCGCGAACTTCCTTCTCGCCCTGCATCAGCCCGCACCAACGGATGCGCCGGTCAACGTCGTACGCGGCGTGCCCCTTAGCGATCGCGCAAGCTCCGTCGAAGAACGACTCGACCGACTTCGCGCGAAAACGGATGCGATGACAAGGACGGTGCTCGACGTCTGGCGCGGGGCTCTCGAGGCACCGGAAGCGACCCGCGTGCATTGGCTGCATGGCGACTTGCACGCACGGAACGTGCTCGTCGACGCCGGGACGATCAGCGGGATCATCGATTGGGGAGACATCACGTCGGGCGACGCCGCGACCGATCTCGCCAGCATCTGGATGTTGCTCGACGACGCCGACGCGCGCGCCGAATGCCTCGCTCTCTACGCACCTTCTCCCGAACGTCTCGCGCGCGCGAAGGGCTGGGCCGTGCTGTTCGGCGCGGTCCTCCTGGACACCGGTCTCGTCGATCATCCGGCGCATGCAGCAATGGGCGCGGCTACACTCGATCGACTCAACCAAGACTCCTAGGCGAGGCCAGACATGATCGATCACATTGCGCTCTCCGTTTCCGACTTCGAGCGCAGCAAGACCTTCTATACCGGCGCGCTCGCCCCGCTCGGCTACGTACTCATCATGGAACACGACATCTCGGGTGCAGGATTCGGGAAGGACGGCAAGCCCAATTTCTGGATCAAGGCCGGCGCGCCGAGCGGGCCCATGCACGTCGCGTTCTCGGCGAACGACCGAGCAACGGTCGACGCTTTCCATGCCGCGGCTTCCGAGGCCGGCGCGACAAACAACGGAGATCCCGGCCCGCGAACCGAGTACCACCCGACGTACTACGGCGCCTTCGTGCTCGATCCCGACGGGAACAACGTCGAAGCCGTCTGTCACATGCCGGAGTAGCCGATCAGGCGTTCGTCGTGCCAAACGATGTGAGACGGCGTACTTTCGAACCTCGGTCCGTCCGATCACCTCGCGACGCGAGCAATCCATCGGACGCTGAACGAATGGAGGGCCCAGCCATGCGTAGCCGCTTCGTCATTCTGATTCTCCCTCTCTTACTGTTTGCCGGTACGACCCGGGCCGAGCCACCGAATCCCGCCGAAGCGCCGAGCATCAGCCCGGCCGACCTCCACGCCCAGCGCGAGGCGGGCTCGGGGCCGATCGTGATCGACGTACGCACAGCAGGGGAATACGACACGGGGCACATCCCGGGCGCGCTCAACATCCCTTTCGACGAGGTCGCCGACAGGATCGACGGAATCGAGGCGCCCCACGGCGTCGCCCTCTATTGCATGGTCGGGCCTCGCGCGCGAAAGGGCGAAGCGGCCCTGCTCGAATCGGGATTCGAAAAAGTGTTTCACATCGAGGGTGGCCTCGCGGCATGGCAAGCGGCGGGGCTCCCGGTCTCCAACGACGAACCGGAAGCAGAGGATCCGTAGTCGTCGCTCGGTGAACAGACGAAGCGAAACGGAGCGGACGAGGATGGAGACGCTCGAACAGAAGATCGCTCGCGTCGTAAGAGAGCACGTCGCCCTCGTACCCTACGACCCCGAATGGCCCGCGCGATTCCGGCGGGAACGGGATCATCTCCGAGCCTGTCTGCCCGTCGATCTCCTGGGGCGAATCGAACACTTTGGCAGCACAGCCGTCCCCCAGCTCTGCGCCAAACCGATCGTCGACATGCTGGTCGAGGTGACCGATCTCGACGAGACGCGCGAGCGGATCGCTCCGATCCTCGAAGCCGAAGGCTACGACTATTTCTGGCGACCGACGTCGGGGGACGACACGCCGCCCTTCTACGCATGGTTCATCAAGCGCGACGACGCGGGAAACCGCACGCACCACATCCATATGGTCGCGTCGAATTTCGAGCACTGGGACCGCCTGCTCTTTCGCGATTACCTCATTCGACATGGGGAAGTAGCGAGGGAGTACGAAGAGCTGAAGCGCGATCTCGCCGCACGCCACGATCGGGACCGCGTCGCCTATACCGAGGCGAAGACGCGTTTCATCGTGGCCGCGACCGAGCGCGCGAGGGTCTTCTTCGCGAAACGAAAAGCCGGCCAGTAGGAAGACGTGTCCGGTCGAATTTTTCTACGGCCGCGCTCGCCTTTTGATTGACGGGATCCTGCGCCGAGCTGCATACTGATCCGAAGGACGGGCATCGATCGTTCGTTTGGGGGAAGACGCGCTTGAGCTGGCAGGATCTAGGCAGTATCGGTGAGATGGTCAGCGCGGTCGCCGTCGTCATCTCGCTGATCTACCTCGCGTTCCAGATTCGCCAGAACACGAACCAGATCGATCAGAATACGAAGGCGGCCCAGGCGACCGCGTTCGATTCGAGCATCGCGCATACGATGACCGCGAGGCAGACGATCTTCACGGACACCGAGGTCTCCCGGATCTACCTCGAAGGCTCCGTCGACCCGGAAGCGCTCACGAGCCTCGACCGCATGAGGTTTCGGCTGCTCGTCCACAACATTCTCTGGTCGATCTGGAACCTTCAGTCGCAGGCGCAGGTCGGGGGTATGGCGAGAGAAACCTGGCAGGCCCAGCTGGTGATCCTGCGTCGCATCATGTCGACGAAGGGCGCTCGCTGGTTCTGGTCGAACTATCACGGAGAATTCGGCGAGAGCTTCCAGGCGGTCGTCAGGGGCATCCTGGAAGAACTGGGAGACGATCAACCATCAATCAAGGTGAGTGCGAATACATAGACATGCCGATCGAAACCGACATCGATGAGACGCGCAGATGCGTCCTCGTCACGGCCTCGGGAGACATGACGTTCTCACAGATGGCCGAGACGATCTCCGCCGCCGTTCGCGACCCCCGCTTTCGCCCGGGCTACAGGATCCTGTCGGATCACATGAAGGTCATCACACCGATCAGGGACGCCCAGGTGGAGCAGGTCATCCAGTTTCTCGAAGAGCTCTCGGACGTGATGAGTGGCTCCCGCTGGGCGATGGTCACGACCCGATCGGAATCGGCCGAGACGCTCAGCCGGGTCGCGAATCTCGCGCGGCGCGTGTCGCTCGAGATGAGGGTCTTCGCCACGACCGAAGAGGCCGAAGCCTGGCTCTTTCACGACGAGGAACAGGGAGGCTGATGCACATCGACGTCGCGGATCACGACGCGACGATCGCCCTCGACCGTCGGCCCGTGAACACCGCTCGGCAGCGGGCGATCCTCCTCGCCAGGATCGATCGCGTTCTCGCCAGACGTTCGACCTAACGCGAAGTCGAAGTCTGCACTAGATTCCTGGCCGTCCGGCGGTTCCCTCCTCTGGACGGCCGCTGCGCGAAGGGGGGCGACCCATGTCGAACCAGCAGTGCCGCCGCGAGTACGCCGCGGACCCGACGCTGGAAGACCGCGTCTTCGATCTGCTCGAGACCTGGTTCGAGGGAATCTCGAAACGGCGACGGCAGAGCGCGCTGCTCGGCGCGAGCTGGGCGCACTGCTCGATTCCCTTCGTCAGGGAAAAGAAGGGTCAGCTCGTCTCGCATGTCGGCCTCCTCGACATGCCCTTCGTGATCGACGGCAAGAGCCAGACCCTCGGCGGGATCCATGGTGTCTGCACGCTCGAATCCGAGAGACGCCAGGGACATTTTCGCGTGATCATGGAGGAACTCCTCGACTACTGCGAAGATCGCTACGAGACCCTCGAACTCGGAACCGAGAACCCCGAATACTACGAACCCTTCGGATTCCGGATCGTCCCGGAGCATCGATTCCGGGCCGAGATCGTTCCGATCCGTGGCCACGCGGGCTTTCGCCCTTTCGACGCCGAACGAGATCTCGAAACGCTCGACCGGCTCCTTTCGGAGCGCGTGCCGATCTCGGGGCGCATCGGCGTCGAGAACGAGCACCAGGTCTTCAAGTTCACCAATGGCGCCGACGACCTGCACTACTCGGAGGCGCTCGACTGTTTCGCGGTCTGCGAAGTGGAGGAATCGAGACTGTCGCTCCTCGACATCGTCGCGAGAGAGATTCCGCCGCTCGACGAACTGCTGGCTCAATTCGAGGAGCCGATCGACGCGGTCGAATTCTACTTCACGCCCGACCGATTCGACGTCGAAACGACGCCCGAGGTCTATCGCTGGGACAGCGACTACTACATGGTCCGAGGCGCCTTCGAGCTCGAACGGGAGCGCTTCATGATTCCCCCGACCGCCCGCCACTAGCGCCCACTTCGACGCGGGCCTCCCTCTTCATCCGAGCCTTTCGAAGAGTTCGCGCAGCGCGACACGCCCGTCGTCTCCCTGCCACTCGTCCCCACCGAGAGCGTCGTCGAGCTGCTGGATCTTCAGCTCGAAGGGACCGACGAGCCAGAACTGGTCCTCATCGAGGGATTCGAGGGACGGGCCGCCCTCGGCGTTCAAAGGGCAGATGTCGCGTCGCTCCTCGATCTCGCCCGCCTCGTCCTCGAAGAGGATGCGAAGGGGGAGACCCTGCGAACGACAGACCTGCGGGCGATCGGTGTAGATGCGACACGCCTGGTCCTCGTCGAGGAACGCGCAGGCGCCGGACGCATGGGGCGCTCCATTCGCAAGGAGCTCGGCATGGGCCGACCGGATGCGCTCGGCTTCGATGCGCGTCACCGTGAGGTCGTCCACGCAGCAAGCGGAGCATCCTCGTCGACACTGGAGACGTTCGGCATGCACCTGGGCGAGGCTCTTCGCGGCCTCGTCGATCTCGGCGTGAACTGCGCGGATCGCGTCGAGCGCTCCTCGGCGCGAATCAGCCGAAGACACCCTTGGCCTTCAGTTCCTCGATTCGGGCGGGGTCGAGCCCGAGCACGTCAGAGAGCACCTTCTCCGTCTGCTCTCCGGGTTCCGGCGCGCGCGTCGGCGTCGGCAGCGTCTCCTCGGGAAAGCGAACGGGAAAGGGCAGCATGTCGGCCCCATGCTCTTCGTGTGGGTAGAGCGGGAATCGATCCTTGAACTGCGGGTCATCCACGATGTTCTCGGGCGTGTTGACGGGCCCCATCGGAAAGTTCTTCTCGTTCCCGAGATCGAGCCACTCCTTGCAGGTCTTCGTCTTGAAGATCTCGCGAAGCTCCGCCTGCAGCTCTCGATTGTTCCGCGCGTGGTCCGCGTACTTCGAGCCGGGCCACTTGTCGTAGAGATCCATGCGCCCGACCGTCTCACAGAAATTCTTCCAGAATGCCTGCTCGGAGCACATGATCATGACGACGCCGTCGCTGGCGTCGTACATCTGATAACGCACGCCTTCCTTCATTCCCTTGGTCCCGACGGCCCGCCGTTCGTAGTCGTCCGAGGCATTGCCGGTCACGACGTCTTCCGGTCGGCGATAGGCAAGATGGGACTCGGACCGGTACCAGTCCATGTAGGCCGCCGCATCCGACTGACCGAGTTCGAGGACGGAGCCCTCGCCCGTTTCCCGCGCGCGGATGATCGCGGCGAGGATCCCGAAGGCGCCGAAGATCGGCCCAGCGTGGATGCCGATCGAGGCGTGTTCGGGGATATAACAGAAGCCCTCTTCGTCGTAGGCCGGGTTCACGATGCCCGCCCAGGTGTCGAAGGCGATGCCATGCGCGGGCAGGTTCTGGTAGGGCCCGGTCATGCCGTAGCCCGAGAGGTTGCAGAAGACGATCTTCGGATTGATCTGTTTCAGATCGTCGTAGCCGAGTCCGCGCCGCGCGAGCGACCCCGGGCGCATGGCCTCGACGACGCAGTCCGCCGTCGACACGAGTTCCTTGTAGAGCGCGACCGCGTCGGGATTCTTCAGATCGAGCGTAATGCTCTTCTTTCCGCGATTCAGGTGCAGATGCATGAGGGAGACGCCCTCGATGATCGGCCAGGTCATCTGTCGGATGTAGTCACCAGCGGGCGGCTCGACCTTGATCACGTCAGCGCCGAGGTCCGCCAGGTGGGTCGTGATGCCGGCGGGACCCAGCATGGAGCTCTCGATGACGCGCACACCCGCGAGCGGTGCCGGTCGGGACTTGGACATGGTTCTTCCTGTTTCGCAGAGGGGAGAGAGGGAACGAAGGGGCCCGAATCAGCTCGGGCGTGAGGGCGCAAAATACCCTGCTCGCCCCCCTTCCTCAACAACGCTGGATCGGCATCAGCACCTGATCACCGAGGCGTGCGGTCGCGCTCGGGGTTCGTCCAGGGCTCGACACCTCGTGCCTCCCTTTCGCGCACGATGAGGTCGTAGAGCGCGCGAGCGATCTCGGGATCGAAGTCGATCGGCGATGCACCGACTTCTTCGGCCACCCGCGCCTGATCGAAGACGAAGCGCTTCCAGACGATCTCCGGGTACCGCTCGAGAGGCAGCGCATGCCCACCCATCGGGACCCCGTCGGCCGCGCGAATATGCAGCGCCCGACCGCCGACATCGCGGAAGCGATGACAGGCGACGCACGCGATCGAATCCGTCAGCGCCGAATGCAGAGCCTGCGGCAGATCGGCGAGGGGCAGGAGAGGGTCGCGATTCGTCAAACGGAACGAATCAGTCGTGAGCGCATAACGTCCGAAATGACTTCGCGCCGACGAGACCGTGGGTTCGTCTCCCGGGAAGAAGAGAAAGGCGCCGAGCGGCCGCGCCATATCGACTCGCTTCGGCTCGGGTTCGACCCAGGAATAGCGCCGCGTCGTGTGATAGAGATCCGCCGCTCGAAACAAATTCGTCTCGCCGTCGACGCCGACGACGACCCGTGGACTGAGCTCACGGAGCGTCGCTAGTTCGAAGCTCGCCCATTCACCGCGAGCATTGCGCAGTTCGAGCCAGCCCCCCTTGCCGATCTCGGACGGATCCACCGCCTCGAGCAACCGAAAGAGATCGATCGCCGCATAGCGCCGGACGACCAGACGTCGCGGCGCGCCGGGCTTCGACTTGAAGGGCCGATTCGCAATCCGATGGAATTTTTCGTCGGCTGGAAAGTCCTCGACGAGATCGGCGAAGCGCGTATGGAAGTCTTCGCTCGTGATGGGCGGGTCGCGCCAGGTCGCGAGGATTCGCCAGGCTTCTGGGAGTCGACCCGATCGTGGATCGCTCTCGAGGAAAGCCATCACGTGTCGTCGCGCATCGTTGCGCGGATCGCCGAGCGCCAGGATCGAGAGGTGGTCGCGACCATTCGCGACGAAGGCTTCGACGGGCGCCGGCCCGCTCGCGCGGAGCGCGTCTGCGAGGCGAAGCGCCGCGCCCCGATAGCCCGGGACGTCGCGCGCGGCCGTCAATAGAAGGATCGCGGGTCGGGTGTACACCGCGCGCGCGACCGGCGATGCCGCGAGTCGCGCCTTCCGATCCGGAAAGGCTTCGGCGTAGATCGCCTCTTCTTCTTCGCTGAGGCCGTCGTCGGGCGCGAGGTCGAGAATGCCGGAGATCGAGACGACACCGGCAATCGCGCTCGGACTCTTCCCTTCAGCGGCGAGCCAGGCCGGGTCGAGGACGAGCAGCAGCGCCAACTGCGCGCCAGAGGAATGGCCGACGAGAAAGACGCGGTTCGCATCGAACGCCCCCTCTTCGACTCGATCGAGGATCGCGGCGACGCCTCGCGCGACGTCTCGGACTGCCGTCGGATGTCGGCCCTCGGGCAACAGCCGATGTCGCAGGATCGCGACCGAATGCCCTTCTCGAAGCAGGCCCGGCACGAACGAATCCTCTATGAAGCGATCCGCCTGCCGCTCACGCCAGAACCGACCATGCACGAAGATGACGAGCGCTCCGCCCCCTTCGCCGTCGGCGACGGCTTCCGGACGATGCAGATCGTAGGAGCGATCGAGGGCATCCGTCGCCTCCTCGCCACTTCCCGCATAACGCACGCGCCGCTCGACTGACGGATTCGCGGCAGCGGACAACGCGACCGTCATCGCGAGCAACGCGGCGAGTGCGCGTGCGCGTGCGAACCGGGGAAGGCGTGTGCACGAGGCTGCAGCAATCCGAGTCATGCAGGGTCTTCCGTGATTTCGCCGGTGCCGATCGGGCGGCCCTAGGCTATGAGGCTGCCCTCGTAGTCTTCGGGGGCCGCGTAGCCCATCAGCTCGAGGATCGTGCTCGCCAGATTCGCCAGCCCCGGCGTGGCCCGGCCCGAGGAGAGCTGGAGCGAAACACTCGGCGCATACACATGGAGAGGCACGGGATTCAGCGTATGGCTCGTCATCGCCTTCCGCCGCCCCTGCGCATCGACCTTCGGCTCATCGCTCTTCTTGTCGATCTCGAACATGCAATCCGCGTTGCCATGATCGGCCGTCACGACGAGCGCACCCGAGAGGGCTTCGATCACGGGGAGCAGTCGCGCGATCTGCAAGTCGACTGCTTCGACGGACTGGATCGCGGCGTCGCGATGGCCGGTATGTCCGACCATGTCTCCGTTCGCGTAGTTCACGCGCGCGTGGCGATAGCGTCCCGTCCGCAGTTCCTCGATCAAGCGGTCCGTGATCTCCGCCGACTTCATCCAGGGCCGCTCCTCGAAGGGAAGGACGTCGGACGGAATCTCGACGTAGGTCTCGATGTCGGCGTCGAAGGCGCCACTTCGATTGCCATTCCAGAAGTACGTGACATGTCCGTACTTCTGGGTCTCGCTGATCGCGAGCTGCGGGAGTCCGGCGCGCGCAATGTACTCGCCGAGCGTGCGGTCGATCGCCGGTGGAGCCACCAGATATTTCGACGGCAGCCGCAGATCGCCGTCGTATTCCATCATGCCGACATAGAGGACATCGGGTCTTGGCCCACGGTCGAAACCCGCGAAGTCGCTCGCTTCGAAGGCCTGGGTGATCTCGATCGCGCGGTCGCCGCGGAAGTTGAAGAAGACGACGGCGTCGCCGTCGACGATGCGGCCGACGGGCTCGGAATCGCCGTCGACGATCGTGAAGGACGGCAGGTACTGATCGCCGATCCCGCTCTTCTCGTCCCGAAAGGTCTCGATCGCACGGCGGCAAGTCGCAAATCCGCGGGCCTCACCTCGAACGTGCGCCTTCCAGCCGCGTTCGACGATCGACCAGTCCGCTTCGTAGCGATCCATCGTCGTCGTCATGCGACCGCCGCCCGACGCGATCCGATAGTCGCGGTCCGGCTTGCCCGAGATCGTTTCGAGCAACTCCTCGAGCGCGCCGACATAATCGAGAGCGCTCGTCTCCGACACGTCCCGTCCATCGAGCAGGGCATGAATCCGGACGCGAGCGATCCCTTCCCGATCACATCGCCGCAGCAGGGCGAAGAGATGGTCGAGATGGCTATGGACGTTTCCGTCCGAGAGCAGCCCCATGAAATGCAGCGTGGATCCGCGCGTGCGAACGTGCTCGCTCACCTCCTGCCAGGTGCCCGCCTGCTCGCCCTCGAAGACCGATCCGTCCGCGATCGCCTTGGCGACGAGTTTCGCGCCTTGATCGAAGATCCGACCCGCACCGATCGCGTTGTGCCCGACCTCGCTGTTTCCCATGTCGCCGTCCGAGGGCATGCCCACGGCGCGGCCATGCGCGACCAGCTCGGTCGTCGGAACGTTCTCGGCCAGCCAGTCGAGGGTCGGCGTGCGCGCGAGCCACACGGCATCGGATTCGTCCCGTCGACCGTGGCCGACGCCGTCCATCACGCAGACAACGACCGGCCCCGAAACGCCGGGGAACCTGGAATTCTTCTCGAGTGTCCATTCCGCCATGCGCCGGCGATCGCCCCCTGTTCGATCGGACCCGGACCCCACGAGAACGTCGGGGCCGGCGATCGGCGCGAATGATAGACTCGACTCTCGATCCGCCCAAGAAAGAGCGTCACACCGTGATCGAAAAGTTTCCGAAGTTCGTGATCACGGCGGCCGTTCTCATGGCCTTCGCGGCTGGATGCGCGTCGAACGCACCGAAGCCCGCCGACGACCCCACCCCGGAACCCACGCCCCCGGAAATCGAGACGACGGTGAGCGAAGGGGACACGTCCCCCGAATCGACCGCCGGCGCCGACACGAGCGAGTCTGGATCAGGCTCGGGCGCCAACCTCGAATACGCAGGAGAAGCGGCCGACTCGCGCACCGCGCAGTCGGATCCGAGTCGCGCGGGGAGCGGCGCTGCGGCGGAGGGCCAGGACCAGGCCCAGGTCGGACCCCATGCCGTGGGCGATTCCGATTCCGAGGCATCGGGCGCCGAGAGCGACACCGACCCTCCGGACGAGGCCGAAGGGGCGGGAAACGAAGAAGAAGAGGCGGACGACGAGGAAGCGACATCGAAGGAACGGAAGGGCGCGAAGCCCGGCCGGATCGTGCTCAAGACCGTCTACGACGACGCACGCGTCGGCGACAGCCAGGAACCGGCGGTCGAAGCGGAGATGGGGCTGGTCCAGGACGAAGAACTTCTCGCCTACGTACGCAGCGTCGGCATCCGGCTGGTCAGACACGCGCCGACTCGCCCCTTCGAATACGAGTTCAAGATCGTCGACCAGAGCGTGCCCAACGCCTTCGCTCTGCCCGGAGGAAAGATCTACGTCTCGCGTGGACTCCTCGCGCTGGTCCAGTCCGAGGACGAACTCGCCGGCGTGCTCGGACACGAGATCACCCATGCTGCCGAGCGCCATGCGGCCGCGCGCATCGACTACTCGAGTCGCATCAATCCCTTCGCAATTGGCTACATGCGAGCGGCGGCGATCGCCGCGTACGGTCGCGACCAGGAACACGATGCGGATCGGGGTGGGCAGATCCTCGCTGCAAAGGCGGGCTATGACCCGTCGGGCATTTCGACCTTCCTGCGAAAACTCGACGCTTCGGATCGATACGAGATCGGCTGGTCCCGCTTTCCCTACTTCCTCTCCACGCATCCGACGAGCCCGCAGCGCTCCGCGTTGACGGCAGATCGCTCGGCGGGACTGAAATGGGAACGGCAGCCCGGCGTCGCGGCGGACGAACCCCTCGGCTACTTGAGCATGATCGACGGGCTGATCCTGGGTGACAATCCGTCGGGCGGGCTCTTCGACGGTGAGCGTTTCGTACACGCGGACCTGCGCTTTTCGATCCGCTTTCCGAAGGGCTGGTCGACGATGAACACGCAACAGGCGGTGTTCGCGATCTCTCCGGAACTCGACGCGCAGGCGATGCTGACGGTCGAGGGCCAAGGCCCCGATCTCGCCAAGGCCGTCGACGAGTTCATCGACAAGGAGGTCGACGGATCACGCGTCAAGGTGCGCGATCGTCGCGATGTCAAGCTAGGCGATCTTCCCGCGATCCGGATCGAGGGCAGCGCATCGGGTGGCATCGCCGTACAGATGACCTTCGTCGAGCATGGCGGACTCGTCTATCGACTCTCCGTCCTCTCGCGGTCGGGTGTGGCATCCCGCTATCGCGGTCGCGCCCGAGCCTTCGCCCACAGCTTCCGACCCCTCGACGAAACAGAAGCCTACTCGCTGCCCGCCGTTCGGCTACGAATCGCTCGAGCGCTCGAGAACGAGAGCCTTCAGGCCCTTTCGACCCGAACCAGGAACGACCTCGATCTCGTCTACACGGGCGTCATGAACGATCTCTACGCCTCGAACACCCTGACCAAGGGCACGCCCGTGAAGATCGGCCACGTCGAACCCTACATTCCGGAGCCGCTCGACGACCCCACCGAGGAAGGCGAGAGCGATCAGCAGCCGGCACCGACTGAGCCGGGAGTGACGATCGAGGACGAGAGCCGCACGGATCGATTGACGAACCAACGCTAGGGGGCGCCGACCTCGGGAAGAGAGTCCGGACGCGATGCATCCGCGGCGAGGCCGCGAAGAGCTCGCGCGAGTCGAGGATTCGCGTCGAGGATGCGCCGGAAACGACCTGCACCGAGAACGAGCAGCCAGCACTTCCCGCGCGCGACGACGTCCGCCCCGGCCGACCGACCATCGAGGAGCGATGGTGCGCCAAACACGTCGCCGAGCTCGAGAACGCCGACTTCCTTACCTCGCTCTCGATCGATGCGAACGAGCGAGCCGGACAGCACGACGAATAGCCCCTCCGCGAGTCTGCCCTGTTCGACGACGCAAGCGCCGTCCTCGACCTCGAACATGCGGAACTGCCGCGCGACCGACTCACGCTCTGCATGGGCGAAGGCCGCGAAGAAGAGATTCGTTCGGATCTGTCGATCGATCATGCGGATGCGCAGGAAACGAACCAGGCTCTTCGCGACGGAGGGGTTGCTGTCGATCAGCTTTCGGACGAGGCGCCGATCGATGGCGAGCAGCTTGGCGTCGACGAGTGCCTCGATCGTCGCGTTCCGCGGTTGTTTCGTGATGAGACCGATCTCACCGAAGAACTCTCCCTTCTCGAGAACGGCGAGCTTGCGTCGATTCGTGCCTTCCGCGATCGGGACGACCGCGCCGGAGACGACGACGTAGAGACTGTCGGCGGCATCGCCCTGCCGGAAGAGGACGTCGCCCGCCTCCAGCATGACGACCCGCATGTCCTGAATCAGGATCTTCAGGCTCCTCGCGTCGACGTCTCCAAAGAGCGGGATCTTCGCGAGCTCCTGGCGAAGCGATGCGCCCCGATCGACTCCACTCGCCTTTGATCGACGTTTCCCACTCGACGACGGAAGCGATGCAGCCTGAGCAGCGGCGAGATCCTGGGGACTGCTTGGGACCTCGTACACGTCCAGGCGCAAGTCGGGGATCTCGTCTTCCGGTGCCAGCTCCGACCCTTCGAGAGGGATCTCGCTGACGCCACCCGGTTTCGCGTCTGCGAATTGTACGGACTGCGAGCCAGGCACCACGTCGCTGAGTCGCATCGAGTCGAGAGGCGCATCCAGTGTCGCGCCTCGACCGACGCCGCCGGCTTCTGGATTCGGCGACGCGCCGGGAATCGGAGTGGAGCCGCTCGGACTCTCGCCGCTCAGATACAGCAGGTCCAGCGTTTCCAGGGTCTGCGCGTCGTCGGGTCGGAGATCTAGGATCGCCCGACAACTCGCGATCGCATCGAGAACTTGACTCTGCTCGATCTGCAATTCGAGGGCGCGGCGAAGCGCCGCAATCTCGCCCTCGAAATCTGCGGTCGCATGCATGATGCGCGCAGCTCGCCGCGGCCAGCTCGGGTCCTCGGGTTCCTTCTTTGCCAGCGCGGTCAGCGCGCCGAGCGCTGCCTCGAGATTGCGTGCCTTCAGCATTCGGGCAAGGCGCTGCTTCAGATCGGCGACGGAGGGCATCGACATCCTCTCCCCCAGCCGGCGCCCGATGAATCAGACGGCCTCGAATGTAGATCTCGAGACCGCTCGCGCGTCGAAGACGCGGCGGGGGGTCTGAATCCGATCGGTCGAATGGCTGTGGATGCCGCGTGACGGTCATCACGGCCTGCCCTATCTCGATCCCTTCCCAGGACAACCTTTGGCCACGGCAGTAACCGAATCCGGTTTGACGAGCCAGGGCAGGCCGTGAATTGCCGTGCCCATTTCTTTTACCATGATGAGGTCAGCTCGTGGGGTTCGATTTGCCCGCGTTGGCCTAGACCGCCTTCTCGTCGTTGGGCGTCTACGTGGCGCGTTCTCCGGCGAAGCAGTCGATAGGTGGCAACTCGCCGTCACAAATATCCGGTTTCATTCAGGCTCTTGACCGATCGGACGCCATGGCGGGAGATCGTGAAGCGGCTCGCGCTCGCATAGTCCGCATCGAGGAAGACACGCTCGCGAAGGCCGAGGACACGCGCCGCGAAGACGTTCACGACCGACCCGTGACAGAAGACCACGAGTCGTCTCCCAGGATGACCTGCCACCCATTCGTCGATCGCGTCGTTCACGCGTCGCGAAACCGACGTCCAGGCAGGACTGGCTTGATAGGCGAGCAAGCGCGCTCGATAGGCTTCGGGATCGCGTTCGCGATCGTCTTCGAGCGGCACGTAGCGCGTGTCATCCGGGTTGGCATCGCAGAGTCGCTCGTCGACCGAGACCGCGAGCCCAAGTCGAGTCGCGCTGAGATTGGCGGTTCTCTGTGCGCGCTTCGCCGGACTCGAAACGATCCGATCGACCGATTGCTTCGCGAGCCAATTGGCAACCGCGCGCGCCTGGTCGACTCCGGCCTCGCTGAGTTCGGGATCGGCAGGCCGACCGTCGGAGGTTTCTTCGGCCAGGGGTTGCGCGTGTCGGACCAGGATCAACTCCATCGCCTGAATCTAGCGCTCGGAACCCGCGATCTCGCGGATATGGACCGGGACGCGCTTCGTAATCCTCGCTAGGGTTAGCCCTGCGAGCATCGTCGACTTCGAGCGCGCAGGAGGATTCTCGCATGCAAACGACCGAACGATCTGAAACTGACGGATTCTGGCAAAGACCCGCCGCGAGTTGCGTTTCCGTCACCCTCTCCACGATCGCCCTCGTACTTCTTCTCTGCTTCCCGGCATTCGCCCAGGAGGAGGATGCGGACATTGCGCCCGCGGTCTCACCGCAAGGACCGAGCGTCCTGGCCCAGTTCACGACGGGCGTCGAGAATCGCGAGCCGATCGACCAGGTCAGCTTCGTCGAGAACGAGGCGCAGAAGATCTTCTTCTTCACGGATCTACGGGGCCTGGAGGGCAGAACCGTTCTGCACAGGTGGATCTACGACGGGAACGTCGTAGCCGAGGTGAGCTTCGACGTCCGCGGGCCGCGCTGGCGTGTCTGGTCGAGCAAGGAACTGCTCTCGGACTGGATCGGTGATTGGACCGTCGAGATCGTCGTCACCGGCCCGAGTGACGCCGACGGAGACGACGGGGCGCCCGTCGCGGGCATCGAAGAAGTGATCGCCGCAGAGACCTTCACCTTCTCCGCGCCCGCCTCGTAGGCCCGCCTCGTAAGCGAGAGCCCGAGCACTCAGGATCGGATTCGCGAGCTCGCTGTCGGCGCCGCGACTCTCTCGTTCCGCTTTCGGGCTGCATCCAGCACGAGGTCTACGCGCGCGCGGATTCGTTTGGCCGCTTCCACTTCGTCGAGCGCGGCCCGAAGCGCCTCGATCAAGCCACCCTCGATCGCGTCTCGGATCATCTCCCCGAGCGTGGTTGCCCCGAGGTCAGCGCGAACGCGTTCGCGTTCCTGTTCGGAGGCGATGGCGCGTACCAGAGGGTGTGTCTGAGAGAGGACGTCTCGCGCGGCACGGCCGGTCGCGTGCCAGGCTTCGAGTCTGATCTCGCGGTCTCCAGTCGCGCTCACACCGAGTTCACGCGACAAACCTCGCATCGCCGAGCGAAGGCCGTGGTCGCCGAGTTCCCGCGTCGCGCGCGCGATCGCAGCGTCGATCTCGCCGCGGACCCAGGCTTCGGCCAGAGCACCCTTGTTCGGGAAGTAGTTGAAGAGGGTCGCCTGGGAGACGCCGCTGGCGCGTGCAATCTCGGCGAGGGAGGCTGCCCGGACACCCTTCTTCCGGAAGAGGCGGACGGCGTTGGACACCATCTCGCTGGCCGTCCTCTCCCGCTTCGTGGCCCGAAGCGAAGGTCGGCCGGAATTCAACATCTCGGACATGAGCGAACTCCTATTCGATGCTGATTAGTGTAACTCTATGTTTATGATATCTCCAATTATACTGTAATTATAGTAACTACAAATCTACAAGATCACCGATCCACGTTCGATCGACGAAATCACGAGAATTCTCCGAGAGGACGCACCCCCCACCCACCACGCTTCACGCCGGTCGATTCGTCCCCCGACTCCCCTCGTCATCCGACTTGCTAGAGTGCCGCGCCGCGCCCTTCGACCCATCGATCCCTGCGACGGGCTCGGACCCGCTCCACTGGATCTCCGAGCGGCCGCACCCGGCCAAAGGCGAAGAAGGCATCCGAATGACCGAAGAACCCAGCCCGAGAAAACGCACCCCGATCGAGAAGCTCTGCCGATTGCTCGAGCTCGAACCCCTGGACCGCGACCTCTTCCTCGGCGACCCCGGACGGGGCGAGGGCCGACTCTTCGGGGGTCTCGTGGCGGCACAGTCCGTCCGCGCGGCGATCGCGACGATCGACGAGCCCGAGGCGGACCCGAAGACCGCGAGCCGACTGCATTCGATCCACGCCTACTTCCTTCGCCCCGGACGCTACGACCTGCCGATCCGCTTCGTCGTGGACCGGATCCGCGACGGGCGCACGTTCACCACCCGGCGCGTCGTCGCGCATCAGGCCGGTGAAGCGATCTTCAACATGGCGGCGAGCTTCGCGCGCCCCGAAGAGGGGATGAGCCACCAGCGACCGATGCCGGAAGCCGGACCGCCCGACGGACTCGAGGAATGGTCGACGCTTCGAGCGCGCGAATGGGGGATGCCCGAACCCGAACGCTTCGACAATCCGATCGAGATTCGCGTTCTCGATCCACGCAAGACGGACGACGAAGGGCCCCACGAGCCGACGCGGCAGATGTGGATGCGACCGCGCGGTGTCATTCCCGATGACCCGGCTCTTCACACTGCCGTACTCGTCTATGCGACGGACCGAACGCTGATCTCGACGGCCGTCGTCGAGCCCGGACGCGTCATGGGTCGCGACATCATGGCCGCCAGCCTCGATCATACGGTCTGGTTCCATCACCCGATCCGCTTCGACGACTGGCTCCTCTACTCGTCGGTGAGCCCGATCTCGCATGCCGCGCGCGGGCTGATCTTCGGATCGCTCTACACCCGCGCCGGGGTGCAGCTCGCGTCGGTCGCGCAGGAAGCGCTGATCCGGGTCAAGCAGAAGAAATGAGAGCGAGTCGAGGGATCGCGCGAGGGGCCTAACGCGCGGGCTTCGCTTCCCGCTCGGCGAACTCGATAGCGCGCACGTCGCACTGGCCGTCTTCGAGGTCGGAGTCCGTCACGATCTCGTGTGAGTCGACACGCGCCGCCGCGAGGACGTCTGCGGCCACGCCATCGAGAATCGCTGCCGTCGACGGCGAGACCGCGAGGGTGAGTGACTTGATCCCGCGCCCCATCGAGACCTCGGCGTCGGCCTTCGCTTTGTTGATCGCCGCGAGGGCCGTGACCGCCATGTCGAAGCTCTCCGCATGTTCCGGAGCGGCAATCCCTTCGAAATCCGAAGCGGAGGGCCAGGCAGCGAGATGGATGCTCGTCGCTTCGCCGGAAGCGCCCGTCTCCGAGTCACCCGCGAAGGACCAGCTCCAGACCTCTTCCGTGATGTAGGGAAGAACGGGGGCGAAGAGTCGCAAGAGCACCGAGAGCCCGAGCCGCAGCGCCGCCACCGCCGACCCACTCGCGAGCGCGTCGTCTCCGGTTGCGCCGTCGGCGAATCCGCGCGCGCGGACCTTCGCGAGTTCGAGGTAGGTGTCCGTGAAATGCGTCCAGAAGAAGGCTTCGGTGTCCTGGAGCGCGTGGGCGTACTGGAAGACATCGTGGTTGGCCGTCGAGTCCTCGACGAGATTGCGCAGCTTGGCGACGAATGCGCGATCGAGTTCCTGGCTGATCTCGGCGACCTCGCCTTCCTGCGCGAGCACGAACTTCGACGCGTTGAAGAGCTTCGTCACGAGGCGCTTGCCGATCTTCCACACGTTCTCGTCGAAGGCCGTGTCGGCGCCGAGCCGGGCGCTCGCAGCCCAGTACCGCGCAGCATCCGCGGTGTACTTCTCGATGAGCGGCAAGGGCGTCATCACGTTGCCCTTGCTCTTCGACATCTTCTTGCGGTCGGGGTCGAGGATCCAACCCGAGATCAACGTGTGAGTCCAGGGCACTGTGTCGTCGTGCAGCATGGCCTTGGCGACCGTATAGAAGGCCCAGGTTCGAATGATGTCATGCGCCTGGGGTCGCACGTCTGCAGGGAAGAGGCGCGCATGGCGATCCGCGTCGCCCACCCAGTGCGAGCTGATCTGCGGGGTCAGCGAACTCGTGAACCAGGTATCGAAGATGTCGGTCTCGCCCGTGAAACCACCGGGCTGATTGCGCTGCGACTCGTCGAAGCCCGGCGGCAGATCCGTCGTCGGATCGATCGGCAGCCTGGCGGCATCGCCGACGATCGCTTCGTCATAGAGCGGCTGGCCCTCGTCGTCGAGCGGATACCAGACGGGAATCGGCACGCCGAAGAAGCGTTGGCGGGAGAGGCACCAGTCGAGCGAGAGGTTCTGTGTCCAGTCGCGAAAGCGTGCCGACATGTACGGGGGGTGCCATTCGACCTCGTTGCCCTTCGCGATCAGCGCCTCCTTTTGGTCGAGCAAACGACAGAACCACTGTCGCGTCGGCAGAAACTCCAGCGGCCGATCTCCCTTCTCGAAGAACTTGACGGCATGCTGGATCGCTTCGGGTTCTTCCTGTAGCGGAGGGCCGTTCCCCGTCGCGCTCGCCTCGGCTTCGCGAAGCATCTCGACGATACGCGCCTGCGCGCGCTTGATCGGCAGACCCTCGAGTTCAGCGTAGGCGGCGTTCGCCTTCGACACGTCGAGGCTCTCGTACGGAGCTTCCGAAAAATCGACGGGGACGAGGCGCCCGCTGGGTCCCATCACCTGGCGGAGCGCGAGGCGCTCCTCTCGCCACCACTGCACGTCCGTCTGATCGCCGAAGGTACAGACCATGAGGATGCCCGTGCCCTTCTCGGGGTCGGCCAGCTCGGTCGGGAAGATCGGCACCGGCGCGTGGAAGAGCGGCGTCACGGCGCGTTTTCCGAAATGCGACTGGTAGCGTTCGTCGTCCGGATGCGCGGCAACGCCCACGCAAGCCGGCAGGAGTTCCGGCCTCGTGGTCGCGATCACGAAACTCTCTTCCGAGCCCTCGATGGCGAATTCGAGCTTGTGATAGGCGCCCGGCATTTCGCGGTCCTCGACTTCCGCCTGCGCCACGGCACATTGGAAGTCGACGTCCCACATCGTCGGCGCTTCCGACGTATACAGATGACCCTTGTCGAAGAGATCCCTGAATGAATACTGCGCCGTCCGTCGACAATGCTCGTCGATCGTCTGGTACTCCTGGCGCCAATCGACCGAGAGTCCCAGTCGATGCCAGAGAACGGAAAACGCTTCTTCGTCTTCCTTGATCAGGTCGAAGCATGCCTCGATGAAGTTGGGTCTCGAAACGAGGCGCGGCGACTTCTTCCGCATCTTCGAGGAAGCGGGTTCGAGCTTCAGACCCTCTTCGTAGGGCGTGTTGGGGTCGCAGCGCACGTGATAGTAGTTCTGCACGCGGCGCTCGGTGGGTAGCCCGTTGTCGTCCCAGCCCATCGGGTAGAAGATGTTCATCCCGCGCATGCGCCGATAGCGCACGACGACATCCGCATGTGTATAGGAAAACACGTGACCGATATGCAGCGATCCCGAGGCGGTCGGGGGCGGCGTGTCGACGACGTAGGTTTCTTCGCGGGGGCGCGACGGGTCGTAGTGGTAGACGCCGTCTCGCTGCCAGGCCTCGTCCCATTTCGCCTCGACGGCCTCCGCTTCGAAATGCTTCGGCAGCGTGCTGGGATCGATCGATCGGGAGCGCGGTCGCGTCGCGGATCCGCCCTTCGTCTGGGACTCGCTCATCTCAATACTCTCGACGGTCGTTCTGGACGATCGCGGCGGCGCTACGGTCTGGCGCTGCCTCGACGCTCCCGGACGCCGTCCGTCCGGGTTGGGCGCGCGAGCATAGTCCAGCTCGCAGCCAGTGCGTCGCGGCTCAGGACGACCCTGAGCGGCATCCCCGGAGGGCGCGCATCGAAATTTTATCGTACGTGGACGCCAGAACCTCGATACGACGCTTGCCACGAGGGGGTCTGCCCCGTACTCTTCCGCGCCTCAAACCGGCCTCCCTGGGGCCTCAGGGAGTAAGTGCGTTCCGATGGCGAAGAAATCGCAAGTCAACCGAGACAATCGACGACTCAAGCTGATCGCAAAGTACGCAGAGCGTCGTGCCGAGCTGCGTAAGAAGCTGAAGGATCCGAACGTCTCGATCGAAGAGAAGCTCGATACTCAGGCCGCTTTCGCGAAGCTGCCGCGCAACTCCTGCCCGACCCGCAAGAACAATCGATGTGCGATCTCCGGTCGCTCGAAGGCCTACTACAACAAGTTCGGGATCTCCCGAATCGCCCTGCGCGAGCTCGCGTTGCGCGGACAGCTTCCGGGCGTGCGCAAGTCCAGCTGGTAAGCACCCTCGCTGGCCAGAGGACTGGCCGAAGGAATTCGAATCTTGAAGCCCGAGATCCATCCCGCCTATCACAAAGTGATCTTCGTCGACTCCGCCACGGGAAACGAGTGGGAGTCCCGCTCGACCCTGACGTCCAAGGAGACGCGTGACGTCGATGGCGTCGAAGTCCCCGTCGTGCGCCTCGAAATTTCGTCCGTCAGCCATCCCTTCTGGACGGGCAAGATGCGCGAGCTCGACTCGGACGGAAAGATCGATCGCTTCCGAAAGCGCTACGGCTCGAAGTAGTCGTCGGCGCGGCTACTTCGCCATCGCCTTCGCCGAGCGAAGCTCCGCCACTCCGCCGTACTTCACGTAGACCTCACAGCCCTCGTCCGTCTTCGGTCGATGGGTCGTGCCGGCAGGCATGCGCAGCCAGCTTCCCTGGCCATAGACACCCGATTCGTCCGAGAACGACCCCTCGAGAATCAGGTACTCAGCGCCACCCTCGAGGCGTTTCTCGCCAAGATCGATTCCCGCGCGCCAGCGCTCCAGCCACGTCGAATCGGCATACTCCGACTGTGCGGCGAGCTCTTTCCGCTCGATGCCTTCGATGGTCGTCGCCGTCCATTCGAGTCGGTCGGTTCTCGTCTCGCAATGTCGCCGCGCCGAACCGGCGGCCTGTCGCAGCTTGACGAAGAGCAGGCAGCCCGGTTTCGAGAACGGCGCATGCCTGAATCCCTCGGGATTCAGCAGCCAGGTTCCCGCCGGCCAGTCTCCATGCTCGTCCGAGAAGACGCCCTCGAGCACGAGGATCTCCTCGCCCTCCGGATGATCGTGTGCCGGAAAGGCCGAACCCGCGTCATAGCGAACGATCGACGTCACCTGCCCGGCCTCGGGCGGTCCGACGCGATGCAAACGCTTTCGCCAGACGCTCCGGCTGGGGCTCGGTTGCCAGGGAAGCGAAGGGGTATCTACGCAGACACGTGTGGAGAGGTCGCCCCGGAGCGGGGCATTTGGATCCGCGGGACTCTCGGGCGGCTGGGACACCGACCGGCGAGCGCCTAACGACCCGCGAGCTTGCGGCGGATCTTGTTCTTGAGGCGGAGCGCGCCCGGCTCGAGCTTTCGATCATCCGTAGCGAGCAGAAAGCTGTCGAGGCCGCCCTTCTTCTGCACGGTGCGAAGGGTGCGGGTCGCGATGTTCATCGGAACGCGCTGGCCGAGCGTCTCGGATAGAAGGCGCACCCTCTGGATGTTCGGCTCGAAGCGGCGGTTGGTCGCCCGCTTGGAGTGGGACACGTTGTGTCCGTACTGAACTTTCTTGCCGGTGAGTGCACACGCGCGCGCCATCGCCTTGCTCCAAATCTCGAAGACCCTGAAAGGGCCTTCTCACGAACGGTCTTTAATGAGATCGAACCCGAGAGGACCTCGAACTCGGGGTCTTCGGGAGCGCAGTTTTTAGCGAGAGGCCGCCACGGGGTCAACCGTGACGGCCTCCGGAGGTCGCAGTCATTCTCGATTTGCCACGTTCCCTGAGGGGATTAGCAGATCGGAGGGCCGCACGGGCTCCTCAGAGTCCCGTCTCGTGGGCCCTCGCTCAGTTGGACACGGGAATGGGCTCGCCCTGCCCATTCGACCCGGTCGTAGCGCGAGCGGGAATCGTGTTCGAGAGCAGCTCGTGTTTCAGGCTCTCGAGCTCATTTCGAGCGGACTCGCGCCGGGCCTCGTCGCGGAAGCCACGCAGCTTCGTACGAAACGCGTCGCCATCCTCGCCGAGTTCCTTGTTCACTTCACCCTCGAGCACGGTGCGCGAGATATGCTCGCGAACGTTCTCGAGCGCATCCATCTCGGCATCGACCGAAAGCCCCTCTATCGCCGCCTGGAGCCGCCTTCGCGCCCGGGCATTCGCCAGTGTCGCGAGCATCCGACCCTTCTCCCGAACCAGCGACCGGATCTCCTCGCGGAATCGGACCAGATTGGTCTTGGCTTCTTCTGCCTGTCCGCGGATCTGATCGAGCTCCTGCTCCGCGCGCTCGAGTTCCTCGAAGAGCGCCTGCTTGTGCGCGATCAAGGCGAGCGAAGATTCCTCCTCACCGCGGCGAACGCTCCGGCGAACGTCATCGTGCAGCCGCGCGATCTCCGCGCGGCGATCGCTGATCTCGCTCTCGATCTTGTTGCGCATGTAAAGGATGCCGGCGACGGCTCCCTTGAGCTCCCGGTACTGTCGGACGCGTTCGGCGATCGCCTGTTCGTAGACGACCTCCGGAGCCTGGTGTTCGCGATCGCGAACCCATGACCCGAAGACTCCCTGGAAGAGACTTCGGAGACGGCTCCACATGCTCGGTCTGTGATTGGACATGTCTTCTCCTTC